>ERZ1026850.210-NODE-210-length-38517-cov-7.542691_pt1 | contig 38517 bp, 28 predicted proteins | sample MGYA00380155_ERZ1026850 | MGnify/ENA primary metagenome ERZ1026850 (study PRJEB33269, sample SAMEA4719791) | human gut metagenome | biome: human-associated habitat; feature: organic feature; material: feces | place: Cameroon | collected 2013-10 ... | reverse complement strand
CATGCACTAAAAGTAGCATCGAACGTCCTAATCCATTCTCAGTTTTCTTCTTCTGCATCATTCACGTCTTTCTTTCGCAACGTGACAGAATCATCAACGTTCGAGGAATCGAGAAGAGGTAGTCCCGTCCGGATTCGAACCGGAGTCACCGGCTCCAAAGGCCAGCATGATTGACCACTACACTACGGGACTGTGTGGAACACCGGAAACGTCAATCGTTCTTTATTGTTCCGATGAGATACGTGGGCCTGGCTTCCGTCACGGCGACATCGCAGAATGTGCCCAGAGGGATATCATCCCTGACCACTACGGGCCTGTAATAGCCTGTCCTGGTGATCGTTCCTTCCTTGCCCACTTCTGTCGCCAGGGCTCTGAATGTGCGCCCTACGAGCGTCGTATTCACGTCCAGCTCCGTGGCGTTCTTCAGCGCTGTAAGCTCCGCTGAGCGTGCCGACGAGATCCTTCCGTGGATCTGGACCATTTTCGCCGCATCCGTCCCAGGACGCGACGAGAAGCGGGTTATATTCACGGTATCGGCTCTGAGCCTCCTTATGAGATCCATGCTCTTAGTATGGTCCTCGTCGGTTTCTCCGGGGAATCCGCAGATCACATCGGTAGCTATGCTTATCCCGGGAACTGCTGCGCGGAGATCGTCAACGAGTTCAAAGAACCTCTCGACGGTGTACTTCCGTCTCATGTTCCTCAGCACCGTGTCGCTTCCGCTCTGTACGGGGATGTGTACGAATCTGTAGAGCCTCTCGTCGTCCATGAGCGCTGTTAGGTCCTCGCGGACCCTCCATATGCTTTCGGGATCGGTCATCCCGATCCTGAGCCTGTAATCGCCATCTCTCGATAGCATCGAACATAGAAGCTCCGGCAGAGTCGTGCCGGTGTCGCGGCCGTATGCCGCGGTATCTTGTGCCGTGACGAGGATCTCCTTCGATCCTCCAGTCAGGAACGAATCGTATTTCCTGAGGAGCTCCTCCGCCGGATAGCTGTGCAGATCGCCTCTGGCGAGTTTGGTGATGCAGTAGGAGCAGTTCCCCAGGCATCCCTGGGCGATAGGCAGGATCGCCTCCGATCCGAAGTCCACTGATGTGGCGCACCCCTGGATGCCGTATCTGTCCTGCATCCTCTGCTTGAATGTGTGGTATTCCTCGGGAGGAATGATCGGCGCGTCCGGGAGACGTATCTCCACTCTTCCGGGTTGCGCCTTGGCCATGCACCCTGTGACGACGACCTCCTTCCCATGAGCGCGGAGCTCGGAGATGCGGGAGAGCATGTGCTTCTCGGTGGTCTCCACAACGGTGCATGTGTTGAGCACGACCACGTCCGCCTCTTCTGCGGACGCGGCCGGCTCGAACCCGAGCGATGAGAGGTTCCCGGCCAGCTCGCGGCCTTCGCCGCGATTCATGGTGCAGCCGTAGGACTCGACGAAGAATCTCATCAGCGGGTGCAGGGCTCTGTCGTGGGAACCGCGAAGGCGGTCTTGGCCGAGATCTTGGTGATCTTCGCGTGGACGCTGGCGCCTTTCACGGTTCCGGGAACGATGATCAGATAGTCGTAGAACTTGGAGGTTCCATCGCCCTTCTTACCGACATCGGTGATGCGCACCTCGATGATGTCGCCCTCGCGGAGGGTGTTGCTGGTGTCGACGCGGACTCCCTTCCTGACGGTGATGGGCCTGCGTGCTCCGCATGCCTCGCACTCGAGCATAAGGGTCCTGTCCTCCTTCACCATCTTGGTGTCGGGCAGGCCGCACTCGGAGCAGATGACGTAGGTCTCGGTGTACATCTGGATCTTGTCATCGATCTGCTGGGTGCTGATCTTCGCTTTGAAAACAGCGCGCCTTCCCTCGATGTTACCGGGGGTTCCGAGCTCCTTCAGGAGGAACTGGAGGAGGTGCTGGGGGTCGCGCCTGAGCTTGTCGGTGACATCGATGAAGTTTTTGAAGATCGTGATCTTCCCTTCCTGGAGGATATCCAGTTCGGGGAGTTCGAACCTCTCGTGGTTCTCGATGGTCTCGGGACAGGCGATCTTCGCCCTGTTGAGCAGTGCCATATAGTCGTCTTCATCGCTCATTCGATTCACCTATGGACGAGGCTATGGAGGGCCTGTTATAAAGGGTTCGCTTCGGAGCACACAATCATCCTTATAACAGGGATTCGTAGGAGTTTCCAGTACAGGTGGCTCAATCTTGTCCTCGGAAGTCAGAAGCAATGCGGGATGTGGATCGGCAGCAGCCGGGGTCGGATCATTCGAGTCTGGATGTCGTATCGTCGATGTCCTCTTCCTCGTTGAACGTCTCTTCCAGGACTCTGATCGCCACGAACACCCTCCTTCCCTTGTCCGTCAATCTCCAATGGCAGGCGGTCCTTTTGGATTCCTTGCACTCGTGGATCTCATGAGTCGCGAGATTGTTCTCTTCGAGGAAGTCGAGCTTCTTCCTGATGATATCATGGTTCCTACAGGGGTTTCCGTAGAAGTCGTTCTGCTTGACTTCATCGTTTTCGAACATCAACTTCATGATGTTGTATTGATGTTTATCCTGCAGGAATCTCTCGAACTCGGAAGATACCATCAACAGATGGTGTTCTTGTGCGCTAATGAGTCTTATGGCGATGTCAAGAACTTAACTTCTGTTGGTGAATAATGAATTAAGATTAAAAGACAATAAAGCATGTGGTAATCATGGAGCACAAAAAGATCGAAATCTTCGGAAACACGCACTCGCTGTCGATTCTGATGTACCTCACTGATCACAGTGGCTGTACCAAGACCGATTTGTACCAAGAAGTCGTCAGGAATTCGCGTATGCCTGACAAGCTAAACGTTCTCGAGAAGGCCGGGCTGATCCATCAGGTCCAGGATGGAAGGTCCACGAGGCTCTACATCACGTCGAAGGGCCTCGAGGTTGCCAAGTACCTGTTCGAGATCGAGGACATCCTGCACAAACCCTGATGCCCGGGCTCTGCCCGGCATCGAAACATGTTATCTCCACGGCCCCCGGATCCGGGGGCCTGTGGATGGAAAATGCGGGGTACGCTCCCCGCTTTCGGAATCACCTGGATTCCATGTATCTTATCGCTGCGTTGACGAGGCCCTGATGCAGGGGCGACGGACTCCAGGGTTTGGATTTGAATTCCGGGTGGAACTGGGATGCAACGAAGTACGGATGGTTCTCCAGTTCTCCGATCTCCATCCTGGTTCCGCATTCGGACCTGCCTGTGAACTTCCATCCGGCCTCCTCGATCCTCGAGATGTAGTCTGGATTCACTTCGTATCTGTGCCTGTGCCTCTCGGAGATGAGGGTCTTGCCACCGTACAGCTCGCAGGCCTTTGATCCCTCGAGGACATGGACGTCCTGAGCGCCCAGACGCATGGTCGCTCCCATGTTCACGATGCCCTTCTGCTCGTCCATGATGCAGATGACCGGGTCCGGCGTATCGGGATTGAACTCCGTGCTGGATGCCATCTCGAGTCCGAGGACGTGTCTGCAGAACTCGATGGTGGCGATCTGGAATCCCAGGCACACTCCGAGGAACGGGATGTTGTTCTCCCTCGCGTATCTGGCGGCGTTGATCTTCCCTTCGACCCCTCTGATGCCGAATCCTCCGGGGACGATGACTCCGTGGACATCGCCGAGGATCGATGCAGGGTCGTTCTTCACGAGCTCGTCGCTATCGACGAATTTGATCCTCACCTTGCATTCGGATGCGGCTCCGGCATGGGTGAACGCCTCCAGGTGCGACAGGTAGGAGTCGGCGAGGGATGTGTACTTCCCGACGAGGGCGATGGTGACCTCCCTCTTGGGATTCACGATCCTGCTGACGAACCTCTCCCAGCCCTCCATGTCCCTCTTGGAGGTGAGCGGCCCCAGCCTCATCTTGTCGATGATGTAGTCGGCAACCCCCTGCTTCTCGAGGTTCATGGGGACCTCGTAGATGGTCCTGGCATCGGGTGTGGAGATGACGGCCTGCTCGGGCACGTCGCAGAACATGGCGATCTTCGCCCTCGCGGCGGCGCTGATGGGCTCGGAGCACCTTCCGATTATGATGTCCGGACGGATCCCGATGGACATGAGCTCCTTGACGGAGTGCTGGGTCGGCTTGGTCTTCTCCTCGCCCACGGATCCCATGATGGGGATAAGGGTGGTATGGACGAACATGACGTTCTCCTCGCGACCCAGCTCCCTTCCGAGTTGTCTGGCCGCCTCGAGGAACGGCAGGGACTCCATGTCTCCGACGGTTCCTCCCAGTTCGATGATCACGACATCGGCCCCGGAATCCCTTGCGACAGAGGTGATCCTGCGCTTGATCTCGTTGGTGATATGCGGGATGATCTGGACGGTCTTCCCGAGATAGTCCCCGTGCCTCTCGTTCTCGATGACCGAGCGGTAGACCTTGCCGGTGGTGATGTTGTGGTCCCTGGTGAGGTGGAGGTCCATGAACCTCTCGTAGTTGCCGAGATCCAGGTCCACCTCGCCCCCGTCGTCCAGGACGTAGACCTCTCCGTGCTCGAAGGGGTTCATGGTACCGGCGTCGATGTTCAGGTACGGATCGATCTTGATGGCGGATACCTTGAGCCCGCGGGACTCCAGCAGGCGCCCGATCGATGATGCTGTTATGCCTTTCCCAAGGCCAGAAATGACTCCTCCGCTGACGAAAATCAACTTCATTTCGAATCAACGGGAACCGTATTACGTTGGCATCGTTCTTAAAAATGACGGATTCCCCTCGTTTCCGGACCGGAAATCCAGCATTGTTAACTATGTGCTCAGATATGCACCAGCGATAACATGGCAGGCAAGGACATCTCCGAAATGAGTTTCGATGAGTTCTTCCTCGGGAAGAAGCCGGAATCCAAGGCGAGGGCGCAGCCCCGTCGCGTCGAGGCAGCGGAGCATCCCGCTTCGGAGATTGACGAATCCGGTTTCGTTCGCGGCAGGCCCAAGATCAATGTTCGCGGGAACCATGTCAGCCTGTATATTCCCAAGTACGAGGGCGGAAGAGGCGCCAAGTACCACGTCACCCTCGAGCAGCTCGGCAAGGAGTACGACCTGGGTCGTCTCAATGCCTCTCCGTTGGATTCGGATATATCCTCGATACCCACGGAGTTCGACATCCTGGAGCAGGGCATAGACCCCTTGGGGGCCTTTGTGTTGTCCATCGATGGCAAGAAGGTGTACGAGGGGTTCCAGCACGGATACCTCCTGTTCAGCTCCGAGGGCATGCCGATCAGCCGCGCAGAGGACATCACCGTTGTCATGTATCGTTCGTTCCTGCACCTCTGGCTCTCCGATGCCGAGGTCGCCTCGTCCACGGACATGGGTCTGTTCAAGATCGATACCGTCGAGGTGGCCCGTGGCGGATACGTCCGTGTGAAGGAGAGGCCGCAGGCGTCCCCCAAGGACAAGACGGAGGTCAGGAGGGAGAATCCCCGGGCCGCGAAGAAGAGCAAGCCTGTCGCTACGATCATGCTTCCTGCGCCCGAATCGGTTGCCTCGGTGAAGGCAAAGGACGGGCTCGTGCCGCTGTATGCGGTAGCGCCTCCTGTCTCGATAGACATCGTCGATGCCGAGCCGGATGCCTGCATCCTCAAGGTGGAATCCCCCGGCAGGACCGCATCGGCCCCTCAGGTCAACTTCGGAGTCAAGGCGCTGGAAGGCGCCGAGGGCGATGTGACCGTCTCCGTGGTATACGAGGGGAAGGCGCTGGCGAAGCAGCGTCTGTTTATCATCCCCGGATTCTCCTGCAGCTATTCCGGCAAAGGGGACATACCCAAGGACGACCTGGTCACGTTCAACATCGGCGGCGAGGAGTACCACCGCGACATCTACAAGGACGATCTGAGCGGACCCTATCCCTTCGGGGACGGGCAGGTATCGCTGTCCTGGAACATCCCTGTGGTGACATTCGATGTCGGTGCCGGCATGGCACCCTTCAGGGAGGAGGAGATGCAGGTGGACGACCTCCCCGATTCCATCGTGGTCGTCGTGAAGGGCGCCTCCAAGAAAGCGGTCTTCATCGGAGGCGCCGGGAAGAGGATCAATCTTACTCCCGACTGGGAGGACGAGGTCGTGAGGCTGGATGCCGTCTCCATACGCGATGCGGTGTTCGCATCCCCCAACCGTCAGGCGGAGCTGTTCATCACGGTGAACTCCTGCCCTGTCAAGAGGTTCCTGAAGGTGGAGAACAGCGCGGGAGTTTCCGTATCGTATTCGCATGGCGATATAACGGTCGACGTCCGCGGCCAGAGGCCCCATGTGTGCCGTGTCTTCAACATCGACAAGTCCGTGGAGACCCACGAGCTCTCCGAAGGGGAGACGGTCATCCATGCCGGACCCGGAGCCATATCAGCAGAGGTCGTCGAGATCCGCGATGGGAAGGAGGTGCCTGCCGAGACGGTATGCATAAGGCAGATCCCGTTCCTGATCAGGGATTCGATGGGCGATGTCTGGTTCTACGTCAGCAAGGACAAGCGCATCCCGCTGCCCGAAGGCCTTCTCGAGTCCAGCGCCGGCGATGCCTCCGAGGTGAGGAAGTGGCATTCCCAGATCGTCAGGATGAATCCCGAGCTGAGGAAGGTCAGTCCCGAGATGACGGTCAAGGCGTTCGCCGACTTCCGCGCATCGGATTGAAGTGTTCCGCCAACGGGTTCGCATCCCTTGCGAGCGAGGTAATCTGTTAAATAGGAGATTACGCTAGCCACGTTAGCATTAGAGGTCCGACCCCATAGGTCGGGCTATCGACGTTACAATCGCTTAAATGATAAACGAGGTGAAAAATTGGGAAACGGTCTGTACACCGCAAGGAAAATGAAATCTGACCGCCAGAAGTTCCGCTGGCTGGACAGGGGCTACAAGAAGAGGGTTCTCAAGCTGAGGGAGAAATCCGATCCGCTCGAGGGATCCGCCCAGGCGCGCGGCATCGTCCTGGAGAAGGTCGGAATCGAGGCTAAGCAGCCCAACTCCGCCATCAGGAAGTGCGTCAAGGTCCAGCTCATCAAGAACGGCCGTCAGATCACCGCCTTCGCGGTCGGAGACGGAGCCATCAACTTCATCGACGAGCACGATGAGGTCATGGTCGAAGGTATCGGCGGTAGGATGGGAAGGTCCTACGGAGATATCCCCGGAGTCCGTTACAAGGTTATCAAAGTCAACAACGTCTCCCTCGACATGATGGTCAAGGGAAAGACTGACAAGCCCGTGAGATGAATACGATGGCAGAAGAACTCGTGGCACAGAAGGCCCTCATCTTCGGAAAGTACGACACTTCCGATGTTATCATCAACGATGGCGGCCTCGCTAAATACATCGATCTTACCCCCACCAACGTGCCCCACTCCGGAGGAAAGCACGCCAACAGGTGGTTCGGCAAATCCAGGCTCAGCATCGTCGAGAGGCTGATCAACAACATCATGAGGACCGAGAAGTACACCGGAAAGAAGATGAAGGCGTACAAGACCGTGTCCCAGGCTTTCGACATCGTCGCTGCCAAGACCAAGAAGAACCCCGTCCAGGTCCTCGTCGAGTGCCTGGAGAACGCGGCTCCCAGGGAGGAGGTCACCAGGCTCCAGTTCGGAGGAATCTCCGTTCCCAAGGCCGTCGATGTCGCCCCTCAGAGGAGGCTCGACATCGCCCTGCGCAACCTGAGCACCGGCGTCGTCACTGCTTCTCAGAAGAACAAGAAGCCCATCTACGAATGTCTCGCAGACGAGCTCATGCTCGCTGCCAAAGGTGACATCACTTCCTTCTCCGTCGCTAAGAAAGAGGAGATGGAGAGGGTCGCCCAGTCCGCGAGATGAACTACTAATCGAAGGTTGTGGACATGGGACGCAAAGAGGACAACGCGAAGAAAGCAGTAGAACTGATGAAGGATCAGACCCACATCAGGAACCTCGGAACTGCAGCACATATCGACCACGGAAAGACGACATTCTCCGACAACCTGATCGCAGGTGCCGGAATGATGTCCTCCGAGACCGCCGGCGAGCAGCGTCTGCTCGATTACGACGAGCAGGAGGCCGCCAGGGGTATCACGATCAACGCCGCATCCGCGGCCATGGTCGTTCCTTACAAGGACCCCAAGAGCAAGGTCGTCGACCACTACCTGGTCAACCTGATCGACACCCCCGGACACGTCGACTTCGGTGGAGACGTCACCAGGGCCATGAGGGCTCTGGACGGTGTGTACATTCTGTGCTGCGCCGTCGAGGGTATCATGCCTCAGACCGAGACCGTCATCAGGCAGGCGATGAAGGAGCGTGTCAAGCCCATGCTCTTCATCAACAAGGTCGATAGGGCGATCGTCGAGCAGCAGCTCACCCCTCAGATGATGATCGAGAAGTTCTCCAAGATCATCACCCAGTTCAACCAGAAGATCTCCGATGCGCTTCCGGCTCCTCTGAACAAGGAATGGCAGGTCAGCCTCCAGGACGGTACCGTCGCTCTGGGATCCGCTTTCAACAACTGGGCGGTTTCCATCCCCTACCTCCAGAGGCCCGAGGTCACCAAGAAGGCCATCGAGATCGCTCCCGAGCTCGCAGCCGAGCTCAAGGACAAGCCCTTCAACCTGAACACCGTCTTCAAGCTCTGCGCCGAGGAGGGTGGACAGGAGAAGCTGGCCAAGATCATCCCGATCGCCGACGTCGTCCTCGAGATGGCCATCAACCACATCCCCAACCCCGTGGATTCCCAGAAGGTCCGTATCCCCACCATCTGGAAGGGAGACCTCAACACACCTCTCGGACAGCACATGCTGAACTGCGACCCCAACGGAGAGGTCGCCATGATGGTCACCAAGATCATCATGGACAAGCAGGCCGGAGAGATCGCCATCGGAAGGCTGTTCTCCGGTACCGTGAGGAAGGGTCAGACCCTCTACATCGCCGGACAGGCCAACCCCCAGAGGGTTCAGACCGTCGCTCTCATGGTCGGTGCCGACAGGACCCCCATCGAGGAGTGTAAGGCCGGAAACATCGTCGCCCTGACCGGACTCAAGGACGCCATCGCCGGAAGCACCGTGTCCTCCATCAAGGACATGGAGCCCTTCGAGAGGATGGCCCACTACTCCGAGCCCGTCATCACGAAGGCCATCGAGGCCAAGAACATGGCCGACCTGCCCAAGCTGGTCGAGGTCCTGAGGGTCATCGCCAAGGCCGACCCCTCGTTGAACATCGAGATCAACAACGAGACCGGCGAGCACCTGATGTCCGGTATGGGAGAGCTCCACCTGGAGATCACCGAGTACAGGATCATCAACGAGCAGGGAGTCGACATCATCTCCTCCCCGCCCATCGTCGTGTACCAGGAGTCCGTCAAGGGATCCAACCCCAACGAGTTCGAGGGTAAATCGCCCAACAAGCACAACAAGTTCTACTTCATCGTCAGTCCTCTCGAGGACTCTGTGAAGGACGCCATCCGCAAGAACGAGATCGACGTCGACGCGAAGATCAAGGACCCCAAGGCCCTGGCCAAGCAGCTGAAGGACCTCGGAATGAGCGATGTCGAGGCGAAAGGTGTTGTCGCCTTCCACAACAACAACGTGCTGATCGACTGCACCAAGGGTATCCAGTACCTGCACGAGACCATGGAGCTCGTCAAGCAGTCCTTCGACGAGGCCATGTCCAGGGGACCCCTCGCCGCCGAGAAGATCGCCGGCGTCAAGGTCTGCCTCATGGATGCCAAGCTGCACGAGGATACCATCCACAGGGGTCCCGCGCAGATCATCCCCGCAGTCAGGGACGGTATCTACGGAGCCATGTGCCAGGCCGGCAGGATCCTGCTCGAGCCCATGCAGAAGCTCTTCATCAGCGTTCCGCCCGACTACATGGGCGGAGCGGTCAACCTGATCAACCAGCGCCGCGGAACCATCCTCGAGATGGGACAGGAGGGATCCGATTCCACCGTCACCGCCGAGGTGCCCGTCGCCGACATGTTCGGATTCTCATCCGACATCCGTGGATCCACCCAGGGACGCGCCATCTGGTCCGTCGAGAACGCTGGATTCCACCAGGTCCCGCCTGAGCTTCAGAAGAAGATCGTCTCCGACATCAGGACGAGGAAGGGACTCAACCCCGAGCCCTACGATGCGAATTACTACTCCGGCCTGTGAGGCCTGCAAACCTTAAATACAAAACCCTTTATCAGAAAAATTAGCGTTCCATAACGGAGGAAATGAAATGGCAGAGAAAGAGCACATGAATCTGGTCATCATAGGCCACGTCGACCACGGAAAGTCCACCCTCACCGGAAGGATCCTGCTGGAGACCGGCGCGATCGACCCTCACCTCGTCGAGAAATACAAGAAGGAGGCCGAGGAGAAAGGAAAGGGATCCTTCTACTTCGCCTGGGTCATGGACGGACTCAAGGAGGAGAGGGAGAGGGGAGTCACCATCGATGTCGCCCACAAGAAGTTCTACACCGACAAGTACTACTTCACCGTCATCGACGCTCCCGGACACCGCGACTTCGTCAAGAACATGATCACCGGAACCTCCCAGGCCGATGCAGCCATCATCACCTGCAGCGCCATCGAGGGACCCCAGGCTCAGACCAAGGAGCACGTCTTCCTCGCTACCACCCTCGGTGTCAAGCAGATCATCGTCGCCATCAACAAGATGGACGCCGTGAAGTTCGAGGAGGCCAAGTACAACGAGGCCAAGGACGCCATGATCAAGCTGATGAAGATGGTCGGAATCAAGACCGATGAGGTCCCGTTCATCCCCCTCTCCGCTTACACCGGCGACAATGTCAAGGTCCCCTCCGCCCAGATGCCCTGGTACAAGGGACCCACCCTCATACAGGCCCTCGATAACCTCAAGGTTCCCGAGAAGCACACCGAGAAGCCCCTCAGGCTGCCTATCCAGGATGTCTACACCATCACCGGAATCGGAACCGTCCCCGTCGGACGTGTCGAGACCGGTATCCTCAAGCCCAACATGAAGGTCATGTTCGAGCCCTCCCACGTTCCTGGAGAGGTCAAGTCCATCGAGATGCACCACGAGCAGCTGCCCCAGGCTCTGCCCGGAGACAACGTCGGATTCAACGTCCGTGGAGTCGCAAAGAACGACATCAAGAGGGGAGACGTCGCCGGACCCGTCGACAACCCTCCGTCCGTCGCCAAGACGTTCACCGCTCAGATTGTCGTCCTGAACCACCCCTCGGTCATCACCGTCGGATACACCCCTGTCTTCCACTGCCACACCACGCAGACCGCTTGCAGGTTCGTTGAGCTCGTGAAGTCCATCGACCCCAAGACCGGACAGACCAAGGCCGACCACCCCGACTTCCTCAAGACCGGTGACATCGCCATCGTCAAGCTGGAGCCGACCAAGCCCATGGTCATCGAGACTGCGAAAGAGTTCCCGCCTCTCGGAAGGTTCGCTATCCGCGACATGGGTCAGACCGTTGCCGCCGGAATGTGCATCTCCGTGGAGAAGGCTTGAATCCTCAGTGATTGAGATGTCGCAGCGCGCAAGAATCTCTCTCAGCGGCACCGACCCCGCAAAGGTCGACGGTGTCTGCTCCCAGATCAAGGGGATCTCCCAGAGGACCGGAGTGGACATCCGCGGGCCCGTCCCCCTGCCTACCAAGAAGCTGAAGGTAGCCTGCAGGAAGAGCCCTGATGGAGAGGGAAGCGAGACCGTCGACCACTGGGAGATGAGGATCCACAAGAGGCTCATCGACCTCGACGCCGATGAGCGCGCCCTCAGGCAGCTGATGAGGATCCAGGTCCCCGATGGCGTGAACATCGAGATCGTGCTCCGCAGCACATAAACCTTTCAAGCGGGGGAGACCCCGCCATTCCTGCAGTCCAGGGTCCTGGCCCTCCGGGTCCCTGTGCTGCTCCTTTCTTCTTTCTTCTTCCACAGCATACTTCTGTTCATTCTGACTCGGGGGGTTCGTTCGCTTTGGGGCGATAGTTAATTATCTCCCTGTTCTACCCGGATTAAGTGATCGTTGATGAGAAGCGATGCAGTCAAGAAAGGGCCCGCAGCGGCCCCGCAGAGAAGCCTTCTCAGGGCGGACGGACTCGTAGACGATGATTTCGACAAGCCCTTCATCGGAATAGCGAACTCCTGGAACGAGATCGTTCCCGGACACATACATCTCAATGAGATCGTAGAGGCCGTCAAGGAGGGGATCATCGAAGCTGGAGGGAAGCCCTTCACCTTCGGAGTCCCTGCCGTCTGCGACGGTATCGCGATGGGCCACAACGGGATGAGGTACTCTCTGATCTCCAGGGAGGTCATCTCGGATTGCTGCGAGGTCATGGTCGAAGGTCATGCACTGGACGGATGGGTCGGCGTCTCCAACTGCGACAAGGTCACCCCCGGAATGCTGATGGCCATGGGCAGGATGAACGTCCCCGGTCTGATAGTCACCGGCGGAGCCATGGAGCCCGGAGTGGGCAAGAACGGCAACATGGACCTCCAGTCCGTGTTCGAGGCCGTAGGGGCATACAGCGCCGGCACGATCGATGAGGACGAGCTCCACACCGTCGAATGCACCGCATGCCCTGGTAGGGGGAGCTGCTCCGGACTCTTCACCGCCAACACCATGGCATGCCTCACCGAGACCATCGGCCTCAGTCTGACCGGATGCGCCACCGCGCTCGCCGACGACAACAAGAAGCTGCAGATCGCCAGGGAGACGGGAAAGCGCATCGTGAAGATGGTCAAGAAGAATGTCAAGCCCAGGGACATAGTGTCCAGGGATTCCTTCCTCAACGCCATCCGCGTCGACATGGCCATCGGCGGATCGACCAACACCGCCCTCCACCTGCCTGCGATCTCCAAGGACTTCGGGTGTCCCGTGACTCTCGATGATTTCGATAAGATCTCCAGGGACACCCCCCACATCACGAGCCTCAGACCCGCCGGACCTTATGCGATCAAGGATCTCGACAGAGCAGGAGGGATCCCCGCCGTCCTCAAGACCCTCAAGGACAAGCTGATCAATGCGCCTACCGCCAATAACGGCAGGAGCATCTTCGAGATCGCCGACGCCGCCACTGTTCTGGATCCCGAGGTCATCAGGCCTCTGGACAACCCGTTCCACAAGCAGGGCGGAATCGCCGTCCTCAAGGGCAACATCGCCCCGGAAGGATCGGTCATCAAGCAGGCCGCCGTCAGTCCCAGGATGATGAAGTTCACCGGAACCGCCAAGGTGTTCAACGGCGAGGCCGCTGCTGCGGAGGCCATCACATCCGGCAAGATCGTCGCCGGAGATGTGGTCGTCATCAGATACGAGGGCCCCAAGGGTGCTCCCGGGATGCCCGAGATGCTTTCTCCCACCAGTCTGATCATCGGAAGGGGTCTGGGCGAGGAGGTCGCCCTCATCACCGACGGAAGGTTCTCCGGAGCCTCCAGAGGAGGAGCCATCGGGCATGTCTCCCCCGAGGCTTATGCGGGAGGACCAATCGCCGCTCTGAATGATGGCGACATAATCGATATCGACATCCCCGAGAGGAAGCTGAACGTCCGTCTCACCGATGAGGAGATCGCAAAGCGTCTCAAGGAGGCCACCCGCGTAAGGCGCTCGGTCCACGGTGTTCAGAAGAAGTACCGTCAGCTCGTCTCCAGCGGAGCCGACGGCGCCTATCTCAACCGATTCAAACCATTCCGGGGGACACCCCTCGGATTCACACAACCTATACCGATAGCTATTTAGCATCCTCGGATGTAGCGCCTTCCTATGGACAGAAAGGTCCGCGATGAATTCGCAGTCGACGAGAACGGGGTAACCTCGGATGGATACCGCCGCATAGTCCCTGCAAGTCTGAGGTCTATGTACATAGGCAGGGCCATAGGACTCCTCATCTCTGCGGCAGTCTTCGTGCCTCTGATCGTCTGTTCGGATGTGTTCGAGGAATATGCGGGCCCGGTCCGTCTGGTTTCCATGATCCTTCTGGCGGTCGTTGCGATATACCTGCTGGTCTCTCCGATCGTGTTCTACAGACGTTACAGATACAGGCTGGACGACGAGAAGCTGGAGATCCGTCGCGGGATCATAACGATCAGGCACATCCTGGTACCGGTGGAGCGCATCCATCAGGTAGAGGTGGTCCGCGGGCCCATCAACCGCATGTTCGGTCTGTCCGATGTGGTCGTCACGACGGCCGGAGGCACCGTCAAGGTCCAGTTCCTGGAGGACGGTGTGGCGGAGACCATCGCCGATTCGCTCAACGAGAGCGTCATCAGGCTTCTGAAGTCGAGAGATCCATGACAGAGAGATACCGCAATCACCCAACCGTCCTATTGGAGAAGGCCTTCTCCATGGGAGTGGCGCTTCTGTTCATGTATCTGGTCACCGGCAACGGGATGATCGAGATGCTCGCGGCCTATACCGCCGTGTTCGTCGCAGGGATGGTCTATTCATTCGCGATCTGGAGGCGCACATGGGTGTCCTTCGAGGATACGGAGATCGTGGTCCTCAGGGACACATGGGTGACCAAGAAGACGAAGCGGATACAATACTCCCGTCTGGCATCGGTGGGTGTCGCCAGAAGCATCATCAACCGCATCTGCGGGACCACCAGGCTCATCTTCAACGTCAATTCCAGCATCAATGCGAACGAACCCGAGGCCACACTCACCGTGGATTCGGAGCTGGCGGAGAGGATCCGCCGCGAGCTCAATTCGAGGATATTCTCCAAGGAGTCTGAGACGGCGGAGGAGCCGGAGATCGAGACCCTCGTCAAGGTCAGCAACGCGGATATAGTCATACACGCCTTCATCTCCCAGCCGACGGCGAGACTCGTATTCGCCGTTCTGATGCTGGTCTATTCGTTCGTCTCGATACTCTACGACAGCGCCGGAGGACTCGTGATCCCGCTTCTTCTGCTGGCGGCGAACGAGATCATCCCGCTGGCCAAGGAGATCTTCACATACTGCAACTACAGGCTCTACCGCGTCGGCGATACGATAACGGTGGAGTCTGGACTCCTATCGACGGTCCGTATGTCGTTCAAGGTCGGGAAGGTCAACTCGGTCCGTATGAGGCAGCCTCTTCTCGCCCGTGCGCTGGGGATGTGCGTGCTCGAGGCGGAGGTCGTGGGGATAGCAGTCGCCGGCGATGACGCGGGCACACCTCTCCTGTGTCCTCTGAAGAAGGAGGCGGAGGTCAGGGGGCTCATGGCAAAGGTGATGCCCGAGGTCGTCTTCGAACCCGAGTCCATCTCCCAGTCCCGCGGTGCGTTCATGGCGATGGCCGTGACCAATCTGCTCTACATCTGCCTCGCGATAAGCGTAACCGTGTTCTTCGCGGTGTTCGTCCACCCTGTGATCGGCGAGACGGACGGCATCGACAGCGCGCTCATCCTCGTCACCGAGGTGTTCGTGGCGATCGGGATCCCCCTCCTGCTCGTGGGGCATGTCATCATGGCTCAGAGGAACCGCAGGTTCGCAATGGGTCCGGAGTCGTTCCTCCTGGTATACGGCGGGTACGATACGATGTCGGAATTCATCCTGTACGACAAGGTGCAGTACACCTCCGTGGATTCCGGTCCGATACAGAGGACGTTCGGGAATGCCACCCTGCATGTGAGCATGATGTCGTCCCAGGGATTCAGGGAGACCGTGTCCGGGCTGTTCCCTCCGAGGGATCTGGAGCGTGTTCCGGCAGAGGTCATGGGACGCATCCGTGACGGAAGGTACGACCACCGCAGGTACGAGTGACCTACCAGGAAAATAGGTCTCCGCCAACATTCATCATATCGACGGACCTGCGAGTCTCGATAACGTGAGCGGAAGGTACTATCTCGGCTTCGATGCGGGAACACAGAGCGTCAAGGTCGCCGTCTACGATGAATCGATGGGATGCGTCGCAGAGGCGTCCCATCAGACGACGATAAGGTATCTCGGACCCCGCAGGGTCGAGATGGACTCCGACGAATATCTCGCTCTGACGGTCAGGGGTATGGCGGAATGCTCCCGTCAGATGACCGACAAGGGGCTGGACCCCCATGGGATCAGAGCGATCATGGGGGACGGGATCATCTGCGGGATAACCGTCGTCGATGACAACGGCGATTCGATCTCCCCGTACATCAATTATCTCGATTCCCGTACCCAGGAGGATGCCGATTCGATAAACGCCCGGGGTCTGGACATCTGGGGGGAGGAGACCGGGAACGCCGACGCCAGCTGCATGTTCCCCGCGCTGTTCGCCAGGTGGTTCATGGATAGGAGCGTCGATGCGAAGGAGCGCGGCGCCAAGTTCGTCCACAACGCTCCGTACATCCTGATGCATCTCGCCGGGATGAATGCCTCCGATGCGTTCATCGATCAGGGAGCAATGTCAGGATGGGGTCTCGGATACGATGTCCTCAGGAAGAAATGGTCAGACGAGCAACTCTCGATCCTCGGCATCGACAAGGGCATGATGCCCCGCATCGTGAAGCCCTGGGATGTGATAGGCCATCTGACGTCCGAGATCGCAGAGGCCACCGGCCTCCGTGCGGGAACCCCCGTGTGCGGAGGTGCCGGTGACACGATGCAGTCCATGCTGGGATGCGGGATGTTCCATCCCGGACAGGCAGCCGACATCGCGGGAACCTGCGCCATGTTCTGCGTCTCCACCGACGGTATCGTCCCGGAGCTTAGCAGTCACGGCAAGGGGCTCATATTCAACAGCGGGTCGCTGGACGACTCGTACTTCTACTGGGGTTTCATCCGTACCGGAGGCCTTTCGCTCAGATGGTTCAAGGACAGCGTATACGGCGGCGATGTCGGCTACAGGGAGCTGAGCGCGGATGCTTCGAAGGTCCCCGCGGGATCCAGAGGAGTCACGTTCCTGCCCTATCTCACGGGCGGATACGGGAAGGAGACCGATGCCAGCGGCGCATTCCTCAACATGACCCTCGACACCGATCGCGGAACCCTCTGGAGGGCCGTTCTGGAAGCCATAGGTTACGACTACATCGGCGTCACCGACGAGTACCGTGCCGCCGGAGTGGATCTCAGCCGGATAACCATCGCCGAGGGCGGAAGCACCGACGATGTCTGGAATCAGATCAAGTCGGATATGATCGACAGCGATGCGGTCGTCATGAAGACGCGCGGAGGAGCGATCCTCACGGATTGCGCCATGGCGGCATACGCCGCAGGCGATCACGATGATCTCATCGGAAGGCTGTCCGATGCGGCGCAGGTGGACAGGTCCTTCTCGCCGGATGCGGAGAATACGAGGCTGTATCGCAGCCTCTACGACTCCCGTAGGAGCATAATGGAGGGCATGCTGCCCGTGTTCTCCACGCTGAAGGGCATGAGCGGGCAGTGAGCCCGCCCTTCCCGGTCAGCTGGTGAAGTACTCGCGTCCGCGGTCCATCAGGGTCTTGAACGCCTTGGGGTCGTCGCTGAGGGCCGCCTGTACGACGTCGTGAACCGCACGGTCGAACTCCTTCAGCATGTTCTCCCTGGTGGAGTTCATGTGCTGTATCTCGTAGTAGAGGTTGGGGTCCTCCAGTGCGACCGATTTGTTCGTGTCCATCATCTTCTCGAATGTGGTCGAGGCGACGGATTCCATGTCGCTGAAGGGCACGCCGCTCCTATCCAGAGCGGTGAAGAACGCTATGTTGACCGCATGGCTCAGCCCGAGGACGTAGGACATGTACATGTCGTGCTCCTCGACGGGCATGATGCGGATGTTGGCGCCGTGGTTGTCCAGCAGCTCCAGCGTCTCGTCGATGGCATCCTTCGATCCGCAGTCGCAGAGGACCACGTTGCGGTTGTACATCGATTTGGCCGAAGGTCCGAACATCGGATGGACGGAGCAGACCTTCCTCTTGCGACCCAGCTCCCTCACGGTTTCGAGGAAGGGCGATTTGAGGGATGCGATGTCGAAGATCAGGGCGTCCGGTCCGCAGATCCCGTCCAGCTTCCTGAGCATGTCCTCCGTGCGCGAGATGGGGATCGATACGATGACGACGTCCGCCCATTTCGCATCCTCGACCGTGAGTCCGTTGCCTGCGGAAGGGTCGATTATATCGACGCGGTGGCCGGATCTGGCGAGCATCTCCGACATCCAGCGGCCCATCTTCCCGTATCCGCCTATGATTGCGACATGCCTTGTCTTGGCAGCGGGCCTCGGCAGCGATCCCTGGACCTCGATCGACTCCTGCATGAGTATCCTGCAGATGCTCTCCGCATAGACGGGGCTCATGCCGTTCTCCAGGGCGAATCCCCTGTAACGGTCGACGACGTTGTTCTCCTGGGCGATGTTGCGCACAGCCGCTCCTGTCCTGACCTTGTCCTCGCCGACCATCTTCGCCAGCTCGAGCCTCCTCTTCATGAGTTCGAGGAGCTGTCTGTCGATGTCGCCGATCTCTTTCCTGATATCTTCGAGTTCCATCGGAATCCCCTCATGATCTGGTCGACGACGGTCAGAGCGGCCATCGCCTCCACCACGGCGACGGCTCTCGGGACGATGCACGGATCGTGTCTCCCCTCTACCGTCACGGTGTCGTTCTCCTCCGTCCTGAGGTTGACGGTGTCCTGCTCCAGCCCTATGGAGGGAGTGGGTTTGAACGCTGTCCTGAATACGACGGGTGCACCGTCGCACATGCCGCCGACGATGCCTCCCATGTGGTTGCTCTCGGTGACTATGCGGCCATCCTCCATGCGGTAGCCGTCGTTGGACTCGGAGCCGCGCATCCGTGCCAACCCGAATCCGTCGCCGAACTCCACGCCCTTGCAGGCAGGGATGCCGAACATGGCCTTCGCCAGCTCGGCGTCGAGGGCTTCGAACCATATCCCTCCGAATCCTATCGGAAGGCCGGTGATGATGCATTCCACCACGCCTCCGACGCTGTCCTTGTCTGCACCTGTCTCCTTGATGAGGGCGCGCATGGAGTCATCCAGCTCCTTCGTGCAGGCGCGCGTGGCGAACCTGCGGGATCCGTACGCATCCTCGGCGGAACGGGGGGATCCGTCCTGCACAGAGCCTACGGACCTGGTGAAGGCATCCACTCTGATGCCGTCCTCTGCGAGGATCTGCTTGGCTATCGCGCCTGCGGCCACTATGGCCGCGGTGAGCCTCCCGGAGAACTGTCCGCTGCCGCGGAGGTCGTGGTCAGGGATCTTCAGTAGAGCAGGCAGGTCGGCATGTCCCGGACGGGGCGTGTCGTAGAATTTCATGTACTTCGTTCCGTCCGTGTCGCCGTTGGCGATCTTCAGGAGGATGGGCTGCCCTGTGGCCTTCCCGTCCATCACGCCCTGCGTCAATTCGACTGCATCGGCTTCTCTGCGAGGCGTCCCTATCTTCCCAGTGGGCTTCCTGAGGGCCATCTCCGAGGCGATCATCCCCTCGTCGATCGGTGTTCCGGCGGGGACGCCTTCCAGCACCCCTCCGACGCAGGGTCCGTGGCTTTTGCCGAACAGTGTGAACCTGAATCTCTTCCCGGTCTCGTACATCACATCACCTCGGACGACAGTCCGATCGATGCCATGGACGCGGGGAAATCCGGATAGGAGACCGCGGCGCATTCCGGGTCGTCCATGATCACTGGTCCGTCGCAGACGATGGAAGCGACGGCAGCGGACATCATGATCCGATGGTCGCCGTGGTGCTCCACAGTTCCGCCCTTGAGCTTCTCCACACCGTGAATTATGCAGCCGTCCTCCGTGCCCTCGGCATCTCCTCCGAGAGCGTTGATCATACGGACGGTGGTCTCGATCCTGTCGCTCTCCTTGAACCTGAGCTGAGGCGCCCCGTAGAGCCTGCTGTCGCCTTCTGCGGTGCTGAGGAGGACCGCGGTTATCGGGAACAGGTCCGGGACGGTGCCCATGTCGATCTTGCATCCTTTCAGTTCCTTTCTGGACACCACGGCCTCGCGTCCGGAGAACGAGACCTCCGCGCCGACCGTTCTCAGTATGTCGATGATGGCCTTGTCCCCCTGCGGGTCCGCAGGGTCCATGCCGCCGACGGTGCAGCGTCCGCCGAGAGCGGCGGCAACCATGGGGAAGGCGGCCGATGAGAAGTCCGCCGGGACGGAATAATCGCAAGGGCTGTATCCGGTGCCGCCGGGGATCGTGAAGACGTCACCGTCGCGTACCGGCGATGCCCCGAAGAGCCTCATCATATGCGTCGTGACGTCCAGGTACGGAGCGGAGACGATGCCTCCCTCGATGGTTATCACGGAGTCGTTCTTCAGCATGGGGGCTGCGAGCATCAGCGATGTGATGAACTGGGAGCTGACGTTCCCTCTTATCGAGACGGGCCCTCCCGCATCCGGTCCTTGGACGGTCACCGGAGGGAATCCGTTGTCGGATGAACAGGACACCCCGCAGGATGACAGCGCGTCGAGGAGAGGACCCATGGGCCTCTTTTTCAGCGATTCGTCCCCCGTTATGGTGACGGGGCGGTCGAACATGGAGCAGATCCCGGTGAACAGCCTCATCGTGGTACCGGAGTTCTTGGCATCTACCGCGATCGACGGTGCGGACAGATCCCCTCCGTCGATGGTGGCCTTGGCTCCATCGAGCGATACCGATGCGCCCATCGCTCTGCACGCATCGATTGTGGTGAGCGTGTCGGCGGACAGGAGGCAGTTGTCGATGACGGATCTCCCCTTCGCCATGGAGGCGAGGAAGAGCGCCCTGTGGGTATGGCTCTTGGACGGAGGCGGGGAGATGTCTCCCGCTATGCTTCCGCCGTGGAATTGTATGGTGGTCATTGTCCGCACCTCGTGACAGTGAGAATGGTTTCCTCCGGGTCTATGCCCAGATCGTCCGCGAACGATCTCCCGTCCCCCGAAGGGACGGCTATGGCGACGGCGGGTCCGGAGCCGGACATGCCTGCTCCGAGCGCACCCATGGACATCGCCTTCTCCGCGATGGAGTTGTCGACGCCCTGTACGGACGAGATGATCCTGCCGTTGACGGTCATGGCCCTGTACGGGTCCTCGGACGCGTAGGCTATGGCCTCGCGGATCTGCGGAGCCACGGCGTGGAGCGCTTCGATGGGCATCGTGGATTTCCTGATCTTGAATCTCGGGACGCTGATGATGATGTCGCAGGGATCGACATCCCTGTGCTCCATGATCTCGTCCTTGGTGTTGTCCGTCATGACGAATCCTCCCAGCCCGCAACCGCAGGCGTCGTCGAAGGATCCTGTGACCGTAACCTTCGCCTCCCTGGCACAGGTCACTCCGAGTCTGATGAGATCCACCGGATCCATCTCGAATCCGATCTCGGCGAACACCGCTCTGATGATGGCGTTGCATGCGGAGCTGTTGCTCTTGAGTCCCCGGGACACGGGGATCTGGGACTCGGTCTCCAGCGTCCACCCTTCCGGTTCCGCGATCCCGGCGCGTTCATACGCCCTGCGTACGCAGATGGAGGCCATCGTCGTGTCCTCCGATTCGTCGCTCCTGATCGCGACGGTCCTGCCCTCGCCGGTCTCGGAGAAGACGGCTCTCGTCTCCAGTCCGACGCCGATCGTGGCTCCGATGCCGCACGGCATGGCGTTGATGACAGTTATCGATCCGTGGGATGTTCCGATGGATGTCACAGCTGTCCCCTCATGACGTCGAACATGCCTCCGACCCCGGTCCATGTCTCGAAGGATGCCGCACCCTGTCCGGCGAGCATGTCCTCGCCGCGCGCGGTCCTGCAGCCCCTGGCTCTGGCATGCGCCATGAGGGGGGTCTCCTTGCCGTAGACCATGTCGAAGACGGCCTGCTCCTTCTGGATCGTCGATATGTTGATGGGATACGGACCATCCGAGTACATCCCCACGGGGGTGCAGTTGACGACGAGGTCGTACATCATCGTAGATACCGATCTCGGATCCCTGTAGGATGCTCCGAACTCGGAGGCCAGCTCCGTTCCCGAATCCCCGTTCCTCCCTGTGATCGTGATGTCGCATCCGTGCCTGTCCATGTAGTAGGCGCATGCGCGGGCGGCTCCTCCGGATCCCATGATCAGGATCCTCCGGTCCTCCGCATCGAATCCCGCCCTCTCGAGTGCAGCATGTATGCCGAGGACGTCGGTGTTGGATCCCACCAGCCTTCCGTTCTCGTTGGTCACGGTGTTCACCGCGCCGATGGCGGATGCGGCGGCATCCACGCAGTCTAGATGGTCCATTATGGCCTGCTTGTGGGGGATGGTGACATTCATGCCCCTGATACCGTACCCGCGGATGACCTCGTCGATCTGCTCCAGGTCGTCCGTCTCGAAGGGCAGGTATATCCCGTCGATCCCGGCGGCCTTCATGGCCGCTTCGTGCATGGCGGGGGACCTGCTCTTGGACACGGGGTTCCCGAGTACCCCCAGGATGGTGCAGTCGTCTCCCAGCTCCTCCATGCGTTCGGCGCTGAGCTGTCCGGGAGCCGTGGGTTCGCCGACGTATCCGAATGTGAATTCGTTCCCGAGCAGGGATGCGCGTATGCGGCTGACGGTGCCGAGCGCCCCCATGCCGAGGATGACGTGCCTCCTCTTCAGGGAGGTCGCCGCGTCCAGGATTCTGACGAGGTCCCTGGGGGATCCGACCGTGAATGCGGCCTTGGCTATGTCGCAGTCCATCCCGTTCAGGATGGAGCGGATCCTCTCCGACGATGGAGTCCCCTCGAAGTCGTGATGGGATGCTACGACCGTAGCAGAAGTCTCCGGCCGAGGCTCCTCGCCTATGTCGATGGTTCCGGAGAACCCTTCGGGAAGGATGCCCAGGTCGATCGGCCCTCTGTATGTGACGAGGAGCTCTCTGCCGGGGGCCTCGGGGACGGAGCCGAGAAGGTCGAGGCGGATCTCGACCATCTCGGTATCGCATACGTCGAGATCGGCCGCGGAACTGAGGGAGGCGCAGACTTTCATCATATCTCCGTGATCGTCTCGTCGATCTTCATTCCGAAGTGGCGTCCGCCGGCTTCGAGCTTGGCGAGGACCTTGTCCCCCTTCTTCAGCTTCGCCACGGATACGGCCCCGTCCCTCGTCACGAGCTTGACGGTCTCCGCGTTCTGCAGTATCGTGGAATACGAGCGTTCGCCGTCGGTGGCTGTGACGAGGATCATGGGCCTCTGCTCCACCTTGCATCTGCCGACCGCGGATGCGCGGGTGCTGCCGTCCCTCTTCACGAGGACGATGCTGTCTCCGGACCTGTATTCGGACAGGTATCTGGTGCGGCCCTCGGGACTCATGGCGTAAGCGTGCACCGCGCCCGCATTGACCCTGAACGGCCTGGCGGCGACGTAACCGTTGTCCTCGCTCTCGCTCTGCACGAGGAACAGGCAGGCGGCCTGGGAACCGATGAGCATCCCCTCTCCGGGGACCATGTTGGTCACCGTGTCGACGCAGACGCGGTCGCCGATCTCGATGTTCCTGACATCCGTGACCTCGACCTCGGACAGCTCAACCCTGCCGGTATCCTGGAGGATGTCGGAGAACCTCCTTATCGCGTTGGGATCCGGGGTGCATACCACCACGCCGTCGACCCCCTTCTCGAGGGTCTGCATGTACAGCTTGGCGGTCTCCACGTCGTCCGCGCAGGCCATCACCTTGGTGCCGGTGTCGCGGAATCTGGCGATCATGTTCTCCAACGGGATGACGGCCCAGTCCCTGGAATCGAGAACGACCCCGCTGACCTTGCCCGCCATCGCCATGGCACGCTCCTGGTCCTCCGGTGTGGCGAGTTCTACGAGCTCGTATCCGCCGGAGAGCCTCCCGTCGTCGTTGAAGAGCAACTCCACCTTCCCGAACTCCGAGAAGTCGGAGTCCTCGGGACGCACGATGGCCTTCTCGATCCCGGACTCCAATGCCGAAAGGACGAGCTCCTTGCGCTCATCCTTGTCATCGGGCCCGTCCGCTCTGATCCATATCTCCTTGGAATCCATGGGATCAGCTCAGGTTCTTCTTCATCGATTCCTCGACGCTGTATCCGCGGAGGACGATGTCCGAGATGGCTCTGGTCATTCCCTCGACGTTCCTGTGCTGGAATACGTTCCTGCCGATGGATACGCCGTGTCCTCCGGCCTCGATGGAGTCGTAGACCATCCTGAGGATGGCCTCGTCGGAATCCATCTTGGGCCCTCCGGCTATGACGATGGGTGCGAGGGCTCCCCTGACGACCTCTCTGAACGAGTCCGGATCGCCGGTGTAGCTGCATTTGACGACGTCCGCCCCGAGCTCGGTCGCCACACGGGCGGCGTGAGCGACGGCCTGGGGGTCGTACTGCGATTCGATCTTGGGGCCGCGGGCGTAGGCCATGACGAGCAGAGGCATCCCCCACTCGGAGCAGTCCCTGGAGATGCGGCCGACGTCGGCAAGCATCTCGGGCTCCGTCTCCGCTCCCACGTTGATGTGGACGGAGACGGCGTCCGCTCCGGTCTTGATCGCCTCCTCGACGGTGGCGACGAGAACTTTGCTGTTGCTTGTCACCCCCAGATCGGTGGATGCGGACAGATGCAGTATGAGGCCGATGTCGCGTCCGCTGCTCCTGTAGCTGTAGCGGATGAGCCCCTTGTGCATCAGGACGGCCGTCGCACCGCCGTTGGCGACGGCATCGACGGTCGACTTCATGTCGTACAGGCCGGGAGTGGGTCCGATGGAGATCCCGTGGTCCATGGGAACTATGACGCAGTTCCCGGTGCTCCTATCCATGATCCTTTCGAGTCTGACGTTCTTTCCGAACATGATATCACCGTGCTACGTGTTATCACGCATCATGGATGATTCCTATTTCATCTTTGCGCGTGCACGCGCATATTAGTACGGTTAGCGTATGATTAATTTCAATTCATCGGAAGAAATGTCCACAAAACTGCAGTGGACCCGAAGGGTCGACCGATGACAAAGCTTTTAATGAAGCCTGGATTACACGGGTTCAACGGGCTGATAGATCAGTTGGTTAGATCGCCTGCTTTGCAAGCAGGAGGTCGCGAGTTCGAATCTCGCTCAGTCCACTCATCCCATTCTATCTGATGCTGTATGCTGTCGTCGTCCGTCATCGACGGCGAGGTTCCGTGGGACGTCCGAGTCCGGATGCCGCCATCTGTTTGGAGAAAAAGGTAAGGCGGGGCGGCGGACCGCCCCGTTTGGTTCAGTCGAACTTCCCGACGACGGCCTTGATCCTGCGGACGCCGGCGGCGGAGCTCTCCTCCTTCTTGATCTTGAATCCCTGGAGTTCCGCGGTGTTTTTCACGTGCGGTCCTCCGCAGATCTCGCAGGAGACGTCTCCGATCGTGTAGACCTTGACCATCTCGCCGTACTTGTCTGCGAAGACTCCGATGGCTCCGCGCTCCTTGGCCTGCTCGTAGGTCATCTCCTCGCAAACCACGGGGATCTCCGCCTTGATGGCATCGTTGACGAACTTCTCCAGCTCGGCCAGCTCCTCGGGGGTGACCTTCCTGTCCAGGTTGAAGTCGAATCTGAGCCTCTCGGCGGTGATGTTCGAACCCTTCTGCTGGATGTCCGGGGACACGATCTTCCTCAGAGCGGCGTTGAGCAGGTGGGTCGCGGTATGCAGCTTGGTGGTCTCGACGGCATGGTCGGCGAGTCCTCCCTTGAACTGCTGGTCGGCACCCATCCTGGAGTTCTCCTGGTGGGCTTTGAAGCGGTTGTCGAAGTCGGCCTTGTCGACCTTCTTCCCTGCTTCAGCCGCCAGCTCCTGTGTGAGCTCGATGGGGAATCCGAATGTATCGTAGAGGCGGAAGACCGCTGCCCCGTCCAGGACCTCGGAGTCGCCGGACTCGGCGATCATCTCGTTGAACCTCCTCAGTCCCTTGGTGAGGGTCTTGTGGAACTTCTCCTCCTCGGCGGCGAGGTTGGAGAAGATGAACTCGCTGTTCCTGGAGAGCTCGGGGTACGCCTTGGAGTACTCGGAGACGACGACCTCCGCGATCTGCTTCATGCAGACCTGGTCGACGCCCAGTTTGGAGAGGTATCTGCTGGCTCTCCTGATGAGCCTTCTGAGGATGTATCCCTGTCCGACCTTGGCGGGAACGACTCCGTCGCCGAGCATGAAGGTGGCTGCGCGGAGGTGGTCGGCGATGACCCTGAACGCCTTGGTGTCGTCGGCGTTCTCGCCGTACTTCTTGCCGGAGAGCTCCTCGACCTTCCCGATGATCCCGGTGAACAGCGGGGTGTCGTAGACCGTCCCGACGCCGTTTAGGATGCGGAGGATCCTCTCGAGTCCCATCCCGGTGTCGACGTTCTTCTGAGCCAGGGGGACGAAGGAGCCGTCCGCCTGCTTGTTGTACTGCATGAAGACGTTGTTCCAGATCTCCGTGTACTTCCCGCAGTGGCAGGAAGGTCCGCAGTCGGGTCCGCATTTGGGGCGGCCGTCGTCGTAGAAGATCTCCGTATCGGGTCCGCAGGGTCCGGTCTGGCCGGCGGGTCCCCACCAGTTGTCCTCCCTTCCGTAGAAGAAGATCTGATCGTCCCTCAGGCCGTGGCTCTTCCAGAGCTGGGCGGTCTCGTCGTCGCGGGGGATGTCGCCCTCGCCCTCGAAGCAGGTGACAGCGAGGTGGTTCGGATCGATCTTCAGGACCTTGGTCAGGAGCTAGTAGCTCCATCCGACGGATTCGGTCTTGAAGTAGTCACCCAGGGACCAGTTGCCGAGCATCTCGAAGAAGGTGAGGTGGCTGGCATCTCCGACTTCGTCGATGTCGCCGGTCCTGACGCATTTCTGGAAGTCGGTGAGCCTCCTGCCGGCGGGGTGCTTCTCTCCGAGGAGATAGGGTACCAGGGGATGCATCCCCGCGGTTGTGAAAAGGACAGTCGGATCGTTCTCCGGCACGAGGGGTGCGGAACTGATCTGCGCGTGGTCGCGCTCTTTAAAGAAATTGATGTAGGTTTCTCTCATTTCCTGAGCGTCCATGTTAACACTCCGATTCTATGGCGTCCGCTATGGACATTCAATAAAAAATCTGTCGGGTCCTGGATGGGACGATTCACTGCGACAGGCGAGAAAGGGCCTCTTCCGGGTCTCCCTTGTCGAGTACGACGGATACGTCCGATCCCGACAGCATGCGAGACGGCATCTCCCCGATCTCCCGGGTGATTATGCGACCGCATCCGGAGAGCGACTCGATTATCCTCTCTATATGGCGCTTGTGGTCTTCGCCGGATACCGGGGCGGACCTGTCGACAGGGACCGTGCGGACGAGCCTCCTCTCATCCCCCCTTATAGAATATATCAGGAATGATGCGGCGCTTCCGAATCCGCAGATCCGCCCCGCGTCGTCGACGGATACGGCGACGGTTGTCCTGTCGCCGTTGATGCTGACGGTAGGCACGGGGCCGCAACCGGAACCGCAGCCTCCCAGGTGAACGAATTCCTGGGATCTGTCCTGTCCGAGGAGCCCTATCGCATCGGCTCTGCACTGTCTGCAGTGCCTCATCATCTTCGCATCGAGCTCGCAGCGGTCCATCATGGCCTTCCTCTCGGCAGGCGTGGGCGCGCGCATATCGGAGAATGCGGTCCCTTCCACAGGGATGAGGGGGAGTATGTTCACGATGTACGCTCCGAGCGCCTTGACCTTCTTCACGAGGATCGGTATGTCCTCGTCGTTGATCCCGGGGATCATGACGATGTTGACCTTGACTGCCATCCCCAGTTCGGCGCACATGCGGATCCCCTCCTTCTGACGGTAGAGCAGGGTCAGGGCGCCCTCCTCTCCGGAGAGGCGCTCTCCGTCGAAGACGACCGAACCGTAGATCCTGGATCCGATCCCCGGTTCGGAGGCGTTCATGGTGACGGTGACGAACCTCACGCCGAGGTCGTACAGCCTCTGGGCGCAGTCCGGAAGCGCGAGTCCGTTGGTGGAGACGCACGATGTCAGTTCCGGGAACTCGTCCCTTATGAGCTCCAGCGTTCTGAATGTCTCTTCGTTGGCGAGCGGGTCGCCGGGTCCGGCGATGCCTATGACGCTGAGATTGGGGATCCTCTCCTTCACGTTGCGTATCTTCTCGACGGCCTGCTCGGGTGTGAGGACCTCGCTGGTCACGCCGGGGCGCGATTCGTTGCAGCAATCGAACTTCCTATTGCAGTAGTTGCATTGGATGTTGCAGCGAGGAGCAACGGGGATGTGCATCCTGGCGAAGGTATGGTGGGCCTCCTCGTTGTAGCAGGGATGCGACGCCAGTGCCTGTTCGATACGCGGGTCTAGAGACATGCAGACGGCCAATTTCGTTTGCTCCGATATATACATCGGGCATCCTGATGACGATATGATAACGCTGTTAAGCCAGATGGTCGGCCTTTATGATATAGTACAGGGGAGATTCGGGGTCCATGGATTTCGTCGAATCGATCATGAGCGATCTCAATCGGAACCTCGCCGCCGAGAAGGTCCCTCTCACGGAGATGAAGGATGGGCGCAGGACATACAGGATGAGGGATGGCTCGGTGATCGAGGTTCCCGAGGAACAGGTCGACATCCTCTGGGATGCGTGCGATGATGCTACGAGATTGAGGCTCAAGGTCCCCATCTATGTGACGACGGACATCTCTGGCGAGGTATCCGCGTGGAAGATCGAAGGGACGGCGGAGGCCGAGGCTGCTGCCAGACTTCTAGGGAAGAAGGTTCGCAAACCCGGATTTTTGAGACTTTATCACCCGGATCTCAAAGCTTTGAGGGAAAAAATATCGGACTGCATTGTCGTGGTCTTCACTCCATGAGTAATCCTTATATACAAGTGCGATATGGAGGAGCCTGCGCGAAGTGAAATCGCGTGGCTGGCTTCACAGAGAGCCGGTCGAGAAAGAATCGCATTGATTCCCGCCTTCGTCGGAAGTCTTATATACTTCCCTCGTCTACGCGGGTTTCACCGCAGTCGAGTAATCGACTGGATTCACAATCATGCACCCGGACAGAGATCCTGTTTCGGGGAAGAGGTGTAGGGCTCCGTTACTGGAGGATGAGAGCGGATCAAGCCCGATGACCACCATTCATACGAAACCTGGACGTGTGCTAGATCATACGCCAGCGGCGATGCTACGCCGTATGGGGGATGGTTCGGCTAGAGCGCTGAAGAAGGTCGTGTCAAGCTGCGATATGCGTCGGGTAGGTGCAAGAAGCCTATGATCCGACGATTACCTAATGGGACTTCCTATTCTTCGGAATGATCAGTAATGATCGGGAACGCGGGGGATTGAAGCATCTTAGTACCCGCAGGAAAAGAAATCAACAGAGATACCGTTATTAAAGGCGATCGAACGCGGTATAGGGCAATCCGAATCCCTTCTGAAAGGAAAGGGAGGTGTGGAGTTACAGGCTCGTTTACACCTAAGTCCAAATACTCAAACTTGGCTGGAAAGCCAGGCCATAGAGGGTGATAGCCCCTTAGAGGAAGGTGGATATGGTGATTTTCGATGTTCTTGAGTAGTGTGCGTTGGATATCGCGCATGAATTTGGGAGGCATTCACTTCCAACCCTAAATATGTCTCTAGTCCGATAGTGCAGTAGTAGCGTGAGCGAAGACTGAAAAGTACCCTTAACGGGAGGTCAAAAGACCTGAAACCATACGGTTAAAGATTTAAATAGCATCAAAGGGAAGAAGCCAATTATTGGTGGACCAGTGTTATTTTGTTCGTTTCGAAAAACGATCCAGGGAGTTCTGGTCATTGGCGAGGTTAACTATTCAATTAGGTAGCCGAAGGGAAACCGATTGCCCGCAGCTTTTTGCGAGGGGCAACGTGTGCTCGCGTGGAGTCAATGGTGCGGATACCCGAAGCCGGTCGATCTATGCCTGAGCAGGATGAAGCCTCTCGAAGGGGAGGTGGAGGTCCGAACCAGTTCTGATGTGCAAATCGTTTGGATGACTTGGGTATAGGGGTGAAAGGCCAATCTAGGCCGGAAATAGCTGGTTCCCCCCGAAACTAGTCGCAGCTAGACCTCGATCGAGGTGGAATGTGAGGTAGAGCACCGATTGGGTGCTTAGGGGAAGAAATTCCTCGGCATCTTGTCAAACTCCGAACTTGCGTTCATCGTAGACGTCGGGTGTGAGGCCATCCGGGGTAAGCTTGGTGGCCATAAGGGAAACAACCCAGACTATAGTTAAGGTCCCTAAATTTCGGTCAAGTGTAATACGAAATGGTGTCGGCGGTCTAAAACAACCGGGAGGTGGGCTTAGAAGCAGCCATCCTTCAAAGATAGCGTAACAGCTCACCGGTCTAGATCGTGGGCCCAGAAAATGGACGGGGCTAAACCGAGTACCGATACTATAGGATACTGCAAAGTAATTCGGTAGGGGGGCGTGGTGCATGGGCAGAAGCAGGGCTGTGAAGTCCTGTGGACCGTGTACCAACGAGGATCCTGGAGAGAGTAGCAGCAAAGCACGGTGAGAATCCGTGTCGCCGCAGGGGCAAGGGTTCCTTGGCAATGTTCGTCAGCCAAGGGTTAGTCGATCCTAAGGTAACTCTTAATCGAAGTTATCGAATGGGAAACAGGTTAATATTCCTGTACCAGCAAGATCTTTGCCTATGTAGTTAGTTCGGGATAGTTGATGTACGCCAGTCAGCGTATCTAAGCGCCGAATCCGATGAAGAACCGTAATGGTGAGAAGTTGGAGAATGCGTTATGGGGCGAGCGTAAGCTCGCTTTCGATAATTCCTGGATTCCGTGAAACCTGCATAGTTACAATCTTGTTGTTCGTACCAAGAACCGACACAGGTGTCCCTAGGTGAGTAGCCTAAGGCGTGTTAGCATAATCGTGGCGAGGGAACTCGGCAAATTAGCCCTGTAACTTCGGGAGAAGGGGTGCCAGCAGTGAGAGCTGCTGGTCGCAGTGACAAGAGAACACCGACTGTTTAATAAAAACATAGGTCTCTGCTAGTTCGAAAGGATGTGTATAGAGGCCGAAGCCTGCCCAGTGTCGGCATCTGAAAATCTGTTACAACGGATCGAAGGACCGATAAACGGCGGGGGTAACTATGACCCTCTTAAGGTAGCGTAATACCTTGTCGCTTAATTGGCGACTTGCATGAAGGCTCAACGAGTGTTCTACTGTCCCCGCCATGACGCTAGTGAAATCAATCAGTCTGGTGCACAATCCAGACCCCTCCATCTGAAAGCGAAGACCCCATGGAGTTTCACTGCAACCTGTTGTTGTTGTAAGAATTGGCATGTGTAGGGTAGGCGGGAGACGTTACCCAGGAAGGTGCGCTAGCATCTCTCCGAGTCACCGATGAAACACCGCCCTTGCAAGTTTTTACGACTCACCTCTCCGGAGGAACAGCTATAGGCAGGCAGTTCGGGTGGGGCGCCACGCCCTCAAAAAGATAACAAGGGTGCCCAAAGGTTGGCTCAGGTAGGTCAGAAATCTACCGAAGAATGTAAGGGTATAAGCCAGCTTGACTCGGAACCAGACAATAGGGTTCGGAGATAGGAAACTAAGGCCTAACGAACCAATCAACCTCCTGAATGGGGGTGATTGATGTCAGAAAAATTACCCTGGGGATAATTGAGTTGTCACGAGCAAGAGTTCACATCGACCTCGTGGCTTGCTACTTCGCTGTCGGCTCTCCCTATCCTGGTGGTGCAGCAGCTGCCAAGGGTGGGGTTGTTCGCCCATTAAAAGGGATCGTGAGCTGGGTTTAAAACGTCGCGAGACAGTTTTGTTGCTTTTTGATGGAGGTGTTGGTACCTGATGAGAAGGACCCTTTAGTACGAGAGGAACAGGGGTTCGTCGCCTCTAGTTTATCAGTTGTCTGACAAGGCAAGCTGAGTAGCCACGCGGTAGTGGATAAGAGCTGAAGGCATCTAAGCTCGAAGCCATCTTAAAAAAGAGGTACCCATAGAACGCTCATAAATGATGAGTTCGATAGAAGCCGGATGTAAGTATCGAGGTTCGCCGAGATATTCAGTCCTGGCTAACTAATGTTCTTTGACGTCGCTGGGGTGTGATCTAGCAGTTAAACAGGTTCCGTATGAAATCTCATCCTCCGAATTTCTTCATTTCCAGTCCTTCAGATGATTCTATCGTTTCATCATCCGTTTCTTCTTTGCTTCAGATGGTCGTCTGTAGATCTTTCCAGGTTTCGATCATTTCTTCTTGTCATTTTCGGACAATCATCCGTCTCCGTTCTTTCATATCAGTCTGTTCTAGGGACAGATCTCGTTTCTTGAACCCTCAATTACCATCGATGCAATTCATTTGGTTCATCACTCATTCCTCTACATGATTCCATGCCATTCTCATCCGACAGCTCTTCACGGATGGATCAAGAATGAGTGCAATCAGATCCAGTATGGTGAAAACCAAGGTCATATTGCCAACGGCGATTTCATTACAATCTTCTATGCGTGGTGGTCTTTCTTGAACATCGTTCATTCACTCGATCGCCACCTGTTTTGATCATCCGTATCATCTTATCTTTTCATCGATTCTGAACCAATATCGAGTTCATCGGGGGATCATCATTGACAATCGTCGGTCAAGATCTCCTGATTGTTGCTTTTCCAGTCTGACTCGATAGATCGTCTTTGCCGACCGATTCCTTCCTATCTGTTGTCAGGAAATATGATTCTAGAAGCAGCTCTCTGCCGTATTGTAGCGTACCGGCGTTTCTCCTTTTGCAGCTCCAATATCTTTCTTTTGATCATGTCTTGTTCTTCAGGTTGATTCTTGATGCTGTATCTGGTGGTTCAATAGAGAATAAGTGCTTTCCTGTCGCAGCTTATCCTTCCGGCATCACCGCTCCCGGACTCGGACATTCCATCTTCTTTCTTGGTCCACTCTTCATCTCTGGCTTCCGGAGTATTCTCCTCTCTCAGACTTCGCTCTTCATCCTCTTCGCCAGAGAAGTTCGATCTCACCCCGTTTTCTCTTCTAATTATCGCCATTTTTGATGAATTCGACTCAATAATCGCTAAGTTCGAACATATGGATATGTGCTTCTCCGTAGATTATAAATATAACATCAACTTCAGTGGATTTCGCGAATGCGCGAAGTGAAATCGCGTGGCTGGCTTCACAGAGAGCCGGTCGAGAAAGAATCGCATTGATTCCCGCCTTCGTCGGAAGTCTTATATACTTCCCTCGTCTACGCGGGTTTCACCGCAGTCGAGTAATCGACTGGATTCACAATCATGCACCCGGACAGAGATCCTGTTTCGGGGAAGAGGTGTAGGGCTCCGTTACTGGAGGATGAGAGCGGATCAAGCCCGATGACCACCATTCATACGAAACCTGGACGTGTGCTAGATCATACGCCAGCGGCGATGCTACGCCGTATGGGGGATGGTTCGGCTAGAGCGCTGAAGAAGGTCGTGTCAAGCTGCGATATGCGTCGGGTAGGTGCAAGAAGCCTATGATCCGACGATTACCTAATGGGACTTCCTATTCTTCGGAATGATCAGTAATGATCGGGAACGCGGGGGATTGAAGCATCTTAGTACCCGCAGGAAAAGAAATCAACAGAGATACCGTTATTAAAGGCGATCGAACGCGGTATAGGGCAATCCGAATCCCTTCTGAAAGGAAAGGGAGGTGTGGAGTTACAGGCTCGTTTACACCTAAGTCCAAATACTCAAACTTGGCTGGAAAGCCAGGCCATAGAGGGTGATAGCCCCTTAGAGGAAGGTGGATATGGTGATTTTCGATGTTCTTGAGTAGTGTGCGTTGGATATCGCGCATGAATTTGGGAGGCATTCACTTCCAACCCTAAATATGTCTCTAGTCCGATAGTGCAGTAGTAGCGTGAGCGAAGACTGAAAAGTACCCTTAACGGGAGGTCAAAAGACCTGAAACCATACGGTTAAAGATTTAAATAGCATCAAAGGGAAGAAGCCAATTATTGGTGGACCAGTGTTATTTTGTTCGTTTCGAAAAACGATCCAGGGAGTTCTGGTCATTGGCGAGGTTAACTATTCAATTAGGTAGCCGAAGGGAAACCGATTGCCCGCAGCTTTTTGCGAGGGGCAACGTGTGCTCGCGTGGAGTCAATGGTGCGGATACCCGAAGCCGGTCGATCTATGCCTGAGCAGGATGAAGCCTCTCGAAGGGGAGGTGGAGGTCCGAACCAGTTCTGATGTGCAAATCGTTTGGATGACTTGGGTATAGGGGTGAAAGGCCAATCTAGGCCGGAAATAGCTGGTTCCCCCCGAAACTAGTCGCAGCTAGACCTCGATCGAGGTGGAATGTGAGGTAGAGCACCGATTGGGTGCTTAGGGGAAGAAATTCCTCGGCATCTTGTCAAACTCCGAACTTGCGTTCATCGTAGACGTCGGGTGTGAGGCCATCCGGGGTAAGCTTGGTGGCCATAAGGGAAACAACCCAGACTATAGTTAAGGTCCCTAAATTTCGGTCAAGTGTAATACGAAATGGTGTCGGCGGTCTAAAACAACCGGGAGGTGGGCTTAGAAGCAGCCATCCTTCAAAGATAGCGTAACAGCTCACCGGTCTAGATCGTGGGCCCAGAAAATGGACGGGGCTAAACCGAGTACCGATACTATAGGATACTGCAAAGTAATTCGGTAGGGGGGCGTGGTGCATGGGCAGAAGCAGGGCTGTGAAGTCCTGTGGACCGTGTACCAACGAGGATCCTGGAGAGAGTAGCAGCAAAGCACGGTGAGAATCCGTGTCGCCGCAGGGGCAAGGGTTCCTTGGCAATGTTCGTCAGCCAAGGGTTAGTCGATCCTAAGGTAACTCTTAATCGAAGTTATCGAATGGGAAACAGGTTAATATTCCTGTACCAGCAAGATCTTTGCCTATGTAGTTAGTTCGGGATAGTTGATGTACGCCAGTCAGCGTATCTAAGCGCCGAATCCGATGAAGAACCGTAATGGTGAGAAGTTGGAGAATGCGTTATGGGGCGAGCGTAAGCTCGCTTTCGATAATTCCTGGATTCCGTGAAACCTGCATAGTTACAATCTTGTTGTTCGTACCAAGAACCGACACAGGTGTCCCTAGGTGAGTAGCCTAAGGCGTGTTAGCATAATCGTGGCGAGGGAACTCGGCAAATTAGCCCTGTAACTTCGGGAGAAGGGGTGCCAGCAGTGAGAGCTGCTGGTCGCAGTGACAAGAGAACACCGACTGTTTAATAAAAACATAGGTCTCTGCTAGTTCGAAAGGATGTGTATAGAGGCCGAAGCCTGCCCAGTGTCGGCATCTGAAAATCTGTTACAACGGATCGAAGGACCGATAAACGGCGGGGGTAACTATGACCCTCTTAAGGTAGCGTAATACCTTGTCGCTTAATTGGCGACTTGCATGAAGGCTCAACGAGTGTTCTACTGTCCCCGCCATGACGCTAGTGAAATCAATCAGTCTGGTGCACAATCCAGACCCCTCCATCTGAAAGCGAAGACCCCATGGAGTTTCACTGCAACCTGTTGTTGTTGTAAGAATTGGCATGTGTAGGGTAGGCGGGAGACGTTACCCAGGAAGGTGCGCTAGCATCTCTCCGAGTCACCGATGAAACACCGCCCTTGCAAGTTTTTACGACTCACCTCTCCGGAGGAACAGCTATAGGCAGGCAGTTCGGGTGGGGCGCCACGCCCTCAAAAAGATAACAAGGGTGCCCAAAGGTTGGCTCAGGTAGGTCAGAAATCTACCGAAGAATGTAAGGGTATAAGCCAGCTTGACTCGGAACCAGACAATAGGGTTCGGAGATAGGAAACTAAGGCCTAACGAACCAATCAACCTCCTGAATGGGGGTGATTGATGTCAGAAAAATTACCCTGGGGATAATTGAGTTGTCACGAGCAAGAGTTCACATCGACCTCGTGGCTTGCTACTTCGCTGTCGGCTCTCCCTATCCTGGTGGTGCAGCAGCTGCCAAGGGTGGGGTTGTTCGCCCATTAAAAGGGATCGTGAGCTGGGTTTAAAACGTCGCGAGACAGTTTTGTTGCTTTTTGATGGAGGTGTTGGTACCTGATGAGAAGGACCCTTTAGTACGAGAGGAACAGGGGTTCGTCGCCTCTAGTTTATCAGTTGTCTGACAAGGCAAGCTGAGTAGCCACGCGGTAGTGGATAAGAGCTGAAGGCATCTAAGCTCGAAGCCATCTTAAAAAAGAGGTACCCATAGAACGCTCATAAATGATGAGTTCGATAGAAGCCGGATGTAAGTATCGAGGTTCGCCGAGATATTCAGTCCTGGCTAACTAATGTTCTTTGACGTCGCTGGGGTGTGATCTAGCAGTTAAACAGGTTCCGTATGAAATCTCATCCTCCGAATTTCTTCATTTCCAGTCCTTCAGATTGTTCTCTCTTTAGTCTTTCTTCTGCGTTCCGCATTTATATCGTGGGCCCTTTCTACCGTCGATGCCTATTATCAAGATCCCATCCGCGGTCCCCTACGATTCGAACATCTATCTCGTCACAGGCGATCGCCCCTTGGTTGTTGATGCTGGCACTGGCTCGGATTCCCCTTCGGTCATCCGGCGTATCAGATCCTACACCAAGGTGGATCCCGTTGCTATCGTCCTGACGCATTGCCATTACGATCACGCGGGAGGCCTGAAGGATCTCGTCGATGCATTCGGATGCCCTGCATTCGCGGGTGCTGCCGACGCGCCCTTCATCCGTTCCGGGGATCCGGACATCACAGTGGCGAGCATGTTCGGTTCTTCGCTCCGTCCGGTCGATGTAGGCGATCTCCATGAAGGAGATGCCTTCGATACCGGGGAGCACTCCTTCCGCATCCTGGAGACTCCCGGACACACTCCGGGAGGCATCTGTCTCTATGAGGACTCCACAGGCTATCTGATCTCGGGGGATACCCTCTTCCTGACAGGTTATGGCCGTACGGACTTCGCCGGCGGATCCATGTCGACCATGATGTGTTCTCTCAGGAGGATTAGTAACATTGACATAAGGGGACTGTTTCCGGGTCATGGAGATACGTGCGAACGCTACAATCCCGACTACCTGGTCGGGATACTCAACATGGCGGGTGTTTGAATGAAGATAATCAAGTGCGACTACTCCCACGGATTCGATGCGCAATGTGATGATGCCGTCGCTATGGCCGCCGAGGACGTGGCCGCTGGCAAGCTCATAGTCTACCCTACCGAGACCGTCTACGGGATCGGAGCGGACATCTACAATGAGTCTGCTGTCAAGAACCTGTATATGGTCAAGAATAGGCCCTTCGACATGCCCCTCTCCGTGGCCGTTTCCGATAAGGCCATGCTCGAGAGGGTGGCTGTTCTCAACGAGAATGCCGACAAGCTGATCAAGGCCTTCCTTCCCGGCCCTCTCACGATCATAATCAAGAAGCAGCCCGACGTCCCGGATATCGTCACCTCATCCTCCCAGAAGGTTGGGATACGCATCCCCGACAACAGGTTCGCCCTCGAACTCGTGAGGCGCACCGGACCAATCGTGGCCACATCAGCCAATCTCCATTCCCATCCCGATGCAGTCTGCGTCGATACCGCCATCACCGATTTCGGCGACGCCGTGGACACGTACATCGATGCGGGCTCCTGCACCATCGGACAGCCCTCGACCATCGTCTGGCTCATGGACAAGGAGGTCGAGATCGTCCGTCAGGGCGCCATCCCCGCCGATAAGATCAAGGAAGTCTTAGGATGCTGAGTTCCGAGAATCTGGAGAAGCTCCGCAAGGCCGGACGCATATCCGGCGAGGCGAGAGAGCTGGGACTGTCCCTCGTGGCCGAGGGCGTCAAGCTGTACGATGTCGCTCAGGAGGTCGAGGGATACATCCGCGAGCACGGATGCGGACTCGCATTCCCCTGCAACATCAGCAGGAACGAGATCGCGGCCCATTACACCCCGACCTGTAACGACAAGACCGTCTTCGAGCTCGGAGATGTCGTCAAGGTCGATTGCGGAGCGGAGCTCGACGGATTCGTCGGAGATACGGCTGGAACGGTCGAGGTCGGTACCAAGAGGTACACCGAGCTCGTGGAGACCTCCAAGAGAGCCAGGAACACCGTCGCCGAGTTCATCGGAGACGGAGTGACCCTCGGGGAGATCGGCAGGGCCGTTCAGATGAGCATCAATCGCGACGGTTTCGTTCCCATCGAGAATCTCTGCGGTCATCAGATCGAGCAGTACAACCTTCACGCGGGGATGTCCGTCCCCAGCTACGATTCCGGCGACAAGCAGGTCATCAAAGCGGGCATGACCGTTGCAATCGAACCCTTCGCGACAGACGGAAAGGGTTATGTCGTCGATGGGAAATACGGGAACATCGTCCGTTTGGCAAGGGACAAGCCCGTGTCGGACCCGAAGGCCCAGGAGTTCCTGGACTATGTGAAGGAGGAGTTCCACCAGTTCCCGTTCTGTGCGAGGAGCTGCGAGTTCCCCGATGCCGAGAAGCACGTCAGGAACCTGATGCGCCACGGCATCCTGGCCGGATACGCCACGCTGGTCGAGGCCGGCGGCGGGATGGTGTCTCAGCACGAGTACACATTCTACATAGACGGTCAGAGGGGAGAGGTCACCACCCTCCCGTGAAATCCCTTCCAAACCCCTCATATGCCGGAGTTGCCAAGCCTGGTCAAAGGCGAGGGACTCAAGATCCCTTCTCGTAGGAGTTCGTCGGTTCGAATCCGGCCTCCGGCACCATTACTCATCCTCTTGCCACTCGCACCATCTGGTACGACCT
>ERZ1026850.207-NODE-207-length-38828-cov-9.715988_pt1 | contig 38828 bp, 33 predicted proteins | sample MGYA00380155_ERZ1026850 | MGnify/ENA primary metagenome ERZ1026850 (study PRJEB33269, sample SAMEA4719791) | human gut metagenome | biome: human-associated habitat; feature: organic feature; material: feces | place: Cameroon | collected 2013-10 ... | reverse complement strand
ATTTTGTATTGTTTTTAAATAACTTATAAATCTTTCCTTCCCGCCTAGAGAACCCGGCACTGGCAGATTCTTACAGATGCATGGCAATAAAAACCTGGCAAATATCCACATCCACGCAGACACTTGCCAGGTCTATCCCTGTTCCTATTAGTTATTTAACAATATTTTTTCTTACACAAATCAAAGCAACTGCAATCATCAGCAGGCTCCATCCAAGAAGGTATATCTTCGTAGTATAGTTGCCTTTTTCCATGGAAAACAAATAAAAAATACTCTCCTCCGGTATATTTCCTAAAATATTCAAGAGAAAGTAACCTGCTGATGCCAGATAACCTGCAAGGACAGAATTCGTCAATATGGCTATGGCAAAACCCAAGCTTCCCAACGCCATTGCACTTATAATGGTTCCTGTGGCATAAGCCATAAATGGGAAGTTACAGTTTTTCCATATCATAATGCCCGCAAACAGACACACCAGCAAAATCAACAGCAACGTTGACATAGCCAAACGCAGCAACAAAATTTTCCAATGCGGAATTTTCCTTGTATAAACTACTTCCTGTATTGCTTTCGACTGTTCCGGCAGATTCAGCGGAACGATGAGGAATATTCCTATGAGTATAACGGACTGCTCTAGACACTCCGCTGAATGAACCATATCCAAATTGGCAATTCCCCTTAGCAAGGGAATAGTCAACAGATAAGCTGCTGCTAATAATAAGTCAGTTCTTACTGATAAAATAAAATTTACCCTGAATATGCTTAAAGCCCCTGTTGTAGATATTCGCCGCATTTATTTTTCCTTTCCGCTTATAATTCAGAATCCATATTGACAGAACGACAAACAAAATACCAATTCCGGCCATTAGCAATCTATTCATACAAATTATTTGCAAGTCCTTTTGGATTATTTCATAGCCACGCAATGTATTGTGCCTAATCATTAAAGTCGTGAGTTTTGTATCCCCAGATAGTCCCGTTACCCCTTTATCAACCATCCACCACAAAAATTGAAAGACAATAGCAATCGGCGAATCCGTAAGCAAGGTAACAAACATTCCTATCCCACATACCACCATAACCTCTGGCAAAAGCCACCATAAAATGTATTTGATGTAGGCAAAACAGTCTATTGGTATGTCATTCTCTGCTCCAAAAGATATAAGCGGTATAAGAGACTCAAGGCTTAAGAGCAAAACAGGAATGAAAACCATAGTGATGCAGGCTAAATATCTCGAAAGTACCAGTTTCATGGAAGATACCCTTTTGCCGTAAATCAATTCTGCCGCATTACTCATGCGGTCTTTCATCCATATAATCACTACCAGAAATATCGGATACAAGCCTAATTCTAATCCCATGTAATCACAGAACAACCTTGCAAAGCCGCCAGTTACTTTATCCTGCTGTATTGTTTGCTCATATTCTGCCAGTGCTTCCTCATAAGTCATTTCAGACATTCCAAAATAAGTAAGCATCATTTTGGGAGCATACTGAGAGCCTTTTTCACCAATGATGACTTCCATTTTCCGCATTAGTTCTTTGAAATGTTCATAAGTGACCTGCGATATAAAATGCGCATATTTATTATCCTGACTTTCTGTACCTAATGAGCCGCCCATCTCCATATTTAAGTTTCCATCTTTATCAACATTCATTGCGTCAAAAGAAATAATTGTCCCTGTGACTGCTGGGAAATAATCTTCTGGTAAATCTTTTAATTCCGCCTCCGTCAATCCGGTTATTTCACATAGTATTTCAAGCACTTGCCTTTGCTCATCCTCACTTAACGTAATTGCTTTATAATATCCAAGGGGATATGTGGCATAGCTGTTATCCTGATATTCCGACAGCAAAGCTCTCGTAACACCTGTCATGATTGCTTCCGGGTTATCCTCTGAAAGCTTCGTGCCAAAATAGGCATCGTCTTTGGATGGTTTTAAAAGCAAGGGACGCTCAAAGCCTATATCAGCAGGTGCGATTCCCTTTACCCAATTGATTTCCTTTTGTGTCACTCCTCGAAAATTCTGAAACCAGCCCAAAACCAAAATAGCAATAAAAAGATAATAGACAATACTTCCGGCAATTTTTTTACACTCTTTTCGATATAACTTCATTGCTTACCTCCATCCGTCCGGCTCAATAGATACATATACCCATCTTCCAAAGTGGGGGCTTGAAGGATATGATTTTCTTTGGGCGTTGTATCTGACAACACTCTGTACTGTGTGTCTGCCCCGGAAGCACTGATATTCAAGACAGTATATTTTTCCTTAATACACTTATCCTGCTTTTTCGCTGCTGAAATAAGATAGACTCTGCCTTCCGCCTGTTTTACCAGTTCTTCCGTACTGCCATTCCAGATTATTCTCCCCTTGTCTAATACTCCTATATTTTCGCAGGAAGACTCAAGGTCGGAAGATATATGAGTAGAAAGGATAACAATTCTGTCCTCTGCAAATTCACTTAAGAGATTGCGGAAACGAATGCGTTCCTCCGGGTCGAGTCCTGCCGTGGGTTCGTCCACAATAAGAATTTGCGGATTATGCAATAGTGCTTGCGCAATCCCAAGCCTCCGTTTCATCCCTCCCGATAAAGCCTTTATTTTCGTTCTCATATCCGCTTTCAGGTTTACCTGTTCAAGCAACTCCGATATTCTTTCTTTTCGGATTTTATCCGGAATATTGGATAGTAAACCGAGATAATCCATGGCATCATAAACGCTCATATTTCTGTAAAAAGAAAAATCCTGCGGAAGATAACCTACGATTTCCCGTATTTTCTCCGTTTCTTTAATTGGAATACCATTCATGCTGATTTCTCCGCCTGATGGGACAGAAAGCGTTGCCAAAATCCTCATCAGACTTGTTTTCCCTGCACCATTACGTCCAAGAAGTCCGTACATCCCGGAAGGAATGGTAAGAGATACTTTTTCGAGAGCTGCCCTTTTTCCGTAGTTTTTGGAAAGATTATTTATTATAATTTCCACAATAAAAAAACCTCCTTACCTGTGTTGTAAGGAGATTTTATAATGTAAAAGTCAATTTTACGAAAAGACGCTAACATATATTCAGTTTTGCTGTTACACATGCCCCTGCTTTATTGTTAGAAATGTCTAACCGTCCGTCGTGTTTCTCACAAAGTATGCTGCAAATGCCAAGACCGATTCCAAAATGCTGCCCTTCTTTTTCACTGCTGTAAAATACCGTAGCTGCTTTTTCCAAATCCCTCCCGGTAAAGCCTTTTCCGTCATCCTCTACCGTAAGCATGAGAAAATCCTTCTGCTCTGAAAGCTTGATATGCACTTGTTTCTTCGCATATCTTAATGCGTTCTGCAACAGATTTTCCAAAATCCGGAAAAATACAGCTTTATCCAGGCGAATCTCATCCAACGTCATATCACTTGAAATAAAGACTTCTTTTGCTGTGTCCAACTGCTGCACATTACTTCTTATTTCAGCTAAAAGCTTTTTCACATTTTGAGGCTGTTTCTTAACTTCAATGCTTTCCATTTTCTCGACATCCCGGACGCAGTCCACATATTGTTCCAGCCTGCTTACTGCCCCCTGCATAGATAATATCGTATCCAAAAGCATATCTTCTGTGAGCTTATCCTGTGGTATATTTATCTCCAGATAATCCAAATATCCTTTCAGAACCGTAATCGGTGTTCTTATATCATGGGCTACAGAAGCATTTAATAATTTCCTTTGCTCCAAGGATTCCCACAATGCTTTGTGCTTTTGCCGAAGTTCTCTACGCATTTTTTCCATGGAACTGCATAACTGTCCTAACTCGTCAGCTCCGCTGTATTCAATGCAAAAATCAAGATTATCCTCCTGTATTTTTTCCACTGCATTTTGAAGCTGTGCAATAGGAAACCGCAGCTTCTTCCGGTAATAGATTGCTGCAGCCGCCCCAATGCCAATCGCAGTATAAAGAACAGGCAAGCCAATCATGGCAGCATAGGAGCCATAATAAGCTATATTATCCCCCACACTCAAAGGCTGCCAGCTAATATGACTGCCATCTACATCCAAAACATAATTTCCTGTATTCTCATTCATTTGAAATTCAGGGGAGCTTATGGTCAAATAGCGTTTTTTCAATATTTCCTGCTGCAACTGGTTCGCTGCAAAAATTGTAATCGCAGACATCAATGTAATGATACATATCGTAATCAGGAAAGTTGCTGTCATAGATGCTTTCAGTGATTTTGTTCTTACTTTACCCATCTGTACCCAACTCCCCATACCGTTTCAATATAGTTTTTATCCGTATAGGCGGACAGTTTATTTCGTATTTTCCGGATATGCTCTTTTACTACAATGCTGTCTCCTTCTCCATCATAGCCCCAAAGCTTTTCATAAATAGTTTCCCTGTCAAAAACCATTCCAGCGTTTTGAGAAAGTAATCGGATAATCTCAAATTCTTTATTGGAAAACTCTAATTGTGTTTCTCCGTAAAACACCATATGGCTGTTGTAGTTGATAATCAGTTCTTCATCAAATTTCAAATTCGTTGCCGCACTTTTTCTTTCTTCCCGCCGAAGATGCGCCGAGATTCTTGCCAATAGTTCATCCATGCCAAAAGGCTTTGTAAGATAATCATCTCCGCCAACAGCCAAGCCCTTTATCACATCCTCTTCCGTTACCCGCGCCGTCAGGGAAATGATAGGGCAGGATATATGGCTTCGTATAAGCTGGCAAAGTTCCAATCCATCCATTTCCGCCATATTGATGTCCAGCAGGATAATATCCGGTGCTACATTCAATAACTCCAATGCTTTTTTAGCACTATCTGCTGTATACACCAAAAATTTATCTTTCAGGCACTTCTCCAGCATAGAAAGTATCATTTCTTCATCATCAACAACCAATATTTTATATTTCATAAGCGATGCTCCTTGTAGCTTTTCATCACTTTATCATAAGAGACAAAAGACAATTTTTCGACAAGTCCTTATTGCTTTCTTCCGATTGTCTGCTTTCATTCGCATCACCCTAAGCTGCCGTTTTTGCGGCACAATTTTGCCACAGATTCTATATGCACCGTATGACCGAACTGGTCTACCGGCTGCACCTCCACGAGGTCATATCCATGGCTGCAAAGATATTTCAAATCCCGGGCCAGGGTTGCGGAATCACAGCTTACATAGACGATACGCTGTGGTGCCATCTCACACATCATGGCAAGGAGGGATTCCTCGCAGCCTTTACGTGGCGGGTCCACTACGATAACTTCTGCACGGGCTTCTTTGCCATGGGCGGCACAGTATGCCGGATAGACTTCCTCTGCTTTCCCAACGAAAAATTCTGCATTGGAAATGTGATTTCGAAGGGCATTCTCTTTGGCATCTGCGATTGCCTGCGGTACAATTTCCACACCGTAAACCTTCTTCGCTTTCTGTGCCAGAAATAAGGAAATGGTTCCGATGCCGCAATATAAATCCCAGACCGTCTCTTCGCCGGTGAGATTGGCATATTCCAAAGCTTTATTATAAAGCACCTCTGTCTGCGCCGGATTTACCTGATAGAAGGACTGCGGAGAAATCTGAAAAGAAATCGTTCCGATATAATCTGTAATGTAACCCTGTCCATATAGGGTATAAGTTTCTTCTCCTAAAATCACGTTGCCCCGGGACTCATTGATATTTACAGTAATACTTGTCATTCCCGGCAAATCTTTTAATACTTCAATAAAACTTTCTGCATGTGGCAGCTTCTTTCCGTTAATGACAAAGCAGACCATCCACTCTCCGGTTTTCTCGCCGTAACGGATTAAGATGTGGCGGACGCAGCCTTTTCCGGTTTTCTCATCATAGGCACTGACGCCATAGGCTTTCATGGTGTCTAAAATAAGGGACAGGATTCTTCCATTTCCTTCCTTTCCCAAAAGGCAGTCCTGCACCGGAATAATGTTATGGGTTCTGGACGCAAAAAAGCCTGCCACCAGGTTGCCTTCTTTATCATAACCCACCGGAAACTGTGCTTTGTTCCGGTAGCGGTAAGGCTCCTGCATGCCAAGTGTTGGTAAGACCTTTGGATTTTCAAATCCGCCGATATGTTTTAAGTTGTTGCGTACTTTATTTTCCTTAAACTTAAGCTGGCTCTCATAGGAAAGTGCCTGGATCTGACAGCCACCACACCGCTTATGCTCCGGGCATGGCGGGGTTGTCCGCATGGTGGACTCCTTAAGAATTTCCATCAGGCGGGCATAGCCATAAGTTTTTTTCATCTTCATGATTTTGGCACGAACCATGTCTCCCGGCAGAGCATCCTTGATAAAAAGTGTAATGCCTTCCGTTCTTCCGATACCTTCGCCGTTGGTTCCGATATCATCAATGGTCAGTGTAACAATGTCATCTTTTTTCATATTTCTTATATACTCGATCTGCGGATGTTCGATTCAAACAGACGGTTGAATCCCTGCCACTGAGTATCTCCTTCCGGTACATTTGCCAAAAGCTCACGCATGGTCTCCATCTTTGCATCGATGTTATCTGCATAGCTTAATGCTACAGCTTCCGGTAATGCCGGCTTCTTCGGAGAACCATACTCCAACTCTCCATGATGTGCCAGAATACAGTGTTCCATCTCATGTGCCAGTTTCACCGGGAAACCATCGATGGTCTTAATGCGCTCTGCAATTTCCATGGCTCCAATCATGATATGTCCTAAAAGCTGTCCCTCATCAGTGTAATCATTTTCCGGGAAAGTAGAAAGCTCTTCTAACTTTCCGATATCGTGAAACATGGCAGCACAAACCAGCAAATCTTTATTGAGAATCTTATAGTTGTCAGCAAAATAAGCAGAAAGCTTCGTCACGCTTAACGTATGCTCTAAAAGTCCGCCCACAAAACCGTGATGTACACTTTTTGCTGCAGAATGGAATTTAAAACGTTTTGCAAAATCTGCATCCTCGATAAAGAAACTGCCTGCCAGCTTCTTAAGGTACGGATTCTCCATCTGCTTAATATATCCAAGTAACTGCTCATACATTTCATCTACATTATATTCGCTGACCGGAAGATATTCCTTTGGTTCATACTCTCCCTCGGTTGCTTTCCGGACCCTCTTTACATTTAACTGTAATGCGCCCTGAAAACTTGTGATATCCCCCACTACATTGATGTAATCAAAGCGGTCAAAATCATCAATTCCCACTGAACCCGGCTCCCAGATTTTTGCATCCAGTGTGCCTGTCTTATCCTGTAAAATCAATGCTTCATAAGGCTTACCTGCCTTTGTCAGCGCTGACTGCTTATTTTTACAAAGATAGATTTCATTTACTCTTTCGCCTTCGCGTAATGTTTCAATATAATGCATAATTTTCCTCTTTCTATTTTAGTACACCAACGGTTGCAGAACATTCGATTTCTACATAGCCTGCTGCCCCCTGGCGTTTTATGGTAATCTTTACAACATCTCCCGGAGTCTGCCCGGATAACACATTCTTATATGCCTGCGCTGTCTCTACATTTTCTCCGGCAATCTTTACGATGACATCACCACTTTGCAAGCCTGCCGCCATCGCCGGGGAATCAATTCCCACTGATTTAATATATACGCCCTTTGGTATGTCATATTCCTTTTCAATGTCAGATGTTACAGAAGTCAGTTTCAGTCCAAGATACGGAATATCCTGTCCATTGGAAAGCTTCTCGATAATGTCTTTCAACTGGGAAACGGAAATTGCGGTCAGCGTATTCTCATCGCCGCTGCTGTAATCCTGCATAACAATTCCAACCACTTCACCGGAAAGGTTGACCAGTACACCACTTCCCTGACTGCTTCCCACAATATCTGTCGTCAGTACATTGTAGTTTGCATCAAAGGTGGAAATGCTGTTAGAAGTCGATGTAATATTTCCTGTCAATATGGAGAAATTCGTTCCCATCGGACTGCCCAGTGCCAGCACAACGCTGCCCTGTGTGGTCTGAAGTGAATTTCCAAGCACTGCCACTTTAATTCTGCCCAGAGTGCTTTCTTCGATGTCGGAACGTTTTACATTTAAAATCGCAATTCCGGTATTTCCGTCATAGTTCTTAAGCTCCGCTTCTACGGTGCTGTTATCAAGGAAGGTCACATGAATGGATTTTGCTCCGCTTATGACCTTGCGCTCTGTCATAATCAGAAGCTCCTGACCGGTATCCGCAATAATGACTCCACTTGCCTGTCCCTGTCTCTCATAAGGCGTGTTAAACCAGTCCACATCACTGGTCACACCTGTCACCGTAACAATGGACTTATTTGCTTCGCTTCCAATCGCATAAAGCTTACTCTGTAATTTCTGATATTCCTCCGGTGTAAGCTCTTTTAAGCCCTCTTCTACATCCGGCTCGTCTACACCTGTCTCTGTGGAATTTGTCTCTTCTTCCGTATCCGGCTGTACCTCTTCATCTTTCGGAATGCTCACCCTGGTATCCTCCGGCTTATTCAGCCACTCTTCCATCACCGGGCGCATCCATGTAAATACAAAACAGGATACAAGTCCAAAGACAACCGCAAGCACAACCGTAAATACAGTTTTTAAAATAATACGCCTCTTATTTAACGGCTTGTTCTTGATCTTCTCTTTGATAAATGCAAATTCCTCTTTTTCATTTTCTGACATAGGGAATCCTCTTTTCTACTGTAAATACAACCAATTTTAATTATACTTTCTATCTGCCTATGTTGCAACATTTTTTAAAAAAGAGAGCAGATACAATCAGTACCTGCCCTCTTTTAAGAGTAATGATATGAATATGTTTTCTATATTAAAGATTATTTTCCAAGAATATAGCTTTCCATCCGGCGCATGGCTTCCTCTAATTTTTCCATGGCTGCCGCATAACTGATACGGATATAGCCCTCGCCCTCTTTGCCAAAGGCAATGCCCGGTATCACGGAAAGATGTGCTTTTTTTGCCAGGTCCACGCAGAACTGCATGCTGTCCTGAATCTGTCCTGCCGGAATCTTTGCAAAGATATAAAAAGCTCCGTTTGGTCTTGCAATTTCAAATCCCAATGCACTTAATTTTTCATATAAGAAATCTCTCCGTTTCTGATATTCTTTTCTCATTTCCAGCGCATCATCTATACCCGCTGTTACAGCCTCTAATGCTGCCTTCTGGGAAATGGAGCTGGTGCTGGATACAAGATACATATGCGTCTTACGGATTTCTTTAATAATATCGGCACTTGCCAAGATAAAACCGACACGCCATCCGGTCATGGCATGGGATTTGGACAATCCATTGATTACAATGGTATTCTCCTTGGCAAATTCTGCCATGGAATGGTGCGGTTCATCGCCGTAGGTTAATTCGCTGTAAATCTCATCACAGATAGCCAGCATATGATGCTTTTTGATGACTTCAGCCAATGCTGCAAGCTCTTCCTTTAAATAGGTAACTCCGGTAGGATTACTCGGATAATTTAATACAATTGCCTTGATATCTCCGCCATTTTCTTCGATGGCTTTTTCCAACCGCTCCGGTGTCAGCACCATTCCGGTATCACTGGTATCTACAGTAATCGGAACTGCCCGTGCCAGACGAATCAGTGGAACATAGGCGGTATAAATCGGGGATGGCACAATTACTTTGTCCCCCGGATTCAGTGCAGTTAAAATAGAGGCTGCTACGCCTTCCTCTGCTCCGACTGTTGTTAAGATTTCACTGGCAGGGTCATAATTTAAATGATATTTTGTTTTCATAAATGCTGCCACGCCTTTTAACAAATCCGGCATTCCGGCATTGGCGGTATAATGGGTAAAGTTTTCTTCTATGCCCTTAATTGCTGCCTGTTTGATATGTTCCGGTGTATTAAAATCCGGCTCTCCTAATGTTAATTTCAAAATATCCGGTACATCACTGGTCTGCTCATCAAATTTACGAATCAGTGATACCTCTATTGATAAAATCTGGTCATTCAGACCATCTCTTAATGTCTGCTCCATGTTTTTCTTCCTCCCTTAGTTTACAATGTTCTTACAAGGCTTTCCTTCCAGAATATCCAAAGCATTTGTCATTGCCACATCCATCATTTTAATGTGGGCTTCCTCTGTGGATGCACCCATATGCGGTGTTATCACAACTTCATCCAGTGAAAACAGCGGATCATCTGCTTCCGGCGGTTCCTCCTGCATGACATCTGTTCCATAGGATGCTACGATTCCTGCCTTTATGGCATCAATTAAATCTGCCCGGTTTACAAGATAACCTCGTGATGTGTTAATTAAAATGACTCCTTTTTTCATCTGTGCAAATGCGGCTTTATTGATGCTTTCTTTTGTCAGCGGAGTCTGTGGCATATGCAGGGAAATGACATCACTTTCCCGCAAAATCGTCTCCCGGTCAGCCGGTATGATTCCATATTCTTTGCAGAATGACTCATCAATATGGCGGCTGTAGCCTAATACTTTCATGCCAAATGCGGCAGCTTTCTTTGCCAGTTCTTTTCCGATTGCACCTAATCCTAAGATTCCCAGTGTCTTTCCGGTAAGCTCCATTCCATTTCTGTCATTCTTCCATAATTTCTTTTTTGTATTGGCGAAATGATATGGAAGTGACCTTGCGCAGCACAGCATTAACCCCATTGCCAATTCTGCTACTGCGTTGCTGTTGGTTCCCGGTGCATTGCATACATCAATGCCGCGGGCTCTTGCAGCCTTAATATCTACTCTGTCATAACCGACTGCAGGTCTTGATATTACCTTTAAGCAGTCCGGAAGTTCTGCAATCACATCTTCTTTGATGAAATCTGTTCCGGAAATCAATGCATCTGCATCGGAAACAAAATCTAAAAGTTCTTCTTTGCTTAAATTTACTTTTTCACTTAACACTACTTCTGCTGCTTCTATTGCCCGCTTCCAGGTAGGATGATCCTCCGGAAGCGATGCATAGTGGCAGGTAATTGCTATTTTCATATCAATTTCCTCTATTTCTCAGTCTGAGCTTTTTTTCTTTTTCCAATAAAGCGGATGATGAAGCATACGCCGATTCCAAGTAATGCAAATACTACGATGGTTCCGAATACATAGTTGAAACCGCCTGCTGCATACTTGTCCAAGAAGTTACCTAAAATTGTATTTTCATAGGAATCCGGCAGATATCCGATAACGGAAATAATACCGGTTGCGGTTCCTGTCATTGCTACCGGAACGCCTGCCTCACCCATGGTTGCATAGTATACACCGCGAACTGCATAATAAACAGTTGCCAAAGCCAGCACTACTACGATTGCAAGGATTAAGAAGTTTGGTTTTCCAGGAATTGCGATTAATGCAATACCAAAGATAATTTCAATCACAAATAAACCGATTAATGTCTTGGTATAAGAACCAACTTTATCAGAAACCTTTCCAATAATTGGTGCGGAAAAAATTCCGATTCCATAAGAACGAATCGTTGCTACGATTCCGGCTACTACTGCACTCATACCAAATACAGTTGTAAGGTATGTTGTGGTATATTCTGCTGCAACCTGTACGCTGTATGCACATAATACCAGGATTGCTACCAGCCATACGCTTGGTACTTTCAATACGTTGATGTAATCCTTAAAGGAAGTTGCAACATTTTCTTTCTTATCATCATGCGGCAGCAGGAAGAACATGAATACTCCCATAATTACATATACGATGCCATAGAAGATTAAGACATAACGTAACGGGCAGGTAGAAGAAATGTATACACCTAAAATACCAAGTGCTGCAAAGTTAATAATCAAGCCTGCTACTGCACGGATTCCTTCGCTGTAACCGAATACAGAACCCTGTTCATCTTCTGAGCCAAACAAACGGACAGCCTTTACAAAGGATACCCAGAATAATACGTTAGAAATTGCCAGGAAGAAATAAATTACTCTCAATGCGGCAAATCCCGGTGAGGTTGCATACCAGAATGTTAAAATTGCCAGCAGTCCGGTGGAACCAAGTAACATTTTCCGGTTGTCAAATTTATCTGCCAGAATACCACCCGGAATATAAAGAATTGTTTTTGTCAAAGAATACACAGTCATCAATAAACCAATCTGCGTATTTGTAAGTCCGAAGTCGGATACCATGTTGTCATAAAATACTGTTTTTAAATATGGGACACGGTAAATTAAACCTGCTGCAAGTGTCAGGATAATAAAACCAATCCACTTTGTCATCTTATTTGATTTTGCATCACTCATAAGAAAATCTCCTTTACTTTTTATTTCTATTTACAGAGACTCCTGCAAATCCCGGGAAGCAGGAAATCCCGTAAAAGCTATTTTATTTCTGCTTTGCCAAAAGCCGTTTCTGATAGCTGCGCATCACAAGACTGATGCCCCATGCAATGATTCCAAAAATAACTATAATTGCAAATATTTTTTTAAATCCTGCTTCATAGCCGTAAGCATCTAAAATATGTCCGCACCAGAGTGACATAAACATATCCGGTGTATAACCAAGCACTGCCACTACTGCCGTTGCAGTTGCTGTCATGGAAACCGGTATTCCGGTTTCTGACATTGTTGAATAATATACTCCGCGGACTCCATGGAGTACCACGCTGAACACCAGTACAAATCCCATTGCAGCATATGCAATCTTCGGTGTCTCAGGACTTAAGAAAAGTACAATGGATAAAACAATTTCTACTACGATTAACCATGAAATCACTTTTGTGGAAGATTTCACCCGGTCTGCATAAGCACCTGCTAACGGTGCTCCGATTACTCCGCAGATATTATCCCGGATGGTTGCTATGGTTCCAACGGTAACTGCGGCGATTCCCAGTACCTGTGTCATATAAGTTGTGGTATATTCAAAAGCTACCTGCATGCTGTATGTGGTAAATATCAAAAGTGATACCATCCAGATTGCCGGTTTCTTAAAGACTGCTACATAATCTGCCCAGGTCTGATGATGGTCTGCATCTTCTTCCATATCATTTGGATACAGAAACAAAATGAGAATTCCTGTCACCAGATACAACGTTCCATAGAAAAGCAGTGCTCCTCTGATAGAGTGTGCGGTCTCTGCCATCATGGACACGCATTTTAATGCAATGAATGTTGCTATAGAACCGGTAATTCCACGAAAGCCTTCACTTAATCCGAAGATTTTACCCTGTGCCATATTTTTACCCAGGATTCGGATACTCTTAATAAATGAGGTCCAGAAAAATACATTTACCAGTGCTAACAGTGCCTGTATCAGTTCCAGGATTCCAAAGGAAGGAAGCAATGCATAGACACCGGTTAAAATTCCCTCTCCCAATAAGGAAAAGACAAGGCATTTCTTGGTATCCAGCCGGTCTGCTATGATTCCGCACGGAATATAAATTAACATCTTTACACCTGCATAGAAGGAGGAAAGAATTCCAAGCTGTGTGTTGGTAATGTCAAGGCTTGCTACCAGCTGGTCATAGAAAACAGCCTTCAGATATGGAACTTTATAAACGGTTCCTGCAGCTAATATTAATAATATAAATACGGATGTCTGACGTTTTCTGCTTTCAGCCATTGGAATCACTCCTTTCTCACTATTTGCATCACGCGAGAAATATGCTTTGCAGCATCGAGCTACTCGCGTCACCCGAGAAATATGCTTTGCAGTCTCTCGCTACTCGCGTAAAAAAAATAGAGTTGACACAGGTTTCCCTGGTCAACTCCGTCGTTGATTTGTTTTCTTTGTTTTTTGTTGTACTGAGCATATCACTAATTTTGTTATTCGAAAAGTTACAATTTTTACTTTTTTCATGGTTACAATTTTGTTTTTTTCTATTGAAAAGGATTTTATGCGACTATATAATAAATTAACTGTATCACCTGATGCAAAGGAGAAGATTTTATGATTTATGTCAACAAAGCGGATTCGACTCCGCTCTATCAGCAGTTATATACTTCCATTATTGAAGAAATCACAAACGGTTCCCTGCCGAAGAACTCGGCTCTTCCGCCAATCCGGACGCTTTCTGAAAAGCTTAATATCAGCCTGAACACAGTATCCAAAGCTTATCTGCAATTAACGACAGAGGGCTATGTCCGCTCTGTTCCAGGCTCCGGTTATTATGTAGAGGATATCTCCAATACTTTCCTGGATACCCTTTCTGTTCCTCCGGTTTCCAAAAAGATAACTTCTTCTATTTCCGGACAAAATCCTGCGCCAAAAGCAACTCCTGTCCGTTATGATTTTAAACATGATGTCGTATATTCCCATCTTTTTCCGTGGAAGCTGTGGCGGCAGCACGTAAACAATGCTTTACTTCAGGAAGAGAATCAGAAGAAAATCCAATATGAATCCAATAAAGGAAACTATGAACTCCGTTCCAATATCTGTCATTATCTGAACCGGAACCGTGGCGTTCACTGCGACCCGGAACAGGTAATCCTTGTGCCCGGCACCCAGTACGGCATTGAAATCATCAGCCGGCTGCTCCCGGCAGAGAAGCACCGGATTGCCTATGAAGAACCATCCCACAACGGTATCCGGAATATTTTTCTCCAGAACGGATATGAACTTTTTCCGATTCCGGTTGTTGAAAATGGCATTGATATTGACAAGCTTTTTGATTCCTGCTGTAACCTTCTTTATGTTATGCCATCCCATCAGTTTCCTACCGGCCGCACCATTCCGGTCAGCAACCGGCTGCGGCTTTTGGAGTGGGCAATCAGAAACGATGCCTACATCATAGAAAATGACTACGACAGTGAATTCCCGCATCAGACCAGACCGATTCCATCCCTGCAGTCTCTTGACCACTATGACCATGTCATTTATTTTAACACTTTCGCCAAGATACTGACTCCATCCATGCGGACGGCATTTTTTGTTCTCCCATACTCTCTTTTGGATAAGTATGAGCAGATGTACCGCTATTTTAATGCGGCACTTCCTTCCTTTAATCAGATTGCTTTATCCAATTTTATTGCATCTGGTGACTTTGAGCGTCACCTGCGGAAGCTGGTTAAGATAAATGAACATAAATATAATCTTCTACTGAAATCCATCCACACATTTCTTTCTTCCTATATGGATGTAGTGGATACGCCTGCCGGTTCCCACATTATTGTCCGGATCCGCAACTGCACCAACCAGCAAAAGCTGATTGACGCCCTGCGTGAAAAGTCCATTTCCATTTATGGTGTTCAACAATACTTCCATACCGGAACGGCTTCCGAGGATATCTTTCTATTGGGTTTTAGTTCACTGGAAGAATCAGAAATTCCAGAAGCCTGTGAAGCACTGGCAAAGGCACTGTCCGAGTTATTATAAAATCGTAGGGGCAAAATATTTATCCTGCCCTTTATCCGGAAACTTATTTTCAACCGCCCTTTTCACCACAATCGGTTTGGGGTATAATAGAAGCAGTGATTTTTAGTACATTTTACGGAGAATATTTATGAATCAAAAGGTTTTAAGAACATTAGAATATAATAAAATTGTAGAGCGGCTCGCGGAGTATGCTTTCGGTGCGGATACCAAGGAACGCTGTCTTTCCCTGCTTCCTTCCACCAGCCTCTCAGAGATTACCAATGCACAGCAGCAGACTAAGGATGCCATGAACCGCAGCCTGAAAAAGGGACGGCTGGACTGCTCCGGTATCAAACCGCTTTCTTCCGCCATCCGGCGTGTGGAAATCGGCGGAACCATGAATATCGAAGAGCTTCTCGGTCTCTGTAAATTATTAGAGACTGCCCGCCGGGTCAAAGCCTATGGCAGAAAGGAACGGGAAGATATTCCATCCGATTCCCTGAGCGAATTCTTTGACGGTTTGGAGCCTCTTAGTCCTCTTTGTGATGAGATCCGCCGCTGCATCATTTCTGTGGATGAAATCAGTGATGATGCCAGCAGTAATTTAAAATCCATCCGCCGTTCTATCCGTTCAACCGGCGACCGCATCCATGTGCAGTTGAACCAGATGTTAAATAACCAGAATGTCAGAAACTGCCTGCAGGATTTTGTCATTACCATGCGTAACGGCCGCTACTGCCTTCCGGTAAAAGCCGAAGCCAAATCCCAGATTACCGGTATGGTGCATGACCAGTCCTCCAGCGGGTCTACTCTTTTCATTGAGCCAATGGCTGTGGTAAATCTGAACAATGAATTAAAAGAATTATCTATCAAAGAGCAGGATGAAATTGCCGTTATTCTTGCCACTTTATCGGCAAAAGCAGGGGAATATATTCCTGCCATTGAAACCGATTATCAGATTTTAACAGAGCTTGATTTTATATTTGCAAAAGCAGCTTATGCCTTGGAATATAATGGAATTACACCGCATTTTAATACAGAACGGAAAATTCGTATTTTAAAGGGCAGACACCCTCTGCTGGACGCAAAAAAAGTAGTTCCTATCGACATTTCCTTAGGCAGCGATTTTGACCAGCTTGTCATTACCGGACCGAATACCGGTGGTAAAACTGTTTCCTTAAAAACTGTGGGACTTCTCACTCTGATGGGACAGGCGGGACTTCCGATTCCTTCCGGAGACCGCAGTGAGCTTGCTGTTTTTGACGATATTTTTGCAGATATTGGAGATGAACAGAGCATTGAGCAGAACTTAAGCACATTTTCTTCCCATATGACCAACATTATCCACATTTTAAAAGAAGCCAATGAACATTCCCTGGTTCTCTTTGATGAGTTATGTGCCGGAACTGACCCTACGGAGGGCGCTGCCCTGGCGGTTTCTATCTTATCTTATTTTCACAGTCGAGGCATCCGCACCATGGCGACCACCCACTACAGTGAGATTAAGATTTATGCCTTAACTACCAGTGGAATTGAAAATGCCTGCTGCGAATTTGATGTAGAGACCTTAAGTCCGACTTACCGCCTTCTCATCGGTATTCCGGGAAAAAGTAATGCCTTTGCAATTTCCAAAAAACTCGGTCTTTCCGATACTTTAATTGAGGATGCCAGAACCCGTATCAGCAGTAATGAACAGAATTTTGAAGATTTACTTTCTGACCTGGAAGCAAGCCGCATCACCATAGAGAAAGAACAGGCCGAAATCAACCGTTACAAATCAGAAATTGCTGCATTAAAACAGCAGTTAAAGAACAAGCAGGAAAAATTAGATGAAAGCCGGGATGCCATTCTTCGCAAAGCAAAAGAAGAAGCAAACCAGATTCTGCAGGAAGCCAAAGATACTGCAGATGAGGCAATCCGTAATTTCAATAAATATGGAACCACCAGACCTTCCATTCAGGAAATGGAAAAACAGCGTACCAATATCCGCGAGAAAATGGCTGCCAATGAGAAAAAGAGTTCAAAGAAAAAAGACACTGCCATCTACAATCCAAAGGTTCCAAAGAAGCTTCGTATCGGTGACAGTGTAAAAGTTTTAAGCATGAATTTAACCGGAACGGTACACTCCCTGCCGAATGCAAAGGGTGACCTCTTTGTGCAGATGGGAATTCTCCGCTCCCAGGTAAACATCAAGGATTTAGTACTAATTGAAGATGCTGCTCCGGGCAGCAAGAAATATGCCAAGACCGGTGCCGGAAAGCTTAAGATGAGTAAATCCGCTTCTGTTTCCACAGAAATCAATCTGATTGGAAAAACAGTGGATGAAGCTATTGCTCTTTTGGATAAATACTTGGATGATGCTTATCTTGCACATCTTCCTTCCGTGCGCATTGTCCACGGAAAAGGAACCGGTGCCCTGCGCAGTGCCGTACAGAGTCATCTGAAGCGGCAGTCCTATATCAAGTCCTTCCACTTAGGAGAATTTGGTGAAGGAGATGCCGGTGTTACCATTGCAGAATTTAAATAAATCAAGTATATGAACTACGTAAAACAGAAAGGAAGTTTCCTATGGCTGCAAAACAGAAAATTTTAATTGTAGATGATGATGTTAATATCGCAGAACTGATTTCCCTGTATCTCACGAAGGAATGCTTTGATACAAAGATGGTTCATGATGGGGAATCTGCTTTGAAAGAATTTGAAACCTATGCACCAAATCTGATTCTTCTTGATTTGATGCTTCCGGGCATTGATGGTTATCAGGTATGCCGTGAAATCCGGGCAAAAGCAAATGTTCCGATTATCATGCTATCTGCCAAAGGTGAAATCTTTGACAAGGTTCTCGGACTAGAGCTGGGTGCAGATGACTATATCATGAAGCCTTTCGATTCCAAAGAACTGGTTGCCAGAGTCAAGGCAGTGCTCCGCCGTTACCAGCCGGTGAAGCAGGAGCCTGTACAGCCGGATTTAAAATGTGTTACTTATCCGGATCTGGTGGTCAATCTTTCCAACTATTCCGTAGAATATTACGGCAAAACAATTGATATGCCGCCAAAGGAGTTAGAGCTTCTTTATTTTCTTGCATCCTCACCGAATCAGGTATTTACCAGAGAACAGCTTTTAGACCATATCTGGGGCTATGAATACGTAGGCGATACCAGAACCGTTGACGTTCATGTAAAAAGACTTCGTGAGAAAATTAACGATCATACCGCCTGGAGCATTTCTACGGTCTGGGGCATCGGATACAAATTCGAGGTTAAAGAATGAAGAAACGACTTTATCTGAAGCTGCTGATTGGATATGTGATTTTTGGCATTCTTGGCTTTATTCTCGTATCCACCTTCAGCTCCCACTATACTTATGAATATATTGAAGATACCGAAGTTGACCGGCTTTACAAGGAAGCCAATATGATTGCATCTACCTATGCTTCAAACTATTTCAATGAAGATATTACGGTAGATGACTTGCATGACAGTCTTGCCACCCTTAGCACTTATCTTTCTTCAGAAATATGGGTCATGAATACAGATGGTGATATTCTGATTAACTCCAATGCATCTGTGGACATGGACCACCTGATACACATTGACGGATTTAATGTGGCAGATTTTGGCAGCAAATATTACACCACCGGTTCTTTTTATAATTATTATGACGATACGCATCTTACGGTATTTTCGCCGATTACAATTAATTACAAGGTGCGTGGATATGTGCTGATTCACCAGCCGCTTTCCGTAATCACGCACCATCATGCACATTTACTGAATATTATGTACCTGACTCTGCTTCTGATTTTTATCTGTGCAACCCTGTTACTGATTATCATTGGCTTCGAGATCTACATCCCAATCCGCAAAATGATTAAGGGTGCTGATGCTTTTGCCGAGGGCAATTTCAGTTATAAAATTCCGGTACATAAAAATGATGAAATCGGCTATCTTGCCGCTTCTCTAAATTATATGGCAAATGAGCTGAATACCCTGGAGGATGACCAGCGTAAATTTATTTCCAATGTCTCCCATGATTTTCGTTCTCCGCTTACTTCCATCAAAGGTTATGTGGAAGCCATGTTAGATGGAACGATTCCACCGGAGATGCAGGAAAAATATTTAAATATCATTGTTTTCGAAACAGACCGTTTGTCCAAGCTCACCCAGAGCCTCTTAGAGTTAAATAAATACGGCAGCCACGGCACAATGTTAGACGTCAGCGAATTTGACATTAACCAGTTAATTAAAATGACCTGTCTTACCTTTGAGGGAACCTGCAAAGCCAAACGGATTTCCTTTCACCTGATTCTTGCCGGTAAAACACTTTATGTAAAAGCGGATATGAGCAAGATTCAGCAGGTGGTTTATAATCTGATTGACAATGCCATCAAGTTCAGCCACCATGATTCTGAAATCACCATTGAGACCACCAAGAAAAGCGAAAAAGTATTTGTTTCTGTCAAGGATACCGGCATCGGAATTCCAAAAGACAGCCAGAACAAAATTTTTGAGCGTTTCTACAAAACCGACCTGTCCCGTGGAAAGGACAAGAAGGGTTCCGGTCTTGGACTCTCTATCGTAAAAGAAATCATTCAGGCACATGATGAAAATATCAACGTCATCAGCACAGAAGGAGTCGGCACAGAATTTATCTTCACCCTGCCGGCAGCCCAGCGGGAAGAGTTATAACGCCAGTTTATAACCTACAGAACCCGCCATCGGCAGCTTCTTACAAATTATAAGCGCTTGACAACTACAAAAAACACCCTTTGTAAGTTTCCCACTACTCAAATGAATTGAAAACAGCAGCTTATGAACTTTATCCTGTTCATTGGCTGCTGTTTTTCTCTGCATACTTCTATGATTTACTTTCCAGTTGAAGCTCCATTTTTCCCCGGAGATTTATTTTCCGCTCGGAAGATATGGGCGCAGGCATCCTGCCATCTGTGAGATTGGCATGGACTGTAAGAATACACGACCCGGTCCGGTTACTACGGTATTGAATACTCCCTCTCCACCAAACATGATATTCTTAAGGCCAGGTACGGTCTGTATGTCGATAGAACAGGAAGAATCCATTGCTGCAAGATATCCTGTGTCTACGATAATTGACTGGCCAGGCTGAAGCATATACTCTTTGATATAGCCGTCAAATTCAACAAATGCCATTCCCTGTCCAGAAAGTCTCTGCATAATAAATCCTTCTCCGCCAAAGAAACCAGCTCCTACTCTCTTCTGGAAAAATACGGACAATTCTACTCCTGAAGTAGATGCTAAAAACGCTGTCTTCTGACATACAATATCTGACCCTGGCTGAATCTCAAATGCCCGGATACATCCTGGAAAACTGGATGCAAATGCAATGGTTCCCTGACCATTCATTGCAGTGTATGTATTTAAAAACATACTCTCTCCACTAACCATTCTTCCAAACATTTTTCCAATTCCGCCGCCAACCGTATTCATCTGCATATTCGGAGACATCCAGGACATTGCTCCCTTTTCGGTAATCATCATTTCGCCTGACTCTAATTCACAGACTACAACCGGCATTGGTTCGCCTTCAATATTAAATCTCATTTCTAAACCCTCCTGCTGATTTGCATAACATTTTCATGATCCTTTTTCATTATAACAATATAGGAGTGGTCTGCCAATATATTCTATCAATTTTTTATCCGTTTTCTGCATCCAAAATAAATAGCTCCTATGCCACTGCACAGTGCCAGTAAAAACCAGATGCCAATCGGAGTCATGTCTCCTGTTTTCACAGTTGCGGTCTGTGATGCGTTTCCTGCGGTGGTATTTCCTGTTGTACTATTTCCTGCTGTGCCGTTGCCGTTTCCTGCTGTGCTGCTTCCTGCTGCACCATTTCCTGTTGTTCCGCTTTCCGGCGTTGTTGTACCTGATGAAGTTCCGGCTTCAAATACCAGTGAATATGCCGAAAATTTATCCGTTGCAAAGGTTATGGTTCCACTTGCTGCATCATACGTTGCAGGAAGTTTTTCATAGACACCATCATGCTCTCGAATCACATAATAAGTTCCCTGCTGGTTCTTCATCTCATCTTTTACCTGAAGGGTTACATTTAATTTCGCATTTAAATCGGTCAACTGGGTTTCCCATACATCGTTGGAATTTCCTTTGTTTACGACCTGGAATAAATCCATGGAAAGATAGCTTTGAATCTCTCCATTTCCTGCCTGTGCCTGCATGCCACTCTGTATCTGATTCAGTTCTGTTCCACTGATATCTGCAATATTTAACTGAAGATTTCCGGAACCGATAATGTTTTCTGCATTTCCAAGGGTTGCACCGTCTACTTTTGTACTTGCCGTATTTACCTTATCCTCTGACTTTGTAAATAATGCACTCATATGTAAATCTGTTGCCGGCATATCCAATACAAAGGTACTTACCTGTGAATCTACTGCTGTCAGCTTTCCGCCATTTAAAGATGCGCTTAATAACTGATAACCATAATCCGGTGTAAACTTAATGGTTACTTTGGTGCCTGCTTTAAATTCGGCATAACCAAAGTCTCCATCCAGTCTTGTGGATGCATCTGCTACATTTCCACCTGCCAGTTCTGCTGCATTTACCACAGTTCCATCCTCTAACTGTGCACTGATTATTTCCACGTTTCCATGTTCAATAACACAGTCATTTCCAAATCCATGCTGTTCTGCTACTGAAAGGGATGGTGCCCATACGATATTATAATTACGGCTGCTGTTTGTAGTCAGTGCCACTTCAATCTGATAAGAATCTGCCAGAGCCACTTCAAATTCCAGATTATCTGTCGTTCCACCTAATGGAATTGCTGTTCCATTTACCGTAATGGATGCAAATGCATAACCAAAATCTGCTGCAATCGCCACTCTGTGTCGCTGCGTCTTATCTCCAGCAAAGCTGCCCGATATATTCGTTCCCATTCCGGAACCAATCCTCATGCCATCTATCTGTAAGTCTCCAATTGCTCCTCCCACTGCAGTTGCTGTAACTGCAATTGTTTCTCCTGATGCCGGACCCGTTGTGGAACCACCGCCTCCGGATGCTTCAGTACGAAATTCCAGAATCAGTTCCACCTGCTCTGAGGCACTTACAGAAAATGCCTGTCCTCCCTCTGATGTAAGTATATTCTTGTCAAGGCTTGCATCCGGTGCACCTTTTTTATTCACCTGACAGTGATTGATTATTGTATCCGTTCCACATACTACTTTAAAATGTACCGTATGATCAAGACTGTCATCCGGTCTGTTTATTTCTATTGGTGTATCATTATATGCTGTCTGGTTTACTTCTGTCCATTCAGCCGCCGTATCCCATTTATAATACACGGTTCCGGTCGCTGTACTGTCCTGTCTTGCAATTCTGACCACTGCTTTCTGTCCATCAGCTTTTACAATCATGCCGGCACTTCCCATAAATAATGAAAATACCATAAAAAAGCTTAACAACCAGGAAATTTTCTTTCGCATCTTCATATTTTTTTCTCCTTTACTTTCTTCTATAAGCTGCCACTTCCACCGCACACGTTGCAGGCTCCGCTGCCTCCACAGCTTTCGCAGGTGACCGGCTTCGTTCCTCCGCCACATATGGTACATGCATATACATGTGCTCCCATACAGTTCGGAAAATCACAAATTCCTTCATGCTTCGTACTGTTTCCGTTTGCATCACAGTATATGCAGGTCTCTGTCAATGCTCCATGACATCTCGGACAGGATACACTATACCCACTTCCCCGGTAGCCATCACCTTTACATTCCTGACATTTTCCGGTTCCGCCACAGGCCGTGCATGGATTTTGCGGCACTGCATTCTCACTTTCATAATCAGCCACCTGCAGCTCTGCCTCAATTTTTTCTTCGGTAATAACCTCCTGTGCAGCTTCCTTTATCTTTTCACAGACAGCTTCTGTATCACAGGTGGTATCCTTCACCTCTGTAATAGTGATGCTTACCTTCTTATTGGTATCAAGATAGCCCTTTTCTGATGCCGCAAGAATCATTTCCTTTACACCGGCTTCTACTGTAAGCCCCTTCAATGCCAGCTTCTGATAAGCATCTTTTGCATCCTCATTCAGATACTCAAATCCCACTATCTCATTCTTCTGATTCAAATATAATTCTATCTCCGGATTAATGGTTACCTTACAGGAAAACGCATAAGTTTCCGGTATCAGTTCTTCTGCAGCTTCTGTATTTTCTTCCTCTGTATCATCCGTATTGTTAATTGTTTCTGCCTGTTCCGTTTCTTCTACTGGAATGTTCTCCTCTGTAGAAGCAGACTCGACTTTCGCCTTTCCGCAGCCTCCCAGTACCACCAGCATGAGCAGACAAAGCAATCCTCTAATGGATTTTTTTCTCACGTTTTTCCTCCTTCCTTTTTCTGTCCTTTTACTATATGAATATATGCTTTTCCCACCTGTTTTGATAAGTTTACATTTGTCTCATTTTAGGGATTTTCCACGATTTATGGCTGTTTCCAGCTATAATAAAACTGAAGAAGCCCAATTCTCGACTTCGTCTCTGTCTTTTCATTTAAAGAGGCCATATAACGATACAATGCTGCTCTTGAAATATATAGCTGCTCTGCTATTACCTGCACACTTTCATCAGAAGAAAGCAATAACCTTAACACATCCTGCTCCCTGTTTGTAAGTGCATAATTCTTCACAAACGCCTGAAATTTATCCTCCAAAAATTTTTCACGTTCTTTTTCCAACATTTTCGCCATATTTTCTTCCTGTATATCCATACGAAACTGTACCATATACAAATATACCAGCATACTGATAACTGCAAATAAAATCAATGCTATGATACTGATGCGCATTCCATCCCCGGTCTCTATCAGCATCAGGGAAATCGTTCCTGTAATCCCGACACAGATATTATTTGTTGCCCTTCCAAGTCCAGCCCATAACTCCGGTACTTTCATATAATAGGAAAGGTCCATAAAACTGGTGGTAAAGTATACCACAAAGAAGCCTGCGGACAAATAGAACACAATAAGACCTGCCATAAATGGTCCGCCCCAGACTATTATCACTACACACATTGTTGAAAGCAGTGTCACACAGTACATCATAATCTGCATAAATCTATGCTCTTTTATATCAAAAAGTACTCCTGCCAACAGTCCGCTTACCGCAAGCAATAATCTCGGCCACCGACCAATATCTACACTTCCACCTGCATGCACTAAAGTTACGGCATTGTCCAGACTGGAAAAAATGCATGTCATCAGAACCACTATTGAAATCAAAAGCAGTGCCGCAAGCATCGGATGTCTGAGGCTTCTCCTGTTATTCTTCCGGATATCAGTATCTGAATCTATCCCTAACTCCTCTGCTCCTACTACCCCCCGGCTACATTCCAGACGCAGTCTGCGAACCAACAATACCATCGCTGCCAGGAAAACAGAAAGTGCAACTGACTCTACAGTGCTGTTATGTATCAGATTATTGCTGATAAACTGAAGCAATAATCCAAAGGCATATCCAAATCCAACGGTTTGTGCAAGTCCCTTTTCTGTCGAAAGGCTTACCGCAGCATAATAATGTACAGCACTTCCAATAATGCCATATAAAATATAAAGCAGGAATCCGGATAAAAGCATACTTCGATAGGACAAATGCTCCTGAATTACGAAAATGCAGATAATTCCTGCTATCGGCAGTAAATATAAACCTATCTCCCGCATCTTCTGGTTAAAATAACGGTTAATGTATGGGAATAACAGGAATCCGATTACGCTGATTCCCAGCACATAGTTCTGTGCCCTTACTACTCCTGCGGAATCTGTTGCATAGCGTATCATATTGTCAAACAGATACTCCGAGCCTAAAAATATATAATTGAAAATAGCCAGCACTGCTATGATTCGAATTCTTTCTGGTTTCATAAATTGTCTTATCATCTGTTCCCTGCTCCATTCTTTTGTCTTAATTTCATTATATACAATTGTCTCATTCCATCAAGTTGACAAATGTCTCATTTCCTGTTAAAACTGCCATTTTCCGGTGTTTTTTCTCACCGTTTTCTTTTCGCTGCCCGCGGAATAAAGGAACAAAGAATGTGCCTTGGCACATTCTCGCACCTGCGGCGGTTGCTTGCGACATCTACCTTATACGCCGCAGTGTGCATCCTCGCGGAGCGTTTTTTACTTTACAGGAAAGCAATTTCCTGTAAAGTAAAAACAGCACTTGTTAGTCGATACTAACCAGTGCCATTTTATCATACCTTAATAAGGGGAACAATATTCGTTTACTCTATGCGTATATATCCGTTACAGGTCAGGTTCAGGAATTCATAATCATGGGTCACTACTAAGATGATATAATCGTTTTCTGCCAGCTTCTTCATCAGCCGCTCCACCTGACACATATGTCGGAAATCCAGTCCGCTGGTTGGCTCATCAAATATCAGAAGCTTCTTGCCACCCATAACTGCCTGGCATATGGCAAGCCGCTGTCTTTGCCCCCCGGACAATGTCATGGGATGGCTGTCTGCATACGCCAGAAGGTCAAAACTTTCTAAAAGCTTTGTAATCTCTTCCTCCGACGCATCCTCTTTTGCCAGCAGGCACTCATTTTTTACGCTGTCTGAAAAAAGCTGATGGTTCACTTCCTGCATGACCATGCCAAAAAGCTTTCTTCGCTCCCTCTTGGAAAGCCGCTTTCCCTGATAGAATATCCTGCCTTCTTTTTCCGGCAGAAGCCCGCAGAGGCAGTTACAAAAAGTGGATTTTCCGGCTCCGTTTCTGCCTACGATTCCGATGATATCTCCTTCTGTTGCTGAGAGATTTACCGATTGAAAAATAACCTGCTTTTTTCTCCGGCAGGATAAATTTTCTATTTCAAGAGTCTTATCTGCCAGAGTTCTATGTGCCAAAGTCTTATGTGCTAAAGTTTTATCTGCCAGTGTCTCATGTGCTTCCCCGCCGGTAAGCTCCGGTATTTTAATCTCTTCCGGCTGAATGCTTCTTAAGCCCATGGCCTCCCGCTCTTCTTTCGAAAGCTGCGCAAATGTACTTCGGGTAAATTCTTTTTCGATGCGTCCCTCCCGGACATAAAGAATCCGGTCTACAAATGATTGCAGATATGAGAGCCTGTGCTCTGCCACTACCACCGTATGGCCGCCCTTCTTGATGACTTCAAGCCTTTTACATAATTTCTCCATGCCTTCCGCATCCAGATTTGCGGAGGGTTCGTCCAATACATAGACCTTCGGATTCATGGCATATACAGAAGCAAATGCAAGGAGCTGCTTCTCGCCGCCGGACATGGCAAATACATTCCGGTCCTTCAGATGTTCAATTTCAAGTTCTTCTATTGTTTCCTTTATTCTTTTTTCTATAAATTCCGGTTCTTCACCCCGGTTTTCAAGCCCAAATGCCAGCTCCGCACTGGAATTGGTATGAAAGAACTGGGTCTTGGGATTCTGAAATACAGAGCCTGCCAGCTCCGCAATTTCATACATCGGTGTATCGGCAATCTTTTTTCCTTCCACCGTAACGCTTCCTTCTAATACCGCGTCCTTAAGAAAATGTGGAATCAATCCGTTGATAAGCTTGGTCAGCGTCGTTTTGCCACATCCGCTTTCCCCACAGATTAAGACAAACTCACCGTCCTTTATCGTAAGATTGATGTCCGATAAAATCTTTTTTCCCTGAATGCTTACATTTACATGTTCAAACTGTATCATAATCTTTGTCCTGCCACTATTAGTATTACAACTGCTGCTGTTATAAAAAACATGACTGCCCAGTCCAGCGGAACCATCCGTATCCGGACTACGCTGGTCTTTTTGCAGGGATTCTCAATCCCTCTGGCAACCGCTGCCGCCGCGATTTCATCTGAGGTATTTACTGCGGACATCATCAGTGGAACCACGGTACATTCCAGCCGTTCCGCTGCCGGTATATTCTGTAACTTCATGGCTTGCCGAATATGTAAAAATTCTTCCCGGATTGCCGGAAAATACCGGAAGGTCGTAGACATGGCAATGATAAATCCCTGGGGAAGATGTAATGCGCGCATGGCTGCTATCATTTTCGCCATAGAAGAGGTTCGAAGCAGCAATAACCCCGCTAAAATGCAGGGCATCATACGCAGAGTATAGTTAATCAGCACCGGAAATACCATATTGACCCAGCCCGGACACAGGGGAAATAAAAACCGCAACAATGCGCGAAACAGAATTAACAACAGCACTCCTTTTCCTGCTGCCCGGTACTGTCCGTAAAGCAGGAGAAGCAGGAGAAAGATACCCGAAAGTATCATTCCCTGCTCTGTTCCTTTTTCGCAGAACATGCCGATATTTGCCACCAAAAGCAGCCACAGACCCGCCCTTGGGTCCAGTGGTTTTATTCCGGTATGTTCTTTCATTATACGATTCCCGCTTTCTTAAAATGTTTCCGGAACAATCCCTTTGCAATCAATGCACCGATGATCCCGCCGATAATCGGAGAAATGCAAAGTGCAATCAGCATCGGAGTTGAAATCAGTCCGGACAGGGAACTGACATATTCTGCGGACATACCATTCTGCTGAATCTGTGCAAGGAAGCTATCTTTATAAACCCAGATTGCCAGCGGCGAACCCAGCATGCCATAGCAGAAGATGATAAATGCAATTGTCATATGAAAAAAGCTGTTATCATATTTCGTAACTGCCCGGTATATTTCAGATAAAATGCAGGCTGCCGCAAAGGTTATCAATAACAGCACCGTAAACTGTCCCGTCACGAAATATAACAATGCAGTGATTGCTCCCATAATCAGGATTGCGCCCGGCTTACGCACCTTAGATGCAAGCAGCATAAACGGAATTCCGGTCACAATTGCCGCAACGCCCGGAAGCAGCAGCCACAGCACCGGTACAAAACCGGTTATCATGGCTGCAAGGTTAAGTACAAAGTAGATTGCGGAAAAGATTCCTATGGTGATAAGGTCTCTTCCGGATAATTTTCTTGATTCTTCCATTTCTTTTCTCCTCTTTCTAGCTTTATATTTTATTTCTGTTTTCACATTTTATTTGGGTTTCTCATTCTGTTTTTGGTTTCCATTCTGTTTTGGTTTCACATGCTGTTTCCGGTTTCATTCTTGCTTCCATTTTTGTCAACATTATGTAAACCATTCTTTTATGCTAGCCGGCAATACTCCAGCCTTCTGATTTTCTTCGGATATCCACGAAATCCTTATATTTTCCGGGAACGTTTGCAAGCTCTTTATGGGTTCCCTGCTGGACGATTTGTCCGTCATCCACCACCAGTATCTGGTCTGCCTGCTCGATGGTGGCAAGGCGGTGGGCAATGGTCACAATGGTCTTTCCACGGGTCAGCTCCGATATTGCCGCCTGTATCAGATGCTCATTTTCCGGGTCTACACTGGCGGTCGCTTCATCGAGAATGATAATCGGCGCATCCTTTAAGATGGCACGGGCTATGGAAATTCTCTGTTTCTCTCCACCGGAGAGACTTCCGCCGCCCTCACCGATTACGGTATCGTACCCTTCTGGCAATGCCATAATAAAGTCATGACAGCAGGCTTTTTTCGCCGCCACTATCATTTCCTCTTCGGTGGCATCCGGCTTACCAAAGCAGATATTATTTCTCACGGTATCGTGGAAGAGATATACATTCTGGAATACCATGGAAATATTGGATAACAGGCTGTCGCAGGTAAATTCCCTCACATCATGTCCGCCCACGGAAACGCTGCCGCTGTCCACATCATAGAAGCGGGCAATGAGGTTACATATGGTGGTCTTTCCGCTTCCGGAAGGCCCTACCACCGCTGTCACGGTATGCTCCGGAATTGTTAAGTTCACATTTCTCAGCACCTGTCTTTTCTCCGCTCCTTCTCCATAGGAAAAGTCCACATTATGAAATGCGATATCATAATGTTCCATAGAAATGTCTTTTCCGTCCGCATCGATAAAGGATTCGCCGGTCAACGCATCCAGATGATCCAGTGCATCATCGATGATTGCCAGCACATGCGCGCAGTCCGAAATTGGTTCAATGGAACCAAATATATGAAAGGACAGTAACACCACCAGAATCACCGATGTAAAATCAATCTGTCCGGAAATTCCAAGATAGAAGGCTGCAATGGCAATTCCGGCACTTGCTGTCTTTAATGCCAGAAGGTGCAGTGCATTAAAAGGAATATAGCCCCACTCTATCTTAAGATTGATATCCCGGCTGTCGCGGCATGCCTTTCTCATGGCATCCATGGATGCGCCTGCTCTGCCGAAGGATTTCACAACGGCAAGACCTCTGGCATATTCCAGGGTTGCTCCGGTCAAATCCCGGTTGGCTTCTGCCAGCACCGGTGCATTTTTCGTGCTGTATCCTGAAATAACCAAAAGGAAAATCAGGGAAACGGCCGCTCCGGCTATTGCAATCAGCCCTACCCGCCAGTTGATGTATACAAGCCACAGCAGGATACAGATAAAATTCAGATATCCTCCCACGAAGTTATCAATCATACGGATTCCCATACCCTCTAAAGTATGAAGTCCTGTGGTAATGGAATTTAATATTGTACTGGTATTCCTGTTCTGGAAATATCCCAGCGAAACCCTTTTTAACGCATCTCCTACTGCCAGACGGTCTCTGGCAATGAGTTCATAGCTGATGGCTTCCTGAAATCTGGCTCTTAAATAATCAAAGAGGAACCGCAGGAAAATAAAGAGCAACAGGATGCCAACACTTTTTCCGACCCAGGCAGAAGAAAGCATTTCTCCCTGACCCACGCAGGTTACCAGTTTTCCAATGATATATGCCGCCCAGATGACCGGCATTGCTGCAAACCAGCCGGAGAAGAAGGAAAATATAAAGCCAATATAAAGATTCTTTTTAAAGTGGCCACACCACCTGATAATTCTTTTTACTGTTCCAAACATACTTCCCCGCCTCCTTTCTGACCGCCAACTGCCCAGTGTCTTGCGCCCACATGCGCCTGCCACATTCTTTCATAAAGAGGACAGCTTAAAAGCAGCTCCTCCTGCGTTCCTTTTGCTTCGATGCAGCCATCCTTTAATACTACAATCTGGCTGGCATCTGTGATGGTGGACAGCCGGTGCGCAATGACTAAAAGCGTCTTTCCTTTTGTCAGTGCTTCAATGCTCCGCTGCAGTTTGTCTTCATTTTCCGGGTCAGTAAATGCTGTCGCTTCATCCAAAATGACGATTGGCGCATTCTTTAACATGATTCTTGCAATAGCAATTCTCTGCTTCTCTCCACCGGATAACCGCTTTCCGGCTTCTCCGGCAGGTGTGTCATAACCCTGCGGAAGTTTCTGGATAAATTCTTCACAGCAGGCTTTTCTTGCGGCTTCTTTGACTTCCTCATCTGTTGCCGCTGGATTACCCAATCTGATATTTTCCATAATGGAACAACGGAACAGGAAATTATCCTGGGTTACAAAGCTTACCATTTCGGAAAGCTGCTCCAGTGGAATGTCTTTTATATTGACACCGCCTATGGTGATTCTGCCGTCGGTTACATCCCAGAATCTGGATATCAGCTTGGCAACCGTGGATTTCCCGCCTCCACTCGGTCCGACCAGCGCCGTATAACTGCCCTGAGGCATGGAAAGGCTGATGCCATGCAAGACTTCCTCTTCTTTTTTTCCGGTATAAGAGAAATGAACATTTTCAAGCTCTACTTCATGGCTCTTAATTTCTGCTCTCGCCTTTGGCTCCGGCAGCTCCCGCATATGAAGCAGTCCTTCAATACTTTCTATGTTGAATTTCATTTCCCGGATACTTTCCATAAACACTTCTATCTTGGCAAAGGATGTCACCATGGACATGGACAGCATCACTGCCAGCAGAAGCTGTGAAATGGTTATCTGTCCGTGAATCGTCAGATAAAGTCCCACCGGAAGCGTTCCCAAAATCGTAGATGGGAACAGTGCAAATGTCATTTTCATGGTAATCCAGGTAGAGGACAGCCATTTGATGACAAATTTTTTATAGTCAAGAATCGCTTTGGAATATTTCTCATAAGAAGTTCCCGCTCTTCCGAAAGCTTTGATGACTTCGATTCCTTCTATGTATTCTACGATAGTGCTGTTCATATGAGCATTGGATTTGTCATACTGGGTAAAACTTTTGCCGCTTATTATCATGGTAAGAGTCATAAATACCATTGACAGCGGAACCGTCACCAGTGACGCCAGTGCAATCCGGTAGTCCAGTAAAAATAAAGCAATGATGCTGATTACCGGAAGCAGTATATGTCCGCTTCCTTCCGGAATCATATGGGCTAACGGCGGCTCCATGTTCTCGATTTTCTCCACCATGATGCTCTTAATCTCGCCGATGCTGTGTCCTTCCACATCTCCAAGCGGTGCTTTTAAGAACCGGTCTGTCAGCCGGAGTCTTAAGCCCTCTAAGATATGATATGCCACAATATGGGATATCCAGGTGGATGCTGAGAAACACAGGATTTTTATGATATAAAATACCAGTGCCCCAAGACACCATTTACCGATTTCTCCTATGGGTGCCTGCTCCATATTCCGGATATAGAGATCGGCTCCCCGGTATATGCAGTAATAGGGAACAAGGCCGCTGATAACACTGATTATCGAAAGGACAATGGATGCTCCCATCCGCCGGTTGCTTCCTTCGGTGTAACCAAGAAGCACCCGCCACCAGCTTTCCTTTTTTTCCTTTTTTTCTATTTTTTCTCTGTTTTCTTCTTTTTCATTCTTGCCGTCTTCCATTACTTTATCCCTTCTTTCCTTACTCTGTATTCTGCGGGAGATACCCCCATAATGCTGCGGAATGCAACGGAAAATTTGCCCGGATTTTCATAGCCAACCTGGGCTGCTATCTCCTGTATTTCCTTATTTTCATCCTGTATCAGCATACTGGCTGCCAGATTCATCCGGTAGCGCTTCTGGTAAGAATAAATGGAATCGCCATACACATCCTTAAAGCATTTCTTCATGGTTGTAGCCGGTATATCGTACATGGAAGACAGCTCTTCTATCGTCCACCTTGTTTTCAAATCGCCGGTTATCTTTTCATGGACTGCCTTAATCTTCTCCATCTGCGTCTTGTAATAATAAGGCCGGCTTTCTCTGGTATGCTCCACGGTCATTGCCTCTAAATACAACAGCATTTCCACTACTTTTATCTGATAATATTCCTTTGCCTCCGATACTTCGGGTCTTTGCATATTTCTCTGGTAAAAGCTTGAAATAATGCGGTTTAACCCTTCATCATTGCGGATGGCATAAGGCTTTTCCTGATTGCAGTAACGCTGTCTGAGCTCTGCGACAGAGACTGAAAATCCGTCAAACATTTCATCTAAAGCCCGCTGTGTCTCATCCACATCCATAAAGACGCTGACGCCGTGATAATGCCGGAGGGGATAATAGGATGTTCCCTTGTGGTTCTCCCGGTTGTCTAACCGCAGTTCATTCTCCTGCATTATGCTAAACACTCCGGGCTTTACCTCCATTTCTATCCTGCCTTCCCGGCAGTGGTCGATGCAAAGCACCCTTTTATCCTTGCGCAGTTCAAATTCCGAGTCGCATTTTTCCATATGCATATCCGAAAAGCATATCATCACTCCGGGCATGACCTGATACACCGTCATGACTCCTTCTCCGGTGGAATCACTCAGCATCAGAACGCTGCAATTCTCATTTTTTACCATTGTCTTTACATTCTTTCCAAGGTCTGCAATATCGTATTCGTTCACGTTTCCCCCTGTACCTTTCTATGCATGCAATTTCTGTTAGTTTTATCTAACCGGATATTATAGTATCACGACATCTGCTCTTAATCCATACCAAAACAGGCATTGGTAATCCATTTAGACATAAAAATACCGACCTCTTTGGGTACCAGCGCAGAAAGCTTTGCATCCTTGTTTACCCGCTCCTGCACTTCCTTTGGATAAGAACGGAAGCTTATCATATTTTTCTCATCTGTGCCGGTTTTCCGGTAACACATCAACCAGAACAACAGACAGCATACTACTACAACCAATCCTTTTATTAACATTTCTCTTCCTCCTGAAATATAATTTTATGCCCGGCAACTGCGTGAAACACACTTTACACGTTTCTTATGTAATCTCAGTACCTGCCAAATCCGCAATGGTTAGTTTTCACTAACTCCTGTCATTCTAACATATCTCATTTGAAAAGGAAATATTAATCTTTCTCTCTACTGTTCAAACCGGATATTATGTAAGCGGTATACCTCGTCAAGACTTGGTATCTCCAATATTACACTTTTTCCGGTATCCATCTGTTCTATGGTTTTCATGTCTTCTTTCGATAATGTAAAATCTGCTATCTGAAAATTCTGCCGGATGCGTTCTTCATGCACTGATTTTGGAATGGCTATAATTTCACTCTGCAATAACCATCGCAGAATTACCTGTGCCGGAGTCTTGCCATATTGTGCACCGATTGCTGCTAATGTTTCATTTTGGAAAATACCTCTTTGTCCTTTCGCAAAAGGTGCCCATGCCATGGCCTTTATATCATATTTGTTCATCACTTCCCGCAGCTCCTTCTGCTGACAGAACGGATGCAGTTCAATCTGATTTACCGCCGGCACTATACTATGACTTAAAATCAAATCCACCAGACGGTCCGGCAGGAAATTGCAGACTCCAATTGCCTTTACTTTTCCATCCCGGTACAGTTCTTCCATGGCTTCATAGCTTCCGTGATAATTTCCATATGGCATATGTATAAGATACAAATCCAAATAATCTGTCTGAAGATTCTCCAGTGTCTTTTCAAAGGATTTCATCGTTGCTTCATATCCTGCATCCTGAATCCAGACCTTGGAGCTGATAAAGATTTCTTCTCTTTTTATTCCGCTCTTTCTGATTGCATTTCCAACAGCCCTTTCATTTCCATAACAGGCTGCGGTATCTATCATACGATAGCCCGCCTGCAATGCAGATTGTACGCTCTCTTCACACAATTTTTCATCAGTAATCTGGAATACACCAAAACCCTGTAATGGCATTTCCACGCCATTATTTAATTTTATCTGATTCATTCTTATATACCTCCTGTCAGGAAAGACTCCGTCCCAAATCGTATGCCAGCTTTGGATATTTTGTCCGCTTTGTTATCGCCGAACTTCCACAGCCATAACCGAGTACCATGCCGCAATCCTCAAAATCAAGATACCGGACCAGTGTCCTATAATGACTTTCCAATGCTTCAAAAGTCCAGTCATCGCCATTCCACGCCACCGTCAGAAGTGCGGACTTCATATGCTTTCTGTTTATGCTGGAATTATAAGCACAGAAACGGTCTACTACAGTCTTTAACTGGGCTGACATTCCATAATAATAAAGTGGTGTAGCAAATACAATCATATCTGCCGAAAGAATTGCTTCCCGGATTTTATCATTTTCATCCTTCTGTACGCATGGTCCTTCATATCCGCAGGCAACACAGACGGTGCATGGTTTAATATCCATTTTGGCAACATCGAAACGCACCACACTGTGACCCGCTTCTTCTGCTCCCTCTGTAAAATGCTCTGCTAAAATATTTGTGGAACCTTTTTTGTTTGGGCTTCCCTGCAATAAAATAATTTTCATAAAATCACCTTCTCATAAAAAAGTGTCTTCGACACTCTCAGCTCCCCTGACCCCTCATTCATGAGGGGAAGGGGTTTTCCTTTGTCTTTCTTTATTGTAAAATTCTATTATGAATATATTACAATCTATCTTTACTGATTATTATGAACATATCATTTACAAACTTCATCCTCGTCCTTCTGTTATCGAAAATGTCAACAAGATGATTCATTGTGGTGATCCTTCTCACGGTGGTGCCATGTATGGCTGTCCTCACTGCGGAAATCTTAAATTTGTTCCCTTTCGCTGTAAAAGCCGTTTTTGCCCTTCCTGCGGAAACAAATACAACCAGCTTCGTTCTTTTCATATGTCCTGTAAGCTTGTTTCTTCTGTTCATCGCCATTGTGTTTTCACAATCCCAGAGGAACTTCGCGTTTATTTTCTCGAGGATAGGACTCTCTTAGATTGTTTATTCCATTCTGTTCGTGAGGTTGTCTTACGCATGTTTTCCAAAATGAATAAAACTGAAAACTTTACCCCTGGGCTTATCTGTGTTCTTCACACTTTTGGGCGTGATTTAAAATGGAATCCTCATATCCACGCTCTCATCTCCGAGGGTGGGGCTGGTAACATCACTCCTTGGCGTCCTGTCAAACACTTTGATTACAATTTCCTTCGTAATGCCTTCCGTAAAGTTCTCCTTGAACAGCTTACTTCCCGCATTGGTCCATCTTTTCGTAAAGTCAAAAATGAAATGTACACCAAACACGCTCATGCTTTTTATGTTCGTGCAAAGCCAAATCTCTGCACTCCTGATATCACCATTAAATATATCAGCAGATATCTTGGCAGACCTGTTATTGCTACATCCCGTATTGATGATTATGACGGTGAAAATGTAACCTTTCATTACACCAGACACGAAGACAACAAAACTGTTACTGAAACTATTCCTGCTTTGGACTTCATAAAGAAACTGATTGTCCACATCCCTGAAAAACATTTCAAAATGCTTCGCTACTATGGGATATATGCAAAACATCACAAACAGGAAAAGAAACTTCGTAAATGTATTTCTGCCGAAAAACAACGTTTCCTGCGTTCTATTCAGGATTGGCAACACTCCATTCTGCTCTCTTTCGGATACGACCCTCTCTGTTGTTCCGAATGTGGTACTTCTATGTTGGTTTTAGAAGTTTACCACAAAAAAACTGCACTATTTGAACAATATCGAAAGGTTATGAAATATGGATAAATCCATGCTCATAATAATTCTTTCTCCATAGTCAGATAGTGCAGCTACCCTAAACCAAAACAAAAAACTTCATAAACAACGTCATGGCGAAGCCCCCTTCGCTCTTTTGTCATGTCATTTTTTATTTCCAGTTTATTATACACTATTTCTGACGATTTGAGAGATTTCCTATAGAGTAAAAAAAGAGCCAGAACACGAATGTCCTGACTCTTAATTGATTCCTATAAAACGATGTTAATTATACTAACTCGATAAGAACTTCTAAAGCTCCGTCACCTTTACGCTGACCAATCTTTACGATTCTTGTGTAACCACCGTTACGGTCTGCATACTTAGGTGCGATTTCGTCGAATAATTTTGCAACTAAATCAACTTTCTTTGTATTTTTCTTCTTTCCTGCTGCTTCTGTAGGAACTTCAGTTACAGGATAAAGAACTTTTAACATCTCTCTTCTTGCATGAAGACGGGAAGGATTATCCTTCTTGATTGTTTTTTCAACTTCGTCATATACAGTAACTTTCTTACCATCTACAACTTCTTTTACTCTCTTGCCGTCTTTGTCTTTTCTTGCAACTTTAGCTTTTACAGTAACTTCTTCGAAGTTATCTTTCTCGCGAACTGCCATTGCAATAAGACCTTCTGCAATTTTACGGATTTCTTTTGCTTTTGCTTCTGTGGTAACAATTTTACCATTGTTTAATAATGCTGTTACCTGATTTCTCAGTAATGCTTTTCTCTGGGAAGATGTTCTTCCTAATTTTCTATACTTTGCCATTTTTATTCCTCCATTTGTGGTACATCCGGCCATGCTCATCGGACTTACTTACCGAATGCTTGTTTTGTGCCACTCATGAACCAACATCGCCACGCTCGTCGGACTTACTGGCGCTGCTGCACTGAGTTATCTTAAACCTCGTCGCCCTGATTGAGCTGAAGGCCTAATTCTTTTAATTTTGCTAATACTTCTTCCAAAGACTTACGTCCAAGGTTACGAACTTTCATCATATCTTCCGGTGTACGGTTTGTAAGTTCTTCAACGGTATTGATACCTGCTCTCTTCAAGCAGTTGTAAGAACGTACGGATAACTCCAGTTCGTCAATGTTCATCTCAAGAACTTTTTCCTTCGCATTGTCTTCTTTCTCAATCATGACTTCTGCTGTCTTAGCATTCTCGGAAAGGTCAATGAAAAGACTTAAGTGCTCGCTTAATACCTTTGCAGCTAAGCTGACTGCTTCGTCTGGAGCAAGTGTTCCATTGGTATATACGTCAAGTGTCAGTTTATCGTAATCGGTAATCTGACCTACACGGGTATTCTGAATGGATAAGTTTACACGCTCTACCGGTGTATAGATAGAATCTACTGCGATTACACCAATTGGCAAATCTGTATCTTTATTCTTATCTGCGCTGACATAACCTCTACCTTTGGTAATGGTTAATTCCATGTATAATTTGGAATCAGCACCGCCGTTTAAGTGTGCAATTACTAAATCCGGATTCATAATCTGAATATCCTGATCTACCTGAATATCTGCTGCTGTAACAACGCCTTCACCACTGAACTCAATGTAAGCTACCTTAGGCTCATCATCAGCGCTGTTATTACGGATTGCAAGCTCTTTGATGTTCATAATGATTTCAGTAACATCTTCCTTTACGCCAGGAATAGAACTGAACTCATGAAGTACACCATCGATTTTAACCTGACTTACTGCTGCACCTGGCAGGGATGACAACATGATTCTTCTTAAAGAATTACCAAGTGTTGTACCATATCCTCTTTCCAAAGGTTCGCATACGAATCTTCCATATCTTTTGTCTTCAGAAATTTCAGCAATTTCAATTGTTGGTTTTTGAAAATCGAACACTACAAAGCCCCTCCTTCTTTCGGGTAATTTGTTTCTTCTTTCAGCCCGCTAGTTTATGATTATTTAGAATACAACTCGACGATAAGCATCTCGTCTACTGGTACATCAATCATTTCTCTGGAAGGTAACTCTTTTACGGTTCCCTGCATTTTCTCTGCATCAACATCAAGCCATTCCGGAACTAATCTGCCGCCAGCTACTTCTACGACATCTTTCATTCTCTGGGAATTTTTACGGCTCTCTTTGATTTCGATTACATCGCCAGCTTTTACCAGATAAGAAGGAATGTTAACTAACTTTCCGTTAACTGTAACGAATTTGTGGTCAACGATCTGTCTTGCTTCTCTTCTGGTTCTTGCAAATCCAAGACGGAAGATAACATTGTCAAGACGGCTCTCTAAGATAGTCATCAGGTTTGTACCTGTCATACCTTTCATCTGGTCTGCTTTATCATAATAGTTACGGAATGGTTTCTCTAATACTCCGTAAATGAATTTTGCTTTCTGTTTTTCACGAAGCTGAAGGCCATACTCAGATACCTTCTTGTTCGCTCTCTTTAATTCTCTGTTAGATTTTTTATCATATCCCAAATAACTTGGCTCTAAACCAAGAGATCTGCATCTTTTCAGAACAGGAACTTTATTTACTGCCATTTTAGATATCCCTCCTAATTATACTCTACGACGTTTTGGTGGACGACATCCATTATGAGGAACTGGAGTTACGTCACGAATAGAAAGAACTTCAAGTCCGGCTGCCTGAAGGGCACGGATTGCTGCTTCTCTTCCTGATCCTGGTCCTTTAACCATAACATCAACTGTTTTTAATCCATGTATAAGAGCTGCTTTTGTAGCAGTTTCTGCTGCCATCTGTGCAGCATATGGAGTAGATTTCTTTGAAC
>ERZ1026850.205-NODE-205-length-38911-cov-15.726915_pt1 | contig 38911 bp, 27 predicted proteins | sample MGYA00380155_ERZ1026850 | MGnify/ENA primary metagenome ERZ1026850 (study PRJEB33269, sample SAMEA4719791) | human gut metagenome | biome: human-associated habitat; feature: organic feature; material: feces | place: Cameroon | collected 2013-10 ... | reverse complement strand
CGTCGGCAGCGTCAGATGTGTATAAGAGACAGAAATAATACAAAAGCACCAGATATTATGACATAACATAATACCCGGTGCTTTATTATAAATGTATATTCTTATTATTAATCACAATTGATTAGTCACACTTAATCTCGTGAACCCATCCATCCGGTCCATCAATATGGCCCATCTGAATGCCTGTAAGTGTGTCACGAAGCTTCTTTGTGACAGGTCCCATCTCATCCATACCGCTTGGGAAGCAGATTTCCTTGCCGTGGTCTACAATCTTTCCTACCGGTGAGATTACTGCTGCTGTTCCGCAGAGTCCACACTCAGCAAAATCCTTTACCTCATCAAAGAGCACCTCTCTGTGCTCAACCTTGAGTCCTAAGTACTTCTCTGCAACTACCATCAGTGAACGGCGTGTGATTGATGGCAGGATGCTGTCTGATTTAGGTGTAACAAATGTGCCATCCTTTGTGATAAAGATGAAGTTTGCTCCACCTGTCTCCTCTACCTTTGTACGTGTTGCAGGATCGAGGTACATATTCTCTGCAAAGCCCTGTGCGTGTGCATCTACAATAGCATGAAGACTCATTGCATAGTTGAGTCCAGCCTTGATATGTCCTGTTCCGTGAGGTGCTGCTCTATCAAAGTCTGATACACGGATTGTGATTGGCTTCGCGCCACCCTTGAAGTATGGTCCTACAGGTGTTACAAGGATTCTGAACTGATACTCATCAGCAGGCTTAACACCGATTACTGCATTTGTTCCCATAATGTATGGTCTGATATAGAGTGTAGCGCCTGAGCCGTATGGTGGAACCCATGCAGCATTTGCCTTTACTACTTCCTCAACTGCCTTTACAAATCTATCCTCCGGGAATACAGGCATCTCAAGTCTCTCACATGAATCCTTAAGACGCTGTGCGTTTAAGTCAGGTCTGAAGCAGACAATTCTGCCATCCTCTGTTGTGTATGCCTTAAGTCCCTCGAAGCATGTCTGTGCATACTGGAATACTCCTGCACACTCATTAAGTGTCACTGTATGATCCTTTGTGAGCTGTCCATCGTCCCACTTTCCATCTTTATAATTAGAAACATAGCTGTAATCTGTTTCCTGGTAGCCAAAACTAAGGTTTGACCAATCGATATCCTTCTTTTCCATCTTTATATCCTCCGTTTCTTTACGGATCCGATATAACCTAGCGTTATCATATATCGGGTCTACTATCATTTATGCTCATTCTAGTACAATAGAAAAAAAATGTCTAGTACTATTTTTTTATAATAACCATAACTTAAGTTTCTATATAGCTTTTTTTACTATTATAAGATAAGGCCTGACTTTTTCTTACTTTTTTCAATAGCGGTATTAAGCTTTCCAAACGGACGCCCAAGCAGCAGTCCGATCACAAGCGATATTGCTATAAATATAAGAAGAATAGCAAGATCCTTGCAATAATCAAAGCGGTACATGCCTCCCACGCACTCTCTTAGGGCATTCATGGCATAGTTAAACGGCATGAACTTATACAGTGCTCTGTACACCTGTGGCAGCACCTCAACCGGGAATGTGCCACCTGCGCCTGCCACCTGAATTACCATAATGACTACTGCTACAGCCTGTCCCACATTGCCCAAGGCTGCTGTGAGCGAGTACATAAGAAGCGTGAATACAAGGCTTGTCAGTGCGCTTGCACACCAGAAAAGGAACGGATGCCTGCACTGTATTCCGACAAAGAACAAATCACCGAGCACTGTCACAAGTGTCTGAAGCTGGCCTATCACAAAAAATGTGATATATCTGCCAAAAAACTTATGCACGCTGTTTACTTTGCCAAGTGATTTTATATCGTCAGTGTCCTTTACCTTTGTTTTCACAAGTGCAACAGTTATAAGACCTCCCACCCACAGAGCCAGCACTGTGTAAAACGGTGCCATGGCTGAGCCATATGTGGATATCTCATATATCTTCTGTTCATCCATAGACAACGGTGATGTCACAAACTGCGCAATGAGCGTCGGATCTGTCCGAAGCAGCTTTACAATCTCATTAAACTGCTCATCGTTTGATAAATTGTCAAATCCTGATATAACATTCTGCAAACCATCTCTGATCTGCTGTACATACTGTCTGGTATTTACAATATCTGCATTTCCTGATTTAAGAACTGCCGAATAATCATCGAGTGCTTTTTGTATATCCGGGAAGCTGTTGTCCAGAGAACCAAGCATGGACTGTGTCTCAATAAGTGCATATTCTATATCATATACCGCTCCTGTGAGATTCGGTGACACGCTGTGGTCAAATGTATTTTTAAGTGTATCTATTGCGGACCTGGCACCTGACACATCGGCTTTTATTGATTCCTTAAGAAGCTTTAGCTTATCTGCCGTCAATTCAGTATCAGACTTAAGGTCTTTTATCTGTGTTTTAATGCTTTGGATATTTTTCCTGACAGCCTCTATCTGCGAGCTATCCACTCCCTTTAAGCCTTCAATAGCGGAAAGCGTATTCTCCGCAAGCTGTTCTACCGTATCAAAGCCGGCCACGGAAACAGATATGTCCGCAGTATCGGCATCAGCTACTCCCGATGCATTTAAGAGCTGTATAGAGTTTTCCAGCACATTAAGCTGGCTGTTTATGTTTGATAAGCTTATGTCGACCATCTGTGTGATGGTTTGTGCTGTCTGTGCCCCCGAGAGCACCGACGACTGCATGCCGCTTACCGATGACTGTCCCCCGTCAATCAGCCCCTGCACACTCGGAAGCAGTGACTGTGTCGAGCCTATCAGGCTGTCTGCTGAATCCATAAGCATGGCAAATGTATCGAGCATGCCTGCATATGTAGAAAGAGTCGTATCCATATCCTTTAGCTTGTCAACAACTGTTCCGGCCAGGTTATCGCCTGATTTGCCGTCTCCCACTATGAGCTCTCCCGACTTTGACGCAATCTCCGTAATCGTGCTCACCATTGAAGAGTTTACAGACTGCTGCACCGTGGTCTTGACCTTTGAGGTTATCTTTGTTGCTATGGCATTTTTCTTGCTGTTTTCATAGTATTCTATCTGCGGATTAACCGGCTCACCGCTTAGGAAGCTAAGCATATCAGCTGAAAAATCCTTCGGCACAATAAAGGCTGCATAGCACTTTCCACTATAAACATACTCCAGTGCCTCTTTACTGCTGTCTGTGAAAATCCAGCCAATTGCATCGTTTTCCTTCAGTCCCTTTATGACACTGTCTCCCATACATAGCTTTAAATCACCGACACTCATACCCTCATCCTCAGAATATACTGCTATGTGCATCTGTGATGTAGCTTCCTCTCCGTAAGGATCCCAGTTGGACATAATATTAAACCATGCGTACAAAGCCGGGATTATGCCAAGTCCCATAATAATGACTATGGCAACCACATTTGTGGATATACGTTTCAGGTCAGCCAGATATATTTGAAATATTTTTTTCATTGCTCGGCATCCTCCCCTGTACTTTGCTGCATCGTATCAAATCTCTGCTCCACTCTTTCGGCTATTTCCTGCACCCTGTCCTCAATCTGCACGACAGGACTCACACTCATATTCTGCGCATCACTTCCGCTTATCTCATTCATCTTCTCCTGCAGCTTATAGTCCACATACTCGACTCCGATTAAATACACTGCGATAGCAAACAGACTCACTATCCACAGCACAAGAAAAATGATTTTTGAACTGTCCGGCACAATCATCAGCAGAACAAGAAAAAAGAGCGGAATGATGTATATGCACCTTAATCCTATTTTTATCCGTTTTTGATTCTGCTCATGGATGGTCTTTTCATATCCGACCAGCTTATCGTACATCTCGCGCAGTCTCTTATCATCGAATGGCGGCTGCTCATTCACATTATTATTTGCATTATTATTTGCATTATTATTCATATCATTATCCATATTGGAATCTTTATTATTGTTTCTACCTGTATCCTGCATACTTTCCTTCCCGCTTTATAGCTTACGGCACATCAGAAGTATCATAAATATGCCAATTATTAATTGTACATTTAACTATAGCATCTCAGTATCTTCCATACGCTTCTCTATAAAATGATTGAGTCTGATAAACGGCTTTCGTATCACAAGTCCTATCACCAAAGAGGCTGCGCCAAAAAGTAAAAGCGTGATATAACATTTTCCTAGTGTATTTTCGTACATACCTCCTATACACTCCCTCATCGCATTTATCGCATATGGGAATGGGAAGAAAATATACACTGCCCTGAAAAATGACGGCAGCGCCTCTATCGGATATGTGCCGCCGCTTCCTGCAATCTGAAGCACCATGACAACCACCGCCAGTGCCTTTCCTATATCACCAAAGGATATGGTCAGAGAATATATGAGCAGTGAAAATGTAAGGCTTGTCACTGCGCCTGTCACAATAAATGATACCGGATGCACACACTGTATTTTAAGCAGGTATAAATCACCTAGCACAATGATAAAGGTCTGTACCTGTGACAGTAAAAAGAATGTCAGATATCTGCCAAAATAAAGCTGTGAAGGCTTTAGTTTCCCAAGCCCCTTGGCATCCGCGTGAACCTTTACCAGCGAAACAAGTATAGTCATGCCCACCCATATGGCAAGTGTGGTGTAAAAAGGTGCTACTCCGGAGCCATAATTGGCTATCTCGTAGATATAATTATCTGATACCTGCACCGGCTCTGAAAAGAAGCTGCCAAGCTTTTCAGGATTCCCCGAAAGCAGATTCACTATGATATCAGCTTTTTCATCCTCAGAGGCTGCTTCAAGCTTGTCGAGTGTCGTATTTATCTTGTCAGATGCTGATTCTATGACTCCCTTAAGCTGTGTCATGCTCATATTAAGTGTATCAAGCGTACTGTCCACTCCGTCAAACACCTGCGCCATGGAGCCTGATGTCTGACTTAGATTGCCAAGTGTGGTCTGCATTGAATCAAGAACAGACGACATACTGCTTATCATGCCGTCCACCTGTGGCACTATCTGTGAGGTATATGTATCATTCACTGCTGACGCGGTCGATGAAAGAGCCGACATTACGCTCTTAAGTGTTTCTGCAGAATTCTGTGTCTTCCCAGATAAATCCACAGACTGTGTGCTTTCTATCATGCTCTTTGTCTGTTCCTTAACAAGCTCTATATTGGAAATAAGTGTGCCGACATGGGTATCGTCCATATCCGGCTTTATTTTGTTGATTTTGTCCTCAAGAGTGTCAATATTACCTTTCAAAGCATCCGCTGACTGTTTAATATTTTGCACATCACTTTGAATAGTATTTACATCCTGTGACAGATTTGCATCTGAAATCTGCTTTGATATATCATCAATCGAGCTCTTCACCTTTGCTAATGCCGATGTGATATCTGCGCTAAAGCTGTCGAAGGATTGTCTGGTGGACTGCAGATCATTTTTACTCTCTTCAAGCCTGTCTGTGCCATTTGCAAGCTTATCCTGCCCGTCTTTGAGTGCTTCGCCCGTTTCTTTGGACACCTGTGATAATGCCTTATTTCCATCAATAAACGTATCTATCATGGCATCGTACTGCGCAAGACTCTCAGATACCGCTTCAAGCTTACCGGTCATCTGCCCCACAGCATCCTTTTCCTTCACGTCATCGGATATTACGTTGGTCTCCTTAAATACCTGCTCTGCAAGCACCTTTATAAACTGCTTATTAATACTTGATTTAACAGCACTTGCTGCACTGTCCGTTATCTTTGTCGCAACAGCATTTTTCTTGTCGTTGAGATAGTAGGTAATCCTTGGATTTTCAATATTGTCAGCTACACCATTATACATGCTGTAGGTAAACTGCTCATCTATGACAAGTGCAGAATAATATCTGCCTGACTTAACACCCTCAACAGCCTTTTGCTCTGATTTAACAAATTTCCAGCCTATAGTATCCTTTTGCTTTAATGACTCTACCACACCATCGCCCATATTGACAGTTTCGCTGTCATTCTTCGTCCAGCCCTTGTCCAGATTGACTACTGCAATTGCTATATTTCCGGTGTTGCCATACGGGTCCCAGTTGGCATAGATATTAAACCATGCATACAGCGCCGGCAGCACGCACAGTCCAATAACTATAATGAGTACAAGCACATTTCGGAATATGCCGCACATATCTCTTTTAAAAATTCTTAAAATATCAGCCATGAATCATCCTCTTATATCCGGTGTTTATATACGGTGCTGTTTAAGCTCCCCAATAAAATACAATGAGCCAAATGCAACATTTTTCGTATCTCTTTTCAGGTGCTTTCTTATCTCATCAACTCCTGAAAGCTCTGTTGCACAAACTCCCTCTTTTCTGATAAAATCAGCAAGGTGCGATGCCTGCAGTGCCCTGTCTGAATCCGGTGTCACTGTATAAAACTCCTCAGCAAGCGGCAAAATCTCACGTATCATGACATCATAGTCCTTATCAGCCATTACTCCCATGAAAAAGCAAAATTTCTCACCCGGATACATCTGCATGAGGCTTTCCTTGAGCGCATCAACTCCATTGCTGTTGTGTGCTCCGTCCACTAGCAGAAACGGCTCCTTTGATACTATCTCCATGCGTCCCGGCCACACAGCCTCTTCAAGAGCGCTTTTTATCCTGTCATTCAGGTCTGTTTTCTCGCTCTTTGGCTCTGTCTTATCATATTGCATTTCGTATTCCGGCCCGCTATAGCGCTTTCCCAGCACATACCGCGCCGCAAGCTCTGCCGCTGCTGCATTCTCCCACTGAAATGTGCCACAAAGCCTCAGTGCGTAGCCGCTGCAGCGTGCTATATCGCTTTGTTCCACAGTGATTATCCGTGCATGCTTTTTTTTCGCTTCCTGCTCGATCACCTGCATGGCACGTTTATCCTGCTGTTCCACCACCACTGTGCCGTTTTCCTTTATGATACCGGCCTTCTCAGCCGCTATATCCGCTATATCACTGCCAAGGATAGCCATATGGTCATAGCCTATCTTTGTAATAACGGCACATTGCGGTGTGCCGATTGCATTCGTTGAGTCAAGCCTGCCTCCGAGCCCTGTCTCAATGACCATATAATCGCACTGCTGCTCCTCAAAGTACAAAAGAGCCATGGCAAGGCAGTAGTCAAACATTGTAAGCCCTATACCAAAATCTATATCAAGCAGATAGTTTCCAAGCCGTGTGACATCCTCCTTAGGTATCATACGCCCATCAACCGTGATGCGCTCCTCAAAATCTACCAGATGCGGTGATACAAACGTGCCTACCCTCATGTGCTCTTTTTTTAATATACTAGAAAAAAAAGCGCACACCGAGCCCTTTCCATTGGTGCCTGCCACATGGATATACGGTATTATGCGCTTTTGCTTTCCTTTTTCTCTCAGCACCTTTATGACCTGTGCTGTCACCACCACTCCCGGCTCATTGCCGAAACGGCGTGTGTTTTCTATTTTGTTTAAAACCTGTGTGTAATCTAAATTTTCCATGCCATCATTATAATATATCCGGCCGATAAAATAAAGACCATATCCTTATACTGCTATAATAATGCCCCCGTCATTTGCATACATGCTTGAGATGCCGGCAGTATCCACAATGACAATCTTCTTAAATACGGCAAGCTTCTCAAGGCATGCCTTCACATACTGTGCACGCTCCGGGCAATTGCAGTGTGAAATTGCAAGAATCCTGTGCTCACAGTCCTTTGTGGCAGCCACAACATCCTCTACCATCTTGGCAAGTGCCCTCTTCATGCCTCTGGCCTGGCCAAGCTGCTGGATTGAGCCCTCATCTGTTGAGCCCATGACAGGCTTTATATTTAAAGTGCTGGCCACAAAAGCCTTCAGGTTGCTTAATCGTCCTGCCTTTCTTAATGTATCAAGAGTCTCAAGCACAAAGAAGGTATTCATTGAAGCTATATACTCCTCTGTCTGCTTTACAACCTCATCAAACGAAAGTCCACTCTCTTCAAGCTCCTGCACCTTCATGCCGATTAGTGTCTCGCCTATAGATGCTGAGCGGGAATTGAATACATAGATTTGCTTGCCACAGTCCTCATGCTCCTCATTGTACAGATTGACTGCTAAAACAGCGCTGTTGTATGAGCCGCTGAGCTTGCCCGAAAGTGTGACAACATAGATATGATCAGCCTCTCCCTCAAAGGCCTGCATATATTCCTCAGGAGACGGGCACGACGACTTTGGCCCCTTTACACTCTCCTTTACTCTTCTTAAGAAATCATGCTGGTCAAAGCTCTCATCATCGCGGATTCTGTATCCGTCAACATCAAGCTCGAGTGCCACATTGCAAAAATGTCCATCCTTCTTAAGGCTATCTGTGAGCTCACCACAGCTATCTATTATAATCTTATACATATCTATTCCTCCTGCACTATATGATAATAAAAGTTCAAATTACTTTTTTAAAAGTTATTTCATTCCGTAACAAGTAGTTTTCATTACTACGTCATATTAACACGAAAACTAAACTTATGCAAGAGGTTTCTGTATTTATTTTCCCATAATGGTTATCTGCCCTTTAATGGTACCCGAAAAAGGCCGTCACACAGTCGCTTAAGGCTTTCATGTCGCGTACTCCCATAAGCTCACAGGCTGAGTGCATTGCAAGAATAGGTATACCTATATCCACCGTCTTTACCGGCAAAAGCGTACCTGCAATCGAGCCCAGTGTGCTGCCGCCGCGGCTGTCCGAACGGTTCACAAAGCGCTGGTAAGGTATGCCCTTTTCATCACACAGCTGACATAGAATAGCAATAGCCTGCGCATCCGTAGCATACGACTGCGAGCACGCCTGCTTGATACAAAAGCCTTTTCCCATGACAGGCATATTTGTGATATCCATCTTTTCCTTTTTATTAGGATGAAGCGCATGAGCCACATCGACAGACAAAAGCATGGCATCATATATGCTCTCATCTATTTCATTTTCTGAAAGGTCCATATTTCTTAAAATACGTCTGAGCATATCGTGAAGCATTATAGAGGCCGCGCCCTGCTTACTGCTGCTGCCAATCTCCTCATGGTCAAAAAGCGCTATGATGTTTATTCCATCAGCTCTGTTTCCATCCTCTATGGCATCAAGAAGTGCCCTGCAGGATGACTGGTTGTCGATTCTCGGTGATGAAATCATGGTGTCATTCACACCGACAAAGCAAGGCTCCTCCATACAAAATGTATTGAGCTCAAAGTCTATGATATCGCTCTTTTCCACAGACAGCTCACCAGCCAGAAAGCCAAGGAAATAATCCGTGGTCTTTTCATCCTCCGGGATTGAATCAAGCACCGGCATCAGATCCACCTGATTATTTATCTCGACTCCCTTATTCACATCCCTGTTCATATGAATGGCAAGATTTGGAATAATCATGACAGGCTTTTTGGACCTATATAGCACCATACGCGGATTGAACACATCCTCACTCTTTACAGCCACGCGCCCTGCCACTCCGAGAGGTCTGTCAAACCATGTGTTTAAAATCGGTCCTCCATACACCTCTACATTAACCTGTGCATATGAGTTTGTCATAAAATCCGGATTTGGCTTTATGCGAAGATATGGATAGTCTGTGTGAGCTGCCGCTATTCGCACCATATCCTTTTTGTTGTAGCCGCTTCCTACAGTAAACGCAAACATGGTCGTATCATGGTGATTTAAGACATACCTGCCACCGCGCACAAGCTTCCAGTCGCCTGTATAATCTATCTCCTCAAATCCGTTTTCCAAAAGCTCCTGCTTTGCAGCCTTCACACACTCGCATGGTGAAACAGCCGCTTTTAGTAAATCAAATAATTTTTCCTGTTTCATGGATTGCCTCCTGTTTTCATTGCATAACGCATTTATTCTACCACGGACTTTACAATTATTCCAGTTGAACAGGCTTTATTTTTATGGCATAATCCGCAAATCTGATGTATGATATAATAATCGATAACTATTCAAAACCATTGAGAACAATCATTCGCTGTCACATACAATGTGGGAAATGAGGAGAAATTATGATATCAATTGAACTGACAGACACAAAGGACTTTATGAACAAGCTGCTTCGCACAGAAATCTTTGACAACTTCCTGCTCCAGGAGGCCGTCATCACAAAGGCAGCCTCATACGTCATAGATGGTCACCTGCAAAAGGGCTTTTACAGCTCCACAGAGCTTGAGGAAAATGGTATAGCCGGCTATAGCATACTCCCCTTTAGGATGCTTCGCACTAACTGCTTTGACCTGATAAAGGGCAGACAGACTCCGTCGTCATTCAAGTTTGTCTTTCTGCTTTCACCGGAAAACATGGAGCACACCCTAAGCAGTCTGCACTCTGCTTTCACTGTGTCCGATATCAGTGGTTTTTTCATAAATATCAGGTATCAGAGCCAGCTTCTGACTCTTACAACCGGAATATCCTACAATATTTTTTCAGCTGATAAGACCTTAGATAGTGAATGGGATAAGCTTGTAATGAAATTTTTAGCAAATAATGACATAAACTTTAAAGAACTTTGACTTTATTGCTTTACATCTTAAACCTGTTATGCTATTCTAACGTTAGTTGCGTAAGCAGCATTATTATTATTTGGAGGTACTTTCGATGAGCAAAGGTACAGTAAAATGGTTCAATAACCAAAAAGGTTACGGATTCATCACAGCCGAGGACGGAAAGGATGTATTCGTACATTTCTCAGGACTTAACATGGAGGGCTTCAAAACTCTCGAGGAAGGTGCAGCAGTAGAGTTCGATATCACTGATGGCGCTAAAGGTCCACAGGCAGTTAACGTTGAGGTAGTTAAATAATTTTGACCCCTCAGGCAATCTAGTTTCTATGTACCTTTTTCTTTATTATATATTTAGGTAAAATTATAGTTACAAAAATGTTAATTGGGGAATAAGATATAAGAATCATGATTAAAAAAGAAGAGTTCATTTCGAACTCTTCTTTTTTGTGCTTTTTTATTGTTTTGGTGCTTTTAGTTGTTTACACGATGATGAGACATCGGTGAGCTTGTGGTGAGTGGTAAAAACGTGTAACCGTTCGCCTGTCCCCACTGGATGATCTGCTCGACCGCATTGACACTGAAATCCTTTATGTCGTGCTGCAATACAACTGATACGTTGTGGCTCTGTACTCCTGAAATGACATTCTGCACTACCTGTTCCGTGCTTATTGGCTTGCTGTTTGCATCTCCGCTCGATACATTCCAGTCACAGTATAAAAGCCCTCTTGCTGTCACATCATTTACGAGCTGTGTCATAATGCCCGGACAATAATCCTTACTTACAGTATTTGATGAGCCACCCGGGAATCTGATGATTGACGCATCATTTCCTGTCTGTGCCTTTATGATGCTGTTCATCTGCTCAAGGTCATCAAAGAATGCCTGCTCGCTTGTATATATCTGGCTGTATTTGTGGCTTGCAGAGTGGATAGCCACTGTATGTCCTCTCTTTGCCTCCTCTGCTATCATGTTCTGATAGTCAGGATGTGTATTTGTAACAAAGAAGGTGGCCTTTACATTGTATTTATCAAGCACATCTAATAGTCCCTGTGTATACTTTCCGGGACCATCATCAAAGGTCAGATAAATAATCTTGTTGCCCGGATTTACCGTGTCCGCCGTGGCAGCCGGATCATACACACTGACCACTCTTGTAGCAGTAGCCTTATTTCCTGATGAATCTGAGACCTCATAGGTCACAGTATACTTTCCCGCCTTATCCTTATCTACCTTATCTCCTGATACCTTGACACTGTCTGTGATGTCTCCGTCACAATTGTCTGTTGCCGTGTATCCCGGATCACTGTACTTATCACCCTTTTTAACTGACATAAAATCATCACCCGAGAGCTTTATCTGTGGTGCAGTGGTATCTGTGACATGCACAGTCCTTTTGACCTCGCTCTCATTCTTTGACGAGTCAGCGACACTGTACTTTATCTCATAGTCTCCCGGCTTTGAAGTATCGACAGCTCCTGTGACAGATACCTTGTCTGTCAGATCCCCATCATAGTTGTCTGTTGCCGTATATCCCGGGTCACTGAACTCGCTGCCTGCCTCTACAGTCATCTCTGCATCGCCATTTAATGTAATCTCCGGAGCCTTCTTATCCCTCACTTCAACCTTGATGGTCTGTGTCGCAGTTTTTTTACCGTATTGAGCAGTTACCTTTATCTCGTATGAACCTGTCTTTGTCGCATCGACATTACTGTCTATAGTGCATTTTATCTCTTTTCCCTTTCGGTTTATAAGCCTGCCTCTGACATACGCCTTGATTTTTGGTACCTCAAACTTTTTGCCATACTCAACAGTAATACCGTTTTTGAACTTGCTGCTGAACTCAATATGTGAATCAAAGCATGTGATATACACTATAAACGCCACCACCAGAACTATTGCAGCCGTAAGTATGCCGATAATCATCTTTTTATTTTTGTCCATTTTTCCAATCCTCTTTAGCATTTTATAATTATTCTCTCTATATTATTACTCAAACCTGATAATATTATTTCAAGCAGTATCTATTATAGCGTTAAACAATCTTTTTTGCTACTGCAAATTCCTTGAGAATTTCTTAATGTTGGCTTCATATATTTCAGTTGTGTTACAATTGTTTCTTTATCCCGAAAACCCGTGATAGAGTCGTAATATGTACTTAATTTATTTAATATCTTTGTTACTATTCAATTTGCAATATGACTAACCACATATCTTTTTGCAGATATTCGCAATCACAAAAATCCCCCGAACAAGCCGGGGGATTTAAAAAGCTTATGCTGTAACAATTATTTTATTACTGCTCCTTGCGGTGCATCTCAAATGTCTCCATATGGTAGTTGGCGATGTTGTCACGAATCTTTCTGTCATCTGCTCTGCTTAAGAGATCATCACGGAACTTCTTTGTAGACACCATGTCATTGTATGAGCTTGGTCCGCCTACGCAGCCGCCCTCACATGCCATTCCCTCGATGAAGTTCTCAGGAAGCTTGCCTGCCTTCATGAGCAGAAGTGCCTTCTTACACTCTGCTGCTCCGTTTGCCTTGCAAACCTTGCAATCAACATCCTCTCCCTTTTCCTTCATGCTCTCGATTACGGCTGCTGTAACTCCGCCTGAGTTTGCGAAACGCTTACCGTATACTGAGCCCTCCTGGTATGAGGTATCATCAGCCTCAAGCTGTACACCCTTTGCCTTCATAATAGCACGAATCTCGCTGAATGTAAGTACATAGTCTGCATTGCCCTCTATCTTCTGATCATGTACCTCTGACTTCTTGGCAACACATGGTCCGATGAATACTGTAACTGCATCAGGATCCTTTGCCTTGATCATTCTTGAAACTGCACACATAGGTGAAACAGTTGTAGAAATCTTGTCAGCAAGCTCAGGATAGTGCTTTCTAACCATATTTACAAATCCAGGACAGCATGATGTAACCTTCTTCTCTCCTGCCTCATATGCCTCAAGCCACTCATCAGCCTCGTATGCTGCTGTCATATCTCCACCGAGTGCTACCTCAACAAAACCGTTGAAGCCAACTGCCTGCATAGCTTTCTTCCAGCTGTTCATAGTGATATTTGCGCCAAACTGTCCCTCTGCTGCAGGTGCAACCATAGCGTATACATGCTTGTTCTCTGACTTGATTGCATCGATTACATCTACGATGTATGTCTTTGATCCGATAGCTCCGAATGGACAGCTGTGGATACACTTACCACATCTGATACATTTGCTCTCATCAATCACTGAAATGCCGTACTCATTGTATGTAATGGCATTTACAGGGCAGGAGAACTTACATGGTCTCTTTAAATGAGCGATAGCGTTGTAAGGACATGCCTGTGCACAGCGTCCACACTCCTTACACTTCTGTGGATCGATATGTGAGCGGAGACGTCCTGCCTCGATTGCTCCGAACTTACATGCATTGATACAAGCCTTGCCAAGACAGTTCTGACAATTCTCAGTAACTGTGTAGCTCGAAATCGGACAATCCTCACATGCTGAGCTGATTACCTGGATGATATTGCCGTCATCGTTCGCGCTTGGTGCTTTACCCTCTGCAAGTCTGACACGTTGACGGATGATTTCTCTCTCCTTGTAGATACAGCAACGGAACTGAGGTGTCGGTCCCGGAATAAGTGTAAATGGGATGTCATCTCTGATCTCATCGAGGTTACCTGCAAATGCAGCCTTTGCGACCTCAAGCAAAACTGCATGTTTGATTTTGATTACGTTTTCGTCAGCGTACATATTATCTCCTTTTCGTTAAAATAATGTATATTTTGTTACCTAATAAATTACATACTTAGAAGAATCATTACATCATGTGACACTTCCCATATCACATGACCTGATTCCTCTAAAAAAATGCTCCTAGTATTTATCTACTAGGAACATTTTACAAAATTTTTTAAAATTTTTCTACCCTTGTATTCATCAAAATACAAAGAATTGTTATTTTTTTCACAATAGCAGCTGTTTCAATAAAAATTACTCATGGCGCAGTGCATCAATAGGGTTCAGGTTCGCTGCCTTGTATGAAGGTAGCATACCGAATATGATTCCGATTGCCATGGAAAAAAACACCGCAAGTATAGCTGCTGCCGGGCTTATCGCTGTCGGCGTGCCGTTCAGCATTGAAATGACCTTCGAGAGTATCACTCCGACAAGCACTCCCACCAGGCCTCCAAGACTTGTGAGCACAACAGCCTCTGTGAGGAACTGACCAAGGATTGCTCCCTTTCCTGCTCCGATTGCTTTTTTAAGTCCTATCTCTGAGGTACGCTCTGTGACTGACACAAGCATGATATTCATGACGCCGATACCGCCGACGAGCAATGATATTCCGGCAATCCAGATGAGCATCATGTTGGTTGACTGGCTGAGCTGCTGTATCTGCTTTGCCTGCTCCTGTAAATCCTGTGCCTTGTAGGTCACATTAGAGCCGTCTGTGACATTTAAGTTACTGTTAAGTATCTCCTCAGCCGCCTTTCCCACTGTAGTCATGGTACCCGTACTGTCTGCCTTAAGCAGAAGATTCTGCGGCTCATCATAGCCAAATATGACAGGCCATGTGCCGCTTGGCACAAATACATTGCCCTGGCTGTTATCATAGGCATACATATAGTAATCATCCATTGAATTTATTACCAGGTCATAGCTGTCCTTTTCCATGACTACACCAACTACTGTAAACGGATATCCCTGTATCTCTACTGTCTTGCCGAGCGCACTCTCTCCTGAAAACAGGCTCCTCTCCACGCTCTCATCAATAAGTGCCACCCTGCGGGCCTTTGCATAGTCATTCTTTGAGAAGCCTCTGCCCTTCATGACTGCATAGTTTGCTGTGTCGAAATATCCGTCATCGACACCTGTTATATTGCCGCCTGAAAGCGCCGTGTTCAGATAATAGACCACATTGTAAGCCTGTCTTGTACGGTAAAGGGCTGCATTTTTCACATGCTCAAGCTCCTTTATGCTTTCAAGTGTGTCAGCTGATACCTCAGTCACTCCCGCCGGCGCCGAATCATATGACATATCCATATCATAACCATCCTTCTGCAGTGTGACCTTTACATTATTACTTCCCGAACCTATGAGGTTCTTTTCTATCTGTTCGTTTGTGCCCTGAATTGTGGAAACAATCGCAATAATTGCTGCAATTCCGATGATGATTCCAAGCATGGTCAGAAACGAACGCATCTTATGTGACCAGATTCCCCTAAAGGACAATCTAATATTTTCAAGCATCTTTTATCCTCCCTGCTAAACTAATTCATACCATCTTCGGACACCTTGGTTTTCTCGCCTTCTCTGACTCCATACGGGAATGCGATATAGTCATCATTTGTCAAGCCTGACTTTATCTCCACATATGAGTCCCATAGCGTCCTGCCTGTTTTGACCGACTGCTTTTTGAGCTTTCCGTTGTCATCCTTGTATATATATGACTGTCCGTGCTCTGTTCTGACAAACGACTTGTCGATATAAAGTCCACTGCCAGAGCCCTCTGATGATGTATCTATAGTAAGCTGCAGTGAATCGCCCTTTTTGAGATTCTGCGGATTCTCAATGTATGCAGTGTACCCATAGAATGATGAGTTTGGATTGCTGTCTCCATAGTTAACACTATCTGACGGCGCATTGCTTATCTCAGATATCGTACCCTTATAGGTGTCACCTGTCATGTAGTTGACTGCTGATACACTCTGTCCTACCTTTACTTTATCCAGATCCAGCTCACCGATTGTTCCGCTGATATACAGTCCTGACGCTCCTGAAAGCTGCAGGAAAGGTGTACCGTCTTTAGGTGGATTGGCAGGATCGCAAACTGTTGTCACGATTCCATCCTTCTTTGCATATACCACGCCATCCTCAAGTTCGTTCTGCAGTTCCTTTAAATCAGCCTGTGCAATTCTCTTTTTCAAATCAACATCTGCAACGCTTCTTGTCTGCTCCTTTATGGCATCCTTAAGCTCATCCGCTGTGTATGTCTTTTCTTCTGCAGCGGTATCAGCTTCTGTCTGTGTGGCATGCTCTGTGGCAGTGTCTGCTGCGGTATATGACGGCACATTTCCTGCTGTATCATCAGAAGCATCTCCTGCTGTAATTGTGCCTGCAAGGAAAAGCTTTATCTCATCGCTGTCATCATAGCTGCCAAGCTTATCTCCTCTTACGATAAGCTCCATATCAGGTGCGTTAGCATCTCCTATTACAAACCGGGCTACCGCACTCTTATCAGCAAGTGTATTCAAAAGCGATCCGGATACATATGAAGCCTCTGTGCATGTAAATACATAAGGATCGTCCTCTGTACCGTTTCCCTTAGCCTCTGACAAATCCGATATCACATCATGCTGTTCATCAGGCTTTTGCTCAGGTGCAGCCGGATGTGTGTCAGGCTTTTGCTCAGGCTGTGGCTCAGGTGTAACAGGAGTCTCAGGCTGCTTTGCAACCGGCTTAGTATTCTTTAGCTTATCAAGCTTCTGCTTTTCCGATGCAAGCTGGTTCTCAAGGCTCTTTATCTCAAGCTGCTTCAGCTCAACCGAGAGGGAAAGACTCGTCACATCATATGCAAGGAGCTTATCTCCGGCCTTTACCTGCTGATCCTTTGTGACATAAACCTCTGTCACCTTCTGTCCATCACTTAAATTGATTGTCTGACCTACATCGTCACACACTATTCCCTCACTGGTCATGGATGTGGAGTCGTTTGTCGTGCTGATCATTGAAACACTCATGACGGAAGCAAGCCCCTTGGAGTTCTTGTAATAAACCACTCCTGTGATGCTTCCCGCTGCAACTGCAACTACAAGGACAGCTATTATAATGATCTTAATTGTCTTTTTCTTTTTCATTACCTGCCTCCTGTCCTTCCTCTGTTATCTCACCATCTATAATGTGGACAATGCGCTTTGCCTGCTTTGCAACCTTTCTGTCGTGTGTAATCATGACAACCGTCACGCCGGACTCATTAAGGCTCTCAAAGAGCTCAAGCACCTGCCTGCCTGACTTTGAGTCAAGTGCTCCCGTAGGCTCATCCGCAAGCAGAAGCTTTGGATGATTTACCATAGCTCTCGCTATCGCCACTCGCTGCTTCTGTCCTCCTGAAAGCTGTGTTGGCTTAAAATCAGCCCTGTCTGAAAGCCCTACGCGCTCCAATGCCTCCATACCCATCTGCCTTCTGTCCCTTTTGCTCACACCGGCATATATGAGTGGCAGGCATACATTGTCCAGTGCGCTCTCACGCGGCATAAGCTGAAAATTCTGGAATACAAATCCAATTGTATCCCGTCTGACCCTCGTAAGCTCCTTTTCCTTCAGCTCACTGACAGGTCTGCCGTCAAGTATATATGTGCCCGATGTTGGCAGATCAAGGCATCCCACAATATTCATGAGAGTGGTCTTGCCGGAGCCTGACGGTCCCATGATTGCCACGTACTCTCCCTCCTCAATCTGTAGAGAGACATCCTTTAAAACCGGCACCACGAGCTTATCCTGGTCATAATTTTTGTAAATATGCTGGAGTTCTAGAATCATCTACTGTACCTCCGCGTCACCTGAACCGGTGGCACCTTCGTCCATTGTGCCATCATCAACAGGACCACCCTCAGTGCCCTCAAGCACCTGGTCATCAAGAGCTTCTGTACCAATATCGTCATAGGCTGTATCTTCATCACCGCCATTTTCAATGTAATCGTCCCATGTCTGTGCCGGCTCACCCTCATAAAGGTCATCAGATGCCCATACTATGTAGTCATCCTTTGAAAGCCCTGATTTGATTTCATACATCATGAGATTCTCGTCATAGTCTCCAAGCTCAACCTTTGTCTTCTCAAGCTTATCCTTTTTATTAAGTGTCCAAACATATGCATCATCGCCATCCTTTACGACATAGCTCTCATCAATCCATATGCCTTCCTTCACCTCTGTCTGTCCGAAATCCGGCTCCACATATACATGCTGTCCTAAAAGCATATCGCCTGTGCCTGTAAGCTGCACATAGAAGTTGTACTTTGATGCCTTCTGCTCGCTGCTTCCATCATCATACATACCGGAATTGCTGTTATCAGTCTGAGGATTCTCCGTATCGACCTTGCTGATGGTACCCTGCCAGGTCTTTGACTCATCAACTCTTGAGCGCACGATAACTGCCTGTCCCTCTGCCAGTCCGCTGTTTAAAAAGCTCTGCTCATCGATTGTGCCCTTTACCCTGTAATCGCCGGTGGCAACGATTGTCATAAATGCAGAATCTGCTGTGTCTGCACTCTGATTCTCATTGATTTTCTTAACAACACCGACCATTGTGCTGTTTACAGTGGCATTTTTGATGCTCTCATCGTACTTTTCTATCTCTGCCTTCTTCGTGGCAACATCATACTGTGTCTGCTTCTGCTGTGTCTGCGCCTGCTGAATCTGCAGTGTATAGTCAAGCTGCTGATCCTTTGACGCTTCCTTCTTTTCCTTGGTGAGCTGCTCTATCTGAGCATCATAGCCGGAAAGCGTATTGTTTAAGCTCTCAAGTTCAAGCGTGGCGCTTTCCTTTTTCGCAGCAAGATCCTTTGTATCATAGGTAAAAAGAGGTGTACCCACCTGTACCTCATCACCCTCTGACACGAGAATATCCTTTACTGTTTTCTCACTATCAGCCTTGATATCCATAGTATCGGCTGCTTCCACGACACCGCTGTACTTGTCAGTGCTTCCCGCCTGATACATGACATCAGAGACCTTGTTTGCATACACGCCCGATGCCTTTTTTGCATTCTTTCCCTTTGTCATTGCAATGACAACAGCTGACACAATCACCGCTATGATTAGCACAACTGCAATCACTGAAATGATAATCTTTTTCTTTTTACTCATTTCGACCTCCCGGTTTCTTATAATTAATTGATTATAAGTAACTATTCAGAACCACTGAGAACAGTTACGATTATGAATTAATCATACCAAATATATATTGCATTTGTCCTTTAAGATTTTTTTAATATTTTACTAATAAAAAATGGAGGTTAGTATGGAAATAGCATTTAGTGAGAAAATTTCTCCACAGCTGTCCGCCGCCCTGTTGTCCACCCCTTATGAGCTTGGAAAAGAGGGAGGGCTTTCAAGCGGCTATCTGCCGGAGAGTGATAGCTGGGAAGTGATAGTAAAATATGTCGGTGACATCGAAAAAATAAAAGAAAAGTATCCTTCTGTACTCATCACGAGGCTGCTCGGAAACTATGCGGTGCTCGTAATTGAGAAATCACTTGTAAATACCGTTGCCCTGTGCGATGAAATCATATATATGGAAAAGCCAAAGCAGTTTAACTACGATGTGTACGAGGGCTCGCAGGCCTCATGCATCACTCCCGTACACACCAATCCATATAATCTGACCGGAAAAGGTGTGCTCGTAGGCATTATCGACTCCGGAATTTACTATGCCCATCCGGCTTTTATACAGGATGGTGTAAGCAGAATCGCCTATCTGTGGGACCAGACTATTTCCGATGATTCCTCACACAGTGATATCATCCCTTTTGGCACCTTATATGACCGTGATACAATCACCAAAGCCATAAATGCAGAAAACAGTTTAGAAATGCAGCGCATCTGCCCAAGCATCGACATATCCGGGCACGGCACTCATGTGGCAGGAATCGCTGCCGGAAACGGAAATGGTAATGGTAATGAACAAAACACAAAATACCGCGGTGTTGCTTATGAAAGCACTCTTATAATCGTAAAACTCAAAACCTCAGGCGGTGCCAGCTTTCCCACAACCACGCAGATTATGCTGGCAGTGGACTTTTGCATAAGAAAATCAATTGATATGAACATGCCTATCGCCATAAACCTAAGCTTTGGCACAAGCAACGGCTCGCACAGCGGCACCTCACTGCTTGAAGCATACCTGGACTATATAGCAGGAAACTACCGCTGCGCTGTCTCAGTCGGCTCAGGTAACGATGGAGCCGGCTTTGGTCATGCAAACGGCAGCTCATACCCTGCCGATGCAGAGCTTGCGATAGGCTATCCTGAACCGTCTCTCTCCATTGATTTATGGAAAAAATATTGGGATGAGATACAGCTGCGCATTAGTGCACCAAATAATGATATGCTGGAGATTCCCGATACAATTACCAATCAGGCAAAGGGCTTTACATACAGATACAATCTCGATGGGACAGACATATATATAACAGGCGGCGGTCCCTCTCCCTACTCTCCTTTTCAGGAAATATTCATTGAACTCATGGGATCACAATACATCTCACCCGGCATCTGGAAAATATCACTTGAACCCATATCTGTAAAGGACGGCTCATGGGATATATGGCTGCCGTCAGGTGCTCTGCGCAATGCACAGACCTCATTTATCCATGCATCGCCTGATATCACACTGACCATCCCCTCAACCGCTCAAAATGTCATATCTGTCGGAGCCTATGACAGCCGAACAAACCGCACTGCCGCCTTTTCCGGCCGAGGCTATACCTGGGCCTTTGACAGCATAAAGCCTGATATAATTGCGCCCGGTGTGGACATTATTTCATGCTCAAACACGGGAGGCTACACTTCAAAAACAGGCACCTCCATGGCTGCTCCGTTTGTGACCGGTGCGGCTGCGCTTCTGATGGAATGGGGCATTGTGCGTGGAAATGACCTCTATATGTATGGCGACAAGCTTAAAGCTTCTCTCATAAAAGGTGCCGGTGAAAATGTATTTACAACTGCCTCACGGGCTGTCTCTGAAAACAGTTCCAAAAATACAAAATACCCCAACCCTGTGACGGGCTGGGGTACATTGTGCTTACTGGATAGTATTCCTTAACGGAAGCTGCTATTCGTATACATGCTTCTGATGCTTCTTTGCATCTGCCTTATTCTTTTTCTTCAATGGATGCTTTGGGTTTTTATCCATATATAATCGCTTCCTTCCGTTCGTTCTGACTACGTTATACACCTGCAATCAGCACTTGTCAAGTTAGAGTGCTATTTTTAATTAATTATTTATATTTAGTTTGAAATCTCAATCATTTTGATATTAAAACAACGATTTGTATGCACAATTATTGACAGTTTGCTAAATTTAATTATTATATCTTCATCACACTCTTTTTAAACACAGTCTTCGCAATTCAAAAAATACAGCATTACATAACTGCCAGATATACAAAATATGCCGCATAGCAAAGCAGCATCACCACTCCGCATGGCTTTCTAAGCTCTTTATGTCTTATCGTACCGACCCACAGGAGCACACCGCACAGGATTGCCACAACTGTATCAATCACAAACCTGCTCTCAAACGGTACCGGGCAAATGAGTGCAACTGTTCCTATTACAAAAAGTATATTAAAAATATTGCTGCCGACTATATTTCCAATCGCTATACCGGCATTTCCCTTTCGTGCTGCTGAAACAGATGTCACAAGCTCCGGCAGTGATGTACCGAATGCCACGATCGTAAGTCCGATAAAGCGCTCACTCATGCCGCAGGCTCTTGCTATGGTTGTGGCACCGTTTACGACAAGCTGGCTTCCAATTACGACACAAACACCGCCCAGCACAATAAAGAGCAGGCATTTCCATACCGGATATAGCTTTACCGACTGCTCATCACCGCTGTCATTGCCCTTTTTTGCCAGAAAATACAGGTAAAGCAGATATGCAATAAATAAAATCCACAGTATAACACCCTCAATGAATGTGATTTCATTGCCTGTCATTCCCATCACGAGAAGCACCGCTGTGATAAGAAGCATATACGGTATCTCGTATTTGAAGGTGGTTTTTTGTATGGCTACATTTGTGATGAGTGCGGTCACTCCCAGGATTATAAGGATATTTAGTATATTGCTGCCGACAATATTGCCGACTGTAATCCCCGCATTACCCTTTATTCCTGCAGTGATGCTGACTGCAGCCTCCGGCAGCGACGTCCCCATCGCCACAATCGTCAGTCCAATCACAAGCTGCGGAATACCAAATTTTCCGGCGAGCGCCGCCGCTCCATCCACAAACACATCCGCGCCCTTCACCAGTGCTACAAAGCCTGCTATAAGCAGTAAAATTGCTACAAAAATCATAATTTTCCTCCTTCTGCTGTCCTTTTTAAGGATGCCTGATTAATTGATAGTTACAGCTATGTCCTATCAGCAGAAGGTTTTTGTATACAAAAAAGGCGACACTTCTGCTGTATAAAACAACAAAAGTCTCGCCATTTAATCACTCTCCGGATTGCTGTCATATATGTATGATATGTATGAGCAATCGTACTGACGGATAAGTAAGCACTCTCGTGCCGGCTACTCCCTTTCACTTATATACTATGATATGTCAACGCAGGGTATTCGTCAATAGAAAATCTAAACTATTTTATCTCCGGCTGGAATTTCTTTATATCACTTGCTATCTCACCGCTTAAAAGAAGCATACAGATGAGGTTTGGAATAGCCATAAGCGCGTTTGCGATATCTGAGAAGTTCCACACCAGGCTCAGAGTCTGTGTACAGCCTATGTATGCAACGAGTGAGAAAATCACCCTGTAAACCATGTTAAACCTGTGTGTGCCAAGCAAATACTCAAAGGCCTTCTCTCCGTGATACTCCCAGCCAAGTATTGTCGAAAAAGCAAACAGAGTGATACCTATTGTCACAAGCCATCCTCCGCCTGTTCCAAGCACTGTCTTAAAGGCCGCTATGGTGATATCAGAGCCTGTCAGATAGTCTCCGCCGGCATCTGTCATGCCAAGCACACCTGATGATGCAATTGCAAGTCCGGTGATTGTACAAACAACTATTGTATCCCAGAAGGTTCCTGTCATGTTGATATAGCCCTGGCGTACCGGATTGTCGGTTGTGGCTGCCGCTGCTGTGATTGCAGCTGAACCCATGCCTGCCTCATTTGAGAAAACACCTCTGGCTACACCATAACGCATAGCATTCATCATTGATGCCACGATTGTTCCGCACATTCCGCCGCCTACTGCCCTGACAGAAAATGCCATTTTGAAAATCATTGCAAGGCCGGCCGGAAGGTTAGAGATATTTCCTATTATTACTATAAGTCCACAGATTACATAGAAGATAGCCATTACAGGCACAACAACCGATGAAACCTTTGATATTGACTTGATACCACCTACGATAATAAGAAGTGCAAGCACTGTAATAATTATTCCTGACAGCCAGGTTGGCACATTGAAGGTAGCCTTTAATGCACCTGATATAGAGTTGCCCTGTGTCATGTTTCCGATTCCAAACGAAGCTACCACTGCAAAAAATGCAAAAAGCCATGCTAAAACAGCTCCAAGCTTCTTATTCTTTATTCCCTTTTTCATCGTATACATCGGGCCACCGCTCATTTCGCCCTTTTCATTTACCTCCCGGTATTTGATGGCAAGCATACACTCAGAGAATTTTGATGTAAGTCCAAAGGCTGCTGAAATCCACATCCATACCAGTGCTCCCGGTCCTCCGGAAACCATAGCTGTAGCGACACCTACTATATTGCCTGTACCGATTGTAGCTGCAAGCGCTGTGGTCAGTGCCGAGAACGGTGATACATCACCCTCTCCTCTGCTCTTTGTGCGAGCCTCCTTGCTTAGTGTGCTCTTTAACGCATATCCCAGGTTTCTCCATGTAAGAAACCTCGTCCGAAATGTCAGATAAATTCCTGTTCCAACCAAGAGCACCAGCATAACCGGTCCCCAGACAAAGTCATCAATTGCCGAAATAACATTACTCAATTCTTTCATAATACACCCTCGCTTTCCTCCAACCATGCATAAAAATGCAAAAAAGAGCGATGTATGAACAACATCGCTCTTTTGTTGGATTGCTTATTAAATTAAACACCATTTTAAACTTTTTTCGCAATATGTCAAGAAAAAGTTTTTCTTGCCTGTAAACTAAATCATTTACCTATATTATTTACGGTTTGGCTTTTTCGCAAAAAGTGCTGCTCCCACAAGACTGATTGATGCAAATGCCAAAGCAAGCATGCCTGTAAGAGGATTTGTATCTGACGTCTTGGAAGCCTTCTTTACTGTAGCTTTTTTAGCTATGCTGCCTGCTGTGTTGGTAGTGGTAGAATTTGACTTGTTCCCTGTTGCTACAGTTGCATTCGTACCGGCTCCATTTGAGTTTCCTGTACCGCCTGATATCGCACCTGTGCTTCCTGTACCAGTTCCGGATGTTCCCGGATTAGTGGTTCCCGGATTTACAGCTTCTTTCTTCTTTAGGCCTTCAATAGCCTTATTGAGTGATTCAACTGCATTGTCAACCTTTGTCTGGTCCTCCTTCTGCTCAAGCACTGCTTTTGCACTTGAAAGCAGCTGTGAGAAGGTTTTCCAGCTGGCTGCTGTGTAATCTGCCTCTTTGAGTGTATCTGCTTTTTCAATTACACTCTCAAGTGCTTTAGTATCAATAACCGCAGGCTTGTCATATGTAAATGAAAGTGCACCCTTATATCCGGTTGCTGATACCTTGATTTCAAAGCTTGAACCCTTAGCAAACGGAGCCTGAGTAGTATCAATTGTACCATCTTCCTTGATAATCTTCACAGCACCCTTACCCTTGCCTGGTGCCGGATAAACCTTACCATTCACATTTACAGACTTGATTTTTCCAATAAAATCTGCAAACTGTGCTGCTGTTGCGCCATCTGCCATTACAAGCTTCGGTGCTGTTGCATCATTATTGTATGCCGCAGAAACTTTATCGACATAGAGCTCAAACGTGGTAGTGATTGGAGCATATTTATTGTTATTATCAGATACCGTCAGCGTATACTCTGTATTCTCTGCATTCTTCGGATATGTAATTACAAGCTTCTTAGTCTGAGTATAGCTTGCTGCATATGTTGACACTGCTGATGCTAAAGCTTCCTCTGCAACATTAAATCCCTTGACTTCATTTCCTTTTGCATCTGTAACTGCATATTCTGCGTTAAAATCATCCGGAAGTGCAACACCAAAATTTGTCTTTCCTGCTGATACAGCTGCATTTTCTACATTTGCCTTTGAATCCTTAACGTGCTCAAGCACCTTATATTCTACAGGTAAAGTGAAGATTCCCTTACTTGTATAGTATGTTACATTTTTGATTGTCTTTCCAACCATGGACTTGTAGTGCTCAGGCGAAAGGGTACATCCGTGTGAATCTGTAACAATTCCCACACTCCATGCAAGCTCCTCTGTTTTCCAGATGTTCTCCACATGACGCATAGCATAATCTGTGTTGTCATCAGTGCTTACAATAACACCGTAAACCACATCATCATCTTCAAAGCCCATAGCATCCTTTATGCCATCAAGATTGAGCTGATAGTCTCCGTACTTTGTTTTTGTCTTGAACTTTGTTTTCACCTGGCCAGAAGCTATCTGCGTCTTAGTTCCATTTACAGCGCCAAATGACAGCTTTTTATCTGTGCCTACTGTTGCAGTCTTGTAGTACGAAGGGACCTCACTAAGTACATAGTATGAGTAGTCAGCACTCTCAAAAAGAGCCTTCTTTCCCTCATATGTTGTTGTAGAAACCTTGCCCTTCATATTGGTTGTGATATCTACCTTGCTGTCATCTGTAATCTGTGTATAACCATTATTGTTATCATAGAAATCATCTGAGACCTTTACCGGGAAGGTTACACCGTTTATGTGCTCTCCTTTTGAATCAGCATGATATGAGCCTGATGCCAGAATATTTCTGGTCTTCTGCTTTGTGGCAGATGTGGTGGCATCTACTTTGACTGAATTGTTATTAAGATCAGCCTTGTAAAACTCATCATATGGAATGTTCATGAGTACATACTGTGATTTCAGATTATTTACAGCGTCTGTGAGGTGTGATAATGCTTCCTCGGCTTCCGATTGCATGAGGTCAGTCTTTGCTAAAGCATCCTTTGCTTCCTTAAGCTCAGCCTGCATATTTGACCATGTTTTATCTGTATAAAGCTCCTTGTTCAGCTTATCAGCCTCCGAAACCTTATCAGAAAGTGCCTTCTTTGATGTCTCATCTGCCGGTACCTGTGGTTTAACTATATTTGCAGCTGTTGCCTCAAAATTATATGTATAATCCTCATATCCTAATGCATAGATTGTGACAGACCAGTATCCTGTTCCATCATATCCACTTGGCAGGCTGCATCTGAGCGAATCTGTAAGACCAAGCTGGATTCCCATAGACTTATGCATCCAGTTATCTGATGCAAACTTTGTGCCATATGTGGCAAGTGCTTTGGTTCTTGTGCTGTCATTACCATAATATGTCCACTTAACTGCCTGCATATTGGCTCCAAGATCACCATAATTACCGTTAAAATCAACTCTTAAAAACTCTCCGTATGATCCGCTTGCAGCTTTAACTTCCGGCTCAAGTCCATCTGCTTTTTTAAGAGAAGACATTACACCTGAGTCATTTCCTGTTGCTCTGGCTGAGAATGAGAAGCTTCCGTCTGCAGTCTTTGTAGCAGTCTTAAGACCGTTTGTATCTGCGGTAACGTTTGCCACCTCGTCAATAACCTGAAGTTTATTTTCTCCATAACCGCCCTTCAACTTAGAACCATTCTCGTAAACTGTATATTTTGCCTTGAATGCCTCGTAATCCTCTGCTTTTACTTTTACAGGAACAAATTTAAGACCTGTTACTTTGTAATCTTTAAGGTTTAATGTAACAGAGTCGTTTGTAAATACACCTCTGTTATAGGTATACTCTGTACCATCTGTCATAACAGCAATCTGCTTGTCTTTTCCGTCATCGCCTTTAACGGTTTTCCAATATGACAGATTAAGTGTTTTACCCTCTTCTGTCTCTACAACTGCATTGCACTGGAAGCTTCCTCTGTGAAGACCATGGTTTTTAGTAGCACGAGTTACTGTATCAAATGCACCTTTATCATACTCACCCTTTGCGTCTACCTCATCTGATGATGCTGTGCTTCCTGCTGCCTGTACTCCCTCAGCAGCCCAGTACTCTGACCATGTAAGTCCTGCATAACAATATACATATTTTTCTTCTTTTATAAGTCCCTTTACAGCAGCATTTAAAGCTGTTGCTGCGGAGTCAACTGCTGTCTGTGACTCTTTTGCTGTAAGTGCGCTCTTTGCTGCTTTAAGAGCTTCTGATACCCTGCTCCATGTAGCTGCTGTATAATCAGACTCTGTAAGTGCCTCTGCTGACTTGATAGCTGACTCAAGAGCTGCGGTGTCCACTGCTACTTCATCTTTTTTCTCTGATGCCTGATCAATAGCTTTAAGAGCTGCTGCTTTGATAGCTGAAGATGTACATGTTGCACCTGAAACTGTATCCCAGCTACTTATTGTATCAACAGTTGCATCTTTACCAACAATTTTTGTATTTATTCCACCTCTGTTCGCATCAGTAGTACTCCATCTGACATACTTAGCATCATTAGACGTATATCCATTTCCCGGAGTTGTAACAATATCAGTTATTTTTCCGTCCTTTACTGTGAGGCTTACTTCTACATCATACTCTTCCCACTCATCTTCATTTGCCTCTGCATCTTCATTTCTTGTAACATGAGCAGTACTTATGTACGTTCCGTCAGCCGCCACCTGCCTGTCTGTCACTGCAAATGCACTTGTCGGAAACATAGTGGCTGTCACCGATGCTGTCAGTGCAAATGTAAGAAATTTCTGTGCTAAAATCTTTCTCTTCATTTTTTCCTCCTTAAGATTTTAATGCTTTATAGTTAATGTGGCTGCCTTCTAATTTGCAATCCACAATTGCTACCCATTTCAATATTAAGCAGATATACGTAATTGATATCTATTCTCAATAAGTTAGTTCTCGCTAACCTATATTCAAAAAATTTTTCCCGCTTATTCCTACTGCGGGAAAGACTTTTTGTGCGACAATTCCTATCAAAAGTCCTGTCAGTGTGCCAGCCACAAGAAGTGGTGGCAGATAATACACCACCGCAGTGCTTTTAAGCACTATCGCAGCGGCCAAAAGCTGTCCTATGTTGTGGCTGATTCCACCAGCCACGCTAACACTGACCATCGAAAATTTATCTGTTTTCTTTATAATTAGCATTACCGTAAGACTCAGCAGACCACCTGCCAGACTGTATATAATAGAAACACCATTTCCAAACATAAAGCCCACGAGAAATATCCTCATTATCACTACAGTAAGTACCTCACAAGGTCCAAGGAAAAATATACCAAGAACAGTGACCAGATTTGCCACTCCTAGCTTAATACCCGGAATACCTATAGTTATCGGAATAAGGCTCTCCACATAGCTGAATATCATCGCAAGCGCCACAAGCATGGCGCCGTATGCTATTTTTCCTGATTTAGTCATATTTCTTTTCATTTAGTTTAGTTCTCCATAATACCTGCATGCTACACCCCCAGCCATATACATATAGCTATAAGTATCGCAGCTCTTATACCAGTAAACCAAAGCTCATTTCCACGCAGCTGCTTTATACCTGTATGAATATTGCTCTTTGGACATATTCCGTTACATTTCTGACACTGGAAACAATCACCTGATATCCTGCCTGAGCCATCATCCGGTAAACCTATGTCACACGGACATGTCTTCTCACAGGCGCCGCAGCCCTTTATACAGCCTGCCCTGTCCCTGTGCAAGGTAAAGGTAGCTGCTATAGGGAGTATTGAAAAAACAGCTCCCATCGGACACATAAAGCGACAGAAAAATCTCTCCTGAACACACATACCGATGATTATAAGCACAAGAAATACTGCTCCTGCAATATATGAGGCAATCCCTAAGTTACCTGCCCTAAGCATTGAGAATACATCCCACGGACTTGTGCCCTTTAACAAGCTATACGCGCCCAGATAGCATAATATCAATATGATTGCAAGTATCACGTATTTCATATATGTAAGCTTTTTTGCAGCCTCTACCGGTACACTCACCGGCTTTTTCTTAAGCTTACGACAGCATGACACATATATTGCATGCACCGCATCACCAAAGCTTCCGAATGCACAGGCAAAACCACAGAAGAATCTGCCGAATATCATTGTATACACGCAAAGCATCAGAAGAACTGCTACAAAAGATGTAAGCTCAATTCTGTTTCCTGAACCAATCTGCGTAAAAATATACTTGACGCCATTGAACGCTGCTGTGAACATTGACGGAAATAGTATGAAAAATAAAAGCTGCACTCCTACACGAAACCATGTCTGTATCTTTCTCTTTCGAAGCTTTGGATTCATATCTTTTATTCTCATCTATTTCACCGCCTTATCAAGTGCCTGCTTAGTGGCATTTCTTATTGCAGTTGAGCTGAATGTCGCACCACTTACAGTATCCACATCCGCGGACTGCGATGAAATGATGGACGGTATGATATCCTCTGCCATCGCCAGGTATGCGCCATCTTCCTTCTCTGCCGCTGTAATGTCAACCGATGATATTTTCCCTGCCTCGATTGTCACTTCGACATCCACATTGCCTCCAAAGCCCTCTGCACTGCCTGTGTATGTGCCATCCTTATATGCTCCCTCACTGTCTGTGCTTTCAGTTTGTGAAGCAATACGCTGTGTATTTTTATTTTCCTGTTCTCTTTTATCTATTGTCATGTTGTATCCCCAGAGAGACGATACAACTATAAACAGGCTTGCCAGTCTGATCCAAAATTCCTGCATGTTATCTCCATCCTGTAAATGTCCTTGCGGTTTTATTTCTTCTTAGCAGCTTCAAGTACGCTCTTACAGCCATCAATTATAGCCTTTGATGTGCATGTGGCACGGGAAACAGTATCAATGCTGCTAAAGTCGATGCTGTCTGCATTTGCCTGTGATGTGAGCACAGAAACCATACCTTGCTGATTTTTTGTGCCATCTGCAGCCTTCTTTATATAAGAAGCATTTTGTGAATCTCCATCTCCCTTTACATCAGTAATAGAAACTATCCTGTCATTTGCTATAGTCACCTTCATGCTCAGATTATATGCACTAAAGTCCATATCATCATCCGGTATGCACAGTGTAGATACATCATATGTGCCATCCTCGTATACATTTGTGGATGTATCATTTTTCTGAAGTGCATTTATTGCTTCCTGAAGCTTCTCCTGTGCGCGGCTCACATCCTTCTTAGTTGACTCTGCGGATTCCAACACCTCCTGTGCATCCTCCAGACGTATCTGAAGCAGGTACCAGCTAAGCTGTGTGTACTGTGTGCCATCAAGCGATGCCTGTGACTGCACAAGCTTTGACAGGACTGCCTTGTCCTCATCTCCCGCAATATTGCTGCTATTATCATTACTGTTATTATTATCTGAATTGCTGTTATTGTTACCTGAATTGCTGTCACCGGTATTCTCACCGGCAGTTGTCTTTCGTGCTTCCTCAAATGCAGCCTTTACTGCTCCTATTAGTCCCTTAGAGCTGTAGGTAGCTCCGGATACCGTATCAACATCCGCACTCTGCTTTTTCATCATATTTTTTAACACATCCATAGCATTAGTGATAAAAGGCTCATCATCCTGTTTTTCAGTAACGAGAATTGCTTTAAGCATCTTGTCCTGGATGACAACGGCTACCTTTATGTCACCCTTGTAGCCCTCTGCCGTACCGTAGTATATACCGTCGACATATGGAAGTGTACCCTCTGCGGTCTGTTCAGGTTCACTGTCAGATGAATTTTCATCATTCCGGTCATTTCCCGATGTCTCTGCAGCATCCTGTTTATCTGTATTATTGCCTGCTGTATTTTCGCTCACAGCCGCCTGGCTAAGTGCACTTCTTACAGCAGCTATGATTCCGCGCGAGCTGAATGTCGCACCTGAAACTGTATCCACGTTGGTGCTCTGTTTTTCAACTATCGTATCAAGCAGTGATGATGCACTCTTTACATAGCTGTCACCATCCTTTGTGCTGACTATGCTTATAGAGGCTATTTTACCGCCTGCTATATCAACCTTTACCTTCATAGTGCCCGCAAATCCTTTTCCGGTGCCGTAATATGTGCCATCCTTATATGCGGACGCGTCCTGTACAGCCGCTATCTCTACCGAAGAGCTGTCGGACTCTGACGCACTTTCCTGTTTTGATTTTCCTGTAACTGTCTTATCCTTCTCACCTGTCAGGGCATTTTTCACTGCTTTAATTATTCCGTTTGAACTGTATGTAGCTCCGGATACAACATCCACATCAAAAGACTGTGACGATATAATTCTTTCTATCACACCCTTTGCCCTATTGAAAAATGCCTCATCATCCGTAGATGAAAGAATATCAATGGAAGTAATCTCCTTATCCATGATAGTTACAGCCACTGTCACAGGTCCGCTAAAGCCTGTCGCAGAACCCTTGTACACACCATCTGCGAGGTCAAACGAGCCTGTGGCTGTTTGTGTATTCTCTGTTTCAGTTTCAGTATCAGTCACCCTCTCTGAAACCTGCTGCTTTTTATCCTTTGAAGGTTCACTCGCCTTTGTCTGATATCCACTCAATGAAATCACCACACATGCAGCAATCACAAGTGACACTCCAAGTGGTGCATATACCTTTATTTTTTCCAAAACTTCCTTGAACTTCATATATACCTCTTATATTTCCGATAGCACAGCTATCTGTGCATATTACTTTTACTCTGCTCTAATTTTTATTTACTACCTCATACTCATAGTCAGATGAATAGTCATCCGCTATCCCCTCTGAAATATACATGCTGTCATCATCTGTAAGCAGTACGAAATCAAATTCATCACTGTGTGCCTTCCAGAACTCACACGCCTTGTCCTTTCCCATAATAAACAGCGATGTTGACAATCCATCTGCAAGTGTTCCGTCATCACTCACAATGGTGACAGATTTAAGTCCACTCTCTGCCGGATAGCCTGTAGCAGGATCTATGATATGGTGGTAGATTTTTCCATCCTGCTCAAAATAACGCTCATATCCACCGGAGGTGATAACCGCCTTGTCGCTCACATCAACCACTCCTATATACTGACTTTCATCCTCCGGGCTTTGCACAGCTACTCTCCACTTGCTGCCATCAGTTTTGGTTCGGTAAGTCTGGACATTGCCTCCCAGATTCACTAGACCGCTATCTACATCATACTCCTTGAAAATATCCATAATCCTTGATGAAGTATATCCCTTTGCAATACCACCAAGGTCTATCTCCATACCGGCATCCTCAAAGGAAATCTCTCTGCTTTTATTGTCGTAATCTATTTTTGAAATGTCTGCAAGCTTTAGCAGCTCTTTTAGAGTTGCATCATCCGGCACCTTAAAGTCCTTTGTCGGAAATCCCCACTCCTGCATAACAGGATATATGGCTATGTCAAAGGCTCCATCCGTCATCGTACTAAGCTCAATTCCTCTCTGCACGAGATATCCCCCATCCTCTGACAAAGTGGCTGACTTATTCACATTCAACTTTGCTATTTCACTGTCTTCATCTCCTGTTGAAAGCAATGCATCAAGTCTCTTTATCTCTGCTATAGATGCATCCACAGCTTTTTTTGCATTCTTACCGTATGCAGTCACTGTCATATATGTATCCATTGCAAATACTTCCTGTGAGGACTCTTTTGCGGATTTTAAATCACTATTTATTCCTTCCTGCGAAGCTGTTGTATTCTCTGTCGCATCACTTCCACCTGAGCCACAACCGGTCACTGCCAATGCGACTGTCAGTAATATCGCAGCTGCTGTCTTCTTTTTCACCTTATTACCTCTTAATCAAATATATATTTTTATTAATTCATACACTTTTGTGTAAACCTGTATAAATGTCAGCCAGGCCTATATAGCACTTACTTATATACATCACGCCAATCGATTACAGTATGCTAACTTGTATACTATATTTCTAATTCTAATTAGTTCTTGCTAACTTCGATATTTTATTTTAAATCATGTTTTATGTCAATAAGAGTCCATACAAAAAAAGCCTGTTGATTTTTTTTATCATTAATTTTTTCTTGCCTTTATCACGCTAACGTGGTAGCATGGTTACTAAATAAACTATTAAAGAGGTACTACAAATGAAAACATCAGAAATTATTGTATTTATCGTCTATCTGCTGTGCATGCTGGGTATCGGTATCTTCTTCTTCGTGAAAAACAGAAACGGCGGAGAAAAAACCTACTTCCTCGGCGGACGTGAGATGGGACCATGGGTTGCGGCGCTGTCAGCCGGAGCCTCAGACATGAGTGCATGGGTGCTCATGGGACTTCCTACTTCTATCTATGCACTGGGCTTAGGTCAGGTATGGATTCCTGTGGGACTTGCAATCGGCTACACTATAAGCTGGCTGCTAGAAGCACCGAGACTGAGAAAATTCTCGATTGTAGCCAATGACTCAATCACCATTCCGCAGTATCTGACCAACAGATTCCTGTCCAAATCACTTGCACTGCAGGTGATATGTGCAATTGTGTTTTTGGTTGCATACACTATTTATGCGGCATCAAGCGTAAAGGCATGCGGTACTCTTTTCCACACTGTAATAGGAATGGATCCACAGATTGCCATGTATCTTGCAGCAGTTGTCATCGTAGGCTATACCTTCCTCGGCGGCTTCTCGGCTGTATGCTGGACCGATTTCTTTCAGGGCATGCTCGTGCTTGGTTCTATGTTTATAGCACCGATTTTTGCAGCATTTATGCTTGACACATCATCCATGTCAGCACTCCCGGGCGGTTACTTAAATCCATTCTCAAGCTGGCAGGATATCGTGTCAGGACTGGCATGGGGACTTGGTTACTTTGGTATGCCACATATCATTATCAGATTCATGTCCATCAAATCACAGAAGGATTTGAAGAAATCAGCAAAAATCGGTATCACATGGACTCTGCTTATTGTATTTTTTGCAACCTTAATCGGAGTAATCGGAAGACTTTTCCTTGGCTTTGACGAATCAATCAATGAAAACTCTCTTGTTTTCATCCAGATTGTAAGAAAGATTTTCCCGGGTGTTATCTCAGGTATACTGCTCTCAGCAGTGCTTGCCGCTTCCATGAGTACCGCAGACAGCCAGCTGCTTGCTGCTTCATCTGCTTTCTCGAGTGATGTGTACAAGCCTGTCATCAGAAAAGGCAAGGCAAGTGATAAAGAGATGATGTGGACCGGCCGTATCGTTGTTCTTGGAATCTCTGTTGCAGCACTCATCATCGCATCAAACCCTAATGCCGGCTCTATCATGGCACTTGTTTCCAATGCATGGGGTATCTTTGGAGCTGCCTTTGGACCTGCAATCATGCTCAGCCTCTTCTGGAAGCGCTTTAACTTCAAGGGTGCTGTTGCAGGAATCATAACAGGTGCTGCCGTTGATATATTGTGGTATGCATTCCTCACATCAACCGGAATCTACGAGCTGCTGCCGGGATTTGTTTTAGGGCTTATCGCAGCCGTTGTTGTGACACTTTGCACAAATGAGCCTTCAAAAGAGGTTTATGAGCTCTTCGATAAGGCTCAAAAATTTGATGAATAATTAAAATAATTAATCATTTAAAAACATAAGTAAAACCGTCGTAACCTGCCATTTACGGCCCGGTACGACGGTTTTATTTTTTTCTTATGCTTTATGTTGTGCTTTTAGAAACACTGCTCTATGCCTGCTCCTTTTTGCGGTTCATAAGAGCTGCGACTGATACGCCAAGACCTGCCATTGCGATAACAAGCCACATATACATATTGCTGTCATCTGAGGTCTTTGCTGCGCCTGCAGCAGCTGCTTTAGTACCTGCATTGGTATTTACCTTTACAAAGGCAAATGTGCTGAAATGGTCTGTCTCAAATACAAGCTTTCCATCTGCTACCCTTGATGTGCATGCTATAAGCTTGTCTGAATCTACACGGAACACCTTGACTGCCTCATTGTCAGCTAATGCAAACGGCATATCCATAGTTACCTGAACCTTGTCTGCAAGCTGATGAAGCTGTGTAGTGCCATCTGTCAGATTAAGCTCATATATTAAAACATCCTTTACTCCTACAATTTTATTCTTTACTACATCTGCAACCTTTGCCACTTTCTTCTCATCAGTTACCTTCTTTGACTCGAATTTTACTGTATCCGGAAGGATTCCATTAGTGTCCTTTACAGTTGTTTTGGTGTCGGATGTGCTTGATACAACCGCTCCCGGTGTAAGAGTCTTTGCATGCTGTGTGGCTGTATCACCGTTTCCTGTATTGTCCTTGTTATTGTCATCAGTAGATGGGGTATCCGGCTTCTTGTTTTCATCATCACCGGTATTACCATTATCGGCATCACTCTTGTCGGCTGACTTTGTCTGATATAAGTATAGGTCATCAACTGTTCCCCAGCCACCTTTTGCACTCACGATACCGACAACAAGTGTAACTTTGTTTTCTTTCTCAAGCTTAAATGAAACGCTTGGGGTCTTCCAGTTTTTCCAACCCTCAAGTGTAACATTATCTCCCTTTGCAATGATATTGCCTTCTGAATCCATAACCTCAGCATAAAGCTCATCTCCGTCAGCTCCCTGTCCTACATACTCAAAGATGTACTCTCCTGAAGCAAGTGTAATAGCTTTCTTGTATGTAATTTCTGCCTCGGCTACATCTGTGCCGGCATTGTACCAGTGAGCACATGCTGCTCCTGACTTTTTATCATCCTTGGTAGAAGAAACCGAATCGACAATCTTGTTATTGGCAGTAAAATTATCAGCCTTTTCAAAGCCTGCATCATCTGCATCTGTAATGAGATTTTTCTGCTTTATAACTACTGTACATTTTGTTGTACCCGATGTCTTATCTTTATAAGCACCACGCTCGATTTTTCTGCTGAATTTAACAGTTCCCTCTACAGTGTAGGTTCCTGCCTTTGAAAAATCAATTCCATCTGTATTCCAAACAACGTTCTCTTCAACTTTCTCTGTATTATATGTCACATTGACTGTTTTTGGAAGCTCTATCTCTTTTCCTGCCTCTGATGTGACATTTGCTGTTTCTATATCCTCAACTCCGATTTTGGTCACCTTTGCGCCTGTCTTTACGTAATTCCATACCTTAAGACCTGCTGTTGCTGTTCCATCCGGATAAAACATTGCCTGATTGTCAACAGCAGAACCTCCATACCATTTTCCTGCATCCTTTGGATCATACTCACCACTGTAGCTTGATGCCCAACCTGAGCCCTTTTCCTCCCAAAGCTTTTTATTTGCTTCATATCTTGCTGCTGCAGCTTCCTCTGAAAGACCTGTGGTATCTCCAACTGTAATCCATGCCGGCTCCCAGTAATATACACCAAGTCCACCTGCCTCATTTACTGCATTGATGAGATTTCTCATGAAAGTAGCCTGTCCCTGCACTGTGAAAGGCTCTGTGGCATCTGCCGAGTCATCATTATTTCCCTCACGGACAGTATTTCCATGACCATCTGAATCATCAAGTGTATATGCATAGCTTGTTTCTACAACCATTGCATCCTTGTTGTGCTTCGTCTGAACATAGCTGAGTTCTTTCTTTAAATTGCTCAGTGTACCATGCCAGTATGGATAATAGCTTGTTCCAAGAATATCATAATTTACATTATATTTTTCAAGATTATCTGACCAATTTGTAAGTGTATTCTTCTGTGGGCTTTCCACATGAATCACAACCTTTACATCACTGTTGTAATCCTTAACACCTTTTGAGCCTGCAGAAAAGAGCTTGCACATGGCATCTTTTTTTGTTTCTCCGATAAAACCGCCTGTTGTCTCATTTCCAACCTGAACCATATCAACAACATCCTTTGATGCATCAATTGTGCTTAATGATTCATTGATAAACTTTTCTACAGCTGTGGCTTTCTCATCAACTGTATAGCCCTTCCATGCCTTAGGCACCATCTGTTTACTCGGATCTGTCCAGAAATCTGAGCAATGGAAATCAACAAGCATTTTTATGCCTGCGCTGCGGCATGCATCAGCAATTTTCTTTGCGGCTGCCACATCGTTATTTCCACCACCATATCCATTTCCGTTTGAATCATATGGATCATTCCATACTCTGACACGGATATGGTTTATGCCGTTTTCTGCCAGTAATTTGCAGAAATCTGTCACGTTGTTAATTTCTTTTCCGCTATAATCCTTGTATACAACACCACTGCCTAATTCTGTTATAACGGATGAAATGTCCATTCCCATTATGAAATCGGAAGACAAATTCTTTACCTTTTCAACAACAATATCGTCATTGTCTACTGAGGTATCAATTTCAGGTGCCTTAGATGTAATGGTTGTACATACATAACCAAGCTCATCTTTATCTGCAGTCTCTAGCTTTGCTGCAACATAATACTTACCGGCTGACTTTGTTGTGTAAGCAGCCTTAAGAGTTTTTCCGGAACCATTGTCATTTTCTAATGTTCCGTCACTCAATCCGTCTGTGTGGTCACCCCATGTATCAACCCACCACCATAAATTTACTCCCTCAGGAAGTTCACTTATTTCTTTTCCATCATAAGTAATCTTTGCTTCAAGATTGACTGTATCACCATTTTCTACGGCTACTTCAGTCTGATTTACTGAGATTGTGTAACCTTTCTGGTTTTCTTCGGAAGAGTCAGTATCATCTGCTTCTTTTTCATACAAAACAATATCATCAATTGCGCTGCCTTTATTCCATGCTGTCAGCTTTCCTGAAACAAAAACCTTCACGTCACTTTCCTTATCAAGAGTGAATTCCCCTGTCTCAATTGATTCCCATTTGCTCTGATCATCAGCCCACTCAGAAGCCTTTAAATCTGTGCTGACATATTCTCCTGCACTCAGTTTTAATCCACCTGCTGCACCGGTGCTTTTTATTCCAAGTTTATATGTTCCGGCCGGAAGCTTAACGGTCTGTGAGATAGATACATTTTTTTCTTCCTCTGTTTTATTCTCCCAGATGCAATAATATCCATTTTCTGCTCCTGATCCGTAAAGCCAGTTTTCAGTGTCTTTTGGTATATTAACATCCCAATTATCTGCTCCTGACTCAAAGTCTCCATTCACCACATACTCTGTGTCTACCCACTTTGCGGTATTCTCTGCTGCCTTAACCCGCTCTGTGCCAAAATCCGCCACAGCGCTCTGGCTTAGAAGCATTGCAAACACCAGTCCGGCACTTGTTATAGATGCCATTTTTCTCTTCCTGCTCATATTTTCCTCCTTGTTTTATGCAGTGGTAAATGACTATCAAATTGATAAATATCAAAGCCATTAAGCCACTGTCATGCACATTCACAAATTGCATGCCGCGCATAATTTCATCTGTTCCATGCGCAACAGCGCAATCGGTTGCAATAACTATATTTACAGTCTATACATTTATTGCGTACGTTTCAATTGACATAAATGACAAGTTATTTATGACCAATTTAGCAAAAATACATCAATTTAATATTTGTAAATATGGGAAAATATACAAAGATTAGTATGTTCAAACGGTTATTC
>ERZ1026850.204-NODE-204-length-39015-cov-12.206699_pt1 | contig 39015 bp, 63 predicted proteins | sample MGYA00380155_ERZ1026850 | MGnify/ENA primary metagenome ERZ1026850 (study PRJEB33269, sample SAMEA4719791) | human gut metagenome | biome: human-associated habitat; feature: organic feature; material: feces | place: Cameroon | collected 2013-10 ... | reverse complement strand
AACGATAATGCCAGCGAAGCTGATCCTTTACACGGCTGAATTGCCAATGCAGGCCATTCCCGTGCTGACTTGCCCCATTATCACAAATCATGCTTGGTGAATACAGGGGCGTCAAAACCTCATTGCAAAGGGTTTTGTGGATTTGTCGATCCGTGATATGCGGTGCATCAATTGGTCGTATTTTTCCACGTTCCCGCAGTGTAAAATGTGAGCACTTCTTTGGTTTCCACTTTTGGTCTAGGACTTCCCTTCGCCGTTTGGCTGTACCTGAAAAAAGATGTAGCTCGAAGTTCTGTACGCTTTGCTTCCACCTAACTCCGTTACAGCACTTACGGCCATAAAAAAACATTCTACGGTAAGAAAACACTTTGCTTACCGGTCCAAGGCTATCGCTCCTGGCCTGTTTGTTTGCTTTGCGCTTTGCTTGGCGACGCTGGAATCTGGCTTCATGTCGTTCTTGGCTTGTCATAAGAGTATTCGCCCCTCGTACAAATATCTTGTTGGGTGCCGTCTAACTTGCTTTGCCCTGGCACATGCAATGGGATAAGGCACTTTCACCCACCATGCAAGAAGCGTCCGTGCAAGGGCATCAAAGGGCAGTTTTAAGGTTTACCCCAAGGAAGTACAGCTCCTTTTACAATGGTCGTCTTTCACTTGGAGGAACCCCTCCTGCTACTCCATTTGACCGAAAGTAAGATCCGGCGCAGAGGCCGCCGCAGTTGTTAGCATTGTTATTGTTGACGCTGCCGCTCGTGTTGACATTCTGGAAGTTATTGTTGTTGTAATTGGGCGAACGGAGCCACCACCAAACCGCAGGCGGCTGCATTAACAGCTGCACACCTTAATGTAACTTATGGCTTTTGTTTAGCCGTTACACTCTTGATTGCCCCCATCAGGAGCTCATTTTCACCATCGATCAGCTCTCCAAGGCGTTGAGCCATTTTATCCAGCTTTTCCATTGCTTCATGGGAGCCAACATTGTTTCCTTTTGCAGTGGTAAATGCACCCTCTGGGTTTTGGTTTAGGATAAGATATACGTGAGTAAGTCGTACATCCAATGCCATTAGCGATGCGCGGGACTCTAAAAGATGAGCCTTCCGTAGGTCAATGCGCTGATTGTCAGACGGGAAAATGCTATTAGCCTTTTCTGCATGATCAACAACTTCTCCGGCCAACACAGCAACAGGTTCTGCTATCAACCGGGCATACCTGGCAGAAAGACGGGTAAGGAAATTGATTGTCTCTATATAGATTTGATTTGCCGTGTTAACAAATTCAGCCTTGCTTGTGGTTCTCTTTTGCCGCAATACAGACATCCTTTATCCCTCTTTCCCCTTTTGGCTCTTCTCCACTTCCTCAATGTGCTGCAGCAACACAAACTCAATGTAATTTGTAATTGATCGATGCTGCTGTGTCGCAAGAGCGCCTATCTTATCAAATACTTCGTCGGAAAGTCTTAACGTGAATACGCGCTTATTTGTGGCCATATTATCACCCCTATTTTAATGGTTTGTGATAATTGTAGGCCACAGTTTTTTCATCGTCTGCACTCAAATGACAGCTTAATGATATCACTTTCCCTGATATTTGTGGTTTTTACTGTCTCCCTGACTATCCATATCATTTCGCCGCCTTTCGGCGGCTTGATTTGGTAAGATTTGCCTTCGGCAGATTAGGCCGCAAAGCCGGCGCAGAGGCCGCCGCAGTTGTTAGCATAGTTATAGTTGACGCTGCCGCTCGTGTTGACATTCTGGAAGTAATTGGAGTTGTAATAGGGCGAACGGAGCCACCACCAAACCGCAGAAGACATTGCAGAATGCCGATATGCTATCTTGCTGTTACCAGCCTTAAAGTAGTCATACTGCACCTGATAGTTCTGCTCGGTGGAGTTAGCCCCAGAGCGGCTTCCATATACCTCGAACTCCGCAAGCAAGAAAAGATAGTCCGTTGTGGCCGTCACACTACTGGCGTTATTTTGGCCACCACCTACATTGTCTGTATACTTGGTTACTTCCTTCATAACCGTTCGGAGATCAGATGGGAGCACTGCCATAAGGCTACTAGCCAACGGGCTAGACGGGGTATTGCTATTCCCATTCCCGAGGATCGCGGTACGCATGTGCGAACTCTCCCATCCTCCTCTGTTTGTTTGGGTTGTGTTCATTCGAAAACCATCGCCAGAGTTGTTGTAGCCATTGTCGCAAAGCGCTGCAAGTGTTTTATTGATTTTTCCAATCAAAAAGTGGATTTTATTTGATCCCTCTTTGCCCGAGTTATGGTTAAATCCAATAATAAACACATCTATGGAAAGGTTGCTAAAGGTAAAGCTGCGTACCGTACCGTTAATAGTTATTGTCTTTGTGTCACCAACAGCCCAGTAGTTTGCTCCCATGCTTGCATCAGACACGGACTTGATTGCGGCCCACGTATTAAGGTTAAGGGTCTTACTTACCAAATCGATATTAACCGTTGCCGGGACGGCAACAGTCTGCTTAACCGATGTCAAGGCGCCCTTTACGGCAGAAACCTCCCACTGCCCTTCCTCTGGGATCTTCAGCCGGCACTGGCCATCGGCAGAAATCCCGGTTATCGTTTTGCTGCCCAGCTTTGCCGTAACGGTAGCTCCACTGCCAACATTGCACACGAGCTCCATCCCGGCGCCACCGCCAACGATAATAGGGTTTCCAATGATTTCGCTCATACAGTCACCTCCGTAACAGTGCTAACGGTAGCCTGTACCGTAATATTAGTCGTAGGCTTTTTACCGGTAGCATAGGCTGTACATGTCCCATTATTGTTGCCGATGTAGAGGCTCATTGTTTCGTCTGCCTTCATCTGCTTTATAACGATACCGCTCAGCTGCAGGTCCACCTGCGATCCAGCCGTGCATGTTGGTACAGATACTATCTGCTTCCAGTCTTCTCCGTCTGCCACCCATGATGCAGCAGGCATCGTTATAGACACCTTATTTTTTGTTGCCTTTTCATTGAGTGCGAGCATTGCCTCCGATGGTGTTGCGGCAACAGGATCCAGCCCAATGGCTTCTGCTGTCTCGTCCGTCAGTAGAGATGCTTTGTTAAGCGGTGTTCCCTCTACTGTCGGGCTATCCAGGCGTGTCATGTCATACACATTTTCCTGCCCGTTTACTGGCACAAGCTTTACTCGACCGGGGAAAAGCGCAAGCCTATCTTGCATTTATATCGCTCCTTTCATCGTTCGCCGGAGAATAATTCTCCGGCAAAATTCCAAGTTTTTTCGATGCTTCTTATTAGGTTATAGACATCGATGAGGATCTGCTCAATATCGTTTGCCTTTGCGAAATCTAATGGAATGGCTGGGACAAGCGGAGTTTCATTTCCTACTGGAATTGCCGCTCGAATGGCAGCAATATCAGCAAGATACCGATCAATATCGGCACGAGTCGGAATATCACTTTCTTCCCAGTTACTCTTACCTAAAACAGCAGCATTGTAACCATACTCCCGCAGCTCGGCAGCAACTTGGACCACAGCTGCACCAACCCGATTAAGATCTGTGTGGTTATATGACCCTTTGTTACTGGATATAAGCGCAACGTCTTCCGATGTCCCTCTCCCTCCCTTAATTCTGGCGAGAGCAGCAGCAACCGCTTTAACTTCAGACTCTGTGCGATCGGTGATAAGATAGTCCATAACTGCTTCATTTCCCATTTATAACTCCCCTGCTTTCAAATCTCCGGAGAAGAAGTAATAAGGATCAATACGCCAAGCACCTGTGACCTCGGACTGATAAACAACAGTATTAGACAGCTTTATCTCCATCTTGTGCAGATTCCCAGTTGTGAGCAACCCCCACGGAGTAAATATGCTTACACAGGATCCAAGGCGCTCCCCGCCAAAGACTACGGTCGCAACATTTGTGTCACGTAGAGAATAGTATTTATAAAGTCGCTCCGCTATGTCGTTCCCGTTATCGTCCGAGACAAGCGTAGCCCCTTGTACTTCTTTCACATTCTCTCGATCGCTGGCCGTTATATTCGGGTTATCAACGATGTAGGCTGTTTGTGTATCAATGTATTTCTTTCCGCCAATGCTAACTGTTCCATTGGTCGCTTCAGCATATTCGTGAGCTATGACTTTAACTCTTGTAACTACAGCTGCCGTTGCAACAGATGCGCCAATGAACGTCCTGTCTCTCGGTATCAGTACCGGAGTTGTTGGTTGATTGAAAACGCGAAGTTTATTGCTACCATCGGTTGCAAGGCATACACCCCATGCAAAAACGATCTGCTGAATTGCGCTCCTGCGTGTGCCCTCAAGCAGGACACCACGCAGGATGGTATCCTCTACGTCTGGAGCGAACTCAACAGCAAATGGTTTTGCAGTCTCTGACAAAAGAGCTTTCGCACTTGTTCCGGAAAGATATGCAGCTCCCGCATACGGCATATACTCAAGCACTCCAAGAGCGTCCTGGCATTCGATATCATATACTCGTTTGGAAGATCGCGAAGATGTATTGATGTAGTATACACCAATCAAGTGTTCATCATTGTAGACCTCCACAGGCTGCTTTAGCTGGAAAAGGTAATCAACCGGTTTTAGGCTGTCCAAGGTCCAATTAAACGTAGAGATCGGAAGCTCAACAGCGCTTTCGTTCATTTGGTTCACTATGGAGGCGCCTCGAATCTCGTTCATGCCGAATGTGCGTATTACGCCGAAAATCATCATGTTTAGACGAGCTCTACGATGTGGGACAACAGTCTTGTTTAGTTTTAGTACAATCTTATCGTAGCTTTCCACTCGCTGCTCACAGAAGAAATTAACCGCATCTGGTGCAAATGAACGACTTATGCGTAGGATATTTCCTTGCCACCATTGAATTGTAACAGAGGAACAGTATTCTCCTGTCGCCTCATCAAAGATCAAGCCAAGCCCCATGCTGGAATATTGCTCCGAAAACTCAACTATGATAGTTGGTTTGGTCTCAAATGAACCGTCATCACCGGATAAATCCGAAGACCAAAATCCAACATCCGATGCGGAATAAAAATCCTTACAACTTCCATCAAGCAACCATCGGCTGCGTTCCAGTGTTATCAACGGGCCAGGATTTGTCCCAAACGGGAGTGTTTCCGGAGATCCCATCCCTTCAGTTACTGTCACTGTAGCGTCCTCTGCTGCACCCGGCGCTATATCTCTGTAAACAACTCTTGTTTTAGCCATAAGTCACCGCCTTATCTGTGCATCAATCGGGATGAAGTTAACCTCGATTGTCCCCCAGTAATTAGTGCCGTTTTCAACCTTGTCTATGCTCTGCTCTGCGGACGTATAGTAGGCCTCATAGGATATCACTGTTTGACCGTCAGCAGCCTCCAACAATACGCTATCATCAACGCTATGCTGGAACAGATAGTCCCAAAACTCATCAAGGCCACGCTGGTTATCGCCCCTGCGAAATACAGTGATTTTATGCCCGAGGTAAGATCCGATTATATCACGCACCATACGACCAGTCATTACTCGCCCGGCATTCTCCCCATCCAGCACATTAAAGTAGCGTGTGTACTTTGAAATTGCAACATCAGCGTCAAATGTGACTCCATTGATTTTTATATACCCCATACCATCACACCCCCGTTAGATTAACGCCGATGCGGCTTCCTTCCGCTTTATTCAGTTTATAGATAACCTTGCCAAGCACATCCTTGTCACAAACAAGTACCGCCTCGTTGGCACCAGAATACCCGCCTTCTGCCAGCGCCTGCTTAAACGCCTGTATCATTGTTGCAAGGGGGGTCTCGATATTGGTCCCTGATTTCTGATCGCCAAGCACGGCTAAAAACTCACGGTTCGGCGGGATTACAGCTCCGGTAGCCAATCTCGGAAGCTTAACCTCTGCTACCGGGTTAATATGGATACCAAACGACTTTCCTCCGATGATCGGAACCCAGTCAGGAATATCAAAATGAATGGTGTTAAGCTTTGATATCAGCCAATTGATCCCCTTGATCATGATATTGATAGCGCTCTCCACCACTATCACAATGGAATTCCATATTCCCTTAAATATCTTCTTTACTCCATCCCAGGCCTTTTCCCAATCTCCGGTAAATACACCTGTAATAAAGTCAATGATGCCGCCGAGGATGTTCTCCTTAAGGTTTACGGCAAACTCCTCCAAGTTACCTGTGAGTGCCAGAACTGCCGCTACAACAGCCAATATTCCTGCTATAACAAGAGGAATTACACTGCCGGTAAGGATAAAGAATCCAAGCCCGGTAAGTACAAGGCCGGCAAGGAGCGCCAAAGTATTCTTAAGATTGGTACCATTTGTGGCGATATCATTGAAAGCGGTAATTAGCAGTGCCCCACCGGCTATTACCACACCTATCCCCGCGCCAACCTTTCCGAACGCAAGTGCGAGGCCCCCAACAAGCGCCGTGGCTCCAAGCAAGAGCTCGCCGAGGTTGCCCCAGTTAATCCCGTTTTCGAACGCATCAGATACGGCATCCCAGATAAGAATTAAACCTCCGCATGCAATTGCGATGCCCGCAATCTTCTGCATCACCGTACCAAGTATCCCAGGAAGTTTATCGGAAATCTTCCATGCGAGCAGCCCTGCTCCAATGAGCGCTACGGCCTTTGCTATCTTGTCAAAGCGCTTATCTGCCTCGTCAAAGATTGAGAAATCCGGGTCAAGCGAAACTCCGCCGCCGGATGAACTATCAGAAAGTTGGTTGATTTCATCAAAGGCAGCAAGCGATTTACCGGCCTTTTTCGCCGCTGATCCAGCGCCTTTAATGGCCTTTGTCTCGTCATTCAGCGCCTTTGCCGCATCTGCAGATGCCTTTACAGATGTCCCAAACAAGGCAGATACGAGCCGTGCAAGTCCCGCAACCACTCTAGCAAGGATCTGCACAAACGCAACAAAAGCCGGTATTAGCACATTGACGATCGGCTGTGCAAGAGTAAGCAGGGCGGCTTTTAGCTGTGCAAATGCTTTCTGCGCCTGATCATTGGTTTTCAAAACATTCGTAAACCACGTTTTGAGTTTTCGCAGCGCAGATGCAATAACAGTAAACACAAGTACTCGCTTGGCCAGCTTTTTCACTCGCATGCTGAATTTCTCGACTGCATCAGATGTTGCTTTGATGATCTCTGGTGCTCTTTCTTGTTCGGCAATCTGTTTCTGCAGCTCCCCTGCCCTATCTCTTGCAGCAGCAAGCGCCCGCTCCTCATCAAGTACTTTGTCGGTTATTTCAGCATATTTTTTCCCTATCTTTTCCGCCTGCTTATTCTGCTCTTTTAGAATATCCTCCTGCCGTTTCAGCTCATCCGAAATTTGGGATTGCTTTTGATAGGCATCAATAGTTGCTCCCGGGGATGCTACAGCCCTCCCGTTAGTGATGTCTTTTAGGCCATTTAATTCTTCCATTAGGCGTGCTACGGTGTCCTCTGTTTTTATAGCTTCATCCGTAGCAGATTTAAGCTCCGCGGCAATTCCGCTTTGGTTGTCTTTCTTTTCAGCAAGAGCCTGCTGTGACTTCTGGATCTTCTTTATCAGTCGATCAAGCTCTTTCTGCGCCTCTTTATTATCCAATTCGGTGTTGATTATGATTTCGCCATCCGGCATTATTTCTCACCACCTTATATCCATTTATTAATAGCCGCCTCATCGGCCTCGGTATACTTGACTTTTATGTCTACAAGATGTTTATACTCCCGATAGAATTCCTGATCAGCCTTGTCCAGTTTCCTGCCTTTTGATTTAAGCTGCCGTATCCGCACTATTTGCGCAAACAGACAGTCGCCGATCTCATAATAGGCAGACACAAAGGTCCACCAATGAAGGTAATCCAACGCGCGGATTTCGCTGCCAACAACCTTGTTAATCGGCGCAACGATATACTGGAAATCCTGCTCCCAGTCCATCAGTTTCGGGCGTTTCCGATTATCACATTCATCACCGCAGTTGAGGAACCATACCATATAGTCGCAGGCTGACTGAAGATCCTCCTGCGGGATGGATGACATCTCCGGGTAAAAAATATCCATAGAAACCATCGTGCGCTCCATAGGGGATAATTCCGGGTCAGTCAGGCATATCAAAATGTCAAGAGCCGGTCGGAAATCTGATCTTATGGAATATTTCTTTCCACCGATGATCGCTGATTTGGGGAGCTCATACAACATGGTTCGTGTATTTATTCGTATATTTCTTTGCTTTCTCGCCAGCAAGGAAGCGCTCTCGCTTAATCTCATCATCGAACTGATCGATAACTGCATTCATGAAGTTAAGCCAAATCGGAGAACCACCTGCCGATGCATACAGGTTTATGGTGCCAAAGATGCCACCGCAAATCGGGCATCCAAAGAGCTCATCGATTGCATCGCGCATTTCCGCATCTATTTTTGCGGTAAACTCAAATGCGTCCTCATTACTGGTATTCCCGTTGATATGCTCCGCCCGTTCTTTATGCTTTTTTTCAAGGATGTTGAATGTTTCATAGGCACGGCGAGCAAAGTTCGCATCCGTCGGGCAGAACCGAATAACCATATTGCCATTGGCTCCTTTAACGGTATACTCCTTTATGCCAAGATCAAAATTCAGTTCCATGTACCTTTCATCCTCCTAATGGATGAAGGGGGCAAATGCCCCCTTCATTATGCTGCTGTTTCCTCAAACTCGATGGCGCCACCGACGCCCTTTTTGACCGTTCCAACCGTACGGGTTCCGCCGTATGTGATCTCGCTGGAGATGGTAAGATTGCCGCCGCCATCTCCGCCGATTCCCGTTACTGCGATGGCGCAGCCATCATAACGCTCTGCGAATTTTGCCTGACCGCTGTCGGCGTAGAAGTGCCCAATTATCATATCCTGATTGGCCAACGCCTGGGCATCATGATCCTTAACGCCAAGGTTCCACATCTTGACGGCAGCCGCATCCCCAGAGTCAAGAGGAATCGGGTCAAAGGGCTGCGTGATGACAGGTTTTTTCATTGTGGTATAAGTGTTCCCGAGGATATCCTGCACCGTTTCCGTACCCCAATCCATTTCGGTGGAGCTTTCCTCTACCCTTTTGCCGATCGCACTCCACACGGGAGCATCTTTGGTCCCCGTATTCAGGTATGCGATCAAAAGCTCACGGGCAATGGTCTGGCCTTCGGTAGTGTTGAAAGTAATATCAGCCATTTATATCACCTCGTAAATCATTTTCATAAAAATCTGGTGATCTTCATCACCGTTTTCGTACATAGCAAAGATCGATGATCGCGTGGTAGGTTCCAAACTGACAACACGTTTCCCATCGCCTATATCCGGTTTCTTCCCTGATGCCCAATCCCCGATATTATTCAACAGCTCGTCAGCCTTTAGTCTGGCGTCGTTACTGTCTCCGGGATTGATGCGATAAATAACCTTAAACTGATACTCCGCTTGATATCCGCCAAGGATGTATTTTTTGATGATGTACGCTGCCTGGATGGTGGATAGGGCCATCCCTACCGCATCAGCAGGAAGATACTCAAATTGGATCAGCTTAACCGGTTTCTTGGGAAAATTATTCAGCCACGCAAGCAGCTTCCGTGTTACCAAATCCTCTTCGGATGCCGGAACCGCCCTTTTAACCTTTTCCATACTGTTTTACCGCCTTTTCTGCAATGCGCACCCACTTTTCAAGGCTTTGTGCTTTTGATGCCTCGAACCAGTGTGATTGTGCCTGCGGATGCATTGTTTTATTAAAGATGAGGTTGCGATCTGTGACGACTTTTGTCCCGCCTTTTGGAGCATAAGTGCTCCCGGTATTGGGATCCACCATTACCTTCCCATAGTACAAAAATCGCGCATAAGACCCAGGATAGATGATCATACTGCCGTCAACCTTTGTCCTTTGTGTAAGGGAGCCGGTCAGCGCAGGCACAAACGGAGCTGTGTCTTTTGCCACCTGGATAGCCAAAACATGCTCCGCTTTCGAGCAAGCCGTAGATATCGCCGTCTTGATCAACTCTGCGCTTTCCATATGGATAGTGAACTTCAGCGACACATCATGCACCCCCTACATGCCAGTGCATCATTTCTGATCCGCCATAGTCCAGTTCGTCCACCTTCGTAACCTTGTAGCAGCCATCATAGGCCGCTTCCAGCTGTTGCGCCGTCATCCTGGGCTCGATGACCTCACCCTTAACGAATAAGGTAGTGCATCCCTTCCCATTTGCTGATAGCGTCCAAATCCCTGTTTTGTCGCTGGCGGCTGCAAACTCCAACGGAGTAGCAAATCGCTTATCAGCTCCATCAGCGCCGACAGCAGGCGTTGTAAACGGGATGTACAAATCAACGGCATCTGCGCTTTCCAGACCAGTACGTCGCACATTTACTGCCTTTGACGCCTGCAGCATCACACCGTGCAAGATGGTGATATAGTTTGTGAGCATGTCTTCCATCGTATCTTGAGCGGTTTCTCTCACGATATTATAGACGGTTATGGTGTGGGGGGCATACATCCACCGCACCCCCTCCCGCGATACAGCAGTCCGGTATGGGCAAGATACTCTGCTACGATTTCCGCCAATGCCTTTTTGATGGTTGTTTCAGTCGCCAATGCAGATGCGGCAGCCTCTTCTCCTGTGGCAATGGTTCTTGAGTAGTCGCCTACCGTTTCGCTCTTAACCGATGCAGCCCCTGCAGCGGCAGCGGCAATATTCCTTGCCGCCGCCGCCTGCGCTGCATCTATCATGGCGTACTGGTCCACGAGGGCACAGCACGCCATTTTCAAAGCATCGAGATCCGCATTATCGTTTGCCTTTCCCATTGTGTAGTAATCGAGGAAGGAGCTGGCCCGAATGGCCAGCCGCGGAAAATCCTTCTCGCTCACGGTGCCCATATAAGTACCGGAGTAGTAATCATAATCAGCGTATGCCATGCAGGGTCGCTCCTCTCAAATCAAGCGGTTTTAGGCTTCAGGATAATGCCGTTCAAGGCGGCAGCCTTCAGTGTGTTCTTAAGAACAACGCCGGCAACCAGCTCGACTTCACCGGTCTTGACGGCGCCGGGGGCGTTCATATCAGGCATATAACTGGATACAACGCCATTGCCTGTGGGAGAAATACCGTGGAAACCGTCCAGGCCGATGCTTACCGCATAGATGCTGGAGGTACCTGCAGCAGATGCGCTGGGAGTAGAGGTGCCGACAACATCGACAGATGCGGTACCGTTGTAATACTTGCCCATGTCAAGAAGGGGGATGCCGGCGAAAGTCTCTACGGGCTGACCAAAATCGTCCTTTACCCGCTCATAGTAGCCGGCACGGCGCGCCGCAGCGCGAACCTTGAGAAGCATGTCGCCGTTCATCATCAACATCGTGACGTTGCCGTCCATCGCGTGAACCAGCTGATCAAGCTGGTCAACAAAAGCATTGCTGTTGCTGTCCAGCTTGGAGGCATCGGAGAGATCGATATCGGTATTGAACTCGTTGGACGATCCATCCAGCAGCTTGCGCAGGCCATCGAATGTGTTGGGGATATACCCTGCGCCCGTAGCCGCTGCCACGCCGTTGATTACGGCATTATGGAATGTATTGCGGGTTGCCTTGATTTTTTCCGCAGCCTGGAATGCGAGCTCATCCACCGCACCAGAAGTGTTCTGCAAAACACGGTCAACAGAGAAGGAACCGCCCATGATGATAGCCTTCGCAGTCTTCTCGATGCGCTTGGCCTCATTTGCGGTATATTCACTGTTGATGGCGCGCACAGCGGCGGTGGAGGGTGTTTTGAGCTGGATGTAGCCATATGTCAGAGTAGAGCCGCCGGTTCCGGGAGAAATGGCGTTATCAAACACCAGTTTATCCAGCAGCAGAGAGCTGCGGCGGAACTCGTCAACAATCATCTGGTCAACACGATCCGCCATGCCGACCTTCGCTTCAGCAAGAGTAATAGCCATGATTTTTGTCTCCTTTACTTGTCGTATTTTTCATGCAGCGCACCCGCCAGGCTGGTTGGCTTATCATCACCGGGTTTCCCTCCAAGAGATCCCTGTGTATCTACCTTCGCTTTTGCCTTCACGAATGCACTCGGGTCTTCGGACTTCGCTGTTTCGAGGAACTTATCAAATCCGTCGAGGGCTCCGTCCTTAACTTCCAGTTTTTTTGCCTTTAGTTCGGCAATGAATGCTTTTTCTGCGGCCTTGGATGTGAACTTGACGCCGCTTCCTGTGATTGCCTTTGCAATCGCATCACCGTAGTCTCGCTCCGCAAGCTGCAGTTTGTACGCTTCGGTCTCTTTGTTGTACTTTCCCTGCAACTCATCCAGTTGTGCTTTGATGCCGGCGGCATCACCGTTCGATTTCTTCAGGTCTTCCAAATCTTTATTGCGGTCGGAGAGCTGCTTTTCAACTGCCTCCTTGTCGGACTTTAGCTGGTCAACCTTCTGCTTTTCACGGCCGATATCCCTGGAGTTCTCATCGAGGATCTTATCAATGGTCTCTTTCTCGATCCCAAGGGCTTCCAGAAAATCGCGTTTCATACTTTCTCCTTACTGCCTCGCTTTTTTGTCGCGGGTCGCTTCCGCTGCAGCCCCGTAGTTTTGCGACTTCGGGCCGGTCAAAAATGTATAAAATCCGCAAATGCGGCTTTTATCGAAAAGAAAAGAGTCAAGCGGCTACTTTCGTAGTCACTTGGCTCCTGTTGCCATTTTCCACGCCCCATACGCGGAAGTGTATTGGATTGTTTTCTTGGCCTCTTCCCGGTCCATTATCACGGAATAAGGTCGGTAATGCCTTTTGCCGCCCGGTACATCTTTTGCATGATCGAATTCTCCTGCAGGTATTCCAGCCCTTTCAGAGTGATTCGGATCCGCTTGGGATTTTTCAAAAAGGTATCCCCTGTAATGCTGACAGAGAGGTCGGCACCCTTGATAAGCCCCGCGTCTTGCAGCATTTCAAAGTAGCGGTTCAGCCGTTCATGCGAAACTTTTAGTCCTTCAATGCCCAGTTCTTCAATGTCAAAAGCGGGCAGATCCATTGACCGTTCCAAAGCGACAAGGATCTTATAAATCACGCTGAAATTATCCATGCGTACCTCCGTTACTCGTCATTTCCCACGACAAACCATTTGCATTTCACGCAGGCATCGTTCGCCTTATCCATGTCGAACGGCTCTCGCAGCCATTTTGCGTCCATTTCGTCCTCTCGGACTTCCTGCACCTCAACGCATTCAGACCATGTGGTTTCTCTGCCGTAAAGGGGGCAAAAATGCTTTGCTATTGGGCTTCTTGCCATGTTATCTCCCCTCCAAATAATCCCGATACTTCTTTCTCAACCTTTCCGGCACAGCTGTTACAACTTCCTTTTTCATGTTCAACATCACATAACCGCTGTCTGACAAGAATTTCAACAGTTGCCTGTCAGATTGATACAATGTCAACTTGCTGTTATCAATTATACCTTGAGCCGCGTCCAAATTCAAGTCGCTTCGATCTGAACGGCCTTCAAGATTGTCCCAAAAGTGCTGCCTTGCGCCGGATATTTTCGGTTTTCCTGCATCAATAACATACTGCCGTTCAGAAAACTTATCTACGATTTTCCACGATCCGTCGTATTCTTTCAGCGGTGCAAACTTCTTAATGTCAGTCAAGTCTAATCCGTATGTAATGCGCACCCTTTCCCGCTGTTCGGGAAGTCCAGCAGCTCGGCTAAAAGCCCTGTACTTGGCGTTTAAGCGCCTAATGCGAATACTTACTGTCTGTTCTTCCTCGGTCATTCCTGCAGCCTTGTAGGCTGTTTTCTCGCGTTGCAGCTTACGGATTGTTCGTTCGATGCTACGTTGCATCTGGGTAGCTTCGTAAGCTGTATAAGCCTTTCCGTCATATGTGCAGCCAAGGCCATCATCAATATGTGCAAGCTGCTCATCGGTATAGGTTCGCTCACTTACTCCCTCCACCCAGGGGAAGCGACGGTGCCGGCAGTTTGCACCCTCCAATCCGTCAACAGCTTCCAATCCGCAGACTTCATAGATGTTCGGATAGATGTCCCCGCTGCGGGTAGAGTAGACTTTTCCCTGCCAGTCCTTGTGCGAGGACCACGGTGACGGACCAGGCTTATCACGTGCTCCGGCATGCGCTGATACTTCAAAGTATGTAGTATCAAGATAATATGCTGATTGCTCTGTGTATTTTGCGCAGAGTTGCGACACCCCGGTCATGACAGCTCTGCGCACTGCTACATCGACTTGATCTCGATGCCCGCTTTCATAGTCAACGATCTTTAATCCACTGCCGGCAAGCTGTTTTATTGCCGACTTAACAGCCTGACTATAGCTGATTGCCCCACTATCGATCTGCATCACAGCGCTATCAAGCGCCCATTGGTAAGCCTTTGCAGGCGGCAAGAAAGTACGCCCGGCATCCACCAAAAATCCAATGGACTGCGTTATGTTTCGACAGGTTTCAGCGGTCTGCGCCCTAATGGCTTCTATATCATCCATCCCAACCAGTACATCAGGTTTGGTTACTCCTGATAACTGGATCAGCTCCTCGTGATAGGACTGGTTTCTCGCCACCACATCAGCCAAAAGGTCATTAAGCTTTTTCTCACTGACACCTGCGGTCTTGCGTATTGCCTTTTTTATTTCTTTTAGGCCAACCCTGTGCGACCGCAGCGCCTTGATATCCCGTATGGTAACTTCATTAAGCTTGTCACGGAGTTTTAGGCGACTGCAGATTTCCGTGATAAGAGTGTCCTCCAACCCACGGAACAGCTCCACGAGCTCCTCTGGCAATACGTCAAGGATCTCCGGCTGAAACGGATATATCGGCATGTAGTATCACCTCATTCCGTTTCAGCACTTGGCTCCGTAGACATCTCATGCATTTTGGGCAGCGCTGCCTTTGCGGTCGCCTCGTCCTCGTTCATCCAACGCATACGGAATTCCCAATCATTCATGATACCTGCGTTAAGGAGCTGCATATCCCGGGAAAAGTCAGTAGCTTTATCTTCGATGATTGAATCGTCAAAATCGATGGAGATTTTTACTGCCTCATCCAAACTTAACCCTAGCGCCGTATTGCCGAGATGCAGCAGTATCCTGCACAGTTCTGTAAGCGCCTGCTCCAGGATAATCTCATGCTTTTTGATGGTACGGAACATAGTGCTGTTCTCGCTGATAACCTGCGTAGCCGTTGCCACGCTTCCACCATTGAAGCGGTAATAGGTTTCTCCAAAGCCGCACTTGCTGGATAGCATGTTGAGCTGATCCTGAAGCCCTAGATTGAGCTTGTCCGTTCGCAGCGGAGGTGAGATCGGCTCAATAATATCCCCCTGGCTTGCATCTTCAGGCAGGAGGAAAAACCTGCGGTCTCTGCTGTCAAAAGTCGGCTTCCCGGTCTCATAGCTTGTTGCTGCCATCTTCACAGCAAGGATCATTGGCCCGTTTTCGAACTCGTTGATATAGCAGTCGTACACACAGTCCACCCCGCGCAGCGCATCAATCGCGTTGGCAAACACGCTTACACCGACAGGAAGACGGTAGTCAATATTATTCGCTATATTGGGCCTATCGATAACAAACAACCGCTTTTCGCTGTCCGTATGGATTGCAGCAGGGATGCATTCAAATCCTTTCACGCCGTTCAAAGGAACTTCTGTAAGGATATTTTCACTGTTAATATAAATCCGGTTTTCAACAGCATATTTCCCGTTCCCATCTTTCTTGTGGATCTGCAGGTATGTATAGTTCTTCCCATCTACAGCCACTGATGATGCAAACGCGCATTCTTCAATTACACCATTTGTCCAGGATAGCGGGTATATTTGCTCGATGGTCACATAATCCAGTGTTATACGCGCCGACTTACTCTCAAGCATCTCACCGGCTTCGTTGATTTCCTGTCCTGTTACCCGCGGGACGTAGGCAACCGTTCCAAGCGCCGACTTTAATTCCTGCATCTCATTCGCCTTGACTTGGAAGTTATTCTGTTCCAAAACCGCGTCAATAAACTCTTGTTCTTTGGTGCCTTCAAGGGTAATCTGGACTTTTTCGTTCATCAAAAGGTTTGCCCAATCTTCGCAAACCTTCTTCCCCATCCCGAGAGTCGCTCGCTGACAGTCCACAAACTCAACGCCATTGTAACGGCTATAGCGGTGAAAATCCTTGACGTTTCCTTCGTACCAAGACTTCCAACCATTAACCCTATCGTAGAAAGATCCCGGTATTGTTTTGTAGCCGAGATCCGCTAGCTTTTGGATTATTGCATTCATTAAGCGATTGCCCCCATTCTACGACTAACTGGCTCCAACGCATATCGTGCCGCATCAATCAGATGATTGTTTGTGTCTGGATATCCGCTGATAATGTCGCCGTCCTTATTCCTTTCGTATTCATAGCCTACAAACTCCTTGTAGGCGTTTGGCGTGCGTTTTCGATCGATAACGATTGTTCTCCGCTGCAGCCACTTCATTCCGTATTCTACAGATCCCGGCCCCTTTATGGCCGCCTGCGCCGGCAATCGCATCGCTCTAAAGTCTGCCACACTTTTCGGCTCTGCATTATCGCAGATTATCCTGGCGTCATTATATCCACGATCCAAGATTATCTGTGCGCTTTGCTCGTTTGGCATCTTGTTTTGATATATTTCATCAATAAGGAAAATTGTTTCCCTGGTCCTGTCATAATATAGACGGATAAAAGCGAATGGATCAGGGAACCACCCCCAGTCAGCCCCTTGGTAGATTCGATCAAACCCCGCAATTTCTGTATCTGTGATCTCCCTCAACTCCAGCTTATCAAACACATTACCGCCCGTACCTACCGGAATACCAAGATACTCATGCTGATATGACCGTTCGTCTGTTGCTTTGAGGTGTTCCGCTTCTGCGAGGAACTGCTCACCCAACCATTCGGGTGGGGCTTCCAGATATGTCGATTTATGACACAGTCGGTCAGTGCGTTCCTCCAAGCTGTCTTTGTTCGCCCAATTATCGCGAGAGATCGGCGGGTTATAGCTTTCAAAATTCCAAAACACAGATCCGCCGCGCATCGTTGACTGAAGAATCGTTCTGATTTCTGCACGGCCGGCGAACTGGTCTTTTTCTTCAAAATGCGTAACGGCGATATACCCGAATGGGACCTTGATCGACTTGATCTTCATTGGGTCGTCCGCACCTCGAAACATAATCTTTTGCCCGGTAGGCTTGAAGATCAGCTCCATCGGGGACACCTTTGCATCCCAGTACTCTGCCATTCCAAGCTCGCCGATGGCCCAGATATACTGCGCATATACGCTATCGCGTATGGTATTGGCTACCTTTCGCAGCACCAGCGCATGAGCGGTCGGGTTTTGCACCAACAGCAACGGCACCACAATGGATACAAACGATGACTTTAGAGATCCACGCCCGCCACTTTCATCGTAATGTGTATGCCCATGACGAAATACATCATGCGCAACCGCATAGAATGCCGGTCCTATCTTTTCAGAAAGCCGTATTTCAGACATCAATAATCACCTTTACTGCAGTGTCACCACTCGGTTTACCCTCTGCCGCCGCCAGTCGCTTCGAAAGACTATCAGCAGCCTTCAGTCTATCGGAGAGCGACGATTCCAGTCCGAATTGATCCTTCACCTCTCCACGCATCACCGATGTGTAGAATTTAAGGATTTCATTGGCGTCCGCAACCATCTTTGCGTCGAGCTCATTAAGCCGCTGCCTGATATAGTCGGCTATAGCTGGTTTAGTTAGGTTTTCTGCACCGATGGCGCGTGCTGATTTAGCCTTATATCCGGCGTTTCTGGCCGCTTCTGTTGCGTTGCCGGATTTTATATACTCCTCGCAGAATTTCTTCTGTTTCAGCGTAAGTTTCACATCACCCACCGTCCTCATACATATCGGCAAGCAGTTTTACTGCCTCCGCCAGCCTATAGGTTTCAAGGATGGTTGTATTCTTGCTTTTTCCGTTTTCCTTTTCGGTCTTGATCAGCATATACTTTGTCACCATCCTTTCACTTATTTCCGAGTATGATTGAGCCTGATTTATCTTAATGAATATGCCCTTTTTGCAAAGGGCAGTTTGTAATTTCGCTGCAATTCCGCGTAAATTAGACATGATTACCACCCTTTCCTCATCGCACAAAAAAAGAGCAGGCAAAATGCTTGCTCTTTTCCCGGCGTCGGAGTTGCCCTGATACTTCCGGTGGCCACGGCGCCATATGATTTGCCGATGGGATAACGGGCATATCGGCGACCCCGCAAAAAGGAGAAGGAACAAAAGAAAGAAAGAAAGAAAGAAAGAAAGAAAGAACGGTGGAGCACCCGGTAGGACTTGCACCCACAGCCTATTGCTTACAAGGCAATTGCTCTACTGTTGAGCTACGGGAGCGGATCGCCGGCAATTTGGTGTGCCGGCAGCACCTGCAAGAAACATGAGGGGGAAGCATCCATGAAAGATCGCTATATCCTGTATCTGCATCTTAATAATATCACACGAACTATGTGCAATACTATGAAATTTACTGAAAAATAGTGAAATTTAGTGAAAACTTTCTCCCTCATTCTTCAGGATTTCATTAACCGTTTGCAACGCTCTACCATGTATGTAGCACACATTTCGGTAACTCATATGCAATTCACATGCAATCTGCTCCAACGTTTCAAACTTAAAATACCGCCGATATAGGATGTCGACCTGGTCAGGATCCTGGACCCTCTCAATTATCAGAGAGATTGCTTTTTTTCTTCCCACAAACTTATCTATATCGTCGTTAAGCTCTTCCTCCAAATCCACTATTTTTGCAACAGCGCTGCTTATTTTATCCTGCAGCCCACAACCGGATACGACATCCTCTTTCCAATCGGAGGTTATCTTTGTAGCAAGTGCCCTTAATTGGGCTATCTGCTCCAGCTTGCTGTTTATATGTTTATCGCACAAAATAACCTGGCGGAGAAAGGTTTTCGCATCCATCAAAAGGTGTCCCTCCTCTTTTTGCTTTCGAGATAGGCAACATATTTTCCATACGTCATTCCGAGAGCTTCTGCTTCTTGCAAGATCCGTCGCATCTCCAGCCTTCTGGCCTCGATGCGGGCCGCAGCCTTCTTGTTCCCTGCCACGTGGTTTTCCATCTCGTCCACAACTATCCCTCCTTTCTTGGGCGCCCATAATTGCAAAAGCCGTCCAGATCCATATAGCAACCAAAATGCGAACAAAAAGCTACGTTCGACTGCTTCAGTACCATTGCACAATGCTCACAGCGAGTAACCTTTACGAGATCCGGGTCCTTTCTTTGATAATCTCCCGGGAGCCTTGCAGATTCATTATCCATAATACTCATAGGCCTTTATTGCATCCTCCAGTCCTTGTGCTTTTCCTCTTGAATAACCTTCGTTATATCCTTCTGTGTATTCGTGTACGATTCTTACCTCGTCTGTCGTCTGTGCCGGCACTGTGCCTGCAACAGACAGCGCATAGCCAATAAAAACTGCACAGACGATCAGCATTGCTATAGCTACCCAAATTGATGACTTATTCATGTGGCAGTTCCTCTGCTTCACCGCCCATCTTTACGCCGCAGTTGGGGCAAAAGTGGTAATGGGCAATGGATGCACCGTAGTGCTCAAAGCCGCATATGGAGCACTTGTCTCCTTCGATTTGCTTTCGCCAATCCTCAAAGCATTGCTCCCACCTCCCATGTACAACCGGCGCTACATCTGCGGTGGGAAGTTTCAACATATCCATCTGGATAATCGACAGCATCCTATTTTGAGCCACACTGTTCTCCGGTCTACGCATCCGCAAAACAGATTTTACTGCTTCAGCCCGCTTAATGTATTCAGCCATCGTTAGTCCTCCAATTTCATAAAGCACGCCCAAAATGTTCTTGATTGCTTTCCGCTTCTATGTCCAAATAACGGATCTTGTCCAATCGCCTTCCAAACCTTGCTGGCCGGAATGTCATACTCTGACCACTTAAAAATTAAAACTCCATCAGGCTTCAAAACCCGCATACACTCCCGGAATCCATCGCGAAGCATTTTCTCCCAGTTTTGACCCAGCTTTCCATACTTTTTTACCAGCCAAGATGTTTCTTTCGCTCCCGTTAAATGCGGTGGATCGAAAACTACCAACGCGAACGAATTGTCTTCATAGGGTATATGTGTGAAGTCTCCGACCACATCCGGGACAATATCGAGTGTGCTGCCTGGGCTATTCTTCCAAAGTCCATCGTAGTGTTCGCAGCGCTTATCGAAAAACACGGTGTGGGGATTCTGTTTGTCAAACCACATGGTTCTGGCGCCACAGGTGGCATCAAGAATTTTCTTTTTGCACACAGTCATCCTTCCCGACCTCTTTCCATTAGTTTTTCACTTGCTCGATCCGATTTCGCAACCGCCGAACCTTATAGGCCCGCTTCTCCGCCACCGCGTCCTCAATTTTGAATTCGATTGCCATCTGATCAATCATGATACCAACATCAGCGATTTCCTCGGCAATGCTAACAAGTGTGTCACCATCAATGCGACCGCGCAGGAACTTACACAGCACATTCTGAAGCTCCGCCATTTCCTCAAAAACCATCGTGATTTGCGCCTGCGCACCATAGCAGGAAAGTGCTGCCTGGAATGTTTTTCGCTCTGCATTAGTCATCCTTATCCCTCCTATTCAATCCACGCTCGGTCAGGCAGCGCCCCGGCGCGAGATGCTTCAAAGAGCACCTTGCTAAATCCGATCGTGTCGCAGAAGTAAAAACCCGGCTCGACCTCGTCAGTCCCCCGGATCACTTCCACTACGTCCGATACAGATAGGGATCTCCCAACGTAACAGTCGAGCTTCTCCAAATTGAAGATGCAATACACATCCTCCAGATCTTTCGCCTTGACGTCGCCTTCAAACACCTTGGTGTAGATGGAAGCATCAATATTCGCAGATCCCATTACCTTCTTATGGGTATCAAGCCCCATAAACAGGACGCCCTCCATGTCGCGAGCCGCTTCGATTTGATAGATTGCGATTTTCATGTTTTTCTCCTTTTCGCTTGTTTTTTACCATTGAGAGTAATTATTCTGTCCCTTTGCATTAAGCCGGCACCATTTTCGTTGAGCGGCTTTTTTTCGTGCCGTTCGGCATCCTGCGCAGATGCGATTCTCCTTTCGTTCGTAAAAGGTTCCGCCGCAGCGAGCACAGTACTGCGGTTTTATGCGTCGAAATTCCGTACATGAGTCACAATCGGTGCCCCCTGCAGAGCAGCCGATGAAGTCATCCCAGTTCATACACATGAACCTCTGCCAATACGGGTCATAGCCAAGGTCGTTCATTCTCTTTCGCAAAAGAGCATCCAGAACGGAGAGGTTACGTCTGACCTCCTGGCGGGTACGGGAGATATAGAACCCGTGCCTTACATCCATCGCTGGGGCGCCAGTCCCCCACGGGCCGTCTTCCAGCATCGCCCTAACCTTATCCGCATTTTCTGTAAGGTAGTCATTATATACCTTGGATCGGACGCTCTTTTCGGATCTCCCAACCACCTTGCCAATTGCGGCGTAGCTGTCGCCATTTCGGATCCCATCAGCAAGTGCCTTAAAGTCATCATCCGTCCATGTACCCCGCTTGCCGGTTGATTGGATTGGCACCGGACGATCCTTAATGCCAAGGTCATTACACCGGTGCTGTATAGCGCCATTTGATCGCCGCATCATGTCGGTAATCTCTGCCCAGGTGTATTTGTGTTGCGCAAGAAGGTATCTCAACCGTGAATCTTCTTCGCTTGTCCAAGAATCTTTCCGTTGGAGTGCGTATGCTTCAAAGTCCTTTTTTCGTTGTTCCGCAACCCAATCAGGTTCCTCTCCCAGCGCCAGTGGCTCCATCTTTGAGAAATCCAAGAACGACCGGTTTGCCTCTGCCCATTTCCAAAATTCATCAATGTAAACTATGCGAACTCGCTGGTTGAGCACTGTCTTGGTATGCACCGGCATTTTTCGGTTCTCTACCCAGCTCTTAATCTTGTATGTATACCCATAATTTGACCCATTGAAGGCTATTAACAGCTGGTTCAATGTAACATAATCTCCACTATCGCAGAACGCTCCCAAGCCAAGTCTGCGTGCTCTTAACACAATAGCTCCTTCGGTTCTATTTAGGTTCTTCCCTATAGTCTTGATCGATACGGTTCCCCAGCTTTCCAATAGGTAATCTGTTTCCTGCGGTGTCCACCTTTTATTGCTGCCCATTTGAAATCACCTTAATTCAGCAGCTCATGAGAGCCATCCTGCATGGCCTTCTCTTCGTCGGACATTTCATATCCCAGCGAGATCAGAAAGTCATAGAGCCAGTCGAGACGTTTATTCTCCTTGTGAGAGCTGTCAAATACATGTTTATCCGGATTCCACACTCTGCTGAAATAGCCATTGGTATCATCGTCTTCTGATGCGTAGACACAAGCCAGCAGGACATATTCTGGATTATCCAGCTCATTTTGGAACAGCATTTCTCGGATTGTTTTGATGTCGGTATCATCGTCAATATCAAGCAGCGTTGTGAGGACATCAAAATCCACTCCATTCCCCCACCGGCTGCCGTTACCGACTATTGATGCTGCAGCATACCGACAAATCTCCTGAATGTGCTTCGTTGCCTTTTTGTACTCTGAGATAAACTCAAGCCGCAAGGAGAAGTGTCGTTCGGTGATTTTCTCCAGTTCTGCCGCCAGACGATCGGATTTTTCCGTTGCCTCTTTACGGCGCCGGTCCTCCTCAGTCTCTACACGCTCCTGGTGGTCTTTGTACAGGTCAATCTGCCACCTACCAACCACGAAAAAGTAATCAACATTATCCGCATCATCCGGTCGAATAATATCAGTGTTGCTATGGTAACCCCAGGTTCCATATCCGCGCACAAAGTCCATCTCATGGAATTCTTCTTCGCCATCACTTCCGGATATATATCCGGCTCTTTCGATTTGTGTCGCAAACTCCGCAAGTGCTGCTTTCCATTCGTCAAATTGCTTCTGACGTTTTTCTTCATCAATCGCTGACCGCAGTTCGTTTTTGAAATTTGCTGTCCCGATGGCGTCAAGAACACGGTTTTTCAATGCCGGATCCTCGATTTTATCCAGCTCCATGTAATCCTTCAGAGTTGCGCCGCGATTTTCTGCTTTGATAAATTTGTCCTTATCCAGATCCAACAGTTTCACACGACGGCGAACGGTGCTGGTAGAAAAGCCAGATTGTTCGGCAATGCTTTCTACAGTATCACCCATATCGAGCATCATTTGAAATCCCTGTGCCTGCTCATAGACAGTCAAATCGGAACGCTGCATATTCTCTGTCAGCATAGTGGACAACTGCTCTCGGGCTGTCATGTTGACCACAACGCAAGGCAATTCCTTTAGACCCGCTTGCTTCGCTGCCGCCATGCGCCGGTGACCAATGATAACCGTGTATCCTGTTGATACGCTGGCATTATCGCGTCCATACATTTCTTTTGCAACAGACTTTGTGACACCTTCAGCTTTTGCAGCGGCAATATATTCGTCCATCGTCATGATATGTCCGGGAACAACGGTCAGGTTTTGCAGAATACCGTTTGCCTTGATGCTCTCCGCCAGCTCGGTAAGGTCACCGAGATCTTTACGCGGGTTATCCGGGTGAGCATAAAGCTCACTGGTTGGTATGTATGTTAACATACCGGCTCCATTTCTTTCGTTCACTGTGCTCCTCCTTCGTTTGTTTCCTGCTTTCTTTTCAAACTTCCTTGATAATGATTCCGTACTTTTCCGCCATAAGCCGCTTTTTAAGACGATATATGTCTGTCTTGAACCCCTTTGCATCCTCCACAATTTCGATACCGGACTTGTCCACATAGACAAAATCTGCCCTGTAAACAATATCCCTTCCATAATCGCTTTTGGGGATTAGAACATAGGGAACCTGCCGCCGGAGATTTGAAATCTCCCCTGTTCTATACAGCAGCAACAGCTGTTGCCATCGCTCCGCCTCGAGCTTACTATCAAACCTGATGCCGTCTACTGTTACCGGCTTGGCATGATATTTGCTTTTCTGCGCTTCAGCTCGCTGCATGGCAAGATACTCGCCATATGTCATTCTGTCATTCACTATTTCACCCCCGTGAATTCGCCTCCATCTGCCGCTTGGCTTCATCCAAATCAAAACTTGGAGCGTCCACAGACGTGTTATCCGGAGTTTTGAGGGGATAAACATCTTGCCAGCAGCGCTTAACGCTCTGGTCTAGAATAAGGCCTTGGGTGGTAATATCATCCGGCGCAAGCCGTTCCAGCTCATTTAGGATCATCTTTGCGGCCCGGTCGGTAAGAGGCTTTTTAATTTTCTCTCGCATTTCACAAAAACCGTTCCAGCTTTCGGCAATGGTTTCCGGTACCTCTACACGCCCCCCTTGGGGGGTAAGGGGGGTATTAGTTGTATTCGGATTCGGATTAGTATTCGTATTCGGATTGGATTCAGGCCGCAACTTGCGGCAAGTTGCGGCAAGTTGCGGCGAATTGCCGCAACTTGCCGCGGACGGAGCAAACTCGCTGTTCTCCGGCGGCGCAGGATATTTAGGTTTGCATTCACGAACCCTTTGATGATCAGTCCAAGTTGGGAACCAAAAGTAGGGCTTCCCGTCCACTTCGTAGAGAGAAACGCAGCCTTTGGCCGCCAAACCGTGGAGTGCATCATTGATATCTTTTGCAGTAACCCGCTCCCGCAGCGGAAATGCGTGGCCTTTGATGATGGCGGGGCGCGCGTCGCCCCGGCCAGCATCGTCTACCGAAACAATAAGACTAACCCAAAGTCGAAACTCGAAGTCAGTCAAGGAAGCTATTTTGTCACTTGTCTGAAAACTGTCCTTGATTATCCTGTTCGGCATCTCTATACCCCTCCGTTCACACCTCCACCCCGGCATCTTTCAGCCGGCGCCGAAGGTGTTTCTGCTGCACAAGAATGGACAGGGCCCGGCGGCGGTTTTGGAGGTACTGTGTTTTGATATCATCAAGATCCTCGCTGCGATAATAACCGCAGCCGGACTGGTTGTTGATAATGATATAACCATCGTTTCTTGCTGCCTGGATCATCCTGCGCAACTCTCTATCTGACATCCCGAAAAGCAGACACAGGAACTCTCTTGTCACCGCCTTATCTTTACCATAAGGGATGTGGGATGCGAATTCGTCAGTACTCATTATTGTCTTCATGGTTTCTCCTCCACCTCCTTGATGCTGTCGGTTACATCAATAACCTCTCCCGTATCGGCGTTGACATAGGCCCCGTTGACTTCTTCGTCATCAAAATTCCCGGTAGCAATTGCTTCCGCTGCTGCTATTGTAGCGGCATCGGCAGTCTGGTAGTTGATACTCATAAGCCCCCACTTACCAATCAAGCGGCGGTAGACGGTCTTGAGCGCCATTGCCTCAAAATCATCCTTCCAGCCCTTGCTCATGTACTGGCCCTTGCGGTTCTTCTTTTCGTGGGCTTCCACCTGTTTGCGGGTCATGTAAATGGTCTTTTCAGTCCCATTGATCAGCTTGAAATAACCAACATACCCAACCACCGGCGCCTTCTCCCTCTCATCCTCGTCCTCGATGAATTCAAGTTTAATATCTTCAGTAAGGCGGTTGTAGCTCTTCAACTCGCCATCACGGACATCCATCACATTGATTGTCTTGTAGGCGCCGGTGCGCATTGCGAGCTGGTTCATTCCCTTGTACCCCATCACAAACGCCGCTTCCATGCGTTTATGCATGGATCCGTCAGCATCCTTGACGGTATTGTTGAAGGGTACAATATATGCGTAGCCCAAAGAGGGATCGATTGGAAGGTCATATGACGCTGCTTTAAGTGCTGCCTGGATCACGGTCATAGGCGCTTCGTAGATGGCCTGCTGGAGCTGCGGGGTGGCGTTTACAAGCGTAACCAGGCTGCTGATAAACTGCGGTGCCCTTTTCCCAAGCAAATCATCAAATCGTTTCCGCATGGCTTCGCCGTCCAAGAGGCCATTGATGATCTGGTTTACGCTGCGTGCAGCCGGAGACGGCTTCCCGGTAGACGCTTTCTGAATAGTGTTCTGCATAGCTCTTCCTCCTTTTTATCTTGCTTCTTTGATCTCAAATTTCCTGAAACTACTCTCGTGGTAGTATGGGGAGAGATCTTCTTCTTTGTGATCTTCTGCGTACGCCTTCGCATCGAAGGTGCGCCGTTTTTGAGTCTTCCAAGTTACAACCCAATTACCGGCTTGTCCGTGTTCATTGTTTCCGAGGGCCGCCTTGATTTCCTGCTCACACCGGGAAAGATCTGTTTCAAGGACTTTGATGTTCTCCTTTAGCGCCTTATACAGATCAATGGTGCTGCCGATTTCCGATAAGCTAACCACTTCTTCGCCGCCGCCGGGAAAAACAGCACTCAATGCCTTTCCGTCCGTCTCTGCACCGGTTACCGCCGGAGGCGTATCCGACTCCACAAAGGCCCAGAATTCCCGTTCTGCGTCCATTAGTGCAGCAACCTCATCATCGGATACATATACGCTACTTTCACACCAGTCCGGCACAGTGTCGCCCTCCTTGCGGGTCAGCTGATAGATCAGGAATCCCTTATTAAGGATTAAAACGGCAACATACCATCTGGTATATCCCGTTACGGCCAAATAATGGACGGACTGGGTGTAGTACTGGGCGGGGAAATCTCCATCTCGGAAGTTTCGCAGGTTAAGGACGCTTGTTGTCTTGCACTCTAATCCGCTGTCTTCGCCCACAATGTCACGATCGATATTCGCCGAGGCGAACGGATACTCCGCACTTTTAAGGATTGCATTGACTCTCCTGGTCTTCTTCCCACTAACCTCTGTGAATCGATCTGCAACGTACTGTTCAAAATCCCTCCCCTGTCGCATTGCTTCACTATCCTCTTTCTCCGGCAACCTGCCGGTTTTGTCCGCCCAAACCGTGTAGGGCGTTGCATAGGGGTTAAGTCCGAGGATCGCAGATGTATCGCTGCCGCCAATGGCGTTCCGGCGTTCTTCCAGCCATTCTTGTCGGCTCATGCCTTTCGTGCTGATTTTGATAATATCGCTTCGCATTAAATCACCATCCTGTATGTTTCCGCCCAGTCATAAAGACAATCCCCGTGGATTAGCTCGTCCTGGATTTCATAGCGGCATTCGCCGTCATAAATTGGATCCCCACATCCGGCACAAACACCAATCTGCTTCGGCTCTGCCTGGCACATCATGCAACCATCACATTCCCGATCCCCGTGGATGCAAGCCATAGCCATTAAATCACCCCCTTGGCCAACCAAAAAGGCGACTGGACGGCACCGTTTCTTCCGCAATCACATCGCTCGCCAGGATCCAAATTGCTGCCGCAGTAGGGGCAGGTCCAGTAGGCACTGGCCTTACGCTCCAATGCCGTTCTTGCCACTTCCCGCATTTTCATTCCTCCTTTTTATTTCGGCAACTTCTCTTAAAATATCAATTGCTGCCTCCTCGATAAGACGCATCCGTCTTGCCCGTTCTTCTGTAGTTAGATCCGGGACATGCACTCTGACAGTCGCGCCAGGATAGTAGTATTCTTTCACTTCCTTGTATGTATCCCGGACCATTTCATCACCTCTTTCCATTTGTTTTATGCAGCACCGGCTTGTATAGATACCTTATTTCTCGTCCTCAACACCCATTCGGCGCAGAATCGCATCAACCCATTTCCCCGGGATAACTCGCTCCAGCAGCAAGACAAGCAGCCCGAAAGCCCCGCCAATACCTATAGCTAGCATCACAGCACAAACTTCAAACATATTTGATTCCTCCCTTCTTTTCTTTGCGCAGCTAAAGGCCATTCCGTATTTGGCATATATAGTGTAAGAACATTTATTCTCCACTATATATTGATATATCATTGTTTTTGTGCTATACTATGTAGTAGGTAGTAACGCTACTGAGTTGCGGTCAGCAGCGTCCACCTACCCCACCCACACCGGAAGGAGGTGAAACAATGGCAAGAAATAGCGTTCGTACTTCCAGCAAAGTTGCCTCCAAGGCATCAAAAGCGCTGCGTAGTCCCAGTACCAGCAAAACCACAAAGCAGATTGCGGGCTCTGCGCTTTCTAATCGCCGACCCAAGTAATGGGCAGGAAGCAAAGCCGGTCGGTCAGGCTGACCGGCTTTTACTTCTTGAATAATTCCGATGCATCAACGCCAAGCGCCTCGATCAGAGCTGCGATATCCGTCGGTCGCATGATCTTGCGGTGATGCATCATATCCGTAAGCTGCTGCGGCGTGTACCCAACCGTTACCGCGAATTCGTACCCGGTAATGCCCCGCTCTTTCAGCAGACGCTTTAGGTTCTCTGCTGCCGGCGTGTTATAGCCCGTCTGTTTTGCTGGCATTGTCCACTCCCCCTATCTGTCGTATTCTGTGTTTGAGGTGTTATTATGAGTGAAAAACTTGATATTTCGTACTGCCTGACCGAAGAAGAAAAAAGAATACTGCGCAAGTTCAAGCAAAGCAACAGCGCTGTTTTGACGAAAGCTGAATTTCAAACCATGCTCCGGTCAAAGTTGGTTGATGGCGTTTTCGGCGACGAGCACTATTGGTTCAGTGAAAATTCGTTCGATAAGGGTGTTACGCACCTTACTGAAAATGGACTAAGAGCAAAGGCCAGTATGAAAAATGAAAAGGATCATATCGCTCGTTTTTTGATAACAACGAGCCTTTCTGGCATTGCCGCGCTTGCCGCTGTAGCAGGAGTGATAATCCAGCTTGTTTGATATCGTTTTCTGCAGATCCATATTGTCCCCATTTCCAGCCTATGGTAGAATGTTTTTGGAAAGGAGGTGATAAAATGCGTATTTATGCTTGCTTACTTGGCAACTGGGTTGACATCACCGACACTGGTACTGTCGCTGATTATCAAAACCCCGTGACCTACTTCAAAGAAAACCTGCAGTACAGCGAAGGTTCTCGCTACGCCGAGTGCTTCCGGTATGACTACATCCACATTCAGCACCAAGGCAAAGACTATCGCATCAATCCCGCATTTATCCAAATCGTCACAGAATAAAGTTCTGTTTCAGCAGCAGGTCAAGGTGTTCCGGCTTCTCGAAGGTCACCTTGACCTTCTTCTTTGCAAATACACCGTCAATAAGGTTCCGCACCCCATTCCACTGGCTGTCGGTCATGCCTTCCACCAGCTCAATAATTTCCCAACAGTGCTCTGCGTAAATTTCTCTGTCCATTCTTTCTCCCCCCTCCCTTCTTTTTTCGATCCTTCCCCAGCTCCGCCTCGCATGGTATAATGCAGTAAAAATGGCTATCATGCCAAAGGAGGATTTGATATGAATATAAAAATTCCGGATATCGCTTTTGGTAAGGTTATTCCGCCAAACATTGAACGCCTCATTCTCTTGGAAGAAGAAAAGGAAAAAGCTGAAAAGAAGGCGCGCTTATACTTTTGGGGCGGCATCATCACAAGCGTCCTGTGTATGATCGGCGGCTACCTGTTGGGAAAGTTCTGCTAAAAACCGCATAAGCAATTCCCACAGCGTTTCCACTTGCTTATGAATGATCCAGATATTCACCCACAGGGCGATTACTCCAGACACCGAAAAAAGCAGCAGCGCATAAAGTATTGCGTTATTCATTGGACGACCCTCCCTTCTTGATATTTGCACTGTGCAAATTAACGAGTAAAAAAATAAGCACTAAAATCGCACTCTCGAATCTGCAGAAAGTCTGCCACCTGCCGTGCTTCGTCAAGCGTGAATGGGCGTTTTCCATTGATTTTAAGGCACATAGATGGTGTAGCAAGGTTAAGCTGTCTTGCCAAATCATCTTGCGACTTTCCTAATTCTTTCAATCTTGCCTTTATTAACATCGAGTTTGGCATCTGTATTACCTCCTTTCTACAATTCGATTTTAGCACTGCGCAAATTCCAAGTCAATAGCACTGCGCAAACTTTGTGAACTTGCACAGTTGCACAGTGCTATTCTATGCTGTATTATACAGTTAAGAGGTGATTTCTATGATAAATAATGCGGACGTCGGTAAAAGGATAGAAAATCGGCGCACAGAACTTGGGTTGACGCTGCAGGACATCGCAACCGAAGTCGGTGTTGCCATCTCCACGATACAAAGATACGAACAAGGCAAAATTGGGAAAGTAAAATTGCCGGTCATGGAAGCAATCGCTGCTGCACTCCATGTCAGCACGGATTGGCTTCTTGGCATCCCGGGTGCTTGTAAGGATCGCCCGTCAACAATCCTTGCGGATAATATTATTCCTATTCCAAGAACCAGCAAGGTTCCCCTGCTGGGCACCATCGCCTGCGGCGAGCCGCTATTGGCAGAGGAGAACCTGGACGGGTATGTAGAGATGCCGGAGAACGTTCACGCGGACTTCTGCCTGCGCTGCAACGGTGACAGCATGGTGGGGGCTCGCATCAAAGATGGCGATGTCGTATTTATCCGCCAACAGCCAGAGGTGGAGAACGGCGAAATCGCCGCAGTAATCATCGATGATGAAGCAACACTGAAGCGGGTTTATCTCTCTGCCGATAAAATCATTCTGCAGCCGGAAAACCCACGCTACGAACCGTTTGTTTATGTTGGCGAAGAATTATCGCAGATCCGTATCATCGGCAAGGCTGTGGCATTCATAAGCTGGGTGGAGTAAGGCGATGGTTTGCCATCGCCGGCAAAATGTTGACACAGAAAAAGGCTCACCGAAGTGAGCAATTCTTATAACGACGGAGTGATATATATGGAAATCAAAGTATATGCAAACCGAGAAAAAAAGAATGGTGAGCCAAAAACCACATATTCTATTGACCGTAAACCTGAATCCTATAATTGTCTAATCGTCGAGCTTCCCGACGAATTTATCTGGCCCATAGGTCCAGAAGGAGTTATTCTTCTACACCTCGATGGAGAGCTCTACCCTCTACCTGACATATTAACCGAGCGTGGTGGTTTCCCTGGTCTTGTTTACCGGGGTCCTGGGTATGAAAAATTCCACGCTTTTAAGATCGTCAAAATTTTTTCTCTTGACGACTGATGAAGGATCTCACGCACTATAGTGAACAGCCGAAAAATGTTGTACTCCTCCCGAAGTTAGCCTGTGACAACGATTTCGAGATGACACCGAAGAGCATATGTGAAAACAGCAGTTACTGCATCGCAGCCCGTTTTCCTACACAGATAAAATTACGACATAGAAAAAAGCTCACCGGAGCGAGCCGTGAAAACGGTTAACCGTTTTGCATTCTTCCGCAGGATTGTCTTTCATGATTTATTTTCATTTCATGCGATATTTTCGTGTATTTTCTGCTTTATTAACGGAATTTGCGATTTATTCATAATTTTTATGCAGTTTAACGATTGACAAATAGGGTGCGAGAGCATACTATATAAGTAACAGGACCTCCCCGCACCTCTCCGCGCAAGCGTGATGTGAAACAGGGGGGGACATTTTTATTTAGGAGGGTTTTATGGAGCTGGAAGTTAAACAACCGACTACATATGAACAACAGGTAGATAAGCTTCGCAGCAGAGGATGCATCATTGATGATCCTGCCCTATGCATACAAAAGCTGAAGGAGATCAATTACTATCGTTTTACGGCTTACTTCATCTCCTTTTGGCAGGAAAATGATCACGATAAGTATATCCCCGGAACAAGTTTTACTACGGTTTATAACATCTACGAGTTTGATAAGAAACTGCGTGGAATTCTATTCTCTGCAATAGAGGATACCGAAATCTATCTGCGGTCGACTATTGCTTACTATCATGCTCACAAATATGGGGCTCTCGGTTATTTGGATCCTCAGAACTTTAAAAGTCAAAAGCATAACGCCGATAGATTTAACAATATCATCAATGACGCTATTAAGCATAATCAAAATACACCATTCGTCAAACACCACATTAACAAATACGGTGGAAAACTACCAATCTGGGTTATGGTAGAGATTTTAACCTTCTCCAACATTTCTTTCTTTTTCTCCGATATGAAAATGGGGGATCAAAAGGCAATTGCACGCAACCGTTTTTCTGCTCATCAAAACGCAGTTTCCAGCTGGCTACTGTGCTGTTCTAACCTTAGGAACCTCTGTGCACATTATGGGCGCCTATATAATCGAACCTTTACTGCTGTCCCGTCAAGCCTCAACCTATCCCCGGAAGAAGAGCGGCAGCTTTGGGGGGTAATTATGGCGTTGCGAGCACTGTATCCAGATTCGGAAAAATGGAACAATTCAGTTTGCATTTCTCTTACTACACTTATAGCTCACTACCAAGAGTACATTGACCTGTCCTGTATTGGTTTCCCGGATGATTGGCAAAAGAAAATTCAAAAGCTGCCATAACTTCGGGAATACATACTTCGAACAAAATAATGATCCCCTTATCGTAACAGTCACATGCTAACCATGCTGTTACACTCTTCCTCTCGTTCTCCGGTGACGTTTACTGTACAGAACCGCAATAATATAGAACCTTGCACAGCCTTTGAAAGGAGTGAAACTATGTACCGTCCGCCAGAGCTGACCCTCAACCCGGATGAGGTCCTTGTCTACCTGCGAAAGTCCAGATCTGACGACCCTCTAATGTCTGTAGAAGAAGTTCTTGCGAAACATGAGACGATACTCGATGAATGGTCTGAAAAGAACCTCGGCGGGCTCGTTCCAGAGGAAAATAAATACCGCGAGGTGGTTTCCGGCGAGACCTTAAAGGAGCGCCCGGAAATTAACACTGTCCTACGCCGCATCGAATCCCCGAAGATAAAAGCAGTGGCTGCCGTCGAACCGCAGCGTCTTACCCGCGGCGATCTGGAGGACATCGGCAGATTGATGAAACTGTTTAAGCACACAAAAACACTGATCATTACACCGACCCGCACCTACGATCTGCAAGACGATTATGATTGGGACGCCTTCGAACGCGAGCTGAAGCGCGGAAATGAATTTCTCGAATATACGAAGAAGATCTTGAACCGTGGCAGGTTATTGTCCGTCTCCCAAGGGAACTATATCGGATCCATTCCCCCGTATGGATATAAGAAAGTATTCGTCACTGACGGGAAACGTAAGTGCCCGACTCTGGAAGTCGTTGAGGACCAGGCAGAAGTCGTCCGCACTATATTCGATTTGTTTGTGAACCAAAACTATGGAAGCTGCAAAATACGGAACTACTTAAACGATATGCACGTCCCTGCTCCAAGGGGAGAAAAATGGACCGAAAACGGCATGCGGGATATGCTGACGAATGTGCACTATATTGGAAAAGTAAAATGGAACTGGCGCAAAAATATCACAACGGTGGAAGAAAGTGAAATTGTTACGCATCGACCGAAGGCGCAACCCGGCGAATATTTGATATTCGAAGGCAAGCATGAAGCCATCATTTCCGAGGCTCTGTTTAATGCTGCGCAAGAAAAGATCGGCCACACCGGTAGAGTAAAGTCCGATCATGAGATGGTTAATCCATTTGCCGGAATATTGTTCTGCAAGTGCGGGAAAGCATTGACCATGAAGGTCCAAAAAGGGGCGGATGGCAACATGTCCAGTAGATTTTACTGTGCAAATCTGCGGAACTGCGGAACCTCCTCGTGCATGTGTAATGAAATCGTCGAGAAAGTCAGCGATACTCTTAAGCAGGCAATCCAGGACTTCACTGTTATGCTTGACAGTGGCGATAAGGAGAGCATTAAACGGCACACAGCACGCATTAAAATACTAGAGACAAAGCTACAGGATCTCGAAAAAAGAGAAATGGCGCTTTGGGAGGCTCAAGCTGATCCTGATCTCTCTGTTCGAATGCCAAATCACATCTTCCTTGCGCTTAATGACAAGATCGTGAAGGAACGAGAGCAGACCACTCTTATGCTGGAACAGGCTTATGCCTCTATGCCAAACCCTAAACTATACAGAGAGAATATTCAGCGGTTCAGTGATGCGGTGGAAGCCCTAAACAGTCCGGAAGTTCCTGCTGCCATAAAGAATAAACTCTTAAAAGCATGCATAGAGCGCATCGAATACAGCAAGCCAAAAGCGGAGCGTATTAAAAGCTCATCAAAGCGGATCTGGGTAAATGGACATAGGATCAGAACAAATCCACTCCCTACCGGCGGCAACTGGACATCTCCGGAGATATCTCTCGATATCAAGTTGCGGGTTTAGTTTTGTGCCGACCATAACTATCAATGATGTTCCAATGAGCTGGCGCATAGATGATGATATTGAACGGACAAAAGAAGAACTGCAGCAAAGCATTTTTTGCTGCAGTTCTTCTTTTGTGTTGGGCTTTGGATTAAAAGCGAACACCCTTTTGTTTTTCCCTCAGGCATTTGCCAGTATAGTTGGTATACCAAAGCAATAAATATGAAAGGCTACACTTATTAGCTTTAGAAAGCAAGTGTAGCCTTTCATATTATTAAACCGTAATAGTGTATCTTTCTTTCAAATCATTGTACCAACTAAAATCAATATATCTTTCTTTTTGTAGTCTACCTACAACAATTCCAGGAGCTACCCCAATTCCCTTGGCAAAATAAATAATCGCACCTCTCGAAAAATCTCGCCGTTTGGTAAAAGTCTGAAACTCTTCTTGTGGGATTAGTGAATCTCTTGCAAATATATCAGCCATGTTCTCTTTCTCTTCTATCGTTCCCACTCCTCGGCCAAAATGTCCTAAAAGTATATGACCGATTTCGTGAAACAGGCTGAACCAAAACCTATCTGCATCTCTTCCACGCACTGTCATTCCAACTACAATTTTGTTATTATCGACAAATGTTGCACCATGCAAAAACGAACCGCCAATATGAGGCAAAAAAACTACTGCAATTCCACAGTTCGCCAATAATGCACGTAATTCCTTGCAAAAAATATCTGGCTCTTTCTGGGTCATCGCACGTATTTCTGGAATTCTCTCCTCCAACTCTTTAATGTTAATAAGGTTTGTTTGAATCTTTCTTGCTTCGAGTTTTGCCTTTTGGACCCACGCAATTAGTGCAAAATCGGCTTTTTCCGAGATAGACAACCTGCGGCACGCTACATTAGGAAGCAAGCTGTCATCGACAAGATTCTGTAATTGGGTAACCTCAAAAAACCTTCTTAAATTTACTGTTCGTTCATCGGACTTTCTTGTGTCTGGTAACCACTTATTTTTTGCCATTTCGGAATACGGGAATTTCTTGGCTATTTTCATATCTGCATCTAATGCGTTTTCAGCATCTACTTTTGCAAGCTTCTCCCGATAAATTGCTTCGAGATTGTTCCAAAATCTCGCAGAAATCCCCAATACCATTTCCAATTTATATGCAACCTCTGGCGTGAGCTGCACATCGCCATTGATTAAATGACTAATATGCTTCTCAGACATATTCATACGAGCAGCTAATTCCTTTTGACTCATCCCGCGATCGACAAGCTGCTCCTTAATCGTAGCCCCGGGCGGTGTGGCTATATAGGTTCGACTCATTCTCATCCCAATTTCCTCCTTAAGCAATTCTTCTCAATTCATTTATGATAATCAATAATTTCAATAACGCTAACTATTTGGATTTCACCATTTCTCTTTTCAAAAACAAGTCTCATTGGCTGTACGAGGTCTACAGCATATTGATTTTCCCGGTTGTGATGCAACGGGTGGCACCGACCTATGCCTTGCTGGAGCATCTCTTCTACGCTTCCAGCAGCGATCATTTCGTCTATACGCATATGGATCTTCTTTGCCATTTCTATCCCGTATTCCCTCACTGCGTCAGATGCTTTTGTGCAAATCTTTCTTATTCTGTTGTTTTTATACTCGACCTGCAACATATCACCTCTCTTTGTATTAACCTTATAGGTTAATTGTATTCACATTTTTTTATTTTGTCAAGTATAAAAGGCAACTGATTTTTCATCTGCTCTATTTGTCTATCGAAAACCACTCGCCTAGCGAGTGGTTTTCGATAGACAAATAGAGGGGCGCCGTGAAGCGCCCCTTAAAATTATTTTTCGTCATATTTGGCAATCGCCGCGAGGATCTCATTGCGGAAGTCCTGCGCATTGGCATGCTGCAGCTGAAGCTGCTCTTTGAGATCTGCCAGCTCTGCGGCCAGCTTATCATAATCGCTCGGCACCTGGGTATCGTTATTGAGATACTGCCGCACCGCCGCCAAAAATGCTCTCCAGTGCGGTCTGATATAGGCAGGGCAATCTTTCCTTGGATACCAGTCATGGTGCTGGTAGACTGCGGTTTCGTCCAAGCCATGCCGTTTGAGAATCGCTGCGCAAAGTCTTGCACCGTTATCTTCTGCAATCCGGTTATACTCGGCATCAGTGCCGTCCATGATGATCTCGATGGCGATGGTAGTGCTGTTGCCGGGGCCGTAGTTTCCATCGGCAGCGTGCCAACCGACCTCGCTTTCGTCAAGGTTTTGCCATGCTTCAACATCATCTACATAGTAGTGGACACGGACAGACCCCATGTTGCAGTTGGGATAAGTTGCTCTGGTGTACTGCTCGGCCATTGTGGTTCCATTAGGGATTTTTATGCGCCCGGTATTATGGATCGTGACGCCTTTAATCACCGATAGCGGACGATTGGCCTTATAGGTCGTGCCCTTGCGGTAGGTGTAACCACCTTCCTTAACGTCACGGTTCCAAACCGCAGAATCCGGGATTATCTTCTCGCAGATTTTTACTCCGTTATCATAGCGCACGTTATCCGGGATCAGGAAAGCCATTAGGCCTCCCCCTTTCCTTCGGCATCCAAAATAGCCGCATCAGTGTGTTTAATCATCCCCGTTGTGGCTGCATCGTAGGTGCCATTGGCGGCCAACGATACCACCACAGCATTGACAGCAGATAGTACGCCACTTTCAAAGGTCAAGCTCCCGGTGAAGAAGGAAGATCCAATCAACAGCAGCACCGCCACGAAGTAGGAAAGAAGCTGGCTGTTTACTTTCCCGAAAATCTGGAGTTGTTTAAGGAACTGGGTGATGAGAGTAACCATCATCACGGCGCCGGCATAAGTACCAAGGGTCTGCCACGTAACAAATTCGTTCATAGTATACCTCCTTACAGAAATTTAAGATCGCCACGGATGCAGCGATCATGTACGCTTTTGATATTGCGGATGGCTGCATCCGCTTTGGAATTGATGTAAACATCTTCATGCTCAACGCAGAACTCTGTGTAGTTGTCGATGTCCTCCAGAACGTTATTGAAGGACTCCTCGCTATGGTTCACCCCTCGCCGAAGTTCATCAGAAAAGCGAAGGATCCGAGTGCGGCACATATCGGCACGGTATCTCTCATCTGCATCAATGTGCAGCTGGAGCTTATTATCCACCGCTTGCATGCAGCAGATGATTTGATCTTGCTTGTCCATCTTACGGTCAATTCGGCCAAGCACCCAGCTGATTATCGTAGCAACCACGCCGGATCCGAGGACGGCAAGTGCAATTTCCATCGGTTATACCTCCGTGTAGGTAGATTCGACCAATACATTCAGCTCGCTGCACTCTTCATCGGTCAATTCATCTACCATGTAGAGCACACTGATTTTTTTCTTTGCAACTTTCGCCGTTTTGTAATACTTGTGCGAGATAAGGACTCTCAACATTTCTGCAGTAGTATTAGACATTTGAAATTACCTCCATTGCCGTATTATATTTTTGTTCGACTGCATCGCCAATTAGGGCAAGCAGGCTATCAACATCTGCTTTGATCTTCACCAAAGCCAAGCTTCCATCGATGCATTCAATCTCTGTTGCATCGGCCTGAAAAACAGTATCCGCAACGCCATCTTCCGTCGGAACTTTCCCAACCACATACTCCGCATCATCCATGTCACATGGTACGTAGCAGCCATTTTCAGCGAGCTTTGCATATACCAATGTATCGGAGTACCGCTCCACACCATTTGTTTTGATCTTATACATCGGGTTATACCTCCTTTATAAGCTTTCTAATATACTCCAGGTCCTTAACCGGTGCACAGAAAAAATCATAATTCCATAGCCAGTGGTCCAAATGCTCCGGTCGTCTATATTTTTGCAGAGATGCATCAGACCAGAGCCTATCCCAACGTTCTTGGTGGTTTCCATCCGGTTTCCCGAGGATCTTAATAATGTCTGCGGTCCGGTATCCTCTCTCCAGCCCGCATCCATCATCATCGCATGAAAAAAAGTCGTAAGCATGCTGGGAAGTATCCATGCAAACAGCGGTGCCTTTGTGCATTAAAATACCGCCCTGATTTGTCAGGACGGTACCATAAGGAATATTTACTTTTCCACCTATGCCATCGAATTTAGCTCGTCTGTGGCATACATATCGATTGAACATCTTTAACCTCCGGGAATAGTGTGTGGAACAGTCGCTGCAGGTGCAGCAGCCGGCCATGATCATTATAATTGCGATAATATGCGCACTGGCATTCCATGTACTGCTGAACATCAAAAATGGATCTATCCCCTGCCTCTAATTCTACTCGGAATAGTTTTAGCTTTCGCCTGGCACGCTTTATCCCATCCCGGTTCCCATTTACTATGACTTTCCCACTTGCGGTGAGGGTAAATCGAGCTTTGCAAAAGCGGAATGGCTTCGTCAACTGGATTACCTTGCATTTGCGTTTGTTAACCATGACGCCAACTGCTTCAAATCGACGGACAATTTCATGCCCCATATGCTTCGCTTCATCCACGGTAGGAAAGAACGCATAGTAATCATCCATATAATGCCCCGCACAGTGTATTCGTGCCTGGCATTTGATCCATTGGTCGATACCGCTCGGCATCGCAACCATTTCCTGCTGGGATGGTTCGACTCCAAGCGGGAGCCCTCTACCTGGGGTAGTGCATGGGGACGACATGATAATCGTGTCGGCAAGTTCCCGTAGCTCCTGGTTGAGGAGAAGTTCTTGATGGCGTTTGTACAGTAGTGCATGAGGAGCATTTGGGAAAAACCCTTTAAGATCAATCAACAGAACAGCTCCATCCCGGCCGTAGTAACGATAATGCCAGCGAAGCTGATCCTTTACACGGCTGAATTGCCAATGCAGGCC
>ERZ1026850.198-NODE-198-length-39315-cov-10.342410_pt1 | contig 39315 bp, 29 predicted proteins | sample MGYA00380155_ERZ1026850 | MGnify/ENA primary metagenome ERZ1026850 (study PRJEB33269, sample SAMEA4719791) | human gut metagenome | biome: human-associated habitat; feature: organic feature; material: feces | place: Cameroon | collected 2013-10 ... | reverse complement strand
AAGAATTTTCGAGAATCGTATGTGTTTCACTGTTTAGTTATCAAGGTTCTTGCTCGCTGTCGTTTGTGACAGCTCATTTATTTTATCACGTTCATTTCTGTTTGTCAAGAACTTTTTTCAAGTTTTTTCAAAACTTTTTTAATGAATCTTGTGATTCGTTGCTCATCAGCAACTCGTTTACTTTACCACATTCATTTCCGAATGTCAAGTACTTTTTTGAAGTTTTTTATTTCTTTCAAAATCAAGAACTTCAAACGGAGAAGGAGGGATTTGAACCCTCGCGCCGGTCACCCGACCTATACCCTTAGCAGGGGCACCTCTTCGGCCTCTTGAGTACTTCTCCTGACTCCGAATTCATAATCTCTTATGCAATTTGAAGTGCATTTCATCCGAAACGCATGATTAAGTATACACAATGTCTTTTACATTGTCAACACTTTTTTTTATTTATTTTAACATTTTTCCACCAATTTTTTCACCCAGCTTTTACCTGCCTGCTGGAAGCAGGATTTTAAGCTCAAACCAGTTGTTTTCCTGGGCAGCAACCACGGAGCCATTATACTTTTCCACGGTACTTTTTATACTCTTCATTCCATAACCATGAAGCCGTTTATCTTTCTTTTTTGTAACCGGCATGCCATTCTTGAACTGTATCTTTTCATCACAGTAATTCTCCGTGCGGATACGGACGAACTGCTTTTCGCGGGTCACATAAAGCCAGATCAGACGTTTTTCTTTTTCCTGCTGCTTCTCTGCGCATTCGATTGCATTATCCAGCATATTGCCAAACAATGCACTCACATCCATATCTTCCATAAATGAAAGAGCTTCACCGTCTACAATAAATTTCAGTTCAATCTCTTTATTCTGGCAGATCATCGCCTTATTCGTCAAAACTGCATCGAGTATCTGGTTTCCTGTCTTATTCTGCGTCTCATAGACTTTGATCTCACGCTCCATCTTTTCCAGATAGCTGGTGGACTTCCCTACATAAGACTGTGTCTTAAGAAGATTGATCTGATGCTTCAGGTCATGATACTTCTGATTTACCATATCGATATTCTCTTTTGAGAGCTGATAGTTCTTGTACTGCATCTCCATAATATTACGGAGCGCATCCTTCTCAAAACGCATCTGGATCTCTTTTACCTGCGTGTGATATGCATACAGAACAGCAATACCGCTCAGATCCACAAATGTACGGATAATAAAAATATCCATAACAAAGCTTCCGCTGAACAATCCATTCTGGTCCAGATAACTGAGATTGCTCACCGCGAATACAGATACTGCAATAATAATGACGATCCATAATTCTCTTCTTGTGATATGGAACTCTTCCAGATCCTTTTTGAGATTCAGTTCCATCAGCATCAATATTGAAAAGATCACTGCATAGACCAGGATCAGCTCGATCCATCTCCAATGCTCGCCATTTATTCCCTTTATATATTTTATATAGTAAAAAATCTGCCAGCACAGAGAAGCCGCAAACTCGCCGTTGACAAAAGCCTTCACACAATAGAAACCTGCCTCCCTGGGTGAAATATCATTACATATGTAGATATATCCAAGAAGGAGTCCTACGATCAGCAACATCGATGGAATAAACAATTCCTGTCTTATCCCGTCCGTCACAGTCATAAAAAATAAAAGGAGGGCAAACTGAGCACAGCTTACTGCTGCCAGCTTCCATCTCCCGATTTTTCTTTCATTCGCACCTGTTATCACAAATGCGGATAAAGCATAAGCTATGGCATAGTAATACCCTGGTGTGTTTACCACCGCTACTGTGTTCATTTGCCCACCTCATTCAAATATTCATTTAATGCGTCCAAAAACGGCTTGCGCCTGCTCCTGCTTACCTGGATCGTATCCCCATTGACGCTGACATCACTGCCCATGTAATTGTCTACATACTCCAGATTTACCAGATAACATCTGTTGCATCGGAAATACCGCTTTGCGTCAAGCTGACTCTCCGCATCACGGATCGTCCCCTTGGTGACAAAGCTACCTTCTGTTGTATGATAAATAAGAAGATGATCCTGCACTTCCACATAACAGATCTGAGCAATATCCAGTTTCTTCTTACCGCCCTTCAACGCTATGGTGATAAATTCTTTTTCCGGCGTCTTCACTTTGCAAAGTGCTCTTCCCATACTCTCAGAAAAAGAAAAATACGAAATAGGCTTCAGCATATAATCCAGAGCATTTACCTTGTATCCCTGAATTGCATACTGAGGCATATTGGTTATAAATATAATAACAACGTCCTTGTCAAGTTCACGGATTCTCTCGGCAGTTTTCATTCCATTTAAAAATGCCATCTCAATATCCATGAGAATAAGATCGTAATCGGCAGAATAATCCGTTACGATATCCTCGCCATCTGAAAACTCCGTGATCTGAAACTTCAGCCCGTTTTCTTTCTCGTATCGATTCAGATGAGTTCGCAACGCTTCCCGGTCGTGCGCATCATCTTCTACTGTTGCAATACGAATCATGCTCATCCCCCGTGCTTTCCCTTAATCATACAAGTAGTATAACAAGAAAAAGCACAGGAAACAATCCATTTTTATCTCAGTGTAAACGAAACAAAGTCAAAGCTTCCCTTTCCTTCGAAGGTGAAAAACAGTGCTTCTTTGCTTCCACAAGGATGCATAGCTGACTTAAACTCTTTAAGCACTTTGGATGAGCTCACTGCGATTGCAGCCACTGCCTCTCCGGTTTCGGATGTGCGGACATACAGAGTTCCTTCTGCGTGTCCTTTTATCATAACCGCGATTTCTTTTGTCTCGCTGAGGTCAAAGTACTTAAATCCTGCCAAAGCACCATCGCACATATTTGCAATGTACTGATCCGGACCACATTCTCTGTCCTTTCCATCCTGTGTCAGATAAGGACAGTCTTTTTTAGAATGCTTGATCATACTTAAGAAACGAGTTCCTCTTTTTCCATAAAGATTGCAGACAATATAAGACGGATACATTCCTTTTCCTGCAAGCGGGCCTCCATTCAGTCCACAGGAAGTCATCTCTGCCTGATAGAATTTTCCATCCTCAAAACGGATTTCCTCTGCCATAGCCTGGCGTGAGGACTGCTTACGGTTACTGTGTCTGTGATAGAAGACATAATACTTTCCGTTCAGTTCGATCAGACTGCCGTGTGTATTTCCGGTATTAAATCTTGCATTCTTCACATCCGGAACACCTTCAAGTCCCACGTCACCATTGCTTACCAGAATACCGCCATACTGGAAGCCGCCTGTCGGGCTGTCGCTCGTTGCATAGCAAAGCTCATGGCTGTTCATTGTGCTGTAGATAAAATAATAAGTTCCATTAAACTTACGCAGTGAACTGGCCTCAAGGAAGGAGTGTCCCTCATAAGGAGTTCCGATGGATTCCTTTTCGCCTGCAATACCAATGTAAGATGGTCCATTCAGTACTGTCAGCATATCGGACGGATCAAGTTCAAAGCACATCGGGCCATGTTCCGTCGGTTTGGAGCCATCCAGAAGGATTGGGTTTCCTGCAAGTGCAAAACCCGTATACAGATACAGTTTTCCATCGTCATCCATAAAGACACCCGGATCAAACTGGAACGGCTCATCCTTTTTGCCAATGGCAATGCCATCACTGTATTTTACATATCCGTAGAATTCATATTTTCCCGCCGGTTCGTCGCACACTGCAACCGAGATCATCTTTGTGCCGCCCATAAAATAATATAAGTAAAATCTTCCGTCTGGACCCTGGATCATATCCGGTGCTGCCAGACCATTGGTCAGTCGGATTCTCGGAGCCGCCGGATCCTGTTCTCTTTTATAAATACATCCTTCATAACGCCAGTTGCCCAGATCATCTACCGGCGCAGACCAGCAGACATAATCGCCCAGGCAGAAATTCAGTCCGTTAAAAATATCATGAGAACCATACACATATACACGGTCTCCAACAACATGTGGTTCTGCATCCGGAACATATTCCCAGCTTGGCATATATGGATTTACAGCCTGTTTTGTTTTCATATTTTCCCTCCAGATTCATAGTTTCAATACACAGTTTACATTTCTTTTTAGCGCAGTCTCGCTTTTATCATCATTACTGCATTGTATCATTCTTTAATATATAAGGATTCTTTTCATCGCGGTTTGTTCATTTTTCTGCGTGAGCGGTCTCTTTTTGGATCCGCTGTGCATAGAATGACCAGAAATAATTTCTCTTGTAGCTGTCCACTGAATTCTGCGGAACAACAATATTCGCACTCGTTCCATCCAAAAGATGCTGTCCCACGATACACTTTGAAGGATCCTTCTGCTCAAGGATGATTCTTTTAAGTCCATAGCACTCGGCAAACGCAAGGTCCTCAATCTGTGTTACCGTCTCCGGGATCACAATAGTTTCTTCCTCTTGGTATTTCAGGCTGTCCGCCTCTGTCCAGATTCTGCCTTCTTCGGATGCATTCTCCCAGGTGCGGCGCGGTTTCTCCGGAAGCTCTGCCATCACAGCGCGGTCATCCCCAAGCATGGCCTTGATATCACGGATCAGCTGGATCGTATTCATTTTCTTTCCCGCCTGATTCAGATGAAAATTCGTATCAAAGAACCACTCCGCCTCCATCAGACTGTTGGCCGGATTTCCTATGATTGGAAAATCCAGTTCTTGCCGCAAAAAAGCATCGTACGAAGTCACCGCCTTCGTATCTTCCACCGCAAGCACATTCGATGGACAATATCTGTACCAGACGAGTGCCCCCGCCTCCTCAAGGCGGCCGGCCCAGTCATTTATATACTCCAAAAATTCCGACTGCACCACATCCTCATCAAACCGTATCTTCTGATTAATATCATAACCCTGCGGAAGAACATTCTCCCGGCACACATCCAGATCAATATCTCCATACTCGTTAAATGATTTTTTCTGATATACACTGTCCGTCTGTGGAGTCTGCCCCTTTAACACATATTTTAGCTTTTCAAATGCAAACCCAGGGAAGTTTCCAAGCATTGTCTCAAAATTTTCAGATTTAATATCCCGCAGCATCCCAAAAGCCCCGTCGACAGCCTGCCACATGTACTCCCCGTTAAAATAATCCGAGAGAGTCTGCTCACTTTGTTCCGGAGAAAGGATCACAATGTCACCCTCATGGATATAAGCTTCCGAAAGATCCAGCACTGCCTTTGTCCCAAGTCCTGCATACATACCAAAATTGACTATCTCATAGGACGGAAAAAACTCCTCAAGCATGGAACTGTCACAGTCAAATGCAGCCCCGCTGCCGCCGATGAGCACAATCCTTTTTCCTTCTGTACTCTTTAATCTCTCGTATTTACTTTTTAATTCTCCCATAAACGTATTTCCAAACTGCGCCGGCAGGCCAAAGCCGCAGAACAGCAAAAAGCCCTGTTCCACCACAAGCACCAACAAAGCAATTAAAAAAATACGTTTTACTATTTTTCTGTCCATACTCAAAACCTGAAATAAATAAATTCATTTTCACCGCCGGACGCCATCATGCCAAGCCATGAAAACTCAATCGCAGTTACCATAACAACAAAGATCACCGCTGCCAGGCAAAGTTTCTTTTTACTCTGACAGCATTGGTCTATCTCATCAGGAAATCTCTCCAGGATCAGCCAGCCAGGAAGCACCACAAGCAGGCGCAAAGCCTTTACCCCCTGGATGCCAAAGGCACTCAGCATTTCTGAGATTCCTCCTCCCAACGGATTCACAAACACCTGCATTAAAATCCGACACGCGTCTGAAATCGAAGGAGTTCTGAAAAATATCCACGAAATATTCACCAACGTCATGGTCACAAGCCATCCTATCACCGGAGGCAGGATTCTCTTTTTGTCTTTTCGAATCCGCGCGATGCACATAGAACCAACCATGCAGATTCCGTGAAACAGGCCCCAGACCACAAAATTCCAGGATGCTCCATGCCAAAATCCACTTAATAAAAACACGATTAGTACATTTCTGCACTGCTTTGCAAAACCTCTCCGGTTTCCTCCAAGAGGAATATACACATAATCTGTGAACCAGCGCGTCAGACTAATATGCCAGCGTCTCCAGAAATCCTGGATGCTTGTCGCGCGGTAAGGATGCCGAAAATTTTCCATAAGGTGGATTCCCATCAGCTGAGCCGCGCCCCTTGCAATATCCGTGTAGCCGGAAAAATCACAATAAATCTGTACAGCAAAAAACATTGTTCCCAAAACAGCCCCTATACCACCTGCATTCTGAGGTGAAGCATATATTTTATCAATATATACAGCGAGGTAATTTGCCACGACAACTTTTTTGTAGAAACCACGCAGCATCAGCCAAAAACCATTTATAAAATCAATTCTGTTTCTTACATGTTCTTCTTTCAGCTGCCCCAACAGACTTCCCGCTCTCTCAATCGGACCTGCTACCAACTGTGGAAAAAATGAAACAAACAGCGCATAACTGAGTAAATCTTTCTCTGCTGAAATATCTCCACGATATACATCAATCACATAGGACATTGTCTGGAAAGTATAGAAAGAAATGCCCACCGGAGGGACCGAATACTTTAATCCAATTAAAAGTCCCAGACATACCACCACGGTCAACATCATCCAGGCTTTTTTGTGCTCTCCCTTCTCGATGCCTTTTCCAGCCAGATAAGTGACCACTGTTGTAAGCAACAGCAGACCACCTGCCCATGAACTTTCTCTTATATAAAAGAAATAGCTCACCGCAAGCAGAAAAACTTCTCTGCGCTTCCACGGAAGCTTCCAGTACAGGAACACCACCAACGGAAAGAGAAAAACGAATGTCAACGATATAAAATTCACTTTTCACCCTCCTTTGCAAGCTGCTCCTTCAGATCCCGGATTACCTTTTCTGTTCGGATCTGCACACCTTCTGTTGATAAATGATTATCTGTACCATACAGATACGTTCCCGTATATAATGAATCCTCGAGTTCGGAAATAACCGGCACTTTCAGATTTTTCTTTAAATATTCGTCCAGACGCGTCCGTTCTTCCGGCGTGCTGTCCTTAGAAAGTGCATATTTATTTCTCGGTGAATAGGTAAAGTACACTTTTATTCCCCGATCAAGAAATTTCTCAAATTCCTTATTCATAGAATCTACAAGAGTTTCCTTTGGAAATGCATTCACCGTGTAATTTACCGGAAGTCCATAGATTGGTGCTTCCTTGGCAGAATTAGGACGATATATCACATAATCTCCATACTCATTATAGCTTGGTTTTTCCACTTCATTTCCATCCTCATCGTATTCCGAGGCAGATACATCATAATCTTTTCTTTCCATATCCTGTCGGGCAGCCTGATAAGCAGTAAAAGCCGTAAACACCTGCGTATATTCTCTGATATCAAGCCCTGCAAACGCATCATAATTGGATTCCATCATGGCAAACGTTGCGTAATCCAGTTCCCTCTGATAGCAGAACTGCCTGTTCGCCGCATCAAATTCCGGTGAATCCAGAAGAATATCCCCCTCTTTCATGCATGGAAGAATCAATTCCAGCTGCGGAAGTGCCGGCGAATAAGCAAAAACTCCCATGTTGACCACCTCATAGTCTGAGAAAACCTGATCGATCATTTCACTGTCATACCCGAATCTTGTCGAAGACCCGGAAAACAAGACAATTTTCTTTTTTTCCTTCATGCTCAGCAACCGATCGTATTTATCCTGGAATGTATCAAAATAGTTTCCGCTATAGGCCGGACTCTCGATTGCATTAATATGCAGAGTGCTCAAAAGGTCACAGCCCTGGAATGCATAGTCACTGACCTTTGTCAGATCATCATAAAAATACAGCTGCTCCAGATGACTGTCTTTGAATGCCCACTTTTCGATCTCATAAATTCCCGGCGACAGGATCACTGTTTTGCAGTCCGTATCCGCAAAAGCCTGCTCCCTGATCGTACGCACCGGCAACCCTCCGAGCACAGCCGGAACACAGATTTCCTGCTCTTTTCCTGTATAGCCGGTTATTTCCACAAAGTCGCCTTCTTTTGTATATATAAACTCCTCCTCAGGCGACCACTGTCTCCATTGTGCATAAAGAACAAGTCCTTTTTTCCATTTGACCCTGCTTCCAAGCCCTACAGCTTCTCCACTTCCATCAGCTCTGGTATTCCAGCCGATCAATGTATATCCATCTCTGGAAAAAACGTCCGTTCCAATCGAAGTATTGATTCTCTGATGTGTACCACGATAACAGATACTCATCCTGTCAGATTTTGATAAAATATCTGTTCCTCCGTTGGAATCATAAACAATCTCATATTTTCCTTTTTCAGCCTGAATGCAGATACTCTCTGAATATCTCACATCACGAAGGACAATTTTCACTTTTCCATTATTTATTTCGGATATCTCTGTTTCTCCATGATAATCTGTACCCAGGAGCTCCCAATCATCATCCACCGTAACCTCAAAATTCACATCACTTCCATATTTTACAGTTCTTACAGACTCTTCTATCCGATATCCATCTCCGGCTTCCATCACGATATAGCATAGATTCTCTTTATTTGATTTAGCCTTACCACATCCGATAATTCCTGTCATCAACAACAAAAGGAGCATTAAAAATGCCATATTTATTTTTCTTTTACACATACACAACTGCTCCTTTTCCATTTTATTTCTCATCTAATCACAATAAAAGGCGGCCTTCCGGCATACGAAAGGCACAGTTTTCTGTTCACTAACCTTATATATACCAGAAGACCGCCTGATTTCAACAGTCTTTTATTTATTCTTTCTAGCCGCAATAGCTTTCTGTTCTTCCGGCAGATTCTTTTCTACAGTAAAGAAGAAGATCAGAACTGCACAGAGTGCATAAGCGATCGTCTCAACCCAAATATATCCGACAGAGATTGCTGTCTGTACACTTGCTGTCTGTGCCATAGTACCCAGGGCAATGTCTGCTGCCTGGTCGTATCCGCTTGCATTCAAAAGTGCACTGAAAATAGAGTTACATATCGGAGTTCCGGCTACCATGATCGAACTGTAAATAGACATGGTCAGTCCATCTGTACGGATTCCCGCCTTGTACTCAATGTGGTCGATAACGTCCGCAAGCATGGCAAGAATCATATAGCAGGCCGGTGAAGAACCAAGGCACTTCAGAGCCACACCGATTGCAACAGGAACGATCTGTCCATTACCGAGGATAGCGATCACACCACCGATGGCTCCGATCGTCATACCTCCCATACATACAAAACGTTTTCCGTATTTGTTGCAGAGCGGAACAATTACCACTGCTGCCACAGCCATCGGAACCGCTCCCATGATACTCAAAAGAGACTGAGAAGCGCCCCACGCATCCGCTGTCCCAAAGAATGTATTGTCCATTACCCATTTACAGAAATAAGTCATGGAACCATTTTTCATGGCACCGCTCCACTGGAAGCCCATATAAAACAGCATAACGATCCACCACATTTTTTCGCTGGTAACAGCACTCAGCTGCTCTTTCAGAGAAGCAGTCTTAACCTTTGACTCCTCAGACGCTCCCTGCTCCATCTGCTCTTCCGTTACACGCTCACGAGTAAACTTGAACTGTAAAAAGATCGTCAGTGCAGAGAAGATTGCGATTGCAGTCATCGCCACAAGCCACAGATGCTGGTTTTCCTTTAATGCAAAGGATACCAGAACCGGGAACACCATAGAACCCGCACCCATAACCGCAAGTCCTGCCACATTGGTAAATGAAGCCAGGGCTCCTCGCTGCTTGCTGTTTCTTGTAGAAACCGGGATCAGTGTAGAGTTTGCAGTATTGTAAAGCGGATAAGCCACAGCATAAAAAAGATTATATGCGATTGCGATCCATACCATTTTTGCAGTCCCCTCAAAAGGAACCACAAACATCAGCACAGATGCGATGGAAAGTGTCAGCGCAGACAAAAGAATCCACGGTCTTGCCTTTCCTGCCATTGTCCTTGTGCGCTCAATAAGCTGACCTACGATCAGGTTTGCCGCCACGATCAGAATCGTCGAGAACAGCTGTAAGGTTGTCAGGAATGTAAGATTCAGTTTCAGGACATCCGTAAAATAATTCTGAAGGATACTTGTAAAAATACCAGAAGCCAGAAGAGCTCCAAACGGTCCGATAAAATATCCGATCAGCATTTCCGGAAATCTTACATCATCTGTTTTGATTCTGGAACCGGTCAGAGGACCGTTCCAGAAATCTTTCTTTTTATTACTCATAAAATCAATCCTTTACTACTTTGAAAAAGGAGGAGATGATCGTGCAGATCAGAGCGACCGCACATACGATCATTCCCAGGATTGCACCTTTTAAATCCGCCATATTCTGCGCGTTGTTTTCAAAAGTCATAATTGATCCAATCGCAGCAATTCTGCTTCCGATAAAGGAGATCAGAGAATACGCTGTCAGCACGCCGCAGGCTATTGGAATAATATCCAGAACCGGTTTTGCTCCTGCTTTTACAGAAGCTGCGATCATAACAATCTCAAGAATTGCAGCCACAGCCAGGCAGGCTGCGATCTTATTATCAATACCAGTTGTTTTTGCAAAATAATTTGTTTTGCAGTTCATCACATACAGAACCAGTCCTGCAACCGTTACAAGAACAGTTATCACACTTAAGACCAGGCCTGCACCCATTTTTTTCTTTTCAGCCATAGTTTACCTCCTTACTGCTCTTTCTTTTTCAGTCCAAGCAGATACATTGCTGCACAGAGTACAGTCAGTACACCAAATCCAATGCGAAGACCTGTGATCAGATTGTCATACCATGTGTTCAGTTTTTCAATGTGTGTACTAGTTGACATACCATCCATTGCATTTGAGTTTGCAAGTGCATAGTTCTGATAAAGCATTGCCTGTTTCAGATCTCTCAGAAGTTCCTCGCTCTGGCTTGCATTTTCCACACTCCAGTATGGCCATTTTTCCATAACAGCTTCCATTGTGTTGTCACCTGTGTTACAGGTCATTGTCACACCATTGTGTACAGCCATGCGGATCTTTGTATATGCAGGATCCTGGATAAAGTCTTCAGACATCAGGCCCTTGAATCCCCACTCTTTGCGAAGGATGTTCAGAAGAAGTCCGGTATGTGCGTTACTTGTCACACAGCCAACACGGTTATATGTAGTCATTACAGCAAGAGCATTTGCATCCTCGATACATGCCTGTGTTCCACGAAGTTCGTTTTCACGGGCTGCCTGCTCGGTCATAAATTCGGCAATACCTGTACGGTTGATCTCAGTGTCATTAAATGCCAGATGCTTCGGTGCAATAAGTGCTCCGTATTCCTGGCCTGTCTTGATGATCGCAGCACCCTGTCCGGCTGTCAGAACAGCATCTTCAGAGAAGTATTCATGGTTACGTGCATTGTATGGTGTACGATGAAGGTTTGTTCCAACGCCCCACCAGATTGTTGTGTTTGCCCACAGAGAATAGTTTCCGATTGCTTTCCCCCATTCTGCTGCCAGCTGTTTGCTGAATGTCTGGCCGATCACAGTTTCTACTGCCATAACACCCATCTTATAGTTACGGTTCGGATCATCCTCAGAGATCACACAAGGATCACCTGTGGAAGCATCAGAGTTTGCATACTGTCCCAGAGGATAAGAGTTAAATCCGTTCGGTCCGTCGTTCTGGATTGCTTCCGGAGAAGTAATGGATTCGATAACCTTTGTGCTGGTTCCGCCAAGTCCTGTACGGATCAGGCATTCTTCCAGAGTGATCTGATCCATCAGATCATTCCATCTCTCATCTGTGATATCGTCTACACCCTTCAGGTTTGCCAGAGTCATTCCGTTATCTGCACCAAAGGTCACAGAAGAAGGATCTCCGTTTGCTTCAATATCACTGTAGTCATCAGCCATAACACTGATCATCTCATCTGTAGCTGTCAGATCTTTGTATGTTTCCGGCCAGGTTCCTTCCCAGTCATTTCTGCTGAGATAAGTAACTGTGTCTACCATCCAGTTGTTAAGATCTGCATCCTGCAGCTGGTTTTCTACCGGTGTTCCATTTAATGTCACAGCAAAGGAAGAAGAATCAAAATCTCCAAGCTCCCATGTCTGAACATTAGCTTTGTTTCCTTCAACATCCTGGTCCTGTGCAGCGAGTACGTTGTTTACAGCCTCATGTGCACCATTGCCAACTGTGAAATAATAAGTTCCGTTGTCCAGAATCCAATTACCGGTTGTTCCTGCCTCATTGCTGCAAGTGCTGTCCCAGCTTGCCATATCCTGTGCGTCTGCAGTGATCGTTACATTCTGGCTCTCACCTGGCTCGATCACATCTGTTTTTTCGTAATCAAGAAGCTGTACTGCGGATTTTTCTACTTTGTTCTCAATATCATATTCTGTATAAGGAACAGAAGTATAAAGCTGCACAACATCCTTACCGGCAACATCGCCAGTGTTCTTAACCTCTACTTCGGCAGTTACGGTTCTGTTTTCCAGATCCACATCTACACTCTTGAGCGTCTGCTCAAATGTTGTATAGGAAAGACCATATCCAAACGGATAGGAAACTTCGCTGTCATAGTTCCATGCACTGCCTGTAGAACTTCCTACAGTTGCATCTGCATTTCCCTGACCAAGTACTGTATCTGCATATCTGGTCTCATAATATTTGTAACCTGCATAAATGCTTTCTGCCTCAACCTCTTCTGCGTTGATGTTTACAGAAGGATCTGCATTTGTCCATGCATAGTTTCCAAAATTCTGTGCTGCCGGTGAATTTGCATTTGTCACCGCATAAGTATCTGTCAGATGACCGGACGGGTTTGCTTCTCCGGAGAGAACATCAGCCACACCATAGAAGCCATAAGCCCCCGGAAGACCGATCTCCATGATCGCATCTACGCCGTCATTGTTTTTAATCTCGTCGATTTCCATTGCATTTGCATTGTTCAGCATAACAATGACTTTACCGCCGTTGTTTTCTTTTGCTTCAACAGCCGCGTTGATCAGATCACGCTCATCATCACTTAAACCAAGCGGATCCGTCTGGTTCAGATCCTGGGATGCATCTACGCCATCCACACCTGGAAGATAAGTTCCGTTCTCAGTAGAAGAACGTCCGATTGTTACAAGCATAACATTGTAGTCGTCCATGGAATCCTTCCACTTGTCATCTGTGCTGTTCATTTTTTCCTGAGAAGGCTCTTTGCTTGCAAATACGCCGTCTGTTGCCGGAGCTGTGATGTGGTAATATTCCACGATATTTCCCCACATGTTAACCTCAGTCTTAAAATCAGACTCAAGGCTCTTGTAGAGCTTCTGAAGATTCTCATTGATACCAAAACCTTTTGCTTCCAGTGCTTCAACAAAATCTACAGTGTCTGCATCTGTTCCCTCGTTTTCACTTAAGGAACTTCCCATGTCACCACCCTGAATCGGATAATAGCTTGAGAATCCAAGAAGGGACAGTTTCTGTGTCTCATCCTTTGATAAAGGAAGTGCATTGTTCTCATTCTTTAAAAGAACCGTTCCTTCCTCACTCATACGCTCTCCAAGATCCTCGATAGAATCCAGAAGTTCTGTTGTGCTGGAATAATCAGATTTGAATGTGTACAGATCCTCGTCTGTACTGTCCGTTACCATCGCGCTGCTCTTGGTTCCAAGAAACTTGTCGATGTCTGTACGATAGCTGTCTACGATCGGTCCTGCTGCAACAGATATGGTCAGCAGAGATGCTGTAAGAGTAGTCAGACCACGCCAGAGATTTCTCTTTCCGCTCATTATTTTGTCTCCTTTCTTTCCCTCAAACATGGAAGCGCACGTTTAAGTGCCTCCATAATTTTCATGAACTAAATTTAACACATTTTAAAAAAACGCTCCCATTTTCCTCGCAGACTGCACCTTTTCAGCCGTAAATGGGAACGTTTTTTTATTAATTTTTCACAACAAAATTATTTTGAGTAATCTTGTACAAATGTATATATTTGTTTTTGTGCATATTTCCTATATATTTTTTTGTCTATTATTACTCATAGTGGATCACTTTACTGGAATTTCACAGGAATATGTATTGGTTTCGTCACTGACGATGATTTTTACAGTTTCACCATTTCCGGCACGTACCACTGCCATCGCCTCACCATAATAAGTATCCACGGTATCCTGCGCATAGTTTCCTTCTACATAAGAGCAGGCACTGCCAAGGCCTTCAAGAATTCCATTCTCTACCGTCACCTTAAGGTGATGCTTTTCCATCGGCTTCCAGGTTCCGTTCACGTCACCGTACTGGAGTGGAACAAACAACAATCTGCCTGCTTCCACACTCTCCTGCTCCGGTTTGATATGAAGCGTTGTCTCTGCACCTGCTGTCACCAGTGTCTGGCGGTTGATCTCGTGGCCATTCTCATCATAAGAAATAGCTGTGATCTCACCGTCCTCGTACGGGATGTGAAATTTACTTCTGCATTTCTTCACTTTTCCCCGAGCTACTTTTTTGCCGTTTACAAGAAGCTCCACTTCTGCTGCCCTTGCAAAGACTTCGACCTCGGCCTTCTCGCCGGCACAGCCCCGCCAGGACCAGCTCTCCAGAGCCTTTGTCAGCGCCCAGCCTGTCAGCTGCAGATTTTCCTTCTGATAAACTGGCTTTACTGCAATAAACGGACCTGTTTCTCTTTCAAACGCAACTCTTGTGTAAGCCGCCTCTGCACGCGGTTTTCCAAGAAGATCGATTCTTCCATTGTTGCCGGTCATTCTGGTGTGCGGCAGTTTTCCCTTATAATCTTCATATTCTGCCGCACCGTCGCCAGTTTCTCCGATATACTCCCAGCCGGACCAGACAAAATCTCCCAGGATTCGTTTGTTCTTCTTTGCGATCTCCCAGAAGCTGTACGCATCCTTGCAGAATGTCTCTGTTCCGAGGATCAGTCTCTCAGGATATTTTTTCAGATCATGTTTGTAGCGGAAAAGGCCATAATTGTAACCCGCTATATCCATGTTTGCAAAAGCATCCTTTGTCTTCCAGTCACATGGCGGGAGAGTTGCTCCGATCTTCATAAAATAATCGCCCACCAGACAGGCAAGTGTATTGTAAAATTCACTTCCGACCGGCTTCTTCTTTTCTTTTTCCGGTTTCTTTACTTCCTTCTCTGCGGCCTGTGCGCTCTTCTCGGCTTTTTCGTCACTGTAAACACCCATTCCCATAGAGCTTAAAAAGTTAAAGAAAATGTTGATCCCGCAGGTTACCGGTCTGTACGGATCCAGCTCATGAAGATGCGCAGTCATCTTGCCGGTAAGCTCGATTCCTTTTTTCTGAGCAGTCTCTGCCACTTCATTTCCAGTGGAATACATAATGACAGACGGATGGTTGTAATCCTTTTCGACCATATCCTTTAGATCCTGCTGCCACCATTTTTCTAGATAATCTACATAGTCATATTTTGTCTTGTGGATATACCAGACATCCACATACTCATCCATCACCAGCATTCCGAGCCGGTCACAGGCATCCAGCATATCCTTTGAACACGGATAATGCGAAGAACGGATTGCATTGTATCCATTCTCCTTAAGGATGCGGACTCTACGCTCTTCTGCCTCCGGATAAGTGCAGGCACCAAGCACACCATTGTCATGATGCACACAGGCACCACGGAGGATCTCTCTTCTGCCATTGATCGTCAGTCCGTTTTGAGGATTCCACTCCAGAAGACGGATACCAAACTTCTCTTCTACTATATCCTCTCCGAACGCTGCACGCAATGTATAAAGATTCGGATTCTCACAATCCCAGAGTTTTGCATCCGGGATCTCCATACAAAAAACTGACACATGTTCTTTATTTTCCACATCTTTTGTGAGAATAACCTTTTCTCCATCGAGGATTTCTACCTTCACTTCACCTGCACAGGAGGTCTGAATCTCCACTTCGATCACGGCGGGAGCATAGCTCACGGTATGGATCCTGATCCCATTTACCGGGATATATCTTTCTGCTCCGGTCCAGAGCCAGACCGGACGATAGATTCCCGTGCCGGAATACCAGCGGCTGTTTGGCTGATCAGAATTCCTTGCGATCACACGAATCTCGTTCTGCGCTTCGTATTTTAACAGACCCTCTGTATCCACATAAAAGTTTGTATAGCCATATGGTCTGTACGCTGCTTTCTTTCCATTAATATAAACTTCCGCATTGTGATAAACACTCTCAAACTCAATGAGCACTTTTTTTCCGCTGTATTCCGAAGGCACAAACACATGCTTTGTATATTCATAATCGCCGCCCAGATACCAGCCGGAGTTTCCCTCGCTCACACTTTCCGCTGTACGCGGTTCGCTCCGCATCGCATCGTGCGGAAGAGTCACTGTATATGCCTCTTCGTCTCTGGTGAGGCATCTGCAGATCCAGTTTTTATTAAAATCTATCTTCTTCATCTCAAATCTTTACCCTTCTTACTTCTCCTCTTTCCAGAGAAATTCTTTCTTCGCCAAGCTCCAGAATTCCGCCATCTGCATCCGCAGTAACCTCAAGAGATTCTCCATCCCATACCAGACGGACTGTTCCGTGGTCGCCCACCGGCAGAGTGCAGTCCAGTTCTGAAAAATACTGAAGCTGCGGTCTCAGCACATAGGCCTCGCCTTCTTTGTTGACAAGATCCAGTCCCACAAAATATCTTGCCAGGAAATAGATCGGGCTTGCTGCCCACGCATGGCAGAGACTCTTTCCAAAATGATCTCCATACATATCGTACTGTTCTTCCTTTGGAACAGATGGATCATATTCCTCCCAGAAAGTAACTGCCCCAAGGTCGAGCATGCCGCCCCAGTAAGAACGAAGCTTATCTAAAACCACATCCAGCCTGCCCATCTGGCACAGCACATCCAGTTCAAAGAAGTTAAAATACGGTGTGGTGATCGCCGGGATCGCATCATTTTCGAGTACATTTGCAAGAATCTTCTCCTGCTTTGCCGCATCTGCAATGGAGAATAAAACCGCAAAAATATTCGCGTGTCTTGTCACATTGCGTCGACCTGAGGTAAAGGAATCAATGTAAGCTCCTTTTTCTTCATCCCAGAAGAACTTTTCGATGGCAGCAGTCAGCTTTTCATACTCACATCTGTAGCTGCTTCCATCTTTTCCAAGCTGCTCACTGATCCTTGCCATCGCAGCAAAGCATGCCGCATACAGCATCTGCTCCGCACAGAGCGGGCCATCCTTATCCATATCCGCCCAGTCGATATAAACCCAGTCCTTTTCTTTTCCTATCAGGAACCCATTTTCATCACGACGGCCGCCACAGAATTCCATGAGTGAAACCATCTTTGGATAGACCAGTTCCAAAAACTCACGGTCTCCATAGCCTTCGTTATGGTAATCCACACCGAGCAGCCACAAAAGAGAATAATCTACGATCGTATTAATGTGTCTTGTCATCGGATCATTTCCACGAAGCGCCAGAATTGTTCTCTGGTCGATATCCGCATCCGCCATCAGATAACGGTTTACAAAAAAGCTCTGATAGGCATCACCGGACCAGATCCACTTGTCACGCTTTACACCATCAATAAAAAAGATGCCGCTGCAGAGACGGAAGGTATGCTCTGCCACAGCCCAGATCTGATTCAGGCGTTCTTCTCCACAGTGGAACTCTGCTCTTACCGGAATATCCACATACTGGTGACGGGCTTTGAGAATAACTTCGCCCGGAACGCACTCTGGTATATATGCAAAATGAACTGCACAGCACGGACATTTGCCAGTTTTCTCATCCGGCTGCCAGCTGTAATAACAGTTTACAGGATCGATGGCCTCTTCCAGAGATTCTCCACAACAGATCTGCACCGGCTGGTATCCGTTGACAAACTCTGCCTCCAGAACTGCATTCAGCTCTGTCTCAAATTCATAGAGCGTTCCGCCATTGTATTCTGTAACACTGACTGGTTCATATACTTTTTCGCTGTATTCCCAGACCGTCGGATTCTGCTCCGCTCTGGTAAAATATTTGCTCCGTCCTGCCGGAACAGGTTCCTGGTCATAATCCTCTGTCATCCATCCCTTGTCCGAACAGATCACATCTCCTTCTATATAAATACATGGAAACGCCTCGATACAGCCTGCGTGGACTGCAATCGATACCTCGCCAGGACCACAGGTGATCTTCTTCCCAAACGGATATTTCTTTTCTCCTGCCAGCACATGACCAATCGCATTGGAGTACACCGTAAAAGAAGTCTCCGCTTCCAGATGATAAGTCCTGCGAAAAGCTACTCGATTACGGAATCCTTCACTCTTCCAGAAAGCCGGCCACCCATAACCTCTCTCCACACGGCTGAAGTTCTGCTTCATCCCATGATATAATTCAAAATCTCCCGGATACCAGATCCAATAACTTTTGCTCATTCCCATTCTGCCTCCATATCTTTTATATAGTATAAATTTATACATTTCCGACTGTCCGAATCCTGTATACTTTACGCATTCTTTACACTTTAACTATACGGGCTCACACCGTGGAAAGTCAAACACAGTTGGCGCTCATAAAATGCCCGTTCACGACAGCGTTTTTGTGTAATAGGAACATTACGGAGTAATTTCCTATTACACAAAAACCAGCCAGGATTTTATCCCTGACTGGCTTTATTACACCTTAAATATCTTACAGATATTCCTTTATTCAGTTAATCCCATCCACCGAATTTCTGGATGGTTTCCTCTACTCTTCGCTTTACTTCTGCCGCAATTTCAGTAGATTTCATATCTTTGTATTCTTCATAATACATTGGTTCCAGAAAATGAACCTGCACAGTAAGAGATTTTACAGAGCCTGTATCAAAAGCTTTGTAAGTATCAATCAGTGCAACCGGTACAATTGGACATCTGGCTTTTGTTGCAGCCTTAAAACTTCCGCCTTTAAACTCCTGCGGATGATTTCCGTTTTTGCTCCGGGTTCCCTCTGCAAAGATCAGATAGTTTCGGCCATTTTTGACCTCTTTTGTTACATTAAGGATAACCTGCATCGACTGGCGGATATCCTCTCTGTCCATCATATATGCTTTCATGCAGGCAAATACCTGTTTCAGGAACGGCACGTTTCCCACTTCCTTTTTTGCCACCACAGAAAAAGAAATCGGGCACGCATCCAGAATCGCCAGAACATCATACAGCCCCTGGTGATTCGGATAAAATATAAAACCGTTTTCATCTGGAATATTCTCTACACCATATGACTGAACCGTGATATTTCCACCTGTATTCGCACGATGATCAATTTTCTTCAGAAGAGCATATCGCTCTCCCTCCGTATAATCATCCACATGTGCGGCATACTTATTCAGCATAAACCATCCCCATGGAACAAACAGGATGTTTTTTAGTACCATCATAATGATTCTTTTCATTCTGCTTCACCGCCCCTTCAAGGATTGCTATTTTAATTTTGTAGCCAGTTTCTCTTCATAGCCAGGATTCTTCTTGATAAACTTATCATAATCCGTTGTATAATCCTTATATACCTTGGTATTCATAAATTCTGCATATTTTTCTGCTGCCTGCTTGCTCAGATCATCAGTGATTTCTGATGGTGTTAATACATAATATTTACCATTGTCTTTTTTCTGTACCATATAAGTAGTAATACAAGGATATTTCTGACCATTTTTCAATACCAGATTATATGTGATATAGATATAGGTATTTTTACCATTCTGATAAATCTTATCACACTGCGTGATTTCTGTTTTCTCTGCCTCAAATGCACTGAAATATTTTACAGTAGCATCCATTTCCTGCTGCAGAGAATCATCTGCTTTGGAAACGCCATAACATTTTTTAACCTTACTTTCGTTTCCACTTGTATAAGCTTCAATCAGGGTTTTTACAACTCTTTCTGGAGTCTTATGACTGACTCCACAGCCTTTTGCCGCAAAAACGATGATAATAATCAAAACAATCAGTGCACCCGCACCTGCCAGAGCCTGTTTCGGTAATCTGGCAAGTACTGTGTTTATGCCTGAACCTTTTGACTTTTTACGTCTGGTTCCAGAATTCTTACGCCTGGTTTGTGTTTTTCTTTTTGCTACTGCACTTCTTGAATGTCCGGATGTGGTCTGACCAGATCTGCGTCTGACATTTGTTGCAGCCTTTTCGTTATCCATGATTTTTTATTCCTCTGTACTGTCTGAATTTTCATCTACAGATTCTTCTTCAGAAACTTCTTCCATTGCTTCTGCATCCTCTGTAACCTCTTCTGGTTTCTTATCTTCATCTTTTTCACGGACTTTTGCAAAGCTTGCAACCGTCACTCCTTCTGAAAGATTGATCAGTTTAACACCTGATGTAATTCTTCCAAGAATAGAAATATCAGCGCACTGCAGACGGATAATAATACCTTCTGTAGTGATCATCATGATCTCATTTTCTTCGTTGACTGCTTTGGCTCCGATCACATTGCCGGTCTTTTCAGTGATCTTATAGCACTTCACACCCTTACCGCCTCTGTTCTGGCTGGTGAATTCGCTGATAGAAGTGCGTTTACCCATACCATTCTCAGATACAACAAGCAGGTAATGTCCCTGTGTATTGAGCTGCATTGCAACCACTTCGTCACCGTCAAGAAGATTGATACCACGAACGCCCATGGAAACTCGTCCTGTGCTTCGAACATCCGTCTCGTTAAAGCGGATACACTGACCGTATTTTGTAACCAGGATGATGTCCTTCGTATTATCAGTAGCCTTAACCTCGATCAGCTCATCGTCATCTCTCAGAGAGATCGCTGCCAGACCTACCTTACGGACATTTGCATAATCCTGGATCGGTGTCTTCTTGACAAGTCCCTTACGGGTAGCCATCATCAGATACTGACCTTCTTCAAACTTACGAATCGGGATAACTGCTGTGATACGTTCACCTGGCATCAGCTGCAGAAGGTTGATGATTGCAGTTCCACGTGCAGTTCTTCCTGCCTCCGGAATCTCGTATGCTTTCAGTCTGTATACACGACCAGTATTTGTAAAGAACATTACATAATGATGCGTTGTGGTCATCATCAGTTCTTCAATATAGTCATCATCCAGAGTCTGCATTCCCTTGATGCCTCTGCCGCCTCTGTTCTGGCTGCGGAAGTTGTCTACTGTCATACGTTTGATATAACCCAATTTAGTCATCGTAATAACGGTATTTTCTCTCGGGATCATATCCTCCATAGAAATATCGTATGCATCAAAGCCGATTGCTGTTCTTCTGTCATCACCGTATTTTTCAGAGATAGCAAGAATCTCCTCTCGAATAACACGAAGTAGCGTATTTCTGTCTGCGAGGATTGCTTTTAATTTGCGGATCTTTTCCATCAGCTCAGCATATTCTGCCTCCAGTTTTTCTCTTTCCAGACCGGTAAGAGCACGCAGACGCATGTCTACGATTGCCTGTGCCTGAACATCTGTCAGCTCAAATCTGTTCATCAATTCCTGCTTGGCAGCCTGAACGTTTTGAGATCCACGGATAATACGGATAACCTCATCAATATTATCCAGAGCCTTAAGCAGACCCTCTAATATATGAGCACGCTCCTGTGCTTTATTCAGATCGTATTTTGTTCTTCTTGTCACAACATCTTCCTGATGTGCAAGATAATGCTTGAGCATCTCCGGGAGAGTCAGGATCTTCGGCTGAAGGCTTCCATTGACTGCAACCAGACAAAGCATGATAACACCGAAGGTATCCTGAAGCTGTGTATGCTTGTACAGCTGGTTCAGAACTACGTTCGCATTGGCATCTTTGCGGAGATCGATACAGATACGCATACCCTCACGGCTTGAATGATCATTCAGATCTGTGATTCCATCAATTTTTTTATTACGGACAAGCTCGGCAATTTTTTCAATAAGGCGGGCTTTATTTACCAGGTATGGAAGTTCTGTAACAATAATACGGGATTTACCGTTTGGCAGAGTCTCGATATTTGTCACTGCACGGACACGGATCTTGCCACGTCCGGTACGGTATGCTTCCTCAATTCCTCTTGTACCAAGGATTGTTGCTCCTGTCGGGAAGTCAGGACCCTTAACGATGTCCAGAAGTTCCTCGATCGTAGTCTCCCTGTCCTCTTCGATGATATTATCGATGATCTTAACTACCGCACCGATCACCTCTCTTAAGTTGTGAGGAGGAATATTTGTGGCCATACCTACGGCAATACCGGAGGTTCCATTTACAAGAAGGTTTGGATAACGAGATGGCAGTACAACCGGTTCTCGTTCTGTCTCATCAAAGTTTGGCTGAAAATCAACTGTGTCTTTGTTGATATCCGCCAGCATTTCCATGGAAATCTTGCTCAGACGTGCCTCTGTATATCGCATCGCAGCCGCACCGTCACCATCCACGGAACCAAAGTTACCATGACCATCTACCAGTGGATATCTGGTTGACCAGTCCTGTGCCATATTTACAAGAGCACCATAGATAGAACTGTCCCCATGCGGATGATACTTACCCATGGTATCACCAACGATACGGGCACATTTACGATGTGGCTTGTCCGGACCGTTGTTCAACTCTATCATGGAATACAGAACACGTCTCTGTACCGGCTTCAGACCGTCTCTGACGTCTGGAAGGGCACGAGAGGCGATAACACTCATGGCATAGTCGATATAAGACTTCTCCATGGTCTTCTGCAGATCCACCTCATGGATTTTATCAAAAATATTGTCTTCCATTTTCTATTCTCCTAGATATCCAGATTTTCTACAAAGCGTGCATTTTCTTCGATAAATTCACGTCTTGGCTCGACCTTGTCTCCCATAAGAGTGGTAAAAGTCAGATCAATTTCAGAAGTTGCGGCCTCATCCATTGTCACACGAAGAAGAATACGTTTCTCCGGATCCATGGTTGTTTCCCAGAGCTGCTCTGCATCCATCTCTCCAAGACCTTTGTATCGCTGGATCTTATTGTTATTGTCACGTCCAATCTGCTCAAGGATGCTGTTCAGCTCTGCATCGTCATAAGCGTACCAGACTTTTTTATTCTTTTCGACCTTATAAAGCGGCGGCTGCGCCAGATATACATAGCCTTCCTTGATCAGATCCGGCATAAATCTGTAGAGGAATGTCAGAAGCAGAGTTGCGATATGAGCACCATCGACATCGGCATCGGTCATAATGATAATCTTGTGATAACGCAGCTTGCTGATATCAAAATCTTCATGAATTCCGGTACCAAAGGCTGTGATCATTGCCTTGATCTCGGCATTGCTGTAAATTCGATCCAGGCGTGCCTTCTCTACGTTGAGGATTTTACCACGAAGCGGAAGAATTGCCTGTGTGGCACGGTTACGTGCTGTTTTGGCAGAACCACCCGCGGAATCACCCTCTACGATGTAGATCTCGCAGTTTTCCGGGTTCTTGTCGGAGCAGTCAGCCAGCTTGCCCGGAAGTGACATTCCATCAAGAGCTGATTTTCTACGAGTAAGGTCTCGCGCCTTACGTGCTGCCTCACGCGCTCTCTGCGCAAGGACAGATTTTTCAACCGTTGCCTTTGCCACTGCAGGATTCTGCTCCAGAAAGATCTCCAGCTGTTTGCTGACAACAAAATCAACCGCTCCACGAGCTTCACTGTTGCCCAGTTTCTGCTTGGTCTGCCCTTCAAACTGAGGCTCCTCGATCTTAACACTTACAATTGCTGTCAAACCTTCTCGAATATCATCACCACTCAGGTTCGGTTCGTTATCCTTGAGCAGTTTGTTCTTTCTGGCATAGTCATTAAAAGTCTTGGTCAGTGCATTACGGAAACCAACGATATGAGTTCCACCTTCCGGTGTGTTGATGTTATTTACAAACCCGTAACTGTTCTCTGTGTAGGAATCATTGTGCTGCATAGCAACCTCGACCGCAACACCATCCTTCTGACCCTCACAATAAATAACCTCTGGATAGAGAGCTTCCTTACTCCTGTTGAGGTAAGTAACGAACTCACGGATACCACCCTCGTAGTGGAAGACCTTTTCTTTTTCCATGTCTTCACGGGTATCCTTTAATACAATGCGAAGCCCCTTGGTAAGGAAAGCCATCTCACGGAGACGCTGCTTTAAGATATCGTAATCATAAACAGTTTCCTCAAAGATTTCTTTGTCAGGCAGGAAGGTAACTTTTGTTCCTGTCTCCTCTACCTCACATACGCCAACCTCTTTGAGAGGATACATGGTATGACCTCTCTCGTAGCGCTGCTGGTACTTTTTGCCCTCGCGGCAGATTGTAACCTCCAGCCATTCAGACAGTGCATTTACAACGGATGCACCTACGCCGTGGAGACCACCGGATACCTTGTATCCTCCACCGCCAAACTTACCACCTGCATGAAGGATGGTAAATACAACTTCTACTGCCGGTATTCCAGCCTTGTGGTTGATTCCCACTGGAATACCTCGTCCATTATCAGTTACTGTAATGGAATTATCCGGATTGATAATTACATGGATTTCAGTACAAAATCCAGCTAATGCTTCATCTACCGCATTATCAACGATCTCATATACAAGATGATGCAGGCCCCGGCTGGATGTACTTCCAATATACATACCAGGTCTTTTACGAACAGCTTCCAGTCCTTCCAGAATCTGAATCTGGTCCGCTCCGTACTCTGTATTCTCTCCGCCCATTTGCTTCCTCCTGTCTTATTCTATATTCATTATAATGGAAACCGATATATCGAATACTTTCGTAGTCACCGGTTTCCAGATAGGCATAATAATACTAGATTATTATAGCACAAAAAAGCCCCTTTGTGTAAACTAAAAAGAAGGATCTTATCTCAGATCCTCCTCCTCTTATTTATCTGCTATTTTAAGAGATATTGATAAACATCTCTCTTGGAAATACCACGATCCTTTGCTACCTGTTTCATGGCATCTTTTCTGGTCATTCCCTGTTTCTCATAGATTTCCATATGTTCTTCTATAGAAATTGTCTCCCAGGATGCAACCTCTTCTTCCTTGATTTCCTGACGACTTTTTCCCTCTATGACAAGCACACACTCTCCAAGTGGTTTTTCTTTCTCATAATGGAGAATCAGTTCATCAATTGTAGAATGAAAAGCTGTTTCATGTTTCTTGGTCAGTTCTCTGCAAAGTGTTATTCTGCGATTTCCCAGAGTTTCTCTCAGATCACGCAATGTTCGAACAAGCTTATGAGGAGCCTCATACAAAATAATCGTACGTGTCTCATTGACCAGTTCTTCAAGGACTTCTTTTCGTTCTTTCTTTTCCATTGGAAGAAATGCCTCAAATGCAAAACGTCTGGTTGGCAACCCTGATAATGTGAGTGCTGTAATACACGCTGCCGGTCCCGGAAGAGATGTCACTTCTATTCCTGCCTCATAACACATAGCTGCCAATTCCTCTCCTGGATCAGAAATTCCCGGTGTACCAGCATCTGTTATCAGTGCAATATTCATACCATTTTGCATTTTTTCAATCAGCGTATAAGCTTTTTCTATCTTGTTATATTCATGATAGCTAGTCATCGGAGTCTTTATTTCAAAATGATTGAGTAATTTAATACTGTTTCTGGTGTCTTCTGCTGCAATCAGGTCTACTTCTTTTAACGTTCTGAGAACTCGAAGCGTGATATCCTCCAGATTGCCGATTGGTGTTGCACAAAGATATAATTTTCCACTCATCCGGTAATCTCCTTTCTCTCAGATCATTTCATATATCTCAAGAATATTTTTTGTATAAACACCTGGTTTCTCATAGACAATCAGAGGTTTTTCTACTGTTATCCTGGAATTTCCACCTTTTCTTGCCTCAATCAGAACCATATTAGGTTCTCTGTCAATATATGGATATACCAACTGCATTCTCTTTGGCTCAAGACGATATTTCATAAGTACCTGAAAGATTTCAGCTAGCCGGAATGGCCTGTGGACCATATAAAAGCGACCACGTTCTTTCAGTACTGCTGATGCCTGTCTGACCACATCATCCAGTGTACACAAAACCTCATGTCGGGCAATTGCCTTGGCCATATGCGGATTCTGAAGGCCATGCTGACCAATCATATACGGAGGATTGCTTGTTACTGCATCAAAAGAAGCTGCCCCAAAAATTTCAGCAGCTTCTTTTATATCTCCGCATACAATGTCGATATCCTCTTCCAGACAATTATACAAAACACTTCTTCTGGCCATATCTGCACATTCTTTTTGAATTTCAAGTCCTGTCAGATGTGTTCCTTTACCCTTAGCTTTCAGAAGTATTGGAATAATTCCGGTTCCTGTTCCCATATCCAGGACTCTTTCTGATTTTCGGATATCTGCAAATCCGGATAACAGAACTGCGTCCATTCCAAAACAGAATTTTTCCGGATTCTGTATCACATAAAAACCATTTTGAAGGTCATCGACCCTCTCCTCCGGATATACCAGATCATTCAGCTGATTTTTTTCCATTGGATTTGGAATCTCCTTCTCTTTCCTCAAATTCCTTAAGTTCTTTATCTGTACATCTGGCTTTCTTTTTACGTGGACGGAATTTCAGTTCACCTACCGGATATTCCTGAATTTCCTTCTCATCATTTATTTCAACAATTACCTTTACTCTCTGTCTGAGGACATTCACACTGTGAACAGTTCCCTGTAAACCATCCGGCAATGTAACGATATCACCTATTCCCGGAAGTTTCTTATTCAGTTCCTCATATGTTTCCTGTTCATTCTTCAAACAACACATGAGTCTGCCGCATACACCTGATATCTTCGTCTGATTCAATGACAGATTCTGCTCTTTTGCCATTTTAATGGACACTGGTGCAAATTCAGAAAGATACGTATGACAGCAAAGCTGTCTTCCACAAATTCCGATTCCTCCAAGAATTTTTGTTTCATCTCTGACACCAATCTGTCGGAGTTCAATTCTTGTCTTAAAGATAGCTGCCAGATCCTTTACCAGCTGACGGAAATCAATTCTTCCATCGGCAGTAAAATAAAACAGCACCTTATTATTATCAAACGTATATTCCGCATCTATAAGTTTCATTTCGAGACCATGTTCACGTATCTTCTTCTGACAGATTTTAAATGCTTCTCTTTCTTTCTGACGGTTTTGTTTTTCCCTGTCCTTATCTGCCTGTGTAGCAACGCGAAGCACTTCTTTCAACGGATGAACAACTTCATTCTCGCCAACTTCCTTTGGACCAAGCACGACCCGTCCAAACTCAACTCCACGGGCAGTCTCTACGATTACATGATCACCGATCTGCATCTTGTAGTTTTTCGGATCAAAGTAATAAATCTTTCCTACATTTCTAAATCTTATACCAACAATTTTCGTCATTCTATCTCTCCCTGATCGTCAGGAACAGAAGTTCAAGTGCAAGTTCAAAATTAACATTTGCACGAAGTCTTACCTTTGTCTTTTCCAGAGCCTCCAGAATCTTTTCCAGATTCTCATAGGAACGCTGGCTCGCCTGTTCCTTGATATAATTAATTTCCTGTTTAAATACCAGGTTGTCAATCTCCTGAGTTGCCTTAAACATAAGAACATCCCTGAACCAGAACTGGAAAATATCCAGATAATCACTTATATTCTGCTTCTCATCTGACAGAGCCTTAATTTCATCTGCCAGTTCATATACTTCCATTGTATTGACATACTTGAGAATCTTCAGTGCCTTCTCAGTCATTTTGGAGAATTCCTCTGATGTGGCAGCTTCTTTGGCTTTGCCAATACTTCCCTGTGCAAAAGAAGCATCTATTTCTGCCTGATAATCCGGCACATGAAGCCGCTCCATCAGGTATTTCTTAACAAGGCTGTCGTCAACCACCTTCAGATCCAGACGCACACATCTTGACTGAATTGTTGGAAGAAGTGCATCTGCATTGCTCGTCAGCAACATGATCACTGCATATTCCGGTGGTTCCTCTATTGTTTTCAGAAGAGCATTCTGCGCCTGCACAGTCATCATTTCCGCATCTGGAATAATATAAATCTTGTGTGGGCTGCAATATGGTCTGACTGCTACGTCATGAATCACCTGATCACGAATCTCATCAATAGAAATTGTTCCAGGCTTCTCGTGATTCACTGTGATAATATCCGGATGATTCTTTCCCAATGCCTTCTTACAGGAGTCACATTTCTGACATGGCTCTGTTCCACCGGCTTCGCACTGCAGTGTCATTGCATATGTTGCTGCAAGAAGTTTCTTGCCAGATCCGGGTCTGCCTGTAAAAATATACGAGTGAGATACCTTCCCTGTCTTCATGGCATTCTGCAGATGCCGGATAATTTCCTCGTGTCCGATAATGTTATTGAAACTGACCATTCAGAATCACCTCTCTTGTTTATAGTTTCATATACGAATCTTTGTTCGCTATAGTCTCATTATATCATACTTTACCAGCCATTCAAAACTATTTTTCTTTATGATATAGAATTTATATATTTTATAATACTTTCGACACACAAATCCAAATCATCATTAACAAATCGCGTCTGTATCCCTGCTTCTTTTATTTTTTCTTCTGCAAAATCCTCCTGATCTGCAAGAAATCTTCTGCACAGTTCTTCATATTTCGGTATTTTTTGCTCCTGTTCCCGCCTTACTGCACGAATAAGACGTTCCCCGTCTTCGACCTCAATATAAACCGGAACTACTGTATCTTTTCCATAATATTCTTTCATTTTACAAAAAGATTCCAATGTGCCGATTCCAAGATAATTTCCGTCTGTCAGGTTAATCTGACCATCATCTGCAGTAAAATATGTCCATACTCCATAAATAGTATCATAAGAACGAGCCTCTATCACACGTCCTTCATCCTCAAATCTCTTCAGATTCTCATTATCTGTAAAATAATACTGCACACCTTCTTTTTCTCCATCTCTGATTGGTCTTGTCGTATATAAAATCAGCTTCTTCAGATTGAGAATTCTGTCTCCTGCCAGTCTGGAATAGATTCTGTCTTTTCCAGACGCGCTTTTTCCCATAATATAAAAAATTTTACTCATGAATTGCGTTATCCTGTTCCTTTGTACTCTGAGCCACCACAAGGATCGTCTCGTTCGTGTAATCCTCCAGTCCCTGCATATACAGCCCTTTTTCCTTGTATATTCTCATATTACGGATAAATTGTCCAGTAATCTGTTCTCCAGGAGTCAAAAGTGGAATTCCAGGTGGATACAAATAAGCAAATTCTGCTGAAATTCTGCCGATGCTTTCTTTCAGCGGACATTTTTCTGTCGGAGCCTCCAGTGCTTCCGCAATCGTCATCATCTGATTTAGTACAAAATGCATGGATCTTACATCCAGATTTTCCTCTTCATTGACCGGTAATCCTGCCTTTATCAGTTCTGCCTGCTCCCTGTCCAGTTCCTCAATCGCCTGACAGAGTCTCTCGAATCCCTCTTCTCTGTCACCTACTGAAGCGATAGCAAGTGCATAATTTTCTGATTCCATTTCCATCTGAATGTGATAACGATCCAAAAGAATATGATACAGTTCACTTCCTGACATCAGGGAATCTTTCGTAGAAAATATAAGTTTAGATCGATCATAATCAAAAATTCCGTTAATTCCCTTTTCAGGTTCTGCAAGTCTTATACACTTACACCGCATAAGTCTCTTTCGTGCCTGTTCCAGAATTCTGGTAAAATCACGAAACATCTGCTTTCCCTCTGCTGCCATCGTATCCATACATGCATCCATGCTTGCCATCAGAATATAAGATGGGCTGCTTGTCTGATAAATTCCCATAAATCTGCGGATCAGCCTGCTGTCCACACGATCACTGCAATTATGAAGTACTGCTGTCTGTGTCATTGCCGGAAGTGTTTTATGCAAGCTTTGTATCACCAGATCTGCTCCAAGTTCTGCAGCAGATGTCGGAAAATAATTTGAAAAATGAAAATGTGCTCCATGTGCTTCATCCACTATCAATGGAATTCCATACTTATGTGCACATTCCGCAATTGTCTTTACGTCTGAAACAACTCCATCATACGTGGGTGATGTGATCAGTACTGCCTTAATATTCGGATTTGCTGCCAGACATCTTTCCACTTTGTCAGAAAAAATCCCGCCATTTATCCACCACTCATTGTCCATCTGTGGATAAATATATGTTGGCCTCAGATTTCTCAAATAGATTGCATGGTATACTGCCTTATGGCAGTTTCTGGCGACAAGAATCTCTCCATTTCTCGGAACGGCCGCTGAAATTGCTGAAAGAAGTGCTGCCGTACTTCCATTGACACTGTAAAAACATTCTCTGGTTCCATACAGATCCGCCATATTCTTCTGTGCTTCCAGAAGAATGTCCTCTGGATGATGAAGGTTATCAAATCCTTCAATCTCTGTAATATCTCTCTCAAAAGGAAATTCTCCTCTGACAGATTCCAGATTTCTCTTATGTCCTGGCATATGAAACGGATAATAATCTGACCAGCTGTAGTCCTCTAATTTTCTGTATAGTCTCTCCATGTCTGTTATACCTTAAAGCGATAACCAACTCCCCATATAGTTTCTATATACTGTGGCTTCGCTGTATTAAATTCGATTTTTTCACGGATTTTCTTAATATGAACCGTAACAGTTGCAATATCTCCTACCGATTCCATATCCCATATCTGACGGAATAATTCTGCTTTTGTAAATACACGGTTTGGATTTTCTGCAAGAAAAGTAAGCAGATCAAACTCCTTTGTTGTAAATGTCTTTTCTTCCCCATTTACCCAGATACGTCTTGCTGTTTTATCAATTTTAATTCCACGTATTTCAATAATATCATTCTTTACCACACTTGATCCAACCAGTCTGTTATAACGCTCCATGTGAGCTTTTACTCTGGCCACCAGTTCACTCGGACTAAATGGTTTTGTCATATAATCATCTGCACCAAGGCCCAGACCACGAATCTTATCGATATCATCTTTCTTTGCAGAAACCATAATGATAGGAATATTTTTCTCCTGTCGCACCTGACGGCAGATATCAAATCCATCTACTTCCGGAAGCATCAGATCCAGTATGATCAGATCATAATCCTCATTAAGAGCTTTTTCAAGGCCCACATCTCCTCTGTTGGCAATTTCCACTTCAAATCCGGACAATTCCAGATAATCCTTCTCCAGATCTGCAATTGCTTCTTCATCTTCAATGATCAGTATTTTACTCATTTCATAGGTACCTCCTGGTATTTTCTCAACACAAAATACATAATCGTTCCAATTCCCTCACGGCTGGTTGCCCACACTTTACCGCCATGATCTTCCATAATCTTTCGAACGATAGAAAGACCGATTCCACTTCCTCCTTTAGAAGAATTACGGGAAACATCAGTCCGATAAAATCGGTCAAAAATATGCGGCAGATCTTTTGCAGCAATTCCTTTGCCATTATCTTCTATCTCAACCTGAACAAAATCGCCGACATCTTTTACACGTATTTGTATAATGCCCTTCATTCCGTTCTGCTTATCCATATATTTAATTGCATTGCTGATAATATTATGAATAACCCTTCGAATCTGTTCTCCATCTGCAATAACAAGTACATCTTTATCTACATAATTTGCATAGCAGAGCTGAACTCCTCTCGTTTCCAGTTCCAATCCCACTTCTTCTGCGCAATCTGAAAAGTAATCCTCTACATTCAGCTTACTAAATGTATACGGAATTCGATTCGTATCAATTTTAGAATAAAAAGTCAGCTCATTGATCAGATGATCCATTTCGTTTGTCTTGTTATAAATAGTTCGAACATATCGATCCATTTTTTCCGGTGTATCTGCTACTCCGTCCATAATACCTTCTACATATCCCTTCACTGCCGTAATCGGAGTTTTCAGATCATGAGAAATATTACTGATCAGTTCTTTATTTTCTTTATCCAGTGCTATTTTTTCTTCTGCTGATTCTTTCAGTCTGCGGCGCATCTCCTCAAAATCTCTGCAAAGTTCTGAGAATTCATCTGTACCTTCCACATCCAAAACAAAATCCAGGTTTCCATCTTTTATATTCTGCGTTGCCTTCCTTAACTTAACCAACGGAGCAGCAACACTTCTGTAAATCCACAATCCGACTGATACGCCTGTAAAAATAAGAATGATAAAGGCCGTAAAAAAAAGATCCTTTGTCATGATCTGTATTCTGGCCTGACTGTTTCCTGTATCAGAAATCGTAATATCATAATTTTCTTCCTGTACAGATTTATTATTAGCCGCATTTCTGTGTTGAGACTCACTGATTCCAAATAATGCAGCAGTAAACAATAACATCGGAACCAGAATTACCATCATGAATCCTACAATAATTCTGTTTTTGAGTTTCATTCTTTTCCCTCGTTTCTGAAAACTTCATAATTGTTTAGCCCACAAAAAATGAACGCACAATACCGAAGTCCCTCTTCGCTATATATGCGTTCATTATATCATATCACTATATTCTTATCTCTAAATTTTCTATAAAATTCGTAAAAACGTCATGTTTTTAAGAACATTCACATATCTTACAGATATTTTTTAAGATCATCAACCTTATCAAGTTTTTCCCATGGAAGCTCAACATCTGTACGTCCGAAATGTCCATATGCAGCTGTCTGTTTGTAGATTGGTCTTCTCAGATCAAGCATGCGGATGATTCCTGCCGGACGAAGATCAAAGTTGTCACGAATGATATCAACCAGCTTAGTATCGGAAACTTTACCTGTTCCAAATGTGTTTACATTGATGGAAGTCGGTTTTGCCACACCAATTGCATAAGAGAGCTGAATCTCGCATTTGTCAGCCAGACCTGCTGCAACGATATTCTTTGCAACATAACGAGCTGCATATGCTGCTGAACGGTCAACCTTAGTACAGTCTTTACCGGAAAAAGCTCCGCCGCCGTGACGTCCTGCTCCACCGTATGTATCTACGATGATCTTACGTCCTGTAAGTCCACTGTCTCCGTGAGGTCCGCCGATTACAAAACGTCCTGTAGGATTGATGAAGTATTTTGTCTCATCATCAACCATATCAGCCGGTATGATCTCATCAAATACATATTTTTTGATATCTTCGTGGATCTGCTCCTGAGTAACTTCCGGATCATGCTGTGTAGAGCATACAACTGCATCGATACGGATCGGTTTTCCCTCTTCGTTATATTCAACAGTTACCTGTGTTTTTCCGTCTGGTCTTAAGTATGGCAGAGTTCCGTCTTTACGAACTTTTGTCAGCTGATAAGCAAGCTTGTGCGCCATGTTGATTGGATATGGCATGTATTCTTCGGTCTCGTTGGAAGCGTATCCGAACATCATACCCTGGTCTCCGGCACCGATCGCATCGATCTGATCCTCGCCCATTTTTGCTTCGAGTGCTTTGTCAACGCCCATAGCAATATCTGCGGACTGCTCGTCGATTGCAGTGATAACGGCACATGTCTCAGCGTCAAAGCCGTATTTACCACGTGTATAACCGATTTCTCTTACAGTATCTCTTACGATTTTCTGGATATCTACGTAAGCACTTGTTGTAATCTCACCCATTACAAGAACAAGACCTGTAGTTGTTGCTGTCTCGCAGGCAACACGTCCCATCGGGTCTTCTGCCATGATTGCATCAAGGATTGCATCAGAAATGGCATCGCACATTTTGTCCGGATGTCCTTCAGTTACTGATTCGGATGTAAATAAGATTTTTTCTTTTTCCATTGTTTCTCAAATTGTCCTTTCTTTTTGGCAACTAAAAAGACAGCCCCAACTTAAGGACTGTCTTGAATTATCTTCAATCCTCTTATTGTTCGATATGTCTCGCTCAGGTTGGCACCTTCCTCATAACCAAGGGGTTGCCGTGGCTTCACAGATCCTTTGTATCTCCACCACTCTGAATAAAAGGCCGTTCTATTTAGTTTTGGTTAATTGATAATGCAGATATTACAATAAACTGATTTTATACAATTGTCAAGTAACACTTTTACTAATGTGTCTTATATCATCCAACACGAAGACGGAATTTCTGAATTTCTTTTTCACTGGAAACTTTCTCAATTTCAGCTCCGAGACTTCTCAGTTTCTCCTCAAAATTCTCATATCCTCGCTGAATATAAACAATATCATCAACAACTGTAATTCCATCTGCTGCCAGACCTGCAATAACAAGTGCCGCTCCTGCACGAAGATCCGGTGCACTTACTCTTGCCCCTGTCAGTTTCTTTACGCCATCGATAATTGCTGAATTTCCTTCAACCTTAATGCTGGCTCCCATTCTTGAAAGCTCGTCTGCATATTTAAAACGATTTTCAAAAATACTTTCTGTAACGATACTGGTTCCTTCCGCAAGTGCCAGTGTTACTGCTATCTGCGGCTGCATATCTGTAGGATATCCAGGATAAGGAAGTGTTTTCACATGAGTACGATGAAGTCTCTTACCTGCTCGTACACGTACAGCATCATCAAATTCTTCAACCTCACATCCAATTTCTTCAAGCTTTGCAGTCGTTGCTTCCAGATGTTTTGGAATAACATTCTTAACTGTAACATCCCCGCCGGTTGCAGCAGCAGCAAACATAAATGTTCCCGCCTCAATCTGATCAGGAATAATAGAATATTCTGTGCGATGAAGTTTCTCAACACCTTTGATACGGATAACATCTGTACCTGCACCTTTGATATTAGCTCCCATGCTGTTCAGGAAGTTTGCAACATCAACTACATGTGGCTCTCTTGCCGCATTTTCGATAATTGTACGACCGGATGCCATAGATGCCGCCATCATGATATTAATCGTAGCTCCAACAGATACCACATCAAGGAAAATATGGCTTCCATGAAGATTCTCAGTCTCTGCAACAATCGCTCCATGAAGGATATTCACGGATGCCCCCAGGGCACGGAATCCCTTCAGATGCTGGTCAATCGGACGACTTCCGATATTACATCCACCAGGAAGCGGTACTTCTGCATGTTTATATTTACCAAGCAGTGCACCCAGAAGATAATATGATGCACGGATTTTCTTTATATATTCATAATCAACACTAATATCATTGATCGTAGAACCATTGATTTTTACTGTAGATCTGTCAATTCGCTCTACCTGTGCGCCTATACCGGCAATTGCTTCCAATAAAACATTGATGTCTCTTACGTCAGGCAGGTTCTCGATAAGGATTGTTTCATCCGTCATAATTGCTGCAGAAAGAATTGCAAGTGCAGCATTTTTGGCGCCACCAATTTCTACTTCTCCCACTAACGGGTTGCCGCCTTTAATTACATACTGTTCCATAAAGCACCTCTATAATTATTTTCACTTCGCAAGTCGAAGCGAATATCAGAAATAAATTCTTATCATACATTTAACATTTTGTTAAAAAGCTCAGTTTCGTATTATAACACAAATTTCACATTTGTAAATAAAAATTTCCTCAGTACGCTCCTGTTCTCCTGCTTTTGATGGTTAACTGCACCTGTTTTATAACCTTTACAGTTACTATAATTACTTTGATTTCTCTCTCAGTATTTCCAAAAGACTCTCAAGACTTGCTTCCAGATCTTTTCCCTCTTCATCTACAACAATATCTGCATATTTCTCATACAACGGTGTTCTTTCATCATACAAATCCGTAAGGGTCTGTCCTTCTCTTAACAGGACACCTCTTCCCTTCAGATTTCCAAGTCGTTTTGAAAGAGCTTGCAACGATAATTTCAGATACACAACAGTTCCTATAGACTTCAGATGTTCCATGGCCTCTTCACAGTAAACCACGCTTCCTCCAGTTGCAATAATCGTATTCTCTACATCTATTGCTGCATTTACACGATTCTCAACTTCCTGAAATCCTCTGTATCCCTCTTCTTCTATAATTTCTGACAGGCGTCTCTTTTCCTGTTTCTGAATCAGAAGATCTGAATCGAGGAACTGATAGCCCAATACCTTTGCCAGAACAACTCCTATTGTGCTTTTTCCAACGCCAGGCATTCCTATCAACGTTATATTATTCATAAATTATCATTTCTCCTGTCTCTTACAAATTGCTTAAAGAATATTTTACCATAAACACCGGATTTCTGCAATCTCTTTTAAATCAAGGCTTTGCGGCCTTTTTCGTCTTTTTACGAACTGATTTTTTACGTTTTTTTACGCTGTATCCAAACGTTCCAATTTTTCTTCCTGTCCCAAGATATTCCCCATGGGAATATACCAGAGGTCTGGCTCTGTTCAGATCAAACCGATTCGTTTCATCCATATAGCTTTCATCTGCATGAACCGCAACTACATCCGCTATAAACATATGATGTGAACCGAGTTCTTTGATTTCTTTCACTCTGCATTCAATAGATACCGGTGCCTCTTTGATCATAGGGGCTTTCACAATATCTGCCCTTTCTCTTGTAAGACCTGTTTCTTTAAATTTATCTACATCACGCCCTGATCTTACTCCACAGTAGTCTGTTACCGCAGCAAGTTCTTCTGTTGTCAGATTGATTACAAATTCTCCGGTCTCTTTAATCATATGATAAGAAAATCTCTCCGGTCTGACAGAAATATAAGCCATTGGTGGATTGGTGCAGATCGTACCGGTCCATGCAACCGTAATGATATTATCCTGTCCCATTCCATCTGTAACACTTACCATAACCGCCGGAAGCGGGTAAATCATATTTCCTGGTTTCCAGCTTTGCTTTGCCATTTTTTCCTCCGCTATTATACGTAATCTCCGCCAGACATCTGCGCAGCTTCCATAAGCGGCGGGATCAGCTGTTTCTTACGAGATACAACACCTTTCAGATAAATTGTTCCATCCTTTGGTTCCATCTTAAAAGCATTAACTGCCATTTCTTCACTTCCCTCACCATAAAACAGAAGCTCTGTAGACTGTTCCATGATATCCGTAAGCATAAAATATACTCTTGATACTCCATGACGACCACATTCACTAACCATAAACGGAAGCAGTCTTTCCTTAATCTCACGAAGTTCATCCGCATCCATGGAACTGATCTGGCCAACACCAAAACAAATATCTCCCTCTGCAATAAACTTCTTGTAATCCTGATAAAAAATCTCTTCCGGAGATTTGTCTTTCAGATTACTTCCTGCTTTAAACATTTCTCTTGCAAACGACTCAATTGAAATATCTGCAATCAGCGCCAGTGCACCTGCCGCCATTTTATCCTGTAGTGTACAGGTCGGTGAACGGAACATCAATGTATCTGATATGATCGCAGCGCAGAGAAGTCCTGCTATTTTTGCCGGAATGTCCAGTTTCTGCTCTCCGTACATCTGATACATGATCGTACCAGTGCATCCAACCGGCTGATTACGGAAATTAATCGGCTGCATTGTCTGCAGCGTTCCCAGTTTATGATGATCAATGATCTCCATAATTTCAGCCTTATCAATATTATCTACAGCCTGGTCTTTTTCATTATGATCTACAAGAACCACTTTTTTCCTGTGCATATCCAGAAAATTACGTCTGGAAATTGTTCCGATACATTTTCCTTTTTTATTTATTACCGGGAATGCACGGTGACGGTGTTTGATCATGACATCCTGAATATCATCTGTAAAATCTTCTGTACTGAACGTAACCAGATTGTCTGTTTTCATAATATATTTTACCGGAATACTCTGATTGATAAGTCGGCTGATCGTAAATGTATCATATGGTGACGATATAATAACAATATCCTTCTCATGTGCCAGTTTGAGAACCTTTTCGGTAACTTCGATTCCAAGACCTACTATAATGCAACTTACATTCTGCTCAATAGCCTGTAAATGATCTTCTTCACGATTTCCCATGATGATCATATCATTTTCTTCGACATATTCTTTCATTTTATCCGGATTGGCAGTTCCAACCATGATCTTGCCCTGAATAAAATATCCATGTCCGTTTCCTTCTACAATCTTTCCACCAATCGTCTCAGCAATCCGCATATATTGAGTTCTTGCTCTGGAAAGGAGATAGCTGTCTGTCGTATCCATATAAGTTTTGGCAATATCACCAATTGTGATAAGCCCTTCCAGAGTACCGTCCTTTTCCCGTATTGGTAAAGACACGATACTGTTTTCCTGCATCAGTTCCCATGCATTTTTCAAAGACATACTGTGATTTGCCTCCGGGCTCATACGTATATCCATATCTTTTACCTGAGTTCCTATATTGCTCAGATATCCTGGCGGCTGTACTCCAAAACGACTCAGCACATATTCTGTTTCTTCGTTTATCTGTCCTGCACGCTTTGGAATATATCTTCCTTCTTGTGTTGTTCTGTTTTTAATATCACAATAAGCAATTGCTGAACAGATAGAATCAGTATCCGGATTTTTATGTCCTATAACAAAAATTTTCTCCTGATTTTTCATAACAATAACATCCTCATATTGATTAATCTAATTTAATATTTGCAAAAAGAGCTCCCAGCGAAGTCGTTGCCTGTTCTCCGGCATCCGGTACTTCATAAACTTCTTCTTCAATTTCCTTAGCCATTATATCAGCTGCTTCTTTGATGCTGAGGCTGATTTTTCCATCTTTTATTGCCGTAACTTTAACTTTTACCTGATCCCCTGCTGACAGAACTTCTGAAGGTTTTTTGATTCTTTTCTCGCAGATCTGTGAAATATGCACGAGCCCGGAAAGTCCGTTTCCAAGATCAATAAACGCACCATATGGCTGAAGACTTTCTACTGTTCCCTCTGTTACAAGCCCTATTTTCAGATTTGATACTTTCTTTTTTCTTTCTTCTTCTGCCTTTTCTCTGAGAATCTCTTTCGCTGACAAAATCAGTTTCTTACTTTCCTTGTCAACGTCAAGAACCTGTACCTGAACTGGTTTATTCAGATATTCTTCTGTATTTTCAACATAACCAAGTGCAAGCTTGGACGCAGGAATAAAACCTCTCACGCCTTCTACATAAGCAATAACTCCCGCATTTGTGATTCCCTTTACCACAACATCCAGTACTTCACCAGATTCTTTCAATTCCTCTAATTTATCCCATGCAAGGACATCTGCAGCCTCCACTCTGGAGAGAAGAATATTACCCTGCCCATCATCTTTTCTTACAACGGTTGCTGAAACTTCATCACCTACATGAACTTCGTCCTTCAGGCTGAAGCCTGGCTCTCTGCTGTAATCTTCTGCCGGAATCACACCTTCCGCATAATATTTCAGATCAAGGATTACTGCTTTTTCATCTACACTGATTACTGTTCCTGTAAGAATGTCACCTTCTTCTATTTTCTTCATGGATTCTTCCAGTTCTTTTTCATAATCTTTCATTGATTCCGCCATGATTCCCGTTCTCCTTTACTTGATTCTAATTAAAATTATTATAACACGCATTATGCCTACGCAATGCATTTCCTTCAAT
>ERZ1026850.196-NODE-196-length-39434-cov-7.636100_pt1 | contig 39434 bp, 40 predicted proteins | sample MGYA00380155_ERZ1026850 | MGnify/ENA primary metagenome ERZ1026850 (study PRJEB33269, sample SAMEA4719791) | human gut metagenome | biome: human-associated habitat; feature: organic feature; material: feces | place: Cameroon | collected 2013-10 ... | reverse complement strand
ACTTCATTTAATTTATATCATTCTGCTAGTGACACGTCAAGAAATTTATAATAGAATAAGAGATAGCGGAGTAAAATAACATGAACAAAAGTAAGGGACATTTGATCAAAAAGATCCTTCCGGGAAGTATCGCAGAGGAATTTGAACTGGCACCGGGAGACAGGCTGATCTCAATAAACGGGCATGAGATCGAGGATATTTTTGATTACCAGTTTTATGCAGAAGATACTTATATAGAAATATTAATAGAGAAACCAGACGGAGAGCAGTGGATCCTGGAGGTAGACAAGGAAGAGGACGAGGATCTTGGAATCGAATTTGATAATGGCCTGATGGATGAATACAGATCATGCCATAATAAATGTATTTTCTGCTTTATTGACCAGATGCCAAAGGGGATGCGGGATACCCTGTATTTTAAGGATGATGATTCCCGGCTGTCTTTTCTGCAGGGAAATTATGTGACTCTGACGAATATGTCTGACCATGACCTTGACAGGATCATCCAGTATCACCTTTCACCCATCAATATTTCCTTTCAGACCATGAATCCGGAGCTGAGATGTAAAATGCTGAATAACAGATTTGCCGGAGAAGCACTTAAAAAGGTTGACAGATTAAATGAAGCAGGAATTGAGATGAATGGTCAGATCGTACTGTGTAAGGGAGTCAACGACGGGGAAGAACTGGCATTCAGCATCCGTGAGATGATGAGATATATTCCCAATCTGCAGAGTGTATCTGTGGTGCCGGTCGGGCTTTCGAAATACAGGGACGGACTGTTTCCGCTGGAACCGTTTACAAGGGAGGATGCCAGAGAGGTACTTTCTACGATCCATTATTACCAGAATGAGAGCTATCAGAAATATGGAAATCATTTTATCCATGCCAGTGATGAATGGTATATTCTGGCAGGGGAAGAACTGCCGCAGGAAGAAAATTATGACGGCTATCTGCAGCTCGAAAATGGTGTAGGCATGATGCGGCTTCTGCTTAATGAGTTTGAAGAAGCGGTGAAGGAGCTGCAGGAGAAGATCAGTGCAGGTGCCCTGGATTTTTCGTCAAGGGAAATATCTATGGCAACAGCCAGACTGGCATATCCCTTTATCCGTGATATGGCAGCACGTATGATGGAGATGGTTCCCGGACTTATGATCCATGTCTATGAGATCACAAATAATTTCTTCGGAGAGATGATCACAGTATCCGGCCTTCTGACGGGACAGGATCTGATTGCCCAGCTTACCGGCAAGGAACTGGGAGAAGCCCTGTATCTGCCACAGAATGTCTTAAGGAGCGGCGAAGAGGTGTTCCTGGATGACGTAACTGTTACAGAGATGGAAAAGGCTTTACAAGTGAAGGTAGATATTATAAAATCAAGCGGACGTGATTTTGTAAATGCAGTGCTTGACAGAGCATAAAATAATGGAGGTACTACATGAGTAAAAGAAAGGGAAAGCCTGTTGTTGCAGTAGTAGGCAGACCTAATGTGGGCAAATCGACCCTGTTCAATATGCTGGCAGGGCAGAGAATATCAATCGTAAAAGATACACCGGGAATCACAAGGGACAGGATCTATGCCGATGTCAGCTGGCTTGACCGTTCCTTTACCCTGATCGATACTGGTGGTATCGAACCGGACAGCAGTGATGTGATCCTGTCCCAGATGAGGGAGCAGGCTGAGATTGCCATCAACACAGCAGATGTGATCCTGTTTATGGTTGACGTGAAGCAGGGACTTGTGGATTCAGACGCCAAGGTGGCAGATATGCTGCGTCGTTCCCGCAAGCCGGTGGTGCTTGTGGTAAATAAGGTAGATAACTTTGAAAAGTATATGGCAGATGTCTATGAATTCTACAATCTTGGGATCGGAGAGCCAATTCCTATATCGGCAGCCAATCAGATGGGAATCGGTGATATGCTGGATGAGGTCATCAAATATTTTGAGGAAGACAGTGCCGAAGAGGAAGAGGATGACAGAATCCGTGTGGCGATCGTCGGAAAGCCCAATGTTGGCAAATCTTCCCTGATCAACAGAATGCTTGGAGAGAACAGACTGATCGTGTCCGATATTGCGGGTACTACAAGGGATGCGGTGGATACGCCCATTACCCACAATGGCAAGGAGTACGTATTTATTGATACAGCGGGACTTCGCCGGAAGAACAAGATCAAGGAAGAACTGGAACATTTCATGATCCTGCGTACAGTCAGTGCCGTAGAACGTGCGGATATTGTGGTACTTGTGATTGATGCGGTGGAAGGGGTAACCGAGCAGGATGCCAAGATCGCAGGAATTGCCCATGACAGAGGCAAGGCGACGATCATTGCCGTGAATAAGTGGGATGCCATTGAGAAGACAGAAAAGACCGTAAGAGAATATGAAAGCAGGATACGCGAGGTACTGTCCTTTATGCCGTATGCCAAGATCACCTTTATTTCTGCCAAGAGCGGGCAGCGTTTGGTGAAGCTGTATGACCTGATCGACACGGTCGCAGAGAATCATGCCATGAGAGTTGCGACCGGTGTACTGAATGAGATCATGGCAGAAGCCGTTGCCATGCAGCAGCCTCCTTCAGACAAGGGAAGAAGACTCAAGCTTTTCTATATTACACAGGCGTCTGTGAAGCCGCCTACCTTTGTTATTTTTGTGAATGATAAGAACCTGATGCATTTTTCTTATACCAGATATATTGAAAATAAGATTAGGGAGGCCTTTGATTTCCAGGGGACACCTTTGAAATTCATTATAAGAGAAAGAAAGGAAAACAAGTAAAGTGGAACGTCTGTATTGTATTTTGATCGGCTATGTATTTGGTCTTTTCCAGACAGCCTTTATATACGGAAAGCTGCATGGGATCGACATCAGAAACTATGGAAGCGGAAATGCAGGAACTACCAATACCTTACGTGTATTTGGCACAAAGGCAGGGCTGCTTGTTCTGTTTGGTGACATAATAAAAACTATTCTGGCGGTTGTACTGTGTGGTGCCCTGTTTGGCAAGGCACATCCGGAGGAGCTGTATCTGCTTAAGCTGTATGCGGCAACTGGAGCGATCCTTGGACATAATTTCCCTTTTTATCTTCATTTTAAAGGAGGTAAGGGAATTGCAGCGACGGCAGGCCTGGTACTTTCCTTCCATCCGACCTTTATTCCTGTAGGTGTGGTTCTGTTTTTTGGTGCATTTTTGCTGACGCATTATGTTTCCCTTGGATCACTGCTGGTCTATGCAGGTATTATGATCCAGATGGTAGTAAGCGGACAGATGGGGCTGTTCCATACATCGCAGGGGATACTGAATGAAATGTATATCATCACAGCGTTTCTTACGATCATGGCTTATTATAAGCACAGAGAGAATATTAAGCGTCTTCTTAAGGGCGAGGAAAGAAAGACTTATCTGACAAAGAAGAATAAAGAAGCGATCAAATAGTTTATTACATAGAAAGGATAGGAACCGGAGATTATGGCTGAAGTGGGAATCATAGGGGCAGGAAGCTGGGGAACAGCACTTTCCCTGCTTTTGTATAAAAACGGAAATCAGGTAACTGTCTGGTCAGCGTTGGAAAATGAGATTCAGATGCTGAAGGAGGAACGGGAGCAGAAGGATAAGCTTCCAGGAGTGAAGCTGCCGGAGGATATGATTTTTACAACCAATCTGGAGGAAGCAATAAAGGGGAAGGATGTGCTTGTGCTTGCAGTACCATCGCCCTTCACCAGAAGCACTTCTGCAAAAATGAAGCCTTATGTAAAGGATGGACAGATCATTGTGAACGTGGCCAAGGGAATCGAGGAGACCACACTGATGACACTTTCTGAGATCATAGAAGAAGAGATTCCACAGGCAAATGTGGCAGTGCTTTCAGGACCTTCCCATGCAGAAGAGGTAGGAAGAGGACTGCCGACAACGATCGTGGCAGGATCTAAAGATAAGGCGACAGCAGAGTATCTGCAGAATCTGTTTATGAGTGAGGTTTTCCGTGTTTATACCAGCTCAGATGTGCTTGGCATAGAGCTTGGTGCAGCACTTAAAAATGTTGTGGCTCTGGCTGCCGGTATTGCAGACGGACTTGGCTATGGTGATAACACCAAGGCTGCACTGATCACCCGGGGTATCGCTGAGATCGCAAGGCTTGGTATCGTAATGGGCGGAAGGATTGAAACCTTTTATGGGCTGACAGGAATAGGAGATCTGATCGTAACCTGTGCTTCCATGCATTCCAGAAACAGAAGAGCCGGTATCCTGATCGGTAAGGGTGCAACCATGGAAGAAGCCATGGCAGAGGTCAAGATGGTCGTGGAAGGGGTATATTCCGCTAAGGCCGGTTATGCACTTTCTAAAAAGTATCAGGTAAGCATGCCGATCATTGAACAGGTAAACAAGGTACTCTTTGAAGGAGCAAGTGCAGCCGATGCAGTAAAGGAGCTGATGCTCCGTGACAAGAAGGTAGAAAATATTGATCTCAGGAATCTGTATCAGAACAGTGCAGAAATATCCTGGTAGGATAGTGATAACAGAGGGAGGAACCTGCAGGTGAGTGACGAACAGAAAAATGATTTTTGGAGTTCATCATCCAATGATGATTTCTGGAATAAGCCGGTCGGTGATGACTGGTTAAAAAAGGACGAGCCAAAGCCTGAAGCAAATGAGCCTTCCTGGAATGAAAACCCGTATTACCAAAGCCATGTCCATGAGGATGAGGTAAAGGGCAGTGTGTTTCATGAGGAAAACACTGACAGTATTTACCGGGGCGAGACGAAAGACAGTGTTTACCGTGAACAGAAATCGGACAATATTTATACCGGAGAAGTGCCGGAGCCAAAGAAAAAGGTACATGTACATACCATTATCTGCCTGGTCAGTATAGGCGTTATGGTATTTGTCATTCTGGCGGTTGCAGCGGCAACATCTCTTACCAAAAGTGTGCAGAAAAAGGAAGCCCGTATGGTATCCTATACAGAAGAAAATCTGACTTCACCGGTATTTGATTATTATGATAACAATACGGTAACACTGGAGGATAACTGTTATACGATTGTAAATCATGAAGTTTATGCAGGCTTCCCGGAAGGCTATTCCCTGATAGCCATTCAGGTAGATGTGGAGAGCAGTGGATATGTCCGGAATGCCTATGTCATGAAGAACTGTTATATCGGTTACCAGGGAGAAGAAACAGAGATTTATAAGCAGCCGCTTGGAAAGGATGTTTATTATCCCTATGTGGCCGGCTACGGATTTGACAGAAACAGCTTTCTGACAAATTATGGATGCGGCAATGGAACTGATATTACCGGTTATTTTTTCTTCCTGATCCCGGAAGATGTACAGGAAATTACACTGTATATGGAAAAATATGATCTGCAGTATGATACAATAGATAAGATAGAAACGGTTATGGCATGGAACATGGGTGTTCTTCCTTATGATGAGGAAATCCCAGGCAGACTTGCAAAAGAGGGAGGGTATCATTATGAGTAAGGTATTGAAAAATGGGATCACTGTACTGGTTGTTGCAGTCTGTGGCTTTGTCTGCCTGATCACACTTCTTCTGTTTGCCTCCGGAGAACTGAAATATGCATCTTATGAACTGGAATCTGCTGTAAAGCCGGAACTGGTTTCTGCCACAGCAGAGCGTATAGACAGTGGGATGCTGAAAAATGTGCGGGATGACAGGGACTATTATAAAGTAAAGCTGATGCTGCAAAATAACAGTAATTATGGATACTGGGACAGCTCACTATATTTCACATATAAGAAGCCAGATAACAGTAACGCCTATATTCAGGAGATGGAGCATACATCAGCTTTTGACAGATGGCAGGATGGACGATACTTCCCGGCAGGGAAGGCGGCTGTCAGTGAACGGATCATAGAAGTGGATAAGGATTGCAGGGAAGTTAAGATTTCCCAACGTGGAGATGATACAGACCCTGTTACAGTACAATTAGAAAAATAAAAGGGAGCAGATAAAACGATGACGATTTTTGATGAATTAAAAGCAAGAGGACTTCTTGCACAGCTTACAGATGAAGAGGAGATCAAGGAGCTGATCAACAATGGAAAGGCCACCTTTTATATCGGGTTTGATCCTACCGCAGATTCTCTTCATGTTGGACATTTCATGGCACTCTGCCTGATGAAGAGACTGCAGATGGCAGGGAATAAGCCAATCGCGCTGATCGGCGGTGGTACCGGTATGATCGGAGATCCTTCCGGAAGAAGTGATATGCGTACTATGATGACACCGGAGACGATCCAGCATAACTGTGACTGCTTCAAGAAGCAGATGAGCCGTTTTATTGATTTCTCAGAGGGCAAGGCTCTGATGGTCAATAATGCAGAATGGCTGATGGATCTGAATTATATTGAATTTTTAAGAGAGGTAGGACCTCACTTCTCAGTTAACAATATGCTGAGAGCAGAGTGCTACAAGCAGAGAATGGAAAAGGGTCTTTCTTTCCTTGAGTTTAACTATATGCTGATGCAGAGCTATGATTTCTATGAGCTGTTCCAGAAATACGGCTGCAATATGCAGTTTGGCGGTGATGACCAGTGGAGCAATATGCTTGGCGGAACTGAACTGATCAGAAGAAAGCTTGGTAAGGATGCCTATGCCATGACCATTACCCTGCTTCTGAATTCTGAGGGCAAGAAGATGGGTAAGACACAGAAGGGGGCTGTATGGCTTGATCCAGAGAAGACTTCTCCGTTTGAGTTCTATCAGTACTGGAGAAATGTGGCAGATGCAGATGTATTGAAGTGTCTGCGTATGCTTACCTTCCTGCCTCTTGAGCAGATTGATGAGATGGATCACTGGGAAGGCAGCCAGCTCAATCAGGCCAAGGAGATCCTGGCTTATGAGCTGACAAACCTTGTACATGGTGAGGAAGAAGCAAAGAAAGCACAGGAAAGTGCAAGAGCACTGTTCAGTACTGGTGTGGCAGCACAGATGCCCACCTGTGAGCTGACAGATGAGGATATGGAAGATGGAAGCATTGATCTGATCTCTGTACTGTGCAAGGCAGGACTGGTAAATACCAGATCTGAAGGCAGACGTGCTATCGAGCAGGGCGGCGTAACAGTAGGTGAGGACAAGGTGACTGATGTAAAGGCAGCTTATGCAAAGGATGCTTTTGCAGGAGAAGGACTTGTTGTAAAACGTGGAAAGAAGAACTTCCGCAAGATTATTGTGAAATAAGGACAGTATGCAGTATCAGTTAATCAAAAGCAAACGAAAAACGATTGCCATCTCTTTTGACAGGGGTGGCAATCTTGTTGTGAAAGCGCCCTGGTTTGTCAGCGACAGGGAGGTAGAAAGATTTGTACAGAGCAAGGAGGAATGGATCCTTGCGACAGCAAAACGGCTTGCCATGCAGGAAAAGAAAAAAGAAGCAGTGCGGCTGCAGCTTGTGAACGGAGATCAGCTTCCTTTCCTTAACGAGCATCTGACACTGTCAGTTTTTCGGGAGGAAAGCAGCAGATGCCGGGTAAAGAAGGCAGGAGACAGACTTCTTTTATTTGTTCCCTATGAAGCAGACTATGAGATCAGGAGAATGGCCATAGAAAAATGGTACCGGAAGATGGCTGCGCAGTGGATCAGGGAAAGGGCCATGCTTTATGCCGGAATGATGCAGGTAAGCTTTTCTGAGATCCATATCAAGGATCAGAGAAGCAGGTGGGGAAGCTGCAGTGGTCTTTCCAACCTGAATTTTTCTTTCCGCCTCATGCTGGCACCGGCAGCTGTGGCAGAGTATGTGGTGATCCATGAGCTGTGCCACCTGCGGTATATGGATCACTCGCAGAATTTCTGGCAGATGGTCGAAGCCTTCTGTCCGGATTATAAAGTCAGGAAGAAATGGCTGGCAGAGCATGGAAATGAGCTGTATCTGTTCTGAGCTTCAGCCGGGGAGATGATTATGGGTATAATGCAAAATACAGACGGTTACAGACCGGGAGAGGAGTGCAGTCACTGCAAGGGGCGCTGCTGTCGGGAAAAGGGCTGCAGTCTTGCACCTTCCGATCTTGAAAGAGCAATCGAAACAAGAGGACTTACCGGAAATGAGAGGGAGAAGATTCTTTCTCTTTTACAGGAGGAAGGGAACCTGTATGCCATTGACCGATTTCATCTGGAAGGAAAAGAGATTTATTATATGAGAATGCGGCATCATGCCTATACCTTTGTCGGAGAGGATGCCATAGGGATCTGTGCTGCACTGACTGCTGCCGGCTGCATATTATCAGAAGAGGACAGACCAAAGGGCGGCAGGTATCTGGAAAGCAGACTGGATGGCCACTGTATCCAGCATTACGGGGCAGATGAGATGGCAGAGGACTGGCTGCCTTACCAGGAGAGCCTTTCTTCCATATACTGGGAATATTTTCAGAAGTTTAAAGAGGATGGCACCTTTGATAAGTGTGATGAGGAATATTTCAGGTTCCTGAGGACATTCAGGGAAGGATGAAAGAGTATTTTGGCTCTGAAGTAGCCAGGTGCTTTTGAAAATGGGTTGATTTTTTATCAAATTGAGTATAATAATAGTAGGAGCAGAACGGGTAATACTTGAGCATTTCCACAAATCCATTCCATGTGTATACCCGTCTACAACCTCTCCGATTCATGGCTTTGAGTAGAAACTGTTGTACTCTATGCAGGAATGTTGTTATCTTCCGAAAGTTCCATGTAACACCATAATACCGATAGTGTCCAATTAGTTTTACGTTCAACTCTTTAATTATTTCTCGCATTGGTCGATTTCGATTATCGTAAATCCAGTTCTTGTATGCTCTAACCTTTTGCTCAAACTTCTTTCTTGAAGTCTGTACCTTTGGTACGAAACCTCCCTTTCGAGTTTTGCTACAGTAGAAGGTAAATCCCAGAAAATCAAATGTTTCAGGCTTACATTCTCCTCTTGCTCTACGATTCTGCTCTGCAAATCTCCCAAATTCAATCAGTCTGCTTTTACTACTTTCCAGCTCCAGTCCAAACTTTTCCATTCGTTCCTTTAACTCTTTATAGTATCTTTCAGCTTCTGACTTATATTGAAATCCTGCAACAAAATCATCCGCAAAGTTGACGAGAAAACACTCTCCCTGCATTTCCCTTTGCACCACCAGTTTAAACCCCAGCGTCAGCACATGATGCATCGCCAATGCGGAGATCATCCGCAGAACGCTGTGCGTCACCGATGCCCTGCAGGAAGAGAAAAGCAAGCTGGAGGAAGAAATGGTGGTTCTTGTGGAAATGACGCAGAACATCGTGGCGGAGAACGCCCGCGCTGCGCAGAACTAGGACGAGTATCCAAAACGCTATGATGGGCTGGTCAAGCGGTACGATGAAGCCAAGGCTCGGTACGATGAAGTGACTGCCGCCATCTTCGCAAAGGAAGCGCAAAGCGAACGGCTGGCGAACTTCATCAAGACGCTGAAAGCGCAGGACGGCACTATCAGCGTCTTTGACGGCAGCCTTTGGGGCGGCATGGTCGAGTTCGTCACGGTTGGCAGGAACAAGGAAATCACGGTCACCTTCCGGGACGGCACGGAGATACTGGCATAACAGAATACGGACGCTTAAGACACTCGGCTGCGGTCGGGTGTCTTTTTTTCGTTGCGAGGTAGAAAAGTTCATAAATCTGTCATATAATAAATAACACTGCGAGTGCAATAAACCAACAAAAATGTCGTTAGAAATAACTGAGGGATTGAAATATGGTCAAGAACAATTTTGAAGTCGATGTAAAAGTAAAATGCATCGAAGCTGATATGACACAGGCGAAACTCGGAGAAGAAGTCGGCACAACGGGTCAGTATGTGAATCGGCTCATCAAGAAAGGCGATTCGTGCAGATGCTCGAAGTTCTCGGCTACGATATTCAGCTTACCTATGAAAAACGCGAGGAGGAGTAAGGCATGGATACGGTCGACTTGATAATAAAATCCGCCACTACCTTTTATGATGAATTGCGGGCGGACGCAAACGGACGGTATCGTTCGTGGGAGCATTGCTACAAGTGCTTCCATGACGCTCGGAACAATCCCTCTCCCGATTATGATTATTTGAGTTTGCAGCTTGCTTTTTACCTTGCAAGCTGGGGAATGTACAGAGGCTCGTCTTTCCTTCTCCAGAAGGATTACAAGGTGCATATCCCTGTGGTCGTGGAACTGCTGAAATCATCATATGATTGTCTGTTTGGGCTTGCCTGTACGGATTTAAGAAAAAAAGATGTGCAGGAGAAACTTTCCGAATTGGATGTGCTCATGACCGAATATTATGACAAAGTCCGTAAGAGCGTGAAGGAATGCGAAGTGAAGAACAAGCTGTCCACCACGCTTATTACGAAGGTTCTGATGGGAACGCTCGGTTGTGTGCCGGCTTACGACAGATACTTCATTGACGGCATCAAGGATCAGAATGTATCCACGGGGAATTATAACCTGCAGTCGCTTCTTAAACTGGTGGATTTCTATGAGAAAAATTCTGTCCGCCTTGAGCAAGCGAGAAAAGGGCTGAAAGTATATGACCTGCCATACCCACAGATGAAGCTATTGGACATGGGATTCTGGCAGATTGGGTTTGAAAAGGATACAAACAAGGGATTGCAGGTCGCACACTGATTTATCGGAGGGCTGCTATGAAGCAACTGAAAGAAAAGCACAAAGAATAAAGCTGAATATTCTGTTCATAAAACAAACACCCCTTTCATACATTTAAATAAATATGGAAGGGGTTTATTATATGGATAATCAAAGGGATTATGATTTATACAGGGACATACAGACGAGATGCAATGGGGAGATTTACATAGGTGTGGTAGGACCTGTGCGGACGGGAAAATCAACCTTTATCAAGCGGTTCATGGATCTGCTTGTCCTGCCTCATATAGAGGATGAATTTGAACGGGAACGGGCAAATGATGAACTGCCACAGAGCGCTGGAGGCAAGACGATCACGACAACGGAACCCAAATTTATCCCAAAGGAGGCAGCAAGTATTTCCCTTGGGGAAGGGGCACAGGCCAGGGTACGACTGATCGACTGCGTAGGATATATGGTAGAAGGTGCTGCAGGCCATATGGAAAACGGGGAAGAGAGGATGGTGAAGACACCATGGAGCGAGGAAGAGATCCCCTTTACGCAGGCGGCGGAAACGGGTACCAGAAAGGTGATCGCAGATCATTCCAGTGTGGGGATCGTGGTGACCTGTGACGGAAGCTTTACTGAGATCGGAAGACAGCAGTATGAACCGGCAGAGGAGCGTACGGTACGGGAACTGAAGAAGCTGAACAAACCCTTTATCGTACTTTTGAATACCACAAAGCCTTATAGCGAAGAAACAGGGAAGCTGGCAGAAGTTCTTTCTGAAAAGTATCAGGTATCTGTGCTGCCTGTAAATTGTGAACAGTTAAAAAAAGAAGATATCCGGCAGATTCTTGAAAAGCTGCTCTGTGAATTTCCACTTACCGTTATGGAATTTTATATGCCGAAGTGGGTGGAAATGCTGGAGAGGGATCACCCCCTTAAGGTACAGCTTGTAGAAAAGGTCAGAGAGGTCATGAAGGAATACACCTGTATCCGGGATGTACTGCAGAGGCCGGTTTCCATTAACGGAGATTTTGTCAGAAAATGTAAGATGGATCAGGTAGGAATGGCGGACGGCTGCGTAAGAATCTATATTGATGTGGATGATGCCTGCTATTTTGAGATGCTGAGCAGTCTGGTAGGAGAAGACATTCACAATGAATATCAGCTTTTATCGACACTGAAAGAAATGGCGGCTATGAAAAAAGAGTATTCCAGGGTTCTGAGTGCGGTGATGTCAGTGAGACAAAAAGGATATGGCGTTGTTATGCCGCAGAGAGAAGAAATCCTGTTAGATAAACCGGAGCTGATCCGGCATGGCAACAAGTTTGGTGTAAAGATCCGGGCAGAGAGCCCGAGCATCCATATGATCCGGGCCAATATTGAAACAGAGATCTCTCCGATCGTAGGAAGTGAGGAACAGGCAAAGGATCTGATACGGTATATTTCCGAATCCGAAACCGGAAAGGAAGGCATCTGGGAAACCAACATTTTTGGAAAAACAGTAGAACAGCTTGTAAATGACGGTATTACCGGAAAGCTGACGATGATCGGTGAGGAAAGTCAGGTGAAGCTGCAGGAGACCATGCAGAAGATTGTGAACGATTCCAACGGAGGCATGGTGTGCATTATTATTTGAGAAAAACAGGGACTGCCCGGAACAGCAGTCCCTGTTTTTGCAAATATCATTCAGCATTTTTTCGGTAAATCAGGCAGAAGACAGTACTTTTTTGCTAGTGTTAAGAAGCTGTAAAGACCTGTCAAAAGGCGCTTCGTTGGTTGAAGCAAATGCCGTTTTGTGATAGAATTAATAAGTAATTAGAAAATGAATGGAGGGTTCCTTTATGAATCAGGCATACCAGAAACTCCTTGACTGTTACGAAAGCGTACGGGCAAGGATTCCTTTTATTCCAAGAGTTGCACTTGTTCTTGGATCAGGTCTTGGCAATTATGCAGATGCTATTGATGTCAAAGGGGAGATCAGATATTGCGAAATTAAAGATTTCCCTGTTTCTACAGTACCCGGACATGAGGGAAAGTTTATTTTCGGTTATGTAGGACAGGTTCCTGTTGTCTGCATGAAGGGAAGAATCCATTATTATGAAGGATATCCGATTTCAGATGTGGTACTTCCAACCAGATTGATGAAGATGATGGGCGCTGAAATTCTGTTTCTTACCAATGCATCCGGTGGAATTAATCCTTCTTTTGGGGCAGGGGATTTTATGCTGATCAAAGACCATATTTCCTGCTTTGCGCCTAATCCGCTTGTAGGTCCTAATATTGATGAGCTGGGACTCAGATTTCCGGATATGAGTACGATTTACAATAAAAAGCTGCAGCAGAAGATTAGAGAAGCTGCAGGTATACATAATATAGCACTGAAGGAAGGGGTTTACGCACAGCTTACCGGACCTTCCTTTGAGTCACCTGCAGAGATCCGGATGCTGAGGACGCTTGGGGCAGATGCAGTTGGCATGAGTACAGCGGTAGAAGCAATCGCAGGAAATCATATGGGAATGAAGGTATGTGGGATTTCCTGTATCTCCAATCTTGCAGCCGGTATGACAGACCAGCCTCTGACTCATGAAGAAGTTCAGGAAGCTGCAGATATTGCAGCACCCCTGTTCAAAAAGCTGATCACGGAATCATTGATGCTGTTTTAAGGATGGGATGAAGATGAAAAAAGTACAGTGTGAAGATCCGGATCAGGACAGGCTTCCTGTAGAGGAATTGATAGGGAAGGCACTTGCAGCCAGAAAAAATGCGTATACACCTTATTCCCACTTTCAGGTAGGAGCAGCGCTTCTGACAGAGAGTGGACAGATATATACAGGATGCAACATTGAAAATGCAGCTTATGGACCAACCGTCTGTGCAGAACGTTGTGCCATCTTTAAGGCAGTAAGCGAAGGGGAATGTTCCCTGAAAGCGATTGCCATTGCAGGAGGCAGTGAAAAAGAAACAGATATCCTGAGTGGATATGCATTCCCGTGTGGTGTCTGCAGACAGGTCATGCGTGAATTTGCAAAGGATGCTGCATTTAAGGTGATCGTAGCCAGAAGTGCAACAGATTATCAGATCTTCAGTCTGGAGGAGCTTTTGCCAAACAGCTTTGGACCGGAGAATCTGTCAGCTAAAGAATTGGAGGGAGGCACGGAATGAACATTCGTTTTTTTAACGCCAGGATCCTCACCATGGAAGAAGGAAGGAAAATCTTTTCCGGAGAGATATGGGTGAGTGGTGATCGTATTCTGTATGTGGGAGAGGGCAGAAGCAACGATGATATCTTTCAGGAGCTTAAGATACCTGTGATTATCTGGGATCGCGAAATTGACTGTAATGGTAATCTGCTGATGCCGGGATTCAAGGATGCGCATACGCATTCAGGAATGACCCTGCTGAGATCCTTTGCAGATGACCTGCCGCTTGACCAGTGGCTGAATCAACAGATCTTTCCGGTGGAAGCACTTTTGACCGGAGATGAGATCGGTGAGCTGACGAAGCTTGCCGTACTGGAATACCTGACAAGTGGTATTACAGCGGTTTTTGATATGTATCTGACACCGGATACGATATTTGAAGCCTTTGATACCATGGGAATGAGAGGTGTACAGGTTGGCGGCGTTAACAATTTCAGCCAGTCAGCGGAGGCACTGGAGGACTGGTATGTAAGACTGAATAATAAAAGTCCGCTGCAGTCCTTTAAGCTTGGATTTCATGCTGAGTATACCTGTTCAAAGGAGCTGCTGCTGAAGATCGCAGAGCTTTCCCATAAATACCAGGCACCGGTGTATACCCATTTATGTGAAACGAAGGCTGAGGTAGAGGGATGCAGGGAACGGTATGGGATGACACCGGTTGCATTTCTGGATTCCATTGGCATGTTTGATTACGGCGGAGGCGGGTACCATCTGGTACATGTGTCAGAAGAAGATATTGAAGTATTAAAAAAACGAAAGCTGTATGCGATATCCAATCCGGGTTCCAACACCAAGCTGGCCAGTGGAACAGCGCCGGTCAGCAGGTATCTGAAGGAAGGAATACCTGTAGCACTCGGAACAGATGGACCGGCAAGCAATAACTGTCTTGATATGTTCAGGGAGATGTTCCTGGTAACAGGGCTTGCCAAGCTGAAGGAGGAGGATGCAGCAGCCGTTGATGCGATAGAGGTTCTGAAAATGGCGACAGTGAACGGGGCTCATGCTATGGGACTTCCGGATGCAGATGTGCTTGCCAGAGGGAAACTGGCAGATATGATACTGATCGATCTGGATCAGCCTAATATGAGGCCATTTAACAATATTGCCAAGAATATTGTTTACAGTGGAAGCAAGATAAATGTAAAATTAACTATGATCGGTGGAAAGATCCTCTATGAAAATGGAGTATTTCAGACATCGGAGGGTCCGGCTGCCATCTATGAGAGAGCAGAAGAGATCATAAAAGACAAGAAACAGAAAATTTCAAAAAATGTGTAGTGATATAAGGAGGGGAAAGCCATGAGTAATCAGGAAATAAACAAAACACAGGGGAAAAAAGTAAATACGATGCATTCATTAAAAATGAAAATCTTCTTACTGGTATTTATCGCCATCATATTTGCTATAGTTCTTTGCCTGTTGATGATCGTTCCAAAATCAAAGAGTAATCTGGAGACGGTTATTGAAAATTATATGAAGGATATTACTGTTGTCGAAGGCGAAAATCTGGACAGGGATCTGGCAAGTGAAGGAGCTGATACAGTTCTTTCCGCAGAAGCGCTGCAGGACGATCTTAAAGACATTTCGATCAGTGGGATGCCATCAAGCTACGCTTATATTTTTTCTGGGACAGACGGCACCATGCTGTATCATCCGACAGCAGACAAGATCGGCCTTCAGGTAGAGAATGCAGCGGCAAAGCAGCTTCTTACAGAGATCGGAGAGGGAAAGAAACCAGAGCCTTCCGTAATTGAGTATGAGTTTAAGGGAAAACAGAAATATGCAGCTTATTATATAGGAAATGAAGCAGCGTTTGTCCTGATCATTACAGCCGATGGAGATGAAGTATTCGCAAGTCTGAATGAAACCACAAATTACAGTCTGATAGGAGCACTTGTACTGATCCTCATCTGCAGTGTATTTACCTTTGTTATAACTTCACTGATGTTCAGACCGATTGGCGTGATTACCAGAGTGATAAATAAAATCTCAGATATGGATTTCAGGGAAAATGATGATCAGAAGCATATGCTGAAACAGAAAGATGAGACAGGTATAATGGGACAGGCAGTTAATACACTGCGTCTGGAACTGATTGATATTGCGAAGCAGATCAAGGGAAAAAGCCAGGAATTATATGAATCTTCTGAAGCACTCAGCACAGGGACAAGTGAAACGGTTACAGCAGTGGAACAGGTAGAAAATGCGATCACAGAAATTGCCAAGGGCGCAACCTCCCAGGCACAGGAAACACAGTCAGCATCTGAAAATGTGGTTTTAATGGGAAACATGATCGAAGAAGCCAATACAGAGGTTGAAAATCTCCGTACCAATGCGAGAGCCATGCGTGATGCCGGAAATTCTGCAGTTACCATTCTGGAAGAGCTTGGACAGATCAATCAGCAGACAAAGGCTGCTATGGAAGTGATCTATAAACAGACAAATGTAACTAATGAGTCTGCACAGAAGATCAAAGAGGCGACAGAGATCATTACGGATATCGCAGAAGAAACCAATCTGCTTTCCTTAAACGCATCTATTGAAGCTGCAAGAGCCGGTGAACAGGGACGGGGCTTTGCTGTAGTAGCAGCCCAGATCCAGAAGCTGGCAGAGCAGTCCAATGAGTCTGCAAGACAGATCGAAGCGATCATCAATACGCTGATCGAGGAATCAGAAAAATCTGTAGACACGATGAAGAACGTAAAGGAAGTTATTGATAAGCAGGATGTCAATGTAACAAATACACAGGATGCATTCAATAAGGTTAAGGACGGAATAGACCGTTCTGTAGAAGGAATCCGTGAGATTGCGAAACGGACAGCCGGACTTGATGAAGCAAGGATCAAGGTTGTGGATATTGTCCAGAATCTGACAGCCATTGCAGAGGAAAATGCTGCAAGTACAGAGGAAACATCAGCATCTGCAGAGGAAGTCAATGCTGTTATCAGTAATATTGCAGCAAATGCCACTAATCTGCATGAAATTGCTGTCAGTCTGGAAGATTGTGAAAAAATGTTTATCATTGAATAATGCAAGGTAAAAAATATGGGTTATCTTTTGTTTCTGGCAGCAATTATTTTGTTTTTTCTGCTTCTGATCACCAGAACATATCTGCAGAGCCGCAGAGAAGAAAAAGAATATAGGGATCGCATTTTATATCATTTTGGTGAACAGTCCCCGGAAAAGATCAGTGCTGCCAGAAAGCAGAAAATAGCAGATGGTTATAAGCGAAGGAACAGGGAGTTTTATATAGACGATATTACCTGGAAAGATCTTCAGATGGATGAGGTCTATGACCGGCTTGCTTTTGTGGAAACACAGGCCGGAGAAGAGTCTCTTTATGAAATTCTGAGAACACCTCTGACAGATCCTGAGCTTCTTGCGCAGAGGGAATTGCAGATCCGTTATTTTCAGGAACATCCAGAGGAAAGGGCAGCATGCCAGATGTTATCTCACAGGCTGTCAGTAAAGAAATGCTCCCGTTCTCTGTATGAACAGCTGGAGCAGCTTGAGAAAGCACCGGACCAGAAGGCTGTATCCGATTATCTGGCAGTGTGGCTTGTGCTTTTTTCTGTGATTATGATCCTTTGGAATTTTCCGGTTGGAATCTGCATGATGGTGGCAGTCTGCATCTATAATATTTTGTCTTATTTTAAAAGGAAAGCAGAGATCACGCCTTACATCAGCTGCTTTTCGTATCTGATTTTATTTGTGAAGCAGGCAGAAAAATTTCCACAGCTTACAGGACCGTGGCAGGGAGACATAACTAAGCTTACAAACATTGTAAATAAGCTGCAGAGGCTGAAAAGAGGAGCCTTTCTTCTGCCTGAAGGAAATATCAGAAGTTCATCTGATCCCTTTTCTGTTTTGCTTGATTATGTAAATATGCTGCTGCATATGGATCTGCTGTTTTTTTATCACAGAAAAAAGCAGATTCTTATGTACAGGGAAGAAGCTGCAGAGCTGATCCGTATTACGGGAAAGATAGAAGCATTCATAGCGATCGTGGCATTTCGGGCAGGCAACAGCGGAAATTGTATTCCGGAATACCAGGAGAAGGGGATCATGGCAGAGGGACTTTATCATCCGCTGCTGAAAAAGCCGGTAGCGAATGACATAAATACCACTGACTGCATGCTTATCACAGGATCCAATGCTTCAGGAAAATCTACTTTTTTAAGAACAGTTGCAATCAATGTCCTGCTGGCACAGACAGTTCATACCTGCATGGCCAAAGCATTTGCAGCCCCATGTTACAGACTGTATACCTCGATCTCTATCAGTGATGATCTTCTGAATGGGGAAAGTGCTTATGTTGCGGAGATCAGAGCCTTGAAAAGAATAATAGATGCAGCAGAAGACAGGAGAACACCCGTTATTGCATTTACAGATGAGATCTTGAGAGGGACAAATACTGTAGAACGGATAGCAGCAGCTGCCCAGATCCTGAAATATCTGAAGGGAGAGGGTGTATTTTGCTTTGCCGCAACACATGATGTAGAGCTGACTGTGCTTTTGCAGAAGGAATATCATAATTATCATTTCACAGAAGAGGTAGAAAATGGAGAAGTGATCTTCCCATATCAGCTAAAGGAGGGACGTGTCAGATCAAGAAATGCGATCAGACTGCTGGCAGGAATGGGATATGACAAAAAAATAACAGAAACAGCTGAAAAGATGGCTTCTGATTTTCTTGAAAAAGGAGTCTGGTCATGTTAAAATAAAAAGCAGTTGAGAAAGGCGGTAGACATGAATAACCTGATTTTATTTTTTAATTCCTTTATGTCTTATTTTTTATTACTGCTTCTGATAGCAGCAATCGTAGGAGTGGCAATTTTCATTGGCATTAAGCTCCGCAAAAGTAAAAATGAAAAAGAAAAGGATGTACAGGATAGTGTACAAACCCCTTAAAAGTGTTCAGCCAATGAACACTTTTTCTATACTATACGTGCGTAAAAAAGCCGCAAAGGATAGTTCCCTGGCAGAAATGCGCACAGGAAAAGAGGAGAGATATGCTTAATTTACAGGTAGCAGACAGAATGAAGGAATATGAGGAAGGAATCTTCCAGCTTTTGGATGAAAAGAAGGCGGAAGTAGAAAAGACAGGGAAAAAGGTATATAACCTTTCCGTTGGTACACCGGATTTTCCACCGTCAGAACGCATTATGAAAGCTGTAGAAGAAGCAGCCAGAAAGCCGGAAAACTACAAATATTCCCTGAAAGAGATCCCGGAACTGAAGCAGGCACTGATAGAGCGCTACCGGACAAGATATCAGGTAGAACTGAAGGAAGCTGAATTTACAGCCGTTTACGGATCTCAGGAAGGAATTGCCCATATTGCGCTGGCATACTGTAATCCGGGAGATGTTGTGCTGGTTCCGGATCCGGGATATCCGATCTTTTCCATAGGACCATCCCTTGCCATGGCAGATGTAAGAACCTATCCTCTGCTGAAAGAGAATGATTATCTGCCAGATCTGAAAGGAATGGATCCTGAATTATTAAAGAAGACAAAGATGATGATCGTTTCCTATCCGTTAAACCCGATCTGCAGGATCGCACCGGACAGCTTTTATGATGAGCTGATTCCCTGGGCAAAGGAGAATAATATTATTATCGTTCATGATAATGCTTATTCTGATATTGTATATGATGGACACGTTGGCAAGTCTATCCTTTCTCATGAAGGGGCAAAGGATATCTGTGTAGAATTTTACTCTCTGTCAAAGAGCTTTAATTATACAGGCGCAAGAATGGGATTCCTTGTGGGAAATGAATTCCTGGTACAGACATTTAAGAAGCTGAGGTCACAGATCGATTATGGTGCATTTCTTCCGGTGCAGTACGGTGCGGTAGCAGCCCTTACCGGCAGTGATGAAGAAGTAAAGGCACAGTGTGCCGAGTATCAGAAGAGAAGAGATGCGCTATGCAGCGGGCTTCGTTCGATAGGCTGGTATATCGAGGACAGTGAGGGCAGTATGTTTGCCTGGGCAGCCATTCCGGAAGGCTATACGGATGATGTCAGCTTTGTTATGGAGCTGCTTGAAAGGGCAGGTGTCTTATGTACACCGGGAAGCAGCTTCGGAAAACGGGGAAAAGGACATGTACGCTTTGCATTGACCATGCCTGTTGAAAAGATAAAGGAAGCGGTAAAAGCAATTGAAAACAGCGGTATGATCAGGAAATAATAAATAAAAGGGGATGAAAGCAACAGATGAGTATTGAAACAGAGGAAAAACTGGAGGCTTCTGCACTGGATGAAGCATACAGACCAAAGAGAGATGTTAAGGTCATCAAAAAGGATGGCAGCCTGGAAGCGTTCCATGTACAGAAGGTCATTGATGCGGTTGGAAAGAGTGCTTACCGCGCCCTGACCAAATTCACGGAAGAGGAAAAAAAGCATATCTGCCAGTATGTGATCGATAAAGTAGATGAACTGGAAGAGGACAGGATCCCCATTCCGATCATGCATAATATCGTAGAGAGTGCCCTGGAGGATGTGAAGCCTATTGTAGCGAAGAGCTACCGGGATTACCGTAACTATAAGCAGGATTTTGTAAGGATGATGGATGATGTCTATAAAAAGAGTCAGTCCATTATGTATGTTGGTGATAAAGAAAATGCCAATACCGACAGTGCACTGGTTTCAACCAAGAGAAGTCTGATCTTCAATCAGTTTAACAAAGAGCTGTATCAGAAGTTCTTTATGACCACAGAAGAGATCCAGGCCTGCAGGGATGGCTACATCTATGTCCATGATATGTCTGCAAGAAGAGATACCATGAACTGCTGTCTTTTTGATGTGGCAAGCGTACTGACCGGTGGCTTTGAAATGGGAAATATCTGGTACAATGAGCCAAAGACACTGGATGTTGCCTTTGACGTGATCGGTGATATCGTCTTAAGTGCAGCCAGCCAGCAATATGGCGGTTTCACAGTTCCGGAAGTAGATAAGATCCTGGAGCCTTATGCAGAGAAGACCTATCATAAGAGCCTTGAAAAGTATAAAAGACTGGGAATTGATGAAGAAAGTGCAGAAGCAGAGGCTTATGCAGATGTAAAAAGAGAGTTCGAGCAGGGCTTCCAGGGCTGGGAGTATAAGTTTAATACAGTAGCCAGCAGCCGGGGAGATTATCCATTTATTACAGTAACTGCAGGAATCGGTACAGGCAGATTTGCAAAGCTTGCTACAATCTCCCTGTTGAATGTCCGCAGAAGGGGACAGGGGAAAAAGGATTGTAAAAAACCGGTGCTTTTCCCGAAAATTGTATTCCTTTATGATGAAAATCTTCATGGTCCCGGAAAGGAGCTTGAGGATGTGTTTGAGGCTGGGGTGAAATGTTCGGCCAAAACCATGTATCCTGACTGGCTTTCCCTTACTGGAAAAGGTTATATTGCCAGTATGTATAAGCAGTACGGAAAGGTTATTTCTCCCATGGGCTGTCGTGCTTTTCTGTCTCCCTGGTATGAGAGAGGCGGTATGCATCCGGCAGATGAAAATGATGTGCCTGTATTTGTGGGAAGATTCAATATTGGTGCCGTGTCTCTGCATCTTCCGATGATCCTTGCCAAATCCAGACAGGAAGGAAAGGACTTTTATGAGGTTCTTGATTATTACCTGAACTTGATCAGACAGCTTCATATCAGAACCTATGCTTACCTTGGAGAAATGAGGGCGTCCACTAATCCGCTTGCTTACTGTGAAGGTGGATTCCTTGGCGGACATCTGAAGCTGACAGACAAGATCAAGCCGATCCTGAAAACAGCGACAGCAAGCTTTGGCATTACTGCGTTTAATGAACTGCAGGAGCTTTATAATGGGAAATCCCTGGTAGAGGACGGGGCATTTGCACTGGAGGTGCTGGAGCATATTAATGAAAGGATCAATGAATTTAAAGAAGAGGATGGCAATCTCTATGCCATCTACGGAACACCGGCAGAGAGTCTCTGCGGTCTTCAGGTGAAGCAGTTCCGTGCCAAGTATGGCATTATCGAAGGCGTTTCTGACAGGGAATATGTTTCTAACAGCTTTCACTGCCATGTGACTGAAGATATTACACCGATCCAGAAGCAGGATCTGGAATACCGTTTTTGGGAATTATCCAATGGAGGTAAGATCCAGTATGTGAAGTACCCAATTGATTACAATATAGAAGCGATCAAAACCCTGATCCGCAGGGCAATGGAAATGGGATTTTATGAAGGAGTAAATCTTTCATTGGCATACTGTGATGATTGCGGGCATCAGGAGCTTGAAATGGATGTATGCCCTAAATGCGGCAGCAAGAATCTGACAAAAATAGAGAGAATGAATGGTTATCTTTCCTATTCCAGAGTACATGGGGATACCAGACTGAATGAGGCAAAAATGGCAGAAATTTCAGAAAGGAAGAGCATGTAGGGAATGAGATATCACAATATTACGAAAGACGATATGCTGAATGGTGACGGCCTGCGGGTTGTATTGTGGGTAGCGGGCTGTTCCCATTGCTGCAAGGACTGCCAGAATCCGATCACCTGGGATCCAAACGGTGGAATCCCGTTTGATGAGGCAGCAAAGCAGGAGATCTTTGACCAGCTTGATAAGCCCTATATTTCCGGGATTACCTTTTCCGGAGGAGATCCGCTGCATTCAGCAAACCGGCTTGAGGTAAGGAACCTCATGGCCGAGATCCGGGAGAAATATCCGGATAAGACGATATGGCTCTATACAGGAGATATGTGGGAAAATGTGCTTCATTATGCCATGATGCAATATATTGATGTCCTGGTAGACGGAGAATTTATGGCAGATAAAAAGGATGTGAAGCTTCTCTGGAAAGGAAGCAGTAACCAGAGAGTGATCGATGTACAAAAAAGTTTAAAACAGACAGATCCGGTGATCCCGGTTCTGCATTGTGGAGATTACAGCTATGGAAACCATTAAAATCAAATATTTTACGGACAAAATTGAAAAACTGACCTACATTGACGGCAAATCTGACTGGATCGATCTTCGGGCAGCTGAGTCGGTGGATCTGAAAAAGGGAGAATTTAAACTGATCCCTCTTGGTGTTGCCATGGAGCTGCCAAAGGGTTATGAGGCACATATTGTGCCAAGAAGCTCAACCTTTAAGAATTTCGGGATTATCCAGACTAATCATCAGGGTGTGATTGACAGTTCTTATTGTGGGGACAATGATGAATGGAAAATGCCGGTTTATGCTATGAGAGATACACATATTGAAGTGAATGACAGGATCTGCCAGTTCCGTATTATGGAAAATCAGCCAAAGATCCAGTTTGAAGAGGTAAAAGCGCTTACCGGTGTGGACAGAGGCGGCTTTGGCACAACAGGAAAGCAATAAAAAATGAAAAAATGAGTATAAAAGGACTTCTTTTGCCACATAATGGTGAGGTAATCAGTATGTGCGTAAAAGGAGTCTTTTTATTATGGATGTTAATGGAATTGATAATCTGAGACAGCAAAAGGATGCCATGACAGCTTCATTGAAGGAAAACATGGATTTTCTGAACCGGAAGCTTGATATTGATAAAAACTTCGATCTGGTGTACCGTGTGATCCAGATCGGGGGAAGGGAAGCCTGTATGTACTTTGTGGATGGTTTCTGTAAGGACGAGCTGATGCAGAAAATGCTGCAGCGCTTTATGGATATCAAACCGGAAGAACTTCCGGAAAATGCCCATGAAATGTCCAAAAAATGTGTTCCCTATGTTGAAGTGGATCTGCAATCTGATTTCAGTCAGATCATTTATTTTATCATGTCCGGGGTATTTGCTCTTTTTATTGATGGATATGATCAGTGTATTCTGATCGATTCCAGAACCTATCCTGCAAGAAGTGTTTCAGAGCCGGAGAAGGATAAAGCACTCCGTGGATCCAAGGATGGATTCGTGGAAACTATCGTATTTAATACAGCACTGATACGCAGGAGGATCCGCAGTACCAATCTCAGAATGGAAATGTTCCATGCTGGTAACAGCTCCCAGACAGATATTGTGCTCTGTTATATGGAAAACAGAGTAGATCAGAAATTCCTGGAGCAGATCAGAAAGCGGATCCAGAATATCAAGGTGGATGCCCTGACTATGAATCAGGAGAGCCTGGCAGAGTGTCTGTATCAGAAAAAATGGTATAATCCTTTTCCAAAGTTTAAGTTTACAGAACGGCCGGATACAGCATCGGCACAGATCCTGGAGGGGGATGTGGTCATACTTGTTGATAATTCCCCTTCAGCCATGATCACACCGACCTCTGTCTTTGATGTGATCGAGGAAGCAGATGATTATTATTTTCCTCCCATTACTGGAACGTACTTGCGTCTGACCAGGTTCCTGATCGCCATTCTGACATATCTTCTGACACCAACCTTTCTTCTGCTGACACAGCATCTGGAATGGATTCCTGCAGGTTTTACCTTTATTGAAGTCAAAGATACGGTCAATATTCCACTTATCTGGCAGTTCCTGCTCCTGGAGCTTGCCATTGACGGTCTGCGGCTTGCGGCGGTCAATACCCCTAATATGCTGAGTACACCATTAAGTGTCATGGCGGCGCTGGTGCTTGGGGAGTTTTCGGTGAACAGCGGCTGGTTTAATTCAGAGGTTATGCTGTATATGGCTTTCGTGGCGATCGCCAATTATACACAGGCAAGCTACGAGCTCGGATATGCGATCAAGTTTATGAGAATCCTGGCTCTGATACTGACAGCGCTTTTCGATATATGGGGGTATATAGCTGCACTGCTCGTTATGGTCATTGCAATGGCATCTAATAAGACGATTTCCGGGAAAAGCTATATTTATCCGCTGTTTCCATTAAATCTGAAACGTCTTGCCAGAAGATTTATCCGTTACAGACTCCCGGGCGCCAGAGAATAAAGCAACAAAAAATAGAAAAACTGCAAAGGACAGGGAAATATATTCCCTGTTCGTGCAAATATTACATATATAAAAAGACAAAAGTTTGCTGAAAATAAAAAAATGCATAGGAAAGCAAATAAAAACACGTGTAAAATATTCAGAGTGCATAAAAAAACCCCTATAATAAGAAAGAACCACCCCTTACCCGGGTAAAACTGCTTTGCTATACTCATATCATAACAAATCGAGAGAAAGGAAAGCTAAGATATGAGTGAAAAGGAAATAATCGTATCCATGAAGGATATATGTAAAAGCTTTCCGGGAGTAAAAGCACTTGATCATGTTCAGTTTGAGCTTTGCTCCGGTGAGGTAATGGCGCTTCTTGGTGAAAATGGAGCAGGCAAAAGTACACTGATGAAAATATTGAGTGGTGTATATACGAGAGATGAAGGATCTCTTACCATATTTGGAAAAGAATATGGGGATCTGAATCCGAAACTGGCGCAAGAGGTTGGCGTTGCGATTATCCATCAGGAACTGAATATGTGCAGGCACTTATCTGTTGCAGAAAATATTTTCCTTGGCAGAGAAAAGAAGAACGGGATTGTTCTTGCCAATTCAGAAATGGAAAAGGAAGCGGCAGCCATCCTGGAGGAATTAAAGATCGATCTTGATCCGAGACAGGTTGTAGGAGAGCTTCCGGTATCTAAACAGCAGATGGTAGAAATTGCCAAGGCACTGTCTACCAATGCAAGAATACTGATCATGGATGAACCTACTTCAGCTCTGACGGCAAAAGAAATTGATGACCTGTTCCGTATTATCCGGGATCTGAGGGAGAGGGGCTGCGGAATCGTTTACATATCGCACAGACTGGAAGAACTGCAATATATCGTTGACCGTGTTACAATTATGAGAGATGGTCAGTATATTACATCTATGGACTTCAAAGATGTGACAATGGATCAGATCATTGCCAACATGGTTGGACGTGAGATAAAGGAGAAGTTTCCAAGAGTTGCCTGTGAAAAGGGAAAGAAGATATTTGAAGTAAAGCATCTGAATGCCGGACGAATGGTGAGAGATATCAATTTTTCACTGTATGAAGGAGAAATTGTCGGATTTGCGGGTCTTATGGGTGCTGGACGGACAGAAACCACGAGAGCAATATTTGGTGTAGACCCAAAGGAAAGCGGTGAGATCGTTCTGGATGGAGAAACACTTCATATAACAAATCCAAAGGATGCGATTCAGGCAGGAATTGTTCTTGCACCGGAAGACAGAAAGAAGGATGGACTTTGTACGAAGCTGAGTATAAGGCATAATATAGCGCTTCCCAATCTGGATATCCTGTGTAATAAGCTTGGAGTTGTAAGCAGGAAGAAAGAAACCGACATGTGTGCCGATGCAGTTGAAAATCTGAAGATCAAAACACCGGATGTAGAGATCAATGCCGGAAATCTTTCCGGTGGAAATCAGCAGAAGGTGGTTGTCGGCAAATGGCTCGCAAGAAATTCCAAAGTGGTTATTTTTGATGAGCCTACAAGAGGTATTGATGTAGCTGCTAAGGTAGAGATCTACAATCTGATGAATGAGCTGAAAAAACAGGGGATCGCAGTTATGTTCGTATCTTCCGAAATGCCGGAAGTTATGGGAATTGCAGACAGGATCATCGTAATGTGTGATGGAAGGATCACCGGAGAACTGGATGCAAGAGATGTAGAACAGAGCGAGATTTTGACACTGGCAACCAGATTTGAAAATAAAATGGCAAGTGCTGAATAGGGGATAAATATATAAGAAAGGTGAAGATGAAAGAGCATGAAAAAGCAAAATCCAATTAAAAGGTTATTTGGAATCAGGGGCATGGGGGGCGCCATGACAGCCTTTGCCGGACTGATCATTATTTACATAGCATTTGGTATTATCAACCCGACGGTATTTTCCGGACAGAACATCATGAATCTGCTCCGATCCATGTCAAAGTACCTGATCATCGGTATCGGACAGAGTTATGTACTGATTACGGGAAACATCGACCTGTCAATCGGATCTGTTGTAGGTATGAGTGCCATGATCGCAGCTACACTGATGACAATGGGTGTTAATCCTGTAGTGGCAATACTGATTACCTTTGTATGCTGTATGGTGATCGGTATGTTGAATGGTATTCTGGTAGGAAAGTGGAAGCTTCCTCCTTTTATTGCAACATTGGGAACCATGTTCGTTGCAAGAGGTATTGCCTATATGGTAAACGGTAACCGAAACACAGATGCCATTGCATCCGGTGTAGGAAAAGAAGCAGGTGAAACATTTCAGAATGTGTTTTATTATGGCAAGACACTTGGTATTTATAATACCTTCTGGATCGCAATCATTATCTTTATTGTTTTCTTTTTCCTGCTTTCCAAAACAAGAACTGGCAGACATATTTATGCGATCGGTTCTAACGTAGATGCAGCAAAGCTTTCGGGTGTAAGCGTTGTGGCAACTACGACTAAAACTTATCTGGTAAGTGCATTCTGTTCTTTCATAGTAGGTCTGATTCTGTGTGGACAGGCGGGCATGGGAAATATGGAAGCTGGAAACATGTATGAAATGTATGCAGTTGCAGCTGGCGTTATCGGTGGCATCTCACCTCTTGGCGGTACTGGAATCCTGCTTGGTACACTGGCAGGTGCATCTGTATGGCAGACACTTGAGAACGGTCTTAACATGATCGGAGCACAGGTAGGTATCCAGAGACTTGTGATCGGTATTATCGTAGTATTTGCAGTACTTCTGGATGTAGTAGTTAGAAATGGTGTATTCAAGAAGAAAGCACCTTCTAAATAGAACAGGTCAGAAATGACCAGAAGCAGCACAGGGGAATGAAACACAAAAATCAGAATTTAGACATCAGATAACTGATGCTAAGATAAAAAACAGGAGGTATTTTACAATGAAGAAGCTATTATCAATTTTATGTACAGCAGGTATGACTGCTGCACTGCTGGCAGGATGCGGAAAGGCTGAGCAGACAACTGCAGAACAGCCGGCTGCAGACACAGCGCAGGAGACAGAGGCTGCTACAGAAACTACTGAAACTGCAGATACTGCAGAACAGTCAGCAGATGGAACATTGATCGCATTGATCACCATGGATTCCCTGGATCAGCACTGGGTAACCTTAAATGAAGGTGCACAGAAGGCGGCTGGTGAACTTGGCGTTACTGTTAAGTTCATGGCTCCCAATACCAAGGATGACGCTCAGCAGATCGAATGTGTAAACAATGCAGTCAGCGCAGGTGCAAAAGCTATTATCGTAGCTGCAAATGGACCTGATGCTATTTCTTCTGCACTGAAGGAAGCAGCTGATGCAGGCGTAAAGCTTGTTTATGTTGACTCACCGGCAAATGTTCCTGCAGAAGCAACCTTCTCCACAGATAATAAGGCTGCTGGAAAAACAGCAGGCGAGGAAATGAAAAAAGCTTTGGAAGCTGCAGGCGTAACAAGCGGCAGCATTGGTATCATCAATGTAAACGCTGCAACAGATTCCTGTGTAGCAAGAGAAGAAGGATTCCGTTCCGCATTTGATGGAACTGACTTTGAACTGCTTGAGACACAGTATGGCGAGGGTGACGCTGCAAAATCCCAGAGTATTGCTGAAAACTACATTACACAGGGTGTTGTAGGTATCTTCGGATGTAATGAAGGTTCTACAACAGGTGCCGGCAATGCGATCAAGGCTTCGGGCAACAGCAGTGTGATCGGTGTTGGCTTTGATAAGTCCGATGCGATCATGGGTCTTATTGATGATGGATATCTGCTCTGCACCATGGCTCAGAATCCCGATGTTATGGGATATGAAGGTGTAAAGGCAGCCGTAGCAGCTATTAATGGTGAAGATCTTGGTGGTGCTGTAACAGATACAGGTGTATCAGTTCTTACAAAATAGTAACAGTTTTCTCCCCTTTGCATATAGTTTTAAGACAGGAATACCCGTAAGGGTATTCCTGTTGAATTGTCTAAATTCAGATGATACTATGATAGTATTATAACCGAAAAAGAGGCTGATACCATGTGGAAAGTAATGATTGTTGACGATGAAAAATTGATCTGCAGGCTTGTAAAAGCGTTGGTGAAGTGGGATGAACTGGGGATGGAATCTGTTGCAACTGCAGATAACGCCCTTGAAGCACTTGAACTGCTTGAAGAGGTCAGACCTGATATTCTGATCACAGATATCAGAATGCCAGGAATGGACGGACTTGAACTGATCCGTGAGGTAAAAAAACGCTGTCCGGAAATGGAGATCATCATTATCAGTGGTTATGCACATTTTGAATATGCCAAAAATGCGATTGCCCTTGGTGTTGGAAATTATATTTTAAAGCCGATCAACCAGGAGGAGCTGAATAAGACGCTATTAAAAATAGGAGAGCGGTTAAAGGAAAAAAAGTATGTCAGGAAGCTGGAAACAGCAAACAGACAGGCTACAGACGGTGACAAAAACAGACTGCGGAAAACACTTCTTGAAGATCTGATTTCGGGGCATGGCAGCTTTTCCATGGAACAGCTTACAGAGTCTTACTATTTTGACTGTAAACCTGGGTTTTTCCGGACATTTATACTGCAGATGGATTATGATCCGGAAGAGTATTCAAATGCATCTATGACCGTGATACAGGAAAAGACCCAGGAAATATTTAACGGGTGCCTGTCGGGAAGTGATCTGGAAAGCATTTTTGATTTTGTTAGGGAATCAGGATATGGCGTATTGAATTATCAGAAACAGGACAGGGAATATGTCAGGCATCAGATGCGGGAATTTATAAAGCAGATGGATGCTAATAAAGAAGTCCTTGGGAATGTCGAATTTTCACTGGTACTTGGGGAAGAGGTCATGGAACCGTCATTGCTTGCAAAATCAGTACAGACGGCGGAAATGATCATCTGTGAAAGACTGGTAGAAGGATGTGGCAGGATGCTGGAGGTATTGCCTGCAGGGTCATCGCTGAGAATACAGGAAGTGATCGATAAGTTCTGTAAGGCATCAGAGCATGCAATCGATACACTTTCTTTAGAAGAAGCGGAGCAGGCTACAGAGGCTCTGAAGGAGTCGGTTCTTTCGGTTAATGATGTATGTGGGCGGGAAATCCAGAAGGTGGTACTTGCAGCAGGAAGATTTTATATTCTCAGAGTCAAGGCTGCAAAACCGGAAATTTTCGAGGAAAAATGCAGGCACTGTGGAACAGTGAAGAAACTTTTTCAGGAACTTCTGAAGCTGCAGAAGGCACTTTTGGAAGAGGCAGCTTCGGAGAGGCAGGGGGAAGCGTCCAGACCGATCCGTCTTGCCAAGCAGTATGTACATAAAAATTTTGCAAACAATATCACACTGGAGGAAGTCAGTGAGTATGTCGGTTTCAGTGTTGCCTATTTCAGTGCACTGTTTAAGAAGGAGACAGGAGAAGGCTTTGCCAAATATCTGACAAGGATCCGTATGGAGGAGGCGAAAAATCTGCTGCGTGAAACAGGGATACCGGTGTCGGAGATCTGTGAAAAGGTAGGTTACAGTGACCGGAAGCATTTTACCCATACCTTTCATAAACTGACCGGAGTCAATCCGGCAGAATACAGAAAGCTGTATGGTTAGGATAAGGAGCATCAATGATGATGAAACAGGGAAAATTTCGTTTTTTATCTGCTCGTATACTGTGTGTGATTATTGGCCTGATTGTAGTGATCGGTATACTGAGTCTGGCATTGCTGTTCGATTCCTTTAAAGGAAGCAGTGCAAATGTGGTTATTCTTGCGTTCTGCATTGGACTGATGCTTCTTTTATGCTGGTTTTTCTGGAAGCTGATTGTAAAACCATTTAATCAGATGGAAAAGAACCTCGGACTCTTTCTGGATGGATATACCACAAGTCATCTGATGGGAGAGGATGATATCCTTTATATTTCGCCGGCATACGAAGGAGTGATCACCAAGATCCAGTATATGCTGCAGTCCCAGGAGCTGCTGAATCTGAATAAGCGCCAGGCACAGTATCTGGCACTGCAGAATCAGATCAATCCCCATTTTCTTTATAATACACTGGAAAGTATAAGAAGTGAGGCTCTGATCGCAGGTCTGATGGACGTGGCAGATATGACAGAAGCACTGGCTGCATTTTTTCGATATACAATCAGCAAGGTGGAAAATCTTGTTTCCGTGGAAGAAGAGCTTCAGAACTGTATGACTTATTTCAAGATCCAGCAATACCGGTTCGGAGACAGACTGCAGCTTGCAATTGAATGTGATGAAGAAGAAAAAAATGAGATCTATCAATGCCGGATCCCAAAACTGACGCTGCAGCCCATACTTGAGAACAGCATCATCCATGGAACAGAGTGTAAACTCGGAACGGGGCATATCAGGATCAGACTGGAAAAAACGGCAGACTGCGTGCTCCTTTGGATCTCCGATGACGGCAGTGGCATGGATGAAAGTAAGGTTGCAGAGATCAACGAAAAGCTGCAGAAAAGTGCGGGAATGATCTCGGCTAAGGAAACAGAGAGCCAGGGCGGTATAGCACTTGTTAATGTAAATAATAGAATCCACCTTTTATTTGGTGAAGAATATGGGCTGCATGTTTATTCCATGCCGGGTGTTGGAACGGACGTGGAGATACGGCTCCCGGCAGTCTACAGTGAACGGGAGTACCGCCAGTACAGTAAAAAGGAAAGCTGTTCTTTTGAATAGCTGCAAAAGAGAACGGATGGGAGAAATATAAAAGGTGATCAGGGAAGTGCTACGCATGGAAAGAGTAACCTATAAAGAACAAGGACAGATCTGCCTGGATAATTTTAATATTACAGTGCAGAGAGGGGAAATTTTCGGGCTTTTTCCTGTCAATTATTACGGGATAGATGCGCTTCTTAAGCTTATTGTGCATAATCTTCCTCTTCATTATGGCTATGTATATTATCAGGAAAGACTGGTCAATCAGTGGCAGCATCCAAGGGAGAGTTCCAACAGAATCAGTATTATACAGAATAAAAGCAGTCTGGCAAATGACCTTAGAGTGACGGATAATGTTTTCGTTCTCAGAAAAGGTTTTCAAAAGCGGATCCTGTCCTCATCCATGCTGAGGAAACAACTGCAGCCATTTTTGGATGAAATCGGGATTAATATTCCGGCAGACCGTTATGTCAGCGAATTATCAGCCTTTGAAAAATTTGTAGTAGAACTTTTGAAGGCAATTGTTGCCGGAAATCATCTGATCGTCCTTGAGGATATCGGGTCATTTATCAGCGAAAGTGAACTGGAAAGATTACATGGGATCATCCGGTATTATGCAGAAAAAGGATTTTCCTTTCTTTACATTGGCCCCCACTTTGAAGAAGCAAACCAGCTTTGTGACAGAATGGCATTAATGGTAAATGGAAAGATCATAAAATGTTTCCAAACAGGAGATACGATACCGGTTACTTTTCCGGTGAGAAGTGTGGAAGACTATGATAACTGGGTGCGTACCCAGCTTACACTCAGGCAGAAGGAACGGGAAATGCAGGCAGTACTGACAATGGAGGGGGTCTGTTACAATAAGCTTATGGGGTTCAACCTGCGGATTGCCCCAGGAGAATGTGTAGTATTACAGGATCTTGACAATGCGATCGTATCGGATTTTATAGATCTGTTTCAGGGAGAAAAGCCAGAAAGAGGAACCTTTATCCTGGATGGATGTAAACAGATCAGAAAGAGAAACAGGGATCTGGCAGTGATACAGGAGCTTCCTACGGAGACCATGATCTATGAAGGATTGAGTTATTTTGATAACCTTTGTATGAATATGGATCACAGAGTTAATGGAGTCTGGTATCAGAGGGGTATCCGGAAAAGCATTAAGCATGAGTATAAAGATTTGCTTGGAGAGGATGTTTTTGACAGTAACGTAAAATATCTTTCAGCCAAGCAGAAATATGATCTGGTCTATACCAGGATTTATTTACAGCAGCCTAAAGTGGTGCTTTGCATACAGCCGTTTAAAAATGCGGAAGTATCTCTGCGAAGCCATATCTGGGAACTGCTTGAAAGATTTTTAAACCGAAATATAGCTGTTATCATCATGGCGGTCAATCTGGCTGATTCACTGGCTCTTGCCGACCGTCTGATCAGGATAAAGCACGGCAGTGTTCAGGAAGCATATGACAAGGAAGATTTCTTGAAGCTGTCAATTCACACACCCTGGCTCCATTTATATCAGGAAAGATATGCAATGGATATGCCAGAAGAATAAGGAGAATGATTATGAGACTTGGAGCGCTGGAAGCTGGCGGCACCAAAATGGTGTGCGCTATAGGCGATGAAAAAGGAAATATCGAAGAAAGAGTATCCATACCGACAAAAACACCGGAGGAAACGATTCCTCTTCTGATCGATTTCTTTAAGCAGAGAAATATTGATGCACTTGGAATCGGCTGTTTTGGCCCGCTGGAACTGAATCCAAAGGCAGAAAAGTATGGTTATATTACAACAACCACCAAGCTTGCCTGGAGAAATTTTGATTTTCTAGGCAGCATGAAAAATGCCCTGCAGTGTCCGGTTGGTTTTGATACGGACGTAAATGGCTCTGTACTTGGGGAAGTGACCTTCGGACAGGCAAAGGGCAAAAGCTGTGCGCTATATCTGACAATCGGTACCGGTATTGGTGCCGGCATTTATATTGAAGGAAAACTGCTTCATGGAATGCTTCATCCGGAAGCAGGACATGTATTGATCACAAGGAAGGAAACAGATATCTATGAGGGGAAGTGTCCCTATCATAAAAATTGTCTGGAAGGACTGGCATCCGGACCGGCTATTGAAGGAAGATACGGGAAAAAGGCTACAGACCTGGCAGAAGAGGAAGATGTATGGGATCTGGAAGCAGACTACATTGCACAGGCGCTGACAGGATATATTCTCACTCTTTCACCGGAGATCATTATCCTTGGTGGTGGTGTCATGCATCAGATGCAGCTTTTCCCGCTGATCAGGAAAAAAGTAACAGAATATCTTGGAGGATATGTCAATACAGAGGAGCTGAGTGATATGGAGGATTACATTGTTCCTGCTTCCCTGCATGATGATCAGGGAATTATGGGATGTCTTGAACTGGGCAGAAGAGCACTGGAGGACTAAATATGGCAATATGGGGAAAACGGGAAACAATAAAAAAAGAAGAAGTACCGCATATACAGGTTGAGGATATTATCCGGATACAGAAATCCTTTGAAGGGGTTGCACTGGCATGTGAACAGTATGACGGGATCACAAAAGGAGTACTTCAGTCATCTGATCAGGTCAGACATGGTGTGAAAGTGCTTGCAGAAGGGGCTGCAAGGCAGGCAGAAGATGCTGTTAAGTGTCAGCATGTAGCAGAAGTCCTGACAGATAAAATTGATGATATGCATCAGGAAACAGAAAAAATGCTGATACAGGTACAGTCTGTGAAAAAGCAGAGTGATGATGGACGGAGTAATGTAGAGGATCTGTCTGCAACACAGGGCAAGCTGAAGGAAACACTGGATACGATCTCAAACGGCATCTATGATCTTGTAGAAAAGAATGAGAAGATAGAATCCATTACCGGGATGTTATATGGTATCGCAAAGCAGACCAATCTTTTATCCTTAAATGCATCCATTGAAGCAGCAAGAGCAGGAGAAGCAGGAAAAGGATTTGCTTATGTGGCTTATGAGGTCAGGAAGCTATCTGAGGAGTGCCATGAGGCCAGTGGAAATATCAATTCATCTATCAAAGAGATCCTTGCCTCTCTTGACAGCCTGAAACAGATCATGGGGGAAGCAGAGAATGCTTTTTCTGCCCAAAAGGAAGCTGCCGGTAAGACAATCAGTTCGTTTGAGGGAATTGATCATAGTGTCAGTGAACTGGTAGAGGCACAGGCATATTTGTCAGAACACGTAAATGAGGTCAATCATAACAAGGATGAAATGCTTGCCATTATTGAGTCTATTTCTGATACTTCAAGAAAAGCATCTGCCTCTGCTGAAAATGTGGCAGAAATCACCAAAACACAGCAGCAAAATGAAGATCAGGCTGGACAGATCGCAGAAAAGATGGAAATAAAAGTTTCCGATATGCAGAAGGTACTTTTCGGGTTTGCTACAGGATATACACCGGAAAAGAAAAAGAAGATTGCTATGGTCTGGGATCTTGATGATCCTTTCTGGTATCCTGCAACCAAAGAAGCCTACCGTATGGGAAAAGTACTGAATTATGATATTACAGTCTTTGCTCCGAAGGAAAGAGGGGAAACAGGGACTCTGGAGATGATACATTTTCTCGAGAAGGCAGAAGCAGAGCATTATGATGGCATCTGTATTTCACCAATCACAGATTTACGTGTTGAAACGGCATTAAAACGGATGGCAGATGCGGGAACAGAAGTAATTTTTATCCTGTCTGAAATGAAAAATGTCAGACACAAAATGCTGATCGGCACAGACAGTTACCAGTGTGGAAGAAGCACAGGTATGGCAGTCGCAGACATCCTGAACGGACAGGGAAGTGCAGGAATCATCAAATGGAAGGACAATCTGATTGAAACTGTAGAGGATAGATATTTCGGGGCTGTTGATGTTTTTAAGGAGAAGGGAATTCCTTTTTATAATTTAAGTGGTCCTGGAGAGCCTTCCGAAGCAGAGGCTGACAGACTGATCGATCAGCTTCTCTCAAATCATCCGGATGTTTCCATTCTTTGTGCAACTAATGTAGGCTGGGGGCTTGCCTTTGCCAGGTATCTGAAGAAACATAAGCTTTCCATTCCACTTGTAACGGTTGATTTCACAGAGGATATCTCAAAGCTGATGAAGGAAGGCTATGTAGCAGCAGCTATTGCACAGCGTCCGGAAAGCTGGGGTGCCATGACACTTCGCAAAATGCAGGATATCCTGGATGGAAAGCCGGTGGAGAGCGTCATTGATACCGGCACCTATCAGGTAACACCGGCTAACCGGAGTATCTATGTCAGCGATTAAAAAGCGTTGGAGGAATAGACTATGGAAGTGATTATGCTTGGAACTGGCAATGCAACAGTGACACAGTGCTATAATACCTGTTTTGTACTGCAGGAAAATGACAGGTATTTTCTGGTTGACGGTGGTGGTGGAAACGGTCTTTTACATCAGCTTAAAGCCGCACAGCTGAACTGGCAGGATATGCGGACGATTTTTGTGACCCATAAGCATGTGGATCATCTGCTTGGGATCCTCTGGATGGTAAGGATGATCTGCCAGAATATGAGCAGGGGGAATTATGAAGGGGAAGCTGTGATTTACGGGCATGAGGAAGTGATCCGGCTGATCCGCAGTATGTCAGAGATGCTTTTTTCAAAAAAGGAAGTACAGTATCTGGATGAAAAGCTGCATCTCATACCGGTAGCAGATGGAGAAGAAAAGGAAATCCTTGGAAGAAAGGTTACCTTTTTCGATATCCAGTCCACCAAGGCGAAGCAGTTTGGGTTCTGCATGGATCTTGGAAACGGAGAGAAGCTGACCTGCTGCGGGGATGAACCTTATAAGGAATGTGAAGAGAAATATGCGAGGGGAAGCAAATGGCTTCTCCATGAGGCTTTTTGTCTGTATGGACAGGCGGATATCTTCAAACCTTATGAGAAGCATCATTCTACGGTAAAGGATGCCTGTGAACTGGCAGAAAAGCTGCAGGTGAAAAATCTTGTCCTGTATCATACCGAGGATAAGAATATAGCCTGCCGGAAAGAAAAGTATCTGGAAGAGGGGAAAAGCTATTACAAGGGGAATCTGTTCGTGCCGGATGACCTGGAAGTAATGGAGTTGTAGGAAAAGCCTGGGATCAAAAATGATCAGATTGACATTTTTGATCCCTGTTTTATAATAAAAGTGTCTTTGAAGATATTCAAAACAGTGATCTGATAGAATCTTAAAAATCTGTTTGGCTGGAAATATTCATGCAGTCAGTAAAATCCAACATGGTTGATTTTGTATTTATTTATAAAAATTGCAGTGTTATGCAATTGTATTATACACACTTAATGTGTATAATAAGAGAAAGGAGTTACACTTGAAACGAAGGGACTTAATAAAGAAGCTTGAAGGGGCTGGCTTTCGTTTTTTACGTCATGGTGGAAATCATGATGTATATATCAGAAATGGGGATACGGAGCAAATTCCAAGACATAAGGAAATACATGAGAAATTAGCAATGGCAATATTGCGAAAATGGGGACTGTAGAAAGGAGCAGAGATGAAAGAAGCATATCCGGTGTTGTTGACCAAAACGAAGGACACGAAAAATACAATTTTAGTTGAGGTTCCGGATCTGAATATTCAGACAGAAGGCTATGGAATTGCAGATGCTATAGAAATGGCCAGGGATGCAATCGGTCTGGAAATTATTACAAGAGAAGATGAAGGAATTGACATTAAAGAACCCTCGGCTATTGAGAAGATTAATAAAGACGAAGGAATCTTTTCTGGTGAAGGGGAAACCTGTGTAACTTATGTAGATGTTGATCTTGCTGAGTATAGAAAGAAGGTTGATAGGAGAATAGTCCGGAGAAATGTAACACTTCCGAACTGGTTAAATCGAGCAGCAGATAGGGAAGGTCTTAATGTGTCCAAAGTATTACAGGATGCACTTATAACAGTTTTACAAACGACCCAAAACAGATGAATACCGTAAAAAGTTAATACAAGGGGAAGCCGCTGAAACAGGCTTCCCCTGCATTATTTTATGGCATCAGAAATGCTTTTGTGTCATATGCGAATATCAGGATTTACATTTATCAAATTCCGGGTTAAAGGCATAGAAGTTTTTGGAGTCCAGCTTATCCTGAACAATACGGAGAGCTTCGCCAAAACGCTGGAAATGTACGACTTCCCTGGCGCGAAGGAACTTTATGGGTTCATAGACATCCGGATCATCCCTGACAAGGCGGAGGATATTGTCATAGGTGGAGCGGGCTTTCTGTTCGGCTGCCATATCTTCAAAAAGATCCGTAATGGCATCACCCTTTGACTGGAATTCACAGCTGTTAAAGGGGATGCCGCCTGCTGCCATAGGCCAGATACCGACAGTGTGATCCACATAATAATTGGCGAAGCCAGATTTCTCAATTTCTTCCATGGAAAGGTTTCTTGTAAGCTGGTGGACGATGGTAGAGACCATTTCAAGATGTGCAAGTTCTTCCGTTCCAATATCAGTCAGTACACCTGCCACTTCATTATAAGGCATGGAGTAACGCTGTGAAAGATAACGCATAGAAGCGCCAAGCTCTCCGTCAGGGCCACCATATTGGCTGAGGATTGCCTGTGCAAGCATGGCATTTGGGGTTTTGATATTTACCGGAAATTGTAATCGTTTTTCATAGTTCCACATAGTCAGCAGCCTCCTTCCCAGGGCCATGGGGTTGTCGCCCATTCCCATTCACCTTTTTTACAGAACTGTGCATCAGAAATGCGCAAGGGTGTGTATTTCATGGCATATTCCTGCATGGCCTGATTTTTCATTCTGACGTAATGATTCAGATACTCCATGGCTTCACGGTCTGTCGGGTGGGTATCCAGATATTCTGTCATTTCCACAACAACAAAATCAATCACACCTATGTCGTGATAAAGCTGCTGCTGATCTGTCATTTTACTACGGTTATTCATGGATTCACACATCTCCTTCCTGTAAATGGTTTGGTCAGCTCAGGAAAGATGGTGCCATTACAATAGCCTTCTTCAAGATCCTCATAAATGCTTGTAAGATGCTGCCATGGAACATATGCCATAGCAATAGGAAATCGTTCAAAATATTCGTTGAAGCTGTAATCCTGCATAAAATCCTCTCATATTTTTCTGTCTATTTAATATATTGTATGAAAGGGCTATTTTGATGTTCCATACTGTTCCCTGATCAGGCGGATCAGAGATGACATTGCAGGAGTCAGGTATTTATTTTTTCGATAGATAATCTGTCTGTAGACAGTGACGCTATATTGGGGAAGCGGAAGAAGGGCAAGCTGTCTTGAAGAAAGTTCTTTTTCAATCACATATCTGGGGAGATAGGAAATACAGTTTTCCTTCAGAAGCATGGCACGGATAAAATCCGTATTTCCTGTTTCCAGACTTGCCTTTAAGGAAATGCCTTCCCTGGAAAGCAGCTGAAGAAGAGCCTGACTGTATCCGAAGTCTTGTTCTGTAAGGATAATTTTTTCGGAAAGAAGGTCTGTTATCGCAAGATTCCGGTTCTGAAAAAGCGGATGTGATGGAGCAGCAGTAAAGTAGGCCTGGTCACTGCCAAGGACAGTGCCATTCCAGTCCGGATCGCCAACGTTCTGGTCAATAATAAATGAAAAATCCAGCTCATTTCGCATCATAAGTTCGGATAGGTGATCCCTTACACCGGTTTTAAGGATAAGAGAAATATTGCTATAATGGGATTCGAAGGTATGTATCAGATCAGAAAAATCACAGGAGAGAAGAGATTCTGAAATACCGATACGGATCGTTTCCCTGCCTGCTGTGTTATCCTGCAGCTTTGCTGTAAGGGATTCTATATTCCGTATAAGGATCTGGGCATGCTCTAACAGAAGTGTGCCCTTGTCAGTCAGATACACCTTTTTCCCAATCCGGTCAAAGAGACAGACTGAAAGCTCTTTCTCGAGATGCTGTATCTGCAATGTGACTGATGCCTGGGTATATCCGAGCTTTTCAGCTGCTTTCGAAAAATTCATGTATTCAGCGGCTGTAACAAACGTTTTCAGTTCACGGATTTCCATAAGTCCTCCTATATAG
>ERZ1026850.195-NODE-195-length-39596-cov-12.840166_pt1 | contig 39596 bp, 33 predicted proteins | sample MGYA00380155_ERZ1026850 | MGnify/ENA primary metagenome ERZ1026850 (study PRJEB33269, sample SAMEA4719791) | human gut metagenome | biome: human-associated habitat; feature: organic feature; material: feces | place: Cameroon | collected 2013-10 ... | reverse complement strand
GGATAATAAAGTAAATCAATAAATAAAATAAATATAAAAGAGGAGGTGGACAGATGGTTAAAATTATGTTAGCGTCACACGGAAATCTGGCAGCAGGAATGCTTTCGTCAGCAGAAATGGTTTTTGGAAAGCAGGATAATGTCAGTGTTATATGTGCATATGTAGACGGAGAAGATGATGTATCGACAAGAATAAAAGGTTTCATTGATAGCATTGCACCGGATGACAGCTGGATCATTTTTACAGATTTATTTGGTGGAAGTGTGAATAATGAGTTTATGAAGTATATTTCTAATCCGCAAATAAGGCTTATTGCTGGAATGAATCTGGCACTTGTTATAACAGCAATGTCTATAGCAGAAATGAAAAATGATGCTGCTGAGGTTGAGGAAGAACTTTTGGGTATAGCAGACAGTGTAATAAATTTTTGTAGTAGGACAGGTATTGATTCGTTAGAAGATGACGAATTTTAAAGAAAGGGGTATATAGGATGATAGTAAATGTCAGAGTAGACCATCGTTTACTACATGGACAGGTTGCAATGGCCTGGAATCAGGTATTAGGAAGTGATTGCATTTTAATAGCCAATGATAGTGTGCCAAACGATGAAATCAGAAAAGCTGGAATAAAACTTGCAAAACCAGCGAATACAAAGCTTGTTATAAAGAATATGGATGCTTCTGTAGAAGCTCTTGTGTCAGGTGTAACAGATAAATATAAGTTATTTATTGTTGTAGAGAGTATTGCTGATGTATACAAACTGTGCAAGGAAACAGGAATGATTGATAAGATCACGCTTGGTGGTGTTAAATCAAGAGAGGGGACAAGGCAGATATCAAAAGCAGTATTTACAACACCAAAAGAGGAAGAACTCATAAAGGAGTTGATTACTGATGGAGTTACTGTGGAGATAAGGCAGGTTCCAAGTGATTCAGTAATTTATGCAAAGGATGTATTGTAGGAGGGACTGATATGATATTAAAGGCTATATTATTGGGATTAGTTGCCATGTTAGGACATACTAATTTCTTGTTTGGAACAAACCTATTAGACCGACCATTAATAATGTGTACATTAACTGGGCTGGTTATGGGCGATTTAAAAAGTGGAATTATTATTGGGGCAATGATGGAGCTTGCATTTATAGGTGCATTTTCTGTAGGGGCATCACTTCCACCAGATATGATTTCTGGAGGTGTGCTTGGAGCTGCTTTGACACTTGCAGCAGGAAATGATCCTGAGGTTGCACTTACAATTGGCGTACCTATTGCTTCATTAGCACTTTTGATGAAAAATGCATGTAAAATATTTATTTTGCCGATTTTTGTACACAAGGCAGATGATTATGCTGTTAAAGGAAATAGTAAAGGTGTTGCAAGAATGCACATGCTAGGAGGATTCCTATATTTGAATCTTCCGTATGGAATATTTGTATTTTTAGCATTCTTATTAGGAAATACAGTTATTCAGAGTGTGTTGGATGCTATTCCACAATTTGTAAAATCAGGACTTACAATTGCAACTGGCTTGATGCCGGCTCTTGGATTTGCAGTTCTTGCAAGCATGATAATAAATAAAAAGAATTGGTATTTCTTATTATTGGGATTTCTCATTTCTGCATACATGGGAATGTCAGTAACAGGAGTTGCACTTTTTGCAACAGTTATAGCTCTTATAATAGTAAATATGCAGAATAATCAGGTTATAACAGCTACAGAAATGGGAGGTGATGAAGATGACGACTTCTAAATTAATTACAAAGAGAGATCTTAGAAAAGTATTCTTCAGATCTTTTCCAATGGAGTGGACATGGAATTATGAAAAACAGCAAAATCTAGGTTATACGTATGCTTTGATTCCGATTATTGAGAAACTGTATAAGGACAAACCGGAGGAAAAAGCAGCAGCATTACAGAGACACTTGGAATTTTTTAATACAACTCCTCATATGGTAACGTTAATTCTTGGAATTAGTACAGCTATGGAAGAAGAAAATGCGCTCGATGAGAATTTTGACACATCATCCATCAATAGTGTAAAAGCAGGATTAATGGGACCGCTTGCAGGTATAGGTGATTCTTTTATGTGGGGAACACTTCGAATAATTGCAACTGGAATAGGAACATCACTTGCTATGAACGGGAATATTCTGGGACCAATTTTATTCTTCCTATTGTTTAATATACCACATGTAATTCTGAGATACATATGTATGATGGGCGGATATAAGTTTGGAGCTGGATTTTTATCAAAAATTGCAGTGGGTGGACTAATGGAAAAGCTTACGTATGCTGCATCAATATTGGGACTTATGTCAATTGGTTCTATGATAGCAACTATGGTTACGGTGAATATTCCATTAACGTATACAAACGGAGATACAAGTGTTGTTATAGCTGATGTAATAAATGGAATTGTTCCGTGTCTGTTACCATTATTATTTACAGGATTTATATACTGGCTGGTTACCAAAAAGAAGATGAAGACAACCTGGGCATTGATACTTATATTTATTATAGGTATTTTGGGAAGTCTTACTGGAATACTGGGGGTATAAGTCAATATTTGTTACTACTCATTTATACCCACTGGATAATTCAGTGGGTATATTTTATAGAAAGGATTTTGAAATATGGCTAAAACTATGTTTGATTATATCAACTCTTCAACAGAATTAATTGAGGAAAATCTAAAAAAACGAATAGCATTGACAGAAACCATGGTTAATGAATATATCAAAGGACCATATCATAATATTACTATAGTTGCATCCGGATCTTCGAATAATGCTGCTCAGTGTGCAAGACTATATATGGAAAAAGTGTTGAAATGCAAAGTTACAGTTATATCACCATTTGAATTTATTCACGCAGAGCATAGCGTTGCGTCAGATGAAATGGTTATAGCTGTTTCTCAGAGTGGATATAGTGTAAATACTATGGAAGCACTTAAGTTTATAAATGATAAACTGAATAGAAAGGCAATTGTACTAACAGGTGACTTGAATAGTGATATAGTATCGGTTGCAGACCTGGCAGTTGATTTTGGCGTTGGTGAGGAAACGGTAGGATATGTAACAAAAGGTGTAATTGCATTGTCACTTTATCTTATGCTATTTGCTTTGGAAGCTGCTAAAATGTGTAAAATAATAGGCCGGAATGAATATGACACTTGGGTAAGAGAATTTGAAAAAGTAAGCGGTGCGCATGAAAAAATGATAGTTGCGACAAAGAAATTTTATGCTGATAACATTAAAGCATTAACATCGCTTCAAACAGTATATATATGTAGTGTAGGTGCAAATATGGGAACTGCTATGGAGGGAGCACTTAAAGTAGGTGAAACTATTCAGGTTCCGGGCATAGCATATGAATTAGAAGAATATATACATGGACCTAATCTTCAACTTACACCAAATTATACAGTGTTTTTTATTGACGGAGGTCTTGCTTCGGATAGAACACAAGAGATATTTGAGGCTACAGGCGTTATAACGGAAAAAACCTATATGCTTACAAATAAAAAAGGACTTGAAGGGAAAAATATAATAAATCCCGACTTTGAAATAAACGAGCTTATTACACCTCTTGCTTTTTTGCCATTTTTTCAAATATTAAGTTACCAAATAACAGAGGATACTCATAAATGGAAAAAACATCCATTAATGGATGAGATGAAACGGCTAGCAGGAGCTAAAACTTTAAATTATGAAAGTAGTCCTTTAAGAAAGGATATGCCACAGTAAAAATATAGTTATGGAATAGCGTAATGATGATATTGTAAATATCATTGTTATGCTATTTTTATATTGAGTATAATATTTGTTTTAATAGCAGGATATTCTATGGATAATTTCGGTAAAATATGCTTTAATAGAGATATATTGTAAGTAAGAAGATGAAAGCAGTGGTTGGGATAAGCTATGATAAAAAGACAAAGAAACATCAGTGCATTATAGAGAAGTACATGAAATAGTAACAGGATAGAGCGATAGCAAGAGGAAAAGAAAATGTCTAGAAGAAAGCGGCAGAAAATCAGTACTATAGATAACATAAAAGAAAACAAAGCAGACACTGGAAAAAGTGTTGATCTGAAAATGGAAGAGATCACAGAAATATCCGCACCACAGCAGATGGTTATACCTCAGGAGAGCGAGCGCATCCAGCGGGCCGAGTGGATTCACGAGCAGGTGAAGCTTCAGCGTGAGGCAGAGGATGAGGCCTGGGAGAAGATCATGGAGGAGCAGAAGCTGCTTACAGAGCGCAGACGCTCCATAGATGCCGATATAAACAGCAACAGGGAGCTGAGGCGATACCATGAGGACTGCATGGAGGATATCACAGACCAGGTATATTCACTGCATGGCATATCGGTAGACAAGCTGGAGGGCATAAAAGAGTACAGGAATGCCCTGTTCCGCGGAGAAGCATTCATAGTGTTTTGCATATCAGTGATAATGGCTGCGATTGTGGCATATGCCTATGGACCGACTTCGCAGCTGTGCCTGTATGTACTCATGTGTGTAGGTGCGGAGGGAGCGTTATTGTCCCAAAAGCGAAAGAATATACTGTTTTTCATCCCACTTATCCTGATAGCGGCGGAGATGATAGGCTACAAGCTGTATCCGCAGTATCTCGAGTATGTCACGATGGCGGGAGAGGTGCTGGCACTGCTTCTTATGATGATAGGCACTGTGGGATATTTTGTGCACAATCCATACCGCAAGGACAGAAAGAATATAAAGGCTGCAAAGTCAGACCTCAAGGAATTACATAAGGTAGCCAAAAAAAGTGTAAAGAAAAACAAAAAGAGTCGCATAAAGAGTGAAGCAAAAGAAGCAAAGCTTGCGGCAAAGCAGCTAAAGAGGGAGACAAAGGCTGCCATAAAGGAGCAGAAGAGGCAGAATAAGCTCGCAAAAAAACAGGCCAAGTACGAGCTTAAGGAGAAAAAACGACAGCAGAAGAGTGAGCGTGTTGAGCTTAAGCATGAGCTGAAGAAGACTCAGCTCATGGATAAGGTGAGAAGATTTACACCGAAGGAGCAGGAGAGTGAAAGTACATCTTCGGCAGAGAGCATAGATAACAGCAGCACAGATAAAAACATCATTGATAAAAATATCATAGAGAATAACATCATTGATATAGAGCGCAAGGTCAATTAATCATTTATGAGCATTAGGCACTAAGCATTAAGAACTAAGCACTAAGCCGATACTTCTCCATCCAGTAATTAATCTGGATGAAATATGCGATAAGCTGCGGACCTGCCATGAGCTGGCCGAACCACGGACTGCCGTATTCTGCCGGTGCCTTTAAAAATTCCCGCGTTTTGTCAATGTCAATGAGAGTGCGCACAGGGGCGTTAGGGGAGTCTAATATCTCCTCCATTCCCTTTATAAGGAGAGCTTCATATCCTGGATGATAAGTCTTTGGATATGGGCTCTTTTTTCTGTGCAAAAGCTCAGGTGGCAGGACATCTGAAAAAGCATCGCGAAGCAGAGTCTTTTCCACGCCGTTTTGATATTTCATATGCCAAGGCACATTAAAGACATACTCAATGATACGATGGTCGGCAAATGGCACGCGGGCCTCAAGCTCGGAGTACATGCTGGTGCGATCCATGCGGTCAAGAAGCGTCTGCATGAACCATTTGATATTGAGATATCCGATTATGCGGCGGCTTTCGTCCTCACCGGCCTCGCCGTAAAGGAGAGGTGCTTTTGACCTCGACTCCTCATATCGAAAAGCCTGATAACCGGATAAATCAAGCTCCAAACCCACATCATCGCGCAAAAGAGCAAGGCGTGGAGAGACATCCGATGACCACGGGAAGCCATATCTTTCCAGCAGCTCTTTGCGGTAAAACCACGGATATCCGCCAAAGATTTCATCAGCACACTCACCGGTAAGAGCTACCTTGTTTTTTCGGCTGACGAGGCTGCAGAAATATAAAAGTGACGAGTCCACATCGGTCATGCCGGGCATATCCTTTGCATCGACTGCGGCAAAGAGCGCCTTGAAGAGAGAGTTCTCATCACACTCGAGATAGGAGTGGGCTGTTTCATACTCCTCAAGCATACGATTGACATAGGGCAGATCCCTCTCCGGCTGGAAGGAGTTGGCCTTAAAATACCTGTCATTGTCCTTAAAGTCGAAGGAAAAAGTGTTGAGCGTTTTACCGCGTGTGTTCATATAGTTTGCGGCGATGGCTGTAACGATGCTTGAATCGATGCCGCCTGACAGAAAAGTACATACCGGCACATCGGAAACCATCTGCCTTTTTATAGCATCCTCCACCAGAAAGCGTGTGTGGGCAACGGTATCCTGGTAGCTTTCGGTGTGCTTGTGGCTCGTAAGCTCCCAGTAGGTTTCATCATGCAGCCCATCTCGGGTATAAATCATGAAGTGTCCCGGCAAAACCTCAAACAAATCCTTAAACAGGGAAAGCCCGCTCGTGTGTGCAGGCCCGATAGCAAGAAGCTCCTGCAAGCCTTGCTTATCAAGCTCAGGCTTTACTGCAGGGTGCGCAAAGCAGGCCTTTGGCTCGGAGCCAAACACCAGATAATCCCCTCGGATGGCATAAAAAAGCGGTTTGACACCTACGCGGTCGCGGTATAAAAGCAGCCGGTTTTTAGCCGCATCCCATATGGCAAATGCAAAAATACCGTTTAAGCGATTGACAAAATCAGCGCCCCAATGAATGTAGGCGTACAGAATAACCTCGGTGTCTGAGGTTGTGGAGCATACGAAGCCGTTTTCGGACAGCTCTGGAATCAGCTCATCCGTGTTGTAAATTTCTCCGTTATAGCAGATTGTGTAATCACAGCCATTGTGGGTGCGCGTCATGGGCTGGTCGCCGCACAGGATATCACGGATGGCCAGACGGCTGTGTGACAGACCAATATGCTTTTTAAGGTAGCGGCCTCTGGCATCGTTGCCGCGGTGGGCGAGCACAGCACGCATCTTCTCAAGACGAAAGTTCCAGTAATCGGTGTTCTCTTCAAAGTCTTCTTTAAAGTTACAGAATCCGGCGATACCACACATAAAAATACATATCTCCGTAAAATAGATTTTATCTATATTATGCTCAAAAGAGGATAGTGTTAATTAGGCAATTGGCAGTAAATATGAAAAAGTGTTTGACAAAAACAAAAATGTGGAGTAACATAACGATGTTATCTAAGATAACGTTGTTATGTTATCTAAAATATAAATCCAAGGCAGCATATCAGGGGGAGTCCGGCACAATGGCAGCATCAGACAAAATGCACAGCAGCGAGACAAGAAAGCAGCTTATAAGCAGTGCGAAGGCAGAATTTACAGACAAAGGCTTTGCAAAGGCATCTTTGCGCAGTATATGTAAAAAAGCCGGTGTTACAACAGGTGCACTGTATTTTTTCTTTAAGGATAAGGATGAATTGTTTTGTGAGGTAGTTGGAGAACTGCTTGAGCATCTGAATACGATGATAAAGGAGCATCATGCATTTGAGCTGGAGGAATCGCAACTAACATCCGGAGATTTTCATGACAGCACAAGTGATTATGAGGCTATGAAGCTTATAGTTCATGAGCTTTATCAGAACAGAGAAGAGGCATTGTTGCTGCTTACCGGTGCGCAGGGCTCGACAATGGAGCATGTGACGGACAGGATAGTTGACATGATGGATGAACACAATGCCATTTTATGCGAGGCGATGTGCAGGGCAAACGGAGTGCCAATGGTTGATAAAAAAGTAGTGCACTGGATGTCGCATTCACAGATTGATATGTTTATTTTTATGGTGACACATATTGATAATGAAAAAGAAGCAATGGATTTTGCAGAAAAAGGAATGAAGTATCTGCTTGCAGGCTGGTATGCTATAGTAAAATCATAGCCTGTGGGTATTAAGTAGACATGGTCTTTCGCATATATGACAAAAGGCGGAAGACCTAAAAAAATCCGGCACAGTTAGATAAAACTAATAGAGATAATATACATATAATTTAAGTAGCATATATATAACACAAGTGATACACGTATAATTCGTCTATTACAGAGAAAATCAGGCAACACATAGTGAATCTGGCAACGAAAATATAATCAAATAGGTTAATATCTTCCCCAAATATATCAAAGGGAAGCTTTAATAATAACACTAAATGTTGAAAGAGAGGATATCATATGTCAGAAGAAGAGAGAAAGTTCTTAGAAATAGTGGATTTGAAAAAGGGCTTCGGAAGCGGCGAGACGCGCCAGGAGGTGCTGCGAGGCATGAATTTTTCCGTGGCAAAGGGAGAGTTTTGTGTGCTGCTTGGGCCGTCAGGCTCCGGAAAGTCCACACTGCTCAATATCATCGGAGGCATCGACAGCGCCGATTCGGGATATATCAGCATAAATGGCGACAAGCTGAAGGATATGAGTGAGAAAAAGCTCACACAGTACCGCAGAAAGCACCTGGGATATGTATTTCAGATGTACAATCTGATTGCCAATTTGAATGTAAAGGAAAATATAGAGGTGGGCGCATACCTGTCAGACAACGCACTGGATATCGACGAGCTGCTTCACACGCTGGGGCTTTACGAGCACCGTTACAAGCTTCCAAACCAGCTATCCGGTGGACAGCAGCAGCGTGTGTCAATCGGCCGTGCAATCGTGAAAAACCCGGATATACTGCTTTGTGACGAGCCGACAGGAGCACTTGATTACAACACCTCAAAGGAGATTTTGAAGCTCATAGAGGATGTCAACAAAAAGTACGGAAACACCATAATCATGGTCACACACAATGAGGCCATCAAAAACATGGCAGACCATGTGATAAAGCTACGAGACGGAGCCGTGCGCCACAACGATATCAATACAAATAAGGTTTCGGCCGAAGAGCTTGAGTGGTAAGGAGGATTTGACCTATGAGCAGGAAAAAGATAAAAAATCCTCTGATAAAGCGTATACCAAAGGAAATTATCGGTGACTGGAAGAAATATCTCGTTGTATTTATTTTCCTCGTGCTGACAATCGGCTTTGTATCGGGAATGTATGTGGCAAACGACAGTATGCTCACCTCTGCGGATGAGGGGGTAAGTAAATACAAGCAGGAGGATGGACATTTTGAGCTTAAGGATAAGGCTGACAGCGAGCTTGTTACGGCTATCGAGTCAGGCGAGGTAAAAACAGCTCCAGACGAAAAAGACAGCGATAGCAGCAAAACTCCTGTCACGCTCTACGAGAATTTCTATCGCAACGAGACTGAGGACTACAATGCAGACGGCAAAAAGGACGGAACAATCCGTGTATACACAAAGACCGGGGATATCAACCTTGCATGCCTTATTGAGGGCTCTTTTCCACAAAATGAGAACGAAATCGCTGTGGACAGAATGCATGCAGACAACGTGGACATGAAGGTCGGTGACAAAATAAAGGTCAGCGGAAAAGAATTCAAGGTATCGGGCCTTATCGCATATGTCAATTACTCCACACTGCATGAAAAGAAGACCGATATGATGTTTGATGCGATAAAGTTTGATGTGGCAATGGTGACAAAGGAGGGCTTTGACCGCCTGAACAAGAGCATTCACTATACATATGCATGGAAATACGAGGATGAGCCGGCGGACGACATAGAGCTGAAGGAAAAATCAGACGATTTTCTGGAGGCAATGGTGTCACAGGTGATGGCAGCAGGCAATGAGGTGGAGGACTACACACCGCGCTACTCAAATCCGGCAATCAATTTTGCTACGGACGATATGGGCTCAGACAAAGCCATGGGAGGAGTGCTTTTAGACATTCTTATTGTGATAATCGCATTCATTTTTGCAGTGACCATCAGCAATACGATAGCAAATGAGTCATCAGCGATAGGCACACTTCGCGCGTCGGGCTACACAAAGGGCGAGCTGGTGCGGCACTACATTTCAATGCCTGTCATTGTGACATTTCTGGCAGCGGTAGTGGGAAACATACTGGGCTATACGGTATTTAAGGATGTGGTAGTCGGCATGTATTACAACAGCTACAGCCTGCCGACATATCATACAATCTGGAATCCGGGAGCATTTGTAAAAACGACACTTGCTCCGGTAATTATAATGCTGGTTGTAAATCTTATCGTGATAATCCGCATGATGCAGCACACACCGCTTCAGTTCCTGCGTCATGACCTTAAGAAAACAAAGCGCAAAAAGGCAATGCGCCTTCCTAGATGGAGCTTCATGAGCCGTTTCAGACTGCGAATCATGTTCCAGAATGTGGCAAACTATCTGATACTTTTTGTGGGAATATTTTTCATCATGGTAATGCTTGCTATGGCAGTCGGCATGCCGGATACGCTTGATTATTACAAGAAAAATACAGATGATATGATGTTTGCAAAATACCAGTACGTGCTCAAATCATACGTAGATGCAGACGGAAACGTGCTTGAAACCGACAACAGTGACGCAGAGAAATTTGACATGACATCGCTCTTAAGGAGGACAGATGAGTTTGACGAGGAGGTGTCTGTCTACGGAGTGGAAGCAGACAGTGCATACGTAAAGCTCAAGGGTCTGGATTCGCTTAAGGATAACGAGGTGTACATATCAGATTCATTTGCAGACAAATATGGTATAAAACCGGGCGATACAATAAAGCTCGATGCACAGTACGAGAAAAAAACGTACAAATTCAAGGTGAAGGGAACCTACGATAAATCCCAGAGCATCGCAGTATTTATGCCGATAGAGCATTTCGCGGATACCTTTGATTTTGCTGATGGCAGATTCAGCGGATTTTTGTCAGATACAAAGATAAAGGATATCGATGAGAGCAATATAGCGACAACAATCACGATACGCGACATCACCAAAATGGCAGACCAGCTCGACCACTCCATGGGCTCATATATGCAGTACTTCCAGGTGCTTTGTATACTTCTCTCAGCCGTTATGATATATCTGCTCACGAAGCTCATTATCGAGAAAAATGAGACAGCCATATCGATGACCAAGATTTTGGGCTACGACAACAGAGAAATAGCAAGCCTTTATCTGGTCTCAACGTCCATCGTGGTAGTCATCTCAGATATCATCAGCGTAGTGCTTGGCACAAAGGTGATGGACATTGTATGGCGTATAATGCTGCAAACCTTTAGCGGATGGTTTGCCTTTAAGGTAACACCGATAGGCTATGCAAAGATGTTTGCATTTGTGCTCATTGGTTATCTCATAGTGACGGTATTTGATTTCAGGAGAATAAAGAGGATTCCGATGGACATGGCACTAAAAAATGTGGAGTAGATAGTATAACTGTTTATAATTGAACATTGACCCTATTTGTGCGATAAATTAATCAAAGGCAAAATGTATATGATTTTTTTATTTGCTGATAAACTATTGTATAATTTCACCAAAAATGGTAATATGGTTTTATAATTTTAAACTAAGGGAGTAGCAATAAGATAGGAGAGATGGTCATATGGAACAGGGTAAAACTAAAAAAAGAGGTACATTTGCAACCAAAATCATAGCAATGGTTATTTTTGCAATTGTGATTTCAAATGTAATTTGTATGGTATTTATTCTTGAAAGCTCTAAAGAACAAATTACAGACAGTGTCAAGCATACCATGGTAGATGTTGTTAATACAACGTCAAAAATCATGGAAAATGAGATTAGTAATTCAGGTGCTGATGATCTGGATTACGATGGTTATGCCAATAACCTTTCAGATGTAAAGCTTGAAGGCATGGACAGCGCATACATGTATGTGGTTCAAAATGATGGCACAATGCTTTATCATCCTACAAAGGAAAAGGTTGGACAGCCTGTTGAGAATGCTGTAATTAAAGGTGTTGTAAATCAGCTTAAGGATGGCAAAAAACCGGGCACAACTGTTGTGGAATATGATTTTAATGGAACAACAAAGTATTCGGCATACACAATTTTAAACAATGAAAATATACTTGTGCTTACAGCAGATGAGTCTGAGGCACTTTCAGGAATCACTGTTGTAACCGGAGTTGCCGTTGGAATCTGTACAGTTGTGATGCTGCTTGCCATTATTATTACATTCATACTGGGACGCAGGCTTATGAGACCTCTTGTAAAGGTTAGCACAATAATTGAAGAAATTGCCAATGGTGATATCAACGCAGATTTTGGCATGGTCAAGGAGTCAAATGATGAGATAGGCCTGATTATAGAAAAGATGAAGGAGCTCACGCAGTCGCTTGGAAATATAGTCGGAAGGATAAGAAATTCCAGTGACACCATGTCAGCAAACAGCTATGAGCTCAATGACACAAGCAGCCAGACACTTGCCGCAAACAATGAGATATCCAAGGCAGTCGAGGATGTCGCAGAAGGCTCTACCGGCATGGCATCATCTATCTCAAAGATTAATGAAAACCTTGAAGAGATGAGCCGTGAGACAAAGGATATAAACGAATCTGTCGATGAAATCAGAAATCAGACGGCAGCAGTGCAGGATAGCAGCAAGATCATGAATGATAAGATTAAATCCATGCAGGATAGCAGTCACAAGATGGATGAGGGTATCTCAGCAATTTCAAAACGCATAGAAACCGTAAATACTACGGTTGACAAGGTAAGCAATATTGTCTCTGTCATTGAGGAAATATCCAGTGAAACCAATCTTTTGTCACTCAATGCATCTATAGAGGCAGCCAGGGCCGGTGATGCAGGAAAAGGCTTCGCAGTGGTGGCACAGGAGATTCGAGTGCTTTCAGACAATACCAATACGGAGCTTGAGAATATCAAGCAGATAATATCATCACTGGTTGAAGAGTGCAGGTATTGTGTACAGGCATCCGGCACCATCGTCGAGGATAATGCCAAGCAGAAGGAAGAGATTAAGGCAGTACTTGATGAATTTGGCTCACTTGATGAGCAGATTCAAAAGACAGCAGAAAAAGCTGATGAAATCGAAGAGCTTGTCACTGCGATGATTGAGCTGAACGATGACATCACTAAGAGCAGCAACAGCCTGACAGATGTCAGCGCAGCAAATGCCGCAGCAACCGAAGAGATGAATGCCAACATCGAGGAGCTCAATGCCATGATGAACGGAGTTTCAGAAATGGCAGGACACATGAATAATGAGTCTGATGGATTGAAGGAAGCATTGTCGTTCTTTCATAATTAATTGTAAGTATTCATAAATGAAGTCTAAACGTAAATCAGTCATAAAAGCAGTAAAATGCTTTTGTGACTGATTTTGGTATTTTCGGGAATATTGATTATATCAGTAAAAACACGTATTATATACATATATGAAAAACTGTTACTGTTCAAAACTGAGAGTAACCGGAAACACAAAAATTAACATATGATAAACAGAAGAATGAGGTAAAAAAATGACAGATAATTTTGAATTTAGAAGTATAAACCCTGACGAGGTAGAACAGGCAATAGCAATTGAGCAGATATGCTTCCCGCCAAATGAAGCATGCTCTCCAAAGGCGATGACAGAGAGAATTGCAAAGGTACCACAGCTGTTTCTCGTGGCAATTGACAAATCAACCGGTAAAATGGCGGGCTTTTTAAATGGTGTGGCAACAGACGAGGAAAAGTTCAGGGATGAGTTCTTCACAGACATAGATTTATGCGATGAAAACGGTAAAAATGTGATGCTTCTGGGCCTTGATGTGCTGCCGGAGTACCGTGGACAGGGACTTGCCAGAGAGCTCGTGCACCGCTACAGTCAGCGTGAAAAGGCAAACGGACGAAAAAAGCTGTTTCTGACATGCTTAGAGCAGAAGGTGGAGATGTATAAGAAATTTGGATTGCAGGATCTGGGGATTGCTGACTCTACCTGGGGCGGAGAAGAGTGGCATGAGATGGTGCTAAAGGGATGAATGTTGTGATAATATGGAAAATATTTCATAGTTTATTCTTTGGCTACTGCATATAATAGTTATAGATGCGACATAAATGTTGACAATGAAAATATAAAAATGGTACTATATATGCGGAGGTGAGACTATGTTGAAATCTTACTTGTTAGAGAATTATGGATATAATGAACCAATCTTTTTAAATGATTTGAAAATAGAAGAATTATCTGACAATGCAGTGCGCCAGTCGGTAAAGAGACTTGTGGCAAATGGTTTTCTGGAAAGGTATGATAATGGTATTTATTATATACCCAAACAGGGTGGATTACTAGGTAAAAGTTATCTCGATCCATTTCTTGTTATTATGCGCAAATATGTGAGAAGTAAATCAGAAACATTTGGTTATGTGACCGGAATATCATTTGTGAACCAGCTTGGATTGACGACACAAATGCCAGCGATAATTGAGATTGTTACGAACAAGGAAGCTACTAATGGACGTACAATTACGGTAGGCAGTCAGAAGGTTAGAATTAAAAAAGCTGCGGTTGCTGTTTCAGACAACAATGCGGAACTTTTGCAGTTTTTGGATGGTATTGGTCAGACTGAGAAATATACGGAGTTGCCGATGGAAGAAACTATAGATACAATGCTCTCATACGTGAAACAGAAACGTTTTACAAAAGAACAGTTATCTGAAGTATCGTCTGTTATAACCGGTGCAACTGCAAAGAAATTAATTGAATGGGGGATGATTTATGAATTTGCATCATGATAAAGAAGCATTTGCAGAACTGATTATCGGTGCAGCAAATGAGTTGGCTATTCCACCTAATGTAATTGAAAAAGATTATTATGTGACGATTACCCTGAAGGCTCTTGCCGAAAAAACTAAAGACATGGTGTTTAAAGGTGGTACATCACTTACTAAGTGTTATCAGTTATTGGATCGATTTTCAGAAGATATTGATTTGTCTTATACGGCGGAGTCAGGTATGCCGGGAGAGAGTAGAAAGAAACAACTCAAAAATAATATTGTTTCGACTATGGAGGAGTTCGGGTTCCCGATTAACAATCTTGAAACAACAAGAAGCAGAAGAAACTATAATTGCTACAGAGCAAGTTACCCATCCTTTTATGAACAGAATGGTATTTTGAAACCGGAATTGGTAATAGAAACATATGTAGCAATGTTGCCGTTTCCAACCACAAAACGTATGGTAGATAATTATATCTATCGTTTCTTAAGAGAAATCAATCGATTGGATTTGGCTGAAACATATGAATTGATGCCTTTTAAAATTACAACACAAACCATAGAGAGAACTCTGGTAGATAAGGTGTTTGCATTGTGTGATTACTATATGCAAGAAAAGACAGAGCGGCATTCCAGACATTTATACGATATTCATAAGATTGTAGAAACTATGGGAATCTCAAATGAACTACCAAATCTTATACCGGAAGTGCGTGCTGTGCGCTCGGAAATGATTGTCTGCCCGTCTGCAAAAGAAGGTGTATGTGTGGCTGATATATTGAGGGAGATAATCAATAGTCAGGTATATAAAAGAGATTACGAAGATATTACTATGGGATTGCTTTTTGTACCGGTAGATTATGAGACCGTAATTCAGAGTTTGCAGAAGGTTTTGGATAGCGGGATGTGGGAATCTTAACTTTATAAATGGATCTTCTAATTTGGTATGAGAAATTTCGGGATTATTGATTATATCATCAAAACACGTATTACATACTTATACAAAAAACAGTTACTGTTGATGCCTGAGAGTGGCATGAGATGGTGTTAAAGGGATGAATGTGATAATATGGAAAATAAAGTATCAGATAACGTTATAGAAAAAAATTATATGGAGTGCCTTAAATTCAATGAAATCAACGAAAGCAAAGTCGATAATTTTGACCTGGCAACAGCAAAGGCTGCCCTTGAAAATCTGTATGAGCTTTACAAAAATGGCATATCAACAGGTCGTTTCACAAAGGATAAGGACTATGTAGTAAGGTGTGATGCTTTGGTGATATTGGCGGAGGAGAACAAGGACAGCTTGTTTTATGATGCATGGCGCGTATGGTTTAGATACTTTGTATCGATGGGCTATGCAGGATGGAATGAGCTTTGGGAGGTAGTATGCCATTGCTTCAGACATTAAAGGTGCCGGGGAAAATAGGGATTTAACGTAATAAAAACAAAGGTTCGATGTGCGAGGGCAGACTTTGGGACTCGTAAAATGATAAGCTAAAGCTATCATAAGAAAAAGGAGCCTTTAAAATGGGAAAAGATTTAAAAATGGAAGCATTTGCCTCATGTGAAGAGGTAAAACCGGTAATATTGCATGTATATGAACTTCATGCACAGAATGTAGAGAAGAACAGATTCTCAATAATAAGAGGAGCTGCCGGCAAGTTAAAGAATTACAATCATGTTGGAGTATTTGAGGATGGAGAACATATATATTCGACAGATAGACTTGAAGCGGATATACCTAATGCAGATTTTTCAGTTGAATATCTTGGAGAAAAAGAGCTTCCTGTTCTTGAAAACAGAAGAGTATATTGTGACCTTATTAAATACTTGATAATCGAAAAGCTTAAACAAATTGCTATATTTGATAAATACCATAAGTATTCATGTAAAAGTAACGTGACAAGTAAATGGATTATGACAGAGAATGGATTTAACATATTTGAGTCACAAAATAAAGAAATGAATCTTGAGAGAAAATACAGTTTCTGGGTCAGCATAATGGATAACGGAAAGGCATATCTGAGGATTGATACAGGCAGCATTTTTACTTCGAAGCTTTCAGTTTATGATTATATGGTTAGAAATATTAATCCTGTTGGTATGGAAGTGAAAAATGACTGGGCATATTTTAGTCAGACCGGCACGGTTGCAGAAGTTTGTGATTACACGGTAACTGATAAGCTGGATTTTGCGGATAGCTTGAAAGCATATTATGTATCTAAAAAGGAAGGATACAGGGTGGATAAGCTACCGGATGATACAAAGGTAGTAAAAGTGAAGATGAAAAATAACGATGCGGTGCTGCCTTACTATCCACAGGCCTTAAAGCCAATACTGACGAGAGAACAGGTTGGCAGTATAGATGCCGCATTTTCAAACAGAATAGAGCCGTATGTCAAACGAGAAATGAATAGCAGACTTGAGCTTGATATAGATTTTATCACAGATATAGGTTCCTTGGACGCAATTAATGGTCTTGAATTTGAAAGAAAGACATGCAGTGTGGAAGAACTGGGATTTCGCAAGGGTACGGTGCCACTTCCTATATTATTCGGAGGAAACGACTTTGAAATGAAGTGTGGAAATGAATATCAGGTATTTGCTCATGGATTTTATAAAAAGCCGGATAAGCAAATTAAAATAGGATACGTTTATCCAAGCGGAATGGAAAATCTTTTGAAAGCGGTTGGCAATGCAATATTTTCATTTACAAGATATGGAAAATATAATGGTGAGCATGATAAATTTATTGCTAAGGAATTGATGGATATACAGCCAAAACCTCAGGCACAGGAATCATATGAGGTAGGAGATATAACTGATTATAAAAGAGCTGCAAACAGATTAAAAAAAATCGATGGAATAGACATTGTTATTGCCATAATTCCGGATGGAGCAGATGACGACGGACCATACAATCCGTTTAAAACAATCTGGGCAAAAGAGAATATTCCATCTCAGATGATTAGTATAAAAACTGCGAAAATGTTTGAACGAAGTAAAGCCGGAGACAGGACAGCACGTTATTATCTTTACAACATTGTCTTAGGCATTCTTGGAAAGACCGGAGGAATACCGTGGATAGTGAAAGATATGCCGGGGGATACGGATTTATTTATTGGTCTTGATGTTGCAACAATGGCGAAAGGCATACATTATCCGGCATGTTCCGTGGTGTTTGACAAATTCGGAAGAATGCTTGGATTTTACAAGCCATCTACACCACAGCAGGGAGAGAAAATACAAACCAAAATACTTCAGGACATTTTTGATCAGGTTATTTTTGCATATGAAGATAAATATGATATGACACTTAAGAATATCGTTATTCACAGGGATGGATTCAGTAATGAGAATGACGAATGGTACAAGAACTATTTTGGGGCGAAAGGAATAGAGTACAGCATCATAGAGGTCAGAAAAAATATAAGCTCAAAGCTTATGATTGAAGAAGATGAACATATTTACAATCCTACAATGGGATACTGCGTTTACAATAAAAACAAGGGATACCTCGTCACGACAAATATAACGGGCCGCAAAGGTTCTCCAAATCCTATTTTGATAGAGAAGAAGTGCGGTAATCTGGGAATGAGCTGTATACTGATGCAGATTTTGTATTTGTCTCAGCTTCATGTAGGTTCGACACATAAAATGAGGCTTCCAATCACAACCGGCTATGCAGATAAAATCTGTAAAAATAGGGATTTCGTGCCGGAAGGCCGGATGGATGACAGATTGTTTTTCTTATAAACAGATGGATGGAGTATATAAATAGTAATAAAGCAAATAACAGAAATGAACAAAAATTTGAGTTACGAGGGCGGACCAATATAAAAAAGGAGATGATGAACATGATTACATAGATATTTAAGATGATGATGTTATCATTTTACATAGGATACCGGATGATTTCACTGCCATTCAAACTATTATTTTTCTATTCAGGTCAAGAGAGAATGAGCATATGGGCTGATACAGTAAATTGGGTCGGTAATTTTTTCACGATTTATTCAAATGATAGAATACGATAATGAAGGAATGGATCAAACTTAAGAAAACTTCTTGCTATTGTTTACGAAGAGGAATAAAATGAAAATAGCGTATTGAATGAGCTTCTATGGAGTATAAAGACGAAATGAAAATATTACAGATTGCGTAGGAAATTCTCATGGCTAAAAAAACTCAGGAACAAATTAGTTTCAATATGAAACGGGTTAAAAATAAAGATTCGGATATAGAACTGATACTTCGAAAAGAACTATGGAGCAGAGGCTTCAGATATCGAAAAAATGTTACCGGAATAACTGGGAAGCCTGACATTGTTTTTAAATCAAAGAAAGTGGCAGTTTTTTGCGATAGCGAATTTTGGCATGGTTATGACTGGGAGAATCGAAAAGGGGATTTTAAATCAAACAAAGATTTTTGGATTCCTAAGATAGAAAGAAATATTGAAAGGGATAAGGAAGTAAACAAAGCGCTAGAAGATGAAGGTTGGAAAGTCCTTCGCTTTTGGGGAAGAGACATAAAGAAGCACTGTAAAGAATGTGCTGATGCGATACAAAAGGCGTTGGAGGAGACAAATGATTAATTTTGAAAACGGATCTTTTCAGTCTTGCAAGGAATGGATTGCCCAGCAAATTGATTCCGGACAGACATGGGAAGGTGTGAAATCTTATGGTGAAGATGAATCAAATTTAAATATGTTAAAGGACGACGAACTTTTCCCATTAGAGATGACACCTGAAATGTGGACTGAGTTTGTTGAATACTACAGAAGTATAGTTGTATCGGTGCAAATAGTGGAGGGAGAAGATGTTGTAGCTATTGATAAGGGAGGATTAAGCAACGAATTTGAAATTCCATCCGGGTATTCTTCTACTTGGGAAAGCTATAAGAAGTTTCTTGGAACTAAAATGAGTCCGGACTCTATTGCTAATTTGCAAAAGAGCTGTTCGTGGATACTAAATCATCTTAGTACGGATACAAGGATTTCAGGAGAGATTAAAGGTTTAGTAACCGGTAGTGTTCAATCAGGGAAAACCGCCAACATGGAAGGTTTAATCAGTATGGCGGCTGATTATGACTGGAACTTTTTTATTATTCTGTCAGGCACAATTGATAACTTAAGAAAGCAAACCAGAGATCGATTTAAGGGAGATTTATGCAACAGTGAAGGTATACTCTGGAGAGTGCTGGATTTTACGGCGGAGGATAAAAAATTCACTGCTGATGAACTCAAGCTTAATTCATTGAGTGGAAGTAAGAACTTCTCAAATAGATATCTAACTGTTTGCTTAAAGAATAGAAAAAGATTGGAAAAGCTGATCGACTGGTTATACAGCGATCCTACTCGAACTAATAAATTAAGAATCGTTGTTATTGATGATGAGGCTGATCAGGCGAGCATTAACACAGCGGATATTACACCGGATGAAGAACAGGAGCGTTGCGCTATTAACCAAATGATTGTGAATCTTGTTAATGGTAAGAAAAGCGATGGCTCAACACCTGAAGTGAAATTCCAATCCATGAATTATATTGCATATACAGCTACGCCATATGCAAATGTATTGAATGAAGCACCGGGAGAATCCCTATACCCTAAAGATTTTATATGCACACTTCCTGAAGCACATGAATATTTTGGCGCAAAAGTAATATTTGGAAATGATGAAGAAGGTGCTCCGGGATTTCCGATAATCAGAAATATCCACGGCACTGAAGAAGGTGAACTTAAAAAATTACATAAAGGTGAGTCTTTTAGATTACCAAATAGCTTTCAAAAATCATTAGCATGGTTTTTGTGTGCTTCTGCAGTACAGAGAATTCGTGGATACAAGAAGCCGTTAAGTATGTTAATTCATACAGCGGCAGTACAGAATTATCATTTTGCAGTGTATGAAAGAGTTCAGTATTGGTTAAATCATGATGAAAACATATTGGGATTGTGTCGCCAGGTGTATGAAGAAGAAATATATAGTGTCACATTAGACGATCTTCTATCGGCAAATCCAGAGTATGGATTTGCAAATCAAGTTGCAACATCTTACCCTTCGTTCGATGAGATAGAAGGAGAGATTAGAGAACTGTTAAATGATGTTAGAAACATAGAATTGGGAGATGATAAATCTCTTGAATATGGAAACGGAGTTCATCTTTGCGTGGACAACTGCCGTGCAAATAAAGAAGCTGAAGAAGGGACTTATCTTAGGATAGTATATCCGAATGACGAGCAACTTGACAAATTAGCAAAAGCACCGGTTTTTATAGTTATAGGTGGGAACACCTTGTCTCGCGGATTGACCATAGAAGGGCTTGTTTGTACATATTTTGCAAGAACGTCAAATTTGGCAGATACCCTTATGCAGATGGCCAGATGGTTCGGGTACAGAAAAGGATACGAACTGCTGCAGCGAATCTGGATGACGACAGCAGTTGTGGAGAGATTTGAGGCTCTTACAAAAGTTGATATGGATCTGAAACGGGAAGTTGAAAGATTCATGAAACAAGGAATTTCGCCTGAGAAATTTGGCCCGAGAATTAGAAACATTCCTGAAATTGCGAAGTTTCGAATTACCTCAAAAAGAAAAAGTCAGTCCGCAGAATATGATGATTTTGATTTTTGCGGAGATAGTTACGAAACGACAGATTTCGAGAATGGCTTGATGTTACAAAACAACATTAAGGTAGCAGAGGATTTCATTGAAAAAATTGATAAAATTACTTCGATTAGACGTAGCAGTGTTGTAGGAGCATGGGTATGGAATGGCATTCCATATAAACAGATAAAGGAAATGTTTCTTGGTAAGTATGTTGTTTCCAAGTATTCTTCGCTATATAATAATCTGCCATATTTCGGGCAGTGGATGGATGAAATGAACAAAGATGGGAAACTGACTAATTGGAACGTTGCTGTTGTTGACGGCGATAATAAAGAGCGCACGTGGAAAGTTTCAGGAGGATATCAAGCCGGTTTGGTAGAGCGTTCAAGGAAAAAGGATAAAAAAGAACGTGATCCGAATTGGATTGATATCGGCTCTTTACGTTCGGGACTGGATGCGTTATGTGATATAGATGAAGTAAATCTGACGGAGAAGCAACGGATCCACTTTAAATCAGTTTGCAAGACTAGAAAAGATATTATTTCAGAACGTTGTAATTTTGGATTAGAGGATAAACCTCTTCTACTAATTTATAGGATAAAGAAGGATGGAGGAGTCCCACAAAAACGTTCCGAACACTTGAGAGAAAAGATGAATGCTCAAAGAGACATAATAGGAATAAGTATTATTGTTTCCGGTGAAAGTATTGGTGAAAGTCATGCAAAGACGCTAAGAATAAGGATGTGATTAAGAAATGCTTGATAGCAATATTTTAGGAATGGATTATGGAAGATCATATGGAAGTGGATCATTGAAGGCTCTTCAAAATGATAATTTGCCTGAGATAGATTTACTTGTTCGTGAGGCTATTCAGAATAGCTCTGATGCATCGCTTAGGGAATCGGGAGATTCTTTTGGTGTGAGCTTTAATTACAAAACGTTTTCGCCAAAACAATTTAATAATCTTCTAAGCGATGTGAAGGACATTCTTAATAAACGCTATCCTGAATCGGAAGCAGATTATCTTGAAATTAGAGATTATAAGACATCAGGTTTAACAGGAAGTGTCAGACGTGCTGAGGTAGCTCGATTTCCGGATGATCACGGAAACTATTTTAAACTTGTTTTTGATACGGGTAAAGAGCAAACAAATAGTGATGATGGTATGGCCGGAGGAAGCTGGGGATATGGTAAAAGTGTATACTTTAGATTCGGAATGGGCTTGGTGTTGTTCTACAGTCAGATTAAAACTGCTGGCGGATATGAATCAAGATTGATTGTTGCTCTTGTGGAGCATGAAAATTCAGAGAAAGCAATTTTATCCGGAGTTCGTGAAGATGCAATTGGAAGAGCTTGGTGGGGGCGTAGGGATACAGAAGATCCAACAGAATTATTGCCGATTACAGATGTTGCTGAAATTAAGGAGATTTTGAACGTATTCGGTGTTGAACCTTTTAGGTTAACTGAAACGGGAACATCAATTATTATTCCATATATAGACAAGAAAAAACTAATGGATGGGATTTTTCCGGAGCATTGCGGAATAAGTGAAGATGTAATTTCTATGTGTTCATTTAAAGAGGATATTGTTGAATATACAAAACTTGCTATACAGAAATGGTATGCGCCTAAGATATTCAATAAGAATCTGGCAAAATATTCAAATCAGAAGTGGCTTGCTGTGCGAGTAAACGGAGTTGGAATTAAGAATACAGATATGCGCCCTCTGTTTCAGCTTGTTCAGGAACTCTACACATCGGCGCTAAGTGCGAATAAATATGGGAAACAAGATTACAATTCGGAACTGTTTAGAGGAATTAAATCAGTCCCTGTACCATCGAAAAAAGTTCAGGGAGATAGAGCCGGATTTGTTTCTACCGTTATTGTCACAAATAAAGAACTGGGAAGTACAGGCGCGATTATTCCCCCGCAAGCATACTTACGATTGTTTGGGATGCTTACCCAAAATGATCCTATAGTAATGTATGCAAGAGCTGCCGGAATGGTTTTAGATTATAAGATAGAAGGTAAATGGACCAAGGGATTGATTAAACCGGAAAGTGAAGATGAAATGTTAATTTCGTTCTTTGTGCCTGATTGTGGTTTAAAGCTTAAAGAAGATAAAGTTCTTGGTGAATATAGTGGTATGTCATTGGGGAATTATTTAAGAAAATGCGAAAAATCAGATCATATGACATGGACAGACCCTTCTTCTTTAACAGTTGTGACGAATATTGCTTCACAGACAACAGCAAAGATAAATGCTTGTTATAGGGAAAAATCATCTGCTGAATCAGAAGGAACTGCAAGTAAGCTTTCAGGAAAGCTTGGGCGCAGATTGCTTCCAACATTGTCTTTTGGAAAAAAGAAAGGCGGGTTCGGTGGTTCCGGAGGAGAGAGTGGTTCCGGAGGAGCAATTAATAATCTTGCCTGTATTTTAAGACAATCAATTATTAGTGCAGATTCTATGACGATAGAATTTGAACTGAGATTTAAAAATATTAGAAAAGAAGCGTTTATAGGAGTGTTTGTTGAATCAGAAGTAGGACTTATGGATGCGCATTCCTGGAAAACAGGAATAGGTACTGCATTTCCAATAGAGATTCCAATAATAGCAAACTGTTCGGTCCTGGCACTCAATTCAAATCAATTACTTACGTTTGATAGTAGTTGTACAAAAGAGAATCGCTATATTGAAAATGATTTTTCAACGATAGAAGTAGTCTACACGGAAGATGGAGATGCACTAGGATTTAAGGTGACAAATACAGTTACAAATGCTGATGTAAAAGGAACACTGACATTGAAATCCCGTAATAAAAAGTACTGTTGTACGGTGAAAGAAGCAAAGGAGCCGGTGGTTTAAATGGAGAATTTGTATTTTTATCCTACCTTAACAGAAGAATTGCGTGAAAGAGCAGGTTTCGCACTTTCCTCTTTTGGCTTTTCATATTTTTATGATGATGAATACAGGGATTTGAGGCAAAAAGGAAAAAATACTGTTAAGCTGGAAGATTCATGGGAATCATGGAAGATTGAAACCGATGGGTTGCATTTGAAACGTGAGATTACCATGGAGTACCCGGAAGTTTTATATGGAGAAAAGGGCCTTGCCTGTAAAGATGCTGTTTTAGGTATATGTATCATTTGGACAAATAAAACGTTAACACAAATGGGAACGATTTTGCCTGTTTCGGAATTCAATTCCGGGGCAATTCGGCATATTGTTTTTGAACATGATTTTAAGCCCGGAGAAATCCAAGGGGATCTTGTGCTTGAGACGGTTCTGTATATAAAGAAATCGGCAGAAGTAGTTTTACCTAATGAAGAGAGATTAATGAATGACTCAGGAGTAAATGTTGGTGTCTTGGATGTTTGTAGGCTAGATTTTGGAAGCATTTATATGGACTTTCCTATTCAGGAAGTTAACTCAAAACAGCAACCGTTATGGTGGTTGGAAATTGGTGATTGGTCAGATCCGCGGCAAGATTTGTTTAACGAAGATAACTTGTGCTTATATCTGAATTCTGCTTACGATTGTTGCCCGAAGGTAGGGGATGCTATTAAGAATATGGATATGTTGATAGAAATTATTACAACTGCTTATACGATGATTTTTCAAAAAATCATTGAAATGGAGTGCTTATCACAGACGGTTAATGATGTTGATTTGGAACCTGGAAGCATAAGTAAGGTAATGTTTTATTTCTGGAGCGGATGTGATACTTCTATTGATACTTCTTCGGTAGAGAGGATGCATAAAACAATATGGCCGAATGTTGCTGCTATGATAAATGGAGGTGACGAGGTATGATCTCCATGAAAAAGATGACTAAGGCTCAGGCAAAAGAATTTGTGGCTTCAGTAGATAATTTGTCGGATGCTGCTTTTGAGGATTTAACGGCTCAATGGCATTCTCATTCTATTACGATAGAGAATCCTGACTATGAAGAACTAAGGAAGAAAGTTCTTGATGCATATGAGAAAGCTGCTGCAACTAATGATGCATATCAGATCGACCTTGATGTTGGACTATGTTTGTTTGAAATGTTAAGTCCGAAAAAGGGATTTACATTAGTTATGGCAAATGATGATGATATTTGGAGATACCTATCATGTAAGATTTTTCCGGATATTACATATGAAAGATATCCCAAACCGGCAAAAAACGATATTCGTTTAAATCAAAAGCGTTTCTATCTTCATACAAGAAGAATTTGGTTAAAAACATTATGGTGGTATGTTTTTCTTTCGTGGCAAGGAGATACAAAAAAAACGAGAACTGTATTAAAAGATTTTGGAACTGATACAATAAGTGATTTCATCGAAAGAACGGGGCAGGGATATAGAGTGTTACTATATCGTCAGTTGATGAAATCCTATGCAAACGTAGAGAACAAGTCTTCAGATTTATTTAATGTTATTCAGAAGCAGAATCTGGTCAATTGCAGAACTGTTGAACCCGGGCTTGTGGAAGGTGCAGAACAAGGATATGTAGATTCATTGTTCAAACAATTATTGGTAGGTGAAGATCATGTTGATTGATGAAATATTGGCCAATTGGGGTGGAATGCCAAGTGCAAATGCAATGAGTATATCTAGTTTAAGTAATGCCGGATATATTTCATGGACAATTAAAACTGCAGCGGGATATGGAGTTGCGATCCCTGTAGACTGCGATGAAGAGATTTCTGAACATTTTGCCGGAGCACATTATTTTACAGGTGATATTCTCTTAGATAATTCAAACAAAGAGCATGTACTGATTTTGATGACACAAAAGGAAGAGATTAAAGAGCAGTTTGCAGCTTTGTGTGCAGAACTTTTGGCACCGGGAGAAAATGGCGAGTTGAGAAAAGAACTGGTACAGTCGCCTGTAACATGGTGGATGGCATGGAAGGAATTGCTTGGTAACAAAAATGTTGATTTGCGGGTTTATGATGCTTTGGGTGAGTTGTGGACATTGATGTACATGGCAAAACATGGTGAGAATGCAGAATGGAACGGTCCTGATGGTGCAACTTATGATATCGATTGTGAGACTTACTATGTCGAAGTAAAATCTACAACTGCGCGAAATAAGAGGCAGATTACGTTAAGCAATTTATTTCAGCTGGATCCTCCGGAAGGGAAAAAACTATTTCTGATATTGTGTCAGTTTGAGTCATCATTATCAGGAATCAGTATTAATAATTTGGTCGATCAACTTGAAAGCTTGGGATACAGTCGCGCTATACTTAATGATAAACTTGATAGGTTGGGCCTTGAAAAAGGAATGTCTGCACGTAAAAGGTGTTATGTATTGCATGCAGCAACTAAATATACGGTGGATGAATCGTTTCCAGCGATTAGAGAAACATCATTTGTCGGAGGAGTGCTTCCAAGTGGTATTATGAGTATTACATATACTGTTACATTGGACGGCATTTCCGGAGAAAATATATTAACGGATGGAGAATAATACATTTTATGTATAGAACAATAGATTTATGTGCCGGAATAGGTGGCATAAGACAGGGATTTTTTAGAACAGGTGGATTCAGAAATGTATTATCGGCGGAGATTGATAAGTATGCCGCAGAAACATACAAGCTGAATTTTAATGGAGAAGATCCTTTAAATGATTTAACTAATCCGGAGTTTAAAGATGAAGCGGAATGTGCGGGGTGTGATGTCTTGTTGGCAGGCTTCCCTTGCCAGCCGTTTAGTAGCCAAGGAAATAAAGAGGGATTTGAAGATCCAACTAAGGGAACCATTTTTTTTCATATAAAACAGATTATTAATCGAACACGACCAAAAGTTATTTTTCTTGAAAATGTGCAGAATATCGTTTCACATGATGAGGGAAGAACAATTCATGTGATAATTGATTCTTTGGAGAAGAAGTTAAATTATAAGGTCATTGGAGTTACATATGATGAGGAGGGTAAGTTTGTAATAAAGCATAGTAAATTGGTTCGAAATACAAAACATTTTGGTCTCCCTCAAAATAGACCTCGAGCTTTTTTTATAGCGTTTGACAGACGATTGTACGATGGCTTATTTGAAGAAATTGATGACAATCTACCTACAGAACTTTGGAGAACAATGCGTAATAATCCTCTATTAAATCGTAGTTTGGATCAATTAATAGAGCCGAATGCCGATATACATTATTATATGTCAGCAACATATTTAAATACTTTGATTAACCATCGGAATCGTAACAAGAAGAATGGTAATGGTTATGGTTATTGTATAGTTAATGATCCTAATAGAGAACAAAAGACTGCAAATACGATATTGGCAACAGGCGGATCTGGAAAGGAACGTAACCTAATTATTCAGCAAATGCCGGAATATGATCCTGAAGATCCTGTAGTAAAAAAGAAAAAAGGTGGGCTTAATAATAAGAATGTTCGAATTATGACACCAACAGAATGGGGAAGACTGCAAGGCTTTATTGGATACGGATTTGTGGATGAAAATGGAGTAGATCATTTCAGATTTCCGGAAAATATGCCAGAGTCTCAAAAGTATAAGCAGTTTGGCAATTCAGTATCAATTCCTGTTATTGAAACGATGGCATATTATATTCTTAATTGTTTGGAAATCTTTAATGAACATAAAGAGAAGATTATTCTTAATTATTTAAGATACTATGGGAAAATTACCAAACGGAATGTGGAAGAGTTGTTTGATATTTCAAAAGATGAAGCAACTAAATTATTACATAAAATGCAAAGGGATAACTTGATCAAATGCTCTGGAAGAGGTAGAGGTGCCGGGTATACATTACAAGATTAGTATGTAAGAAAGTAATTAAGCTAAATTTGTGTGTTAGATACAAAAAAGAGTTCACGTAGGGAATCTGTTTAAGACTGTTCATACCTGAGAAAAGAGGCTTGCCTGCATATCAACAATAAATCAATTGGGGCATTTGATATTGATGCTGGGATGCCTAAAAATTGAGTTAATTGTATAGAGAAAACTTGAAAGTGAAATGCGTTTTCCTTACTATTTATGCTGTTGTCAAAGGCGGTGGAATGGAGATTAATATGAAATTACATGACTTATTTTACAAATTTATTTTGGAGTATGAAGTAGAATTAAGTGTAGCTCGTAAGGAGGAAGATTTTAAACGTCCTTTTGGTAAGATGGTTAGGCAGGATATTGCTGGAATAATTGGAGAACATCTTCAAGAGAATATTTATAAGGTTAAAGGTAGTGTTGGGGCTGGTAGATGGACTGATGTTCCGTGGATTGCGGTTTTTGACAAGCGTATTACAACATCTGCTCAAAGAGGGGTGTATATAGTTTATCTGCTCAACAAAGATACGAAAGAATTGTATCTAACGCTAAATCAAGGTGCAACAGATGTAGCGCAAGGTGGAAATGGTTCGGTGAAGCCTACTTTTACCAGAATTGCTACTGCAAACAACGGAAAGACTGCGGAGAATCTTCAATCAAGAGCAAATAGTATTAGAAGTAAAATAGGTCAATTTGCCGGATTGAAAAGTGACTCTATTGATACAGGGTCAAAGGCTTATGATGCAGGATGTATATATTATGTAAAATATACGCTTGATTCATTACCGGAAGATGAAAAATTGTATTTGGATTTGCAAAAATTTATCGAAGCATATCAGGTGTACTATGATATAGTTTTTACAGCATCAAATATCGGAGATCTGGCGAAAGAAGGTGAGAACGATTTGAAGGCAGATGACCAGATTGGAAAGATAGCTGCATTTATTAATACAAAAGGATTTAAATATGATGATAATCTACTAAAAAATTTCTTTCTCAGTTTAAAAACAAAGCCGTTTGTACTTTTAGCCGGCACAAGCGGAACCGGTAAAACAAGATTAGTTCGATTATTTGCGGAAGCGATAGGAGCATATGGAAGCGGTCGTTATAAACAGGTTGCTGTAAAACCGGACTGGTCGGATTCTACTGATCTTTTTGGACATGTGAATCTGGATAATAAGTTTGTTCCGGGAGCGATTATAGAATTTATAAAAAAAGCTGCGGATGATCAGGAAAAACTACCATATATTTTATGTCTTGATGAAATGAATTTGGCGCGTGTTGAGTACTATTTCAGTGACTTCCTTTCTGTTATGGAGACGAGAGATTGGGATGAGGATGAAATAGTAACTGATAACTTGGTTCCTAAGATTTGCTATTCAGGAGACAAAGATGCTGAAAAAATCTATGCAGATTTAATGATACCGGAAAACCTGTATATTGTCGGAACGGTAAATATGGATGAAACAACATTCCCGTTTAGTAAGAAGGTTTTAGATAGAGCAAATACAATAGAGTTTTCGTATGTTGATTTTAATCTTCCTGATGAGATTTCAGTGAAAGAAGCAGAAACGGTAGAAGTAAACAATGACTTTTTACGTGCGGATTATTTAAATTTGAGAACGGATTGTTCTGACCATTGGGAAACGGTTAAGAACATCAACGATAAGCTCTCTGAAATTAATGGTGTTTTAGAAAAGGGAGATGCTCATTTTGGATACAGAATGAGAGATGAGGTTATTTTCTATATGTTGTACAACGAAGAACTTGGGTTATTATCGGAGAAGGAGGCATTTGATAATCAGATAATGCAGAAAGTCCTTCCCCGTATTCAAGGTAGTTCAGAGCTAACGGCGAATATCTTGCGCGACTTATTTAAGATTTGTGCAGGAAGCTTTACAGGTAAGAACGGTCAAACTGATGGATGCAAGATGGAAAACTATTTGGCCGAAAACGATCCTGCCGATTATCCGAAGAGTGCTGAGAAAATTTGTAAGATGCTTAGGAGATACGAAGACGATGATTTTACCTCTTTCTGGATCTAATCAAATAGTTGATGTGACAGCGTCAGACATACGTGTTACTATTAAGAGAAGAAAAACAACTTCTCTTTCTTCTTATGCACTTTTGCAGCAACCATCTAAAGTAGAAGTTTGGGGGAAAATAGAAAAGCTTAGTATCTGTGGTAGTGAATGTGGTGAAATAAATGGGAATTATGTTTTAGAAAAAACCGCACCTCTGTTTTTTGAACAGTCGGACTATATTGTGAGTGCACGTTCAATGAAGGGCATCCCATTACATTTCGAACATGCCGATAAGTATATTAGAGAGGCGATAACTCTGGAGGATGATGAGCCGGATCGTTTGAGTGGAGTTATTAATTTTAGTAATGAGGTTGGCTATTCCAATTTTATTTTCTTTGATGACCAGGGGAATCGGCTGTTGCTTGAACTTGAGGTTTTTCCGTCTAAACTCTCATACAAAGAGGATTATGAATTGATCCGAAATGATATAAATGAGATGGTTGAATCTGCTGCGATAGATTTTATTAACTCTACATACTCTTTGGGGACGATCAGCTCGACAAGGAATGATGTACCTGCAATTTTCTTTACGCTTATTAGCCAGCTATTTGATAAGTATTATAAAGCTGCAAAAGTTATAATGCAGAAGCCAAATCATAGGTTGATTAAAGAACATACAGTAGTTACGAATCACAAGCTAAAACATATGGATAATAAAACGGTGCTTTGGTTGTCGAAGCATCCGGAACAAGTGAAGCGTGTAAATGGAAAGACTTTGATTAATAGTGCACTTGGTGTTTGTAAGAAAGTTACTTATGATACGGTTGAAAATCAGTTGGTGAAGTTTATGCTTACAACAACCGTCAAACATTTACTTAAGTTTAAGCGAATGTACTTGTCGAGTTTCAAGGATCCTGAAAAAACAGCAGATCCTGAAGTAATTGTCAGGATTGATGGTATGGTTTCAAAGCTTGATGGGCAGTTGAAAAATCCAGTTTTTTCTGAAGTATCAAAGCTCAAGAGTATTAATACGATGTCTTTGGTATTTCAAATGGCCCCTGGATATAGAGAACTGTATCGCTACTATCAGCTGATTCAGAGAGGGATTTCCTTTAGTGGGGAAGTATATAGTTTTTCGGTTAAAGAGACCTCGACACTATATGAATATTGGTGCTTTATCAAGCTTGTAAATATTATGAAGAAAAAATATACACTTCTTGATGATAGCGAAGATATTATTAAAGCCAATAGAAAAGGCGTTACGGTTACCCTTTCAAAAAATCGTAGATCTGAAGTTCGTTTCCTTGATACAAACACAGGCGATACTTTTGAATTAATCTATAATCCGGGAGAGTATCCATCGGATACTGTAAAACAGGTTCCGGATAATGTTCTAAAACTATCAAAGTGCAGTGGACTTAACGGCAAGCCGGCATGTTTTCAGTATGTATTTGATGCAAAGTATAAAGTTGAAATGAATCCGGATGAACATTATCCTGATAAGGAGAAAAAGCCGGGACCGAAAGTGACTGATATCAATACAATGCATAGATATCGTGATGCTATTGTGGCTAAAGACGGAGATTTCAGTGAAAAGTTGATGTTTGGTGCATATGTTCTTTTTCCTTATCCAAACAGTGAGGAAGAGTATCGGTCTCATCATTTTTATAAGAGTATATCTTCCGTTAATATTGGTGGTGTTCCGTTTTTACCGGGGAAAACAAAAATAGCTGAAGAACTATTAACAAAGCTTGTTGGAGAATCGGATGCTAGTGTTTATGAACGAACCATTCTTCCTAAAGGCATAGAAGAACGATTGGAGAAGGTTGATTGGACAAAAGAAGATGTGCTTGTTGGATCTTTAAGTTCTGTGGAACAATGGAATGAATGCCTTGCTAAGAATTACTACTATGTTCCTGCTGATAGTCTCAGCGCGGGATATCATCAGGTTGAATTTATTGCGGTATATCAATCAAAGAAACTTTTTGGAGAAAATGCGGGTGTCCTATACTATGGAGAAGTGGAGGAGACGAGCCTTGTTACGAGGAAAGAGATTAATAAGCTAGGAGGTCGAACACATCCGAATGCAAAGTGTTATAGATTTGCAATAAAGGAATGGAAACAGCTTCAATCGAAAATTGAATTTGAAAAAGATTGGGTTTATAGGCCCAGATACAGCAATTCATTTTTGTTACATAATAGCAAATCAACATTTGAACTCTTTAATATTCGATCTGAAACGGATTATAGATTGGTTTATGAGTTGCGTAGAATTCAGGAGAATCTGAGAGTGCAAGACAATGCAAAGGAACTCTTTGTTAAGATTAATGATTCGGTATCTGTTTTCAATGATGAAGTATATATTCGTGTTTATGATTCGGGTAAGGAGATGCTAAGAAAACCGACCATCGATTTTAAAAAGTCTCCAAGCATTGTATTTGACATTATTAAGCAGTGTATTATGAAATAACATGAATATGGTTGTACTAAACTAAATGGATGAGGCGTTATGATAAAATAAGTAGTTTTATTTCTCCACACTCTATTTTAGCGATAGTTTCATGGGCTTTGAGCACAGCAGATGACATTACTTTTGAATTTGAGCCGTTTATTGCTTTAAGGGCAAATAAAACTTTATTAGCTGCAATTATACGAATTGCTGAATTCACTCTGGTTCTGGTACCGTCAAATTTATCGTCATGAGTTCCAATTTGATGTTCATAGTATTCCTGAATGAGCTGCTTTTTACTATCAGTATCATCCAGCTCGTTGATTCTAAGAAGCAGGTCTTCCATTCGGAGCCCTAAAAATGTCTGACCGGCTGATTTTATGTCATCAAGTATTTTTTTATCGGATCTCTCTTTAAATTCCATGAAAACACCTCCATTTGAGGATAGTATATCACAAGCTTTTGCAGCCGGCATATGATTTTACAAAATCATAGACAACTGCAAAAATGAATAACTATTTTATGTGAATGATTCTCAGGTGGATGTTTCTTAAGTTACCAGAATACAATAAATATAAGGAAAAATAGCATGAACATACAAATTTTCGGAACAAAGAAATGCAATGACACAAAGAAAGCTCAGCGATTTTTCAAGGAGCGTGGGATAAAGTTTCAGTTTATCGATATGAAGGAAAAAGGCATGAGCAAAGGAGAATTTAATTCTGTCGCCCAGGTGAATGGCGGTATTGACAATATGATTAACTGGGATGGCAAAGATAAGGATTTGCTGGCACTTATAAAGTACATAGCAGATGAGGACAAGCTGGATAAAGTACTTGAAAATCCGCAGGTGATTAAGACACCGGTGGTTAGAAACGGCAGGCAGTCAACAATCGGGTACCGGCCGGATGTATGGAAGACATGGAAATAAAACTAAGGTAAATGAAAGGCAGGAAATTATATATGTATTATGTACCGGATGGCACCGAGCAGTGCGGTTATTATGAGTGTAAAGAGTGTGGAAGCAGGTTTCTGGATTTAAAAATTGCACCAACATTGGTATGTCCATACTGTGGAGAAGAGGCAGATATGGAGATAGGACCTGATGAGGAAATGCCAAAAGTTGTAGAATCTGCGAAGCTTATTCAGATGGTTAGAGGCGCTGAAGAGGTAGAGAAGATGGATAAGCTGTTATCGCTTGCTGTGACAGGTGGCGATTTTAGCTGGATATAAGAATGCAGATATTTGTAGATGCAGATGTAAAGTAGCTGCCGGCGGATGTGATATTGATTGAGAAGATTGGAGAGGCATTGTATGAAACCAAGGACAGCAAAGAGCATGGAGCTTGAGGAGATAAATGCAAGATGGAATGAATACTTAACCGGTTATGAGAAAGTGAGGCGAGGCGTGTGTTGATGAATACATCGGAGTATCTATCCGTTATCGAAAATATAAAAAGTGAAATAAAGGCTGCACAATATCGTGCGACGATTCATGTGAATGCAGATATGTTGCTTTTGTATCATGATATTGGTTGTGTAATCAATGAGCATAAAGCGTGGGGGAACAAGTTTGTTGACAATCTTGCCACGGATATACGAAGTGCTTTTCCAAATAGCAAGGGATATTCCGTCAGAAATCTGAAGTATATGGCAAAATTCGCTGAGATTTATCCGGATCGTGAATTTGTGCAGACGGTGTCTGCACAAATTCCATGGTCCCATAATATTGCAATTTTGGAAAAGGTAAAAGACCAAGAACAACGTGTATGGTATATTAAAAAAACAGCAGAAAATGGATGGTCGTATAATGTTCTTGTACATCAGATAGAAAGCGGTTTATATCAGCGTCAGGTTTTGGCGGACAAGGTCACGAATTTTGAAAATCGACTGCCATCACCTCAAAGTGAGCTTGCAGCGCAGACGATGAAAGACCCATATGTGTTTGATTTCATTTCGTTTAGAGAGGATATGTTGGAACGGGATATTGAACAGGCATTGGTGCGGGATGTCACCAAGCTGCTTCTGGAACTCGGAACAGGCTTTGCTTTTTTGGGGAATCAGTATCATCTGAATGTGGGCGGCGATGATTTTTATATTGACCTGTTGTTCTATAACTTGAATCTGCGCTGCTATGTAGTCATAGAACTAAAAACCGGGGAATTCAAGCCGGAATATGCCGGGCAGCTGAATTTCTATCTGTCGGCAGTGGATGGCATATTAAAGAAAGAGCAGGATAACCCGTCAATCGGTCTGCTCCTTTGTAAGAGCAAGAACAATGTGGTAGCGGAATATTCGCTCAAAGATATTTCCAAACCGATTGGTGTGAGTGAATATAAAGTGACTAGCATCCTTCCGGATGAACTGGAAGAACAACTGCCGTCTGTTGAGGATATTCAGAAACGGATTAAATAAAATTTAGTATTGTAAAACAAAAATAGTAGCCGGTTGAAAAACCTTAGAATTAAATTTATGAATTCATTTATTTGACATGAAAGGGTATCGGAAAACATATGCATCCGGCAGACGTGGAGAGGCACTATATGAAACCAAGGACAGCAAAGAGCATGGAGCTATATGATATATTGCTTAGGCGCGGGTATCCGGAGCCGTTTTGCGATGAGATAACGAAAAATCTTAATACCGACTGGACAGCTCAGAGGATGATAGGATATCTGTCACACTATAAAAAGCTTCCCATGGAAGAAATCGCTGATGAAATGCTTGCGATACTGAACGACCGCAACCGCATAATGCAAAAGCATGAGCTTGAGGAGACGAATGCAAGATGGAATGAATACTTAAACAGATAAAGTCAGGAGAATTCACATGAGAGTACTGAATATCGAAGATGATACATTTAAACACAATGATATATGCAAAGCCCTGTCAGGATGTGGGATTAAAGATGTCGAATGGTCCAATAATCTCGCGGATGGCTGGAAACAGATTAAAAACTCAATGGATAGTAATAATCCGTATGATCTGATAATTACTGATATGTATTATCCCGACGAGCCGGGTGGCAGAGAGGAACAATCAGGAGATGTTCTGATTGACAGAGTGATTAAGAACAAAATCACAATACCTGTAATTCTCTGCTCCAGCGTGAATCTCAAATACCCAGAAATATATGGTTGTGTTTATTATAGCAGGGAAAGAAATTGGGAGGCAGATATGCAGAAGCTTGTAAATAGTCTTGTGGCAGGATAATACTAATAAATCTCAAGCTTCTGATCAACCAGTGATTCACCTTCATATACAAGCTTAAGTGTGAAGAAATTTTCTTCATTTTCAAGCAGGAGCTTTAAGAAGATAGCGTCGCCTTCCCAGGTAGGAAGTGTGGGCACGATAGTTTTATCCACCCATTTGAGGTCACCTTCGTTGCATGTTATAAGCTTGCCGGAAAATTCATCAGCGGTGAAAAGACACATCAATTCAGGCTCCTGTTTATCACTTATAAAAGTTATGAGTGCGCGGAAACGGTATGATGTGAGTGTGAGCCCTGTTTCCTCTTTGACTTCGCGGAGCAAGCATTCTTCGGGTGATTCACCATTCTCGGCGTGACCGCCAACACCAATCCATTTTCCTTCATTTATATCATTTTCTTTCTTAATACGATGAAGCATGAGATATTGTCCATCGTGTTCTATGTAGCATAGAGTAGTTATTTTCATGATGTACCTCCGTCAGATGATTATAACATAAAATGTGCGGGGGAAGACAGGAAAAATATCTATCTGCATAGCAGCCTAAATTTTTCCTGAAAAATTTATAATAAGCTTATTTATTTTTAAAACTTGATACAAAAACTATTGAGAAATTGTATGAAGTTGGACTACTAAATACAGTAGATATGGTGTAAAATGATGCTTATAGTAAAGTCAGGACATTATCAAATGAAATAGAACTATGGGAATATAAGGGAATGTATATAACAATTATACGATATAAATTTTAAAAGAAGAGGGAATATCATTATGGCAAAAAAGGTTACTATAAAAGATATAGCTGATATGGCAGGGGTTTCAATCGCAACCGTTTCGCATGTTATAAACAGAACAAGATATGTGAGTCCGGACCTTGTTGAAAAAATAGAAAATATTATTATAGAAACCGGATATCATAAAAAAATAGAAGAAAAAGAAAGACGACTCAAGGTTGGAAGGCAGTCGGAAATAGTTGCAGTTATTCCAAATGTTGAAAGTACGATTTATCGTGATATGGTGGGATATTTAAAAAAATATGTTAGCATTCAGGGTTATCAGTTTTATATTGCAATTACGGACAATGATATTAAAGAAGAGGCTCAGGTACTGGAAGGACTGATACAGAATAAAAAAACAGCAGGTATTATACATGTACCAGTCAGTGATGTTGCGGCAGATTATAAAAAGCTGATTGAATCTGGAATTCCATTTGTCTGCATGGAAAGAAATATTTTGGGAGATGGTATAGACTCTGTTGAATTTCGAGATAGAGAAGCCATTTTCAAGGGAACTGATTATCTGTTACAATGTGGTCATAAGAATATTTTGTTTTTAAGAGAAAGCTTGAAGAGTACGACGAGAGATGAAAGAACACGAGGCTTTCTCCTTGCATTAGAAGAACATGGAATCAATACAAATGATGCAAATATTTCAGACATTAATATTGAATCCGGAGCTGATAACTGTATTTTGGAAATACAAAAGGCGATGAGACGATATATGCCAACTGCAATTATGGCGGGAGGAAATAGAATTACTTTATACCTTATGAAAACTATGAGGGATAGAGGAATTGAATGTCCTGAAGAGATATCGGTTGTTGGATTTGGTGATGAGGGATGGTCGGAGTTAACGTATCCACCATTGACGATTTTAAAGAGAGATGTTGAGGGGCTGAGCAGACGAGCAGTAAATATGCTTTTTGAAAAGATAAATACAGGACATGTGATTGAACAGGATTATTATGCCGATGTAGAATTGATAATAAGAAAATCCACAAGAATGTTGGATAATGGACCTTTTGGAGAAGAAGCAGCTACACCGGAATCAATAGTCATAACAAAAGAGGAAAAGAGCCGTTTGCGTGCCGGAAATTTCCGTGTGGCAATATCGTTTCATTATACAGGAACATCATGGGCGGAATTACACGAAAAGGGAATCCGCGATGAGTTGGAACAATACGGAATTGATATTATATCAGTAACAGATGCACATTTTGATGCATCTTTGCAAAATGCACAGCTTGAAGGTATTCGTTTACAGAAACCGGATGCTGTAATTGCAATTCCGGCTGATGATAAAGAAACAAAAGAACAATTCCGTGAATTGGCAAAGGTGTCAAAGCTTGTATTCCTGAGTAATGTCCCTGAGAATATGGAAAAAAATAGTTATGTTTGCTGTGTGTCTGTTAATGAGATTGAAAATGGAGTTAATGTTGGTAGAATGATGGGGGAGTACTGTAAAGGAAAACACGTGGAAGCCGGATTTATCATACATGGAGCGGTCTTTTATGGTACGCGTGCCAGAGATGAGGCAGTGGAAAAAATTATTTCAGAACAATACAAAAATATAGATATTAAGGCAATAAGAGGTTTTGGAGAAATTGAAAATGCATATCAGGTTTGTAAAGATATGATTACTGAGAATCCACAAATTAAAGTCTTGTATGTAAGCTGGGATAGACCGGCGCTGTTGGCAATTAAGGCGTTGAAAGAGATGCATAGAGAAGACATCGCTATATTTACAACTGATTTAGATTATAAAATTGCACAATATATGGAAAGTGGTATTGTAAAGGGATTAAGTACTCAAAGACCTTACGAGCAGGGAAGAACAGCTGCGCATGTGGTAGCGAAATCTTTATTAAGTAATGATGTGCCAAAATATGTTGGAGTGCAGCCGTATGTTGTGGATTCTAAGCAGCTAGGAAGAGCATGGAAGGATATTTTTCATGAGGGAATGCCTGAAGAAATGAAATAATGCCGGATAAAATTAAATATCTAAAAAGAAATATATGTGAAGAAAAAGAATATCATTTGGATATTCTTTTTTTAATATTTCAATTACATTTAATACTCGCTCTTTTTTAGTCATTTCTTATTTTTTACTCTGTCCCAATATGATTTAAACGCCTGCTCGTTTTTATTAGGCCCAAATTCATAATATTTTTTGTTTTTAATCCTGTCAGGAAGATATTGCTGATAAACCCAGTGATTTTCATAATCGTGCGGGTAAACATAAAACTGCCCTTTTTCTTCGGCATCTTCACCGTCAAAATGTTTATTTTGAAGTTGGCGCGGAATTGGCCCGTAGTTTCCGTTTTGAACATCAGCCATTGCTTTATCAATCGCCATTTCGCCCGAATTACTTTTCGGTGCTGTTGCAACAAGAATAACTGCGTCTGCAAGCGGAATACGAGCTTCCGGAAGCCCGACCATCATAGCTATATCAACAGCAGATTTAACTATCGGAATAATTTGAGGATAGGCAAGGCCTACATCTTCACAGGCACAAACCATAAGCCGCCTGCAAGCCGACGGTAAATCACCGGATTGCAAAAGCCTTGCAAGGTAATGCAAAGCTGCGTTTGGGTCAGAGCCACGCATACTCTTTTGATAAGCTGAAATTATATCATAATGTTCATCTGAATCGCGGTCATAACGCACAGCACTTTTTTGCACAAATTCCTTTGCAAGTGATGTTGTTATATTTTTTTCACCGTCAACAGTCGGTGTGGCAAAAAAGCAGTTTTCAACACTGTTAAGCGATTTTCTTACATCACCGCCGCAACCTGATGCTATACGCTTAAATACATCTTCTTCAATATCAAGCTTCACCTGATATTCATCAGCTAAAATATTAAACCCTCTTTTTATTGCAGGAATAACCTCATCAGGTTCCACACTTTTGAATTCAAACACGGTTGAACGGGAAAGAATAGCCGGATAAATATAAAAATACGGATTTTCGGTAGTTGACGCAATAAGCGTTATTTTTCCGTTTTCTATATATTCGAGCAGTGATTGCTGCTGCCTTTTATTAAAATACTGAATTTCATCAAGATAAAGCAGTATCCCGTTAGGTGCGGAAAAAGTATCAAGCTCATTAACTATATCTTTAATATCCTGAGTTGACGCAGTAGTACCGTTTAACCGG
>ERZ1026850.194-NODE-194-length-39774-cov-13.127244_pt1 | contig 39774 bp, 76 predicted proteins | sample MGYA00380155_ERZ1026850 | MGnify/ENA primary metagenome ERZ1026850 (study PRJEB33269, sample SAMEA4719791) | human gut metagenome | biome: human-associated habitat; feature: organic feature; material: feces | place: Cameroon | collected 2013-10 ... | reverse complement strand
CAGGCAAAAAAACGCAGTTAATCGACGATTTTTCGATAGGGAAGGATTACACATGTAATACCTCCGTCTGAAAAATAGCGTCGATTCGCTTGGATTTTGCCTATTTTCCTAATCGTCGTTCTGATATTTATAAGGCGCGATGCGCTCATTCCGCCCGGATCGAACGCTGCATTATCGCCGACAGTCCGTCCTGCGCAGCGTGCATCTTGCTCGGATCCGCGTGGACATAGCACCGGAGCGTCGTCGTGATGTCGCTGTGGCGCATCAGGCGGCGGACGGTGTCCAGGTCGGCTTCGACAATGTTGACGAGCGTCGACGCGTATAATCTCCGGAGCGCATGTGTCGTGACCTTGATGCCGACGCGCTCGCCGAGGTTGTCCATCCACATGTAGACCCGGTTCGGCACTACGCCGATCCATCTCCCGGCTCTTTCGACTTGAATCAATCTCGCGTCGGATCTTGGACCGTTGCCTTTCCATCTCCGGTATGCCATGATCTCGTCGGCGACCATCGGGGGGATGTCCATGATCTGCACCAGCCCGTTCCCGTGGCCTTTTCCGCGAATCGTCATCTTGTGCGCGCGGAGGTCTATGTCGTCGTCCTCCAGTCCTGCGATCTCCGCTCTCCGGAGCCCCATCAATGCTCCGAGGACGAGGATCATCCTCTCGGTCGGTTCGGCTGCATAATACAGCCGTCCGTAGTCCTCTACGGTCAGCCATACACGGTCCGGCTCGTAGCGGTTGCGGAGGATGTCCATCTTCTTGATCCAATGAGGGCATCCGTAAAAATCGGACATTCTGGACAGATAACCGATCTCGCGGAACCGGACCTCGTCACTCTTGCTCTCGCCGAGTTTGTCGTACAGCCAATAGATGTCGTCCTCGGTGATCTCCTCGATTCTTGTCGGCCTTCCGTCCTCGGACAGCGTCCGGAGGAGTCTCATGCAGACACATCTCGTCTGCTTCAGCGTCAGCGGCCTCCTTCCATGGAGGTCGAGATATTGGATATACTCGTACACTTGCGAGTAATCTACTGTTGTCATGTGCATCTCTTTCCTCCCATCCCTTCGGGTTTTTCCGATGCACACACACACATCACACATACATATCGCGATTTTAAGCATCCGCTTATATATCGGCAGTGTGTAGAGATATGCGGTGCAAATCGGGGTTCGGTCCTCGGGGGCGTCCGGTTGGATTTTGCCGTCTTTTTCGGACGCCCGCACCCATGCACTCGGCATGTCAAATCTCTCTTGATCCCTGATGGGATCCCGGGGCCTGACTGGGGAGTAAGGCCCCGGCGTTCTTGTTTCACTCTTGTGTATCTATGATTCTTCGACACCGGCTTAAAACCATCGGCGTCAGAACTCGATGGAGTACACTCCGAACCCCTGGTCGAGGTAGTACAGGCACTCAAGGGGTGCGGCCGCGTCGATGTCCTCTCCGACGACCTTCTCTCCGATCCTCGCGTACAGCCTTGCCGCATCCTCGTTGTCCGGCGCGGCGTAAAGGGCGTCGAAGTCTCCGAGGATCTCGCGGATCGCGGCGGTTCCGATGCCCTGTCCGCGGAAGCCCTCGTCGACGTCGATGCGCTCCAGGTATGCGGAGCCGTCGTCGAGTTCCTGCACGATCGCGCGCACGTGCGCGCCGGTGTAGGTCCTGAAGGTTCCCTCGTCCTCGTAGGTCTCGGTGGTGTAGTCCATGCTGTTCACTCCCGGGGTTTCTCTTTTTCCCCTTAATACTACATAGTAATATTAGTATATAAAACTTTCTTAATCCACCCTTTCGACGGTGATCCTGACGTACTGCCCGACACCGACTCCGAGGGCTTTGAGTTCCCTCGTGATGATGACCCCCATCGAGTAGCCTCCGATGCTCTTGACCTGCACCATCGACTCCATGCGCTCCGGTCCGGATCTGTCGACCTCGACCGCATCCTCCATCGTGCATGGAGCCGGTCCGACGGCCACCGCCGTGCGCAGGATCTCCGCGTCGGTCGGGACTCTGTCGCCGAAGCTCTCCGACAGGAAGATCTGCCACCTGTCGTCTCCGAGCCTGTACTGCACGGAATCGCCGTCGGGGTGCGTCTCGCCTCCGACGTACTCTCCGCCGAGGATCGTCCTCACGTCTGCCAATGTCATCCTGTCCTGCATCTCACTCGACCTCCCAGACCGCGACGACCTCGACCGCATCGAATATCCCGCCCTGCAGGATGATCTCGTCGGGATCGTTGCCGTACTCTCCGCGGTCCGCGTGGATCAGGGCCATACGTCCGCCCGGTCCGGCGTACAGGCCGGCACCCTCCATCGCCCTCTCGATGCTCCCGATGTCCTCGGTGTCGGCGATGCACACGGCGCATGTCCCGCCGATGGTCTTGCCCGTGGTGCTGCGGGTGCTGCAGTCCCACTCCGGATCCCAATCGTAGGACTCCCTCGGCGTGTCGCCGATCTCGTACTCCTCGTCAGGGCATAGGCCCCTGATGCCCCAGAAGCCGGAGCATCCGTGCTCCTGCTCGTAGGCCTCGATGGCCTTCATGATCTCCTGCGCGTCCATCTCATTCGTCCTCCTCATTCAGGAGGTCCGCGAAGTCGTAGACCGAGGTGATCTCCTCTCCATTCTCGTCGTCCTCGGAGATGTAGAAGAACGCTCCCTTCTCCCTGTCCGTGGTGGCCCTCCTCTCCTTGGGGGTCAGGTGGTACCACGCGTCATCGGCCGCTCTCTTGGCCTCCTCGTAGGTATCGTATGCGGTCTCCTCTCCGACGTTGCCGTTGAATATGCGTACCGTGTATGCCATTTCAATCTCTCCTGGGGTTTCTCTTTTCCCCTTAATACTACATAGTAATACCACTATATAATACTTTGCTATAACATTCGATACACTAAGAGGAGGGCAGGGTCGCGGCGGAGTGAGAATGGGTGCATGACGCCGCGTTGATGACTCCGCCCGGAGGGCGGAGTAAGGGGAGTTGTTGCATGATCCGCAACAACTCGATTTCTTTTCAGGTTTCTGGATGATGGGTTCACTCGGATTTGGGCTTTTTAGCCTCGGCTTCGAGGGTCTTTATCTTCCCGGCGTCGCGAAAGAGATCCACGACCTCGGAAGCGGTGCTCGCCCCCTTGATGCCGACGATGACGGACCACACGATGGCGATGACGATGCACCCAGCATAGTCGGGTGTCGCGCCGATGGCCTCGTAGATCATGCCGGGGAAGATGAAGGCTCCGACGACTCCGATGACGATCGTGCCGATGTAGGCCGAGAGGTAGTCCAGGCCGAATGAGGGCGCGGTCTTGATCTCTCCGCTCCTCAGCTTGGCCTTGACGTTGTCGTTGTATGAGGTCTTGGCCCTGACCATGACCAGGATGACGGAGATGATCAGTCCGATGATGACGAGTACCGGCAGGAACTCGCTTGGCGTGTATAGCACAGTGTCTGCTGCCATGATGATGCCTCCCCAGAGTAGGATGATGCTCGTGACCATCGTCAGGATCCGGACCTCCCAGAAAAGGCGGGACGTCAGGATCTCGCCGATGGTCGTAAGCATCATTCTTTGGGTTCCTCCTCGTCGCTCTTGACGACCGAGGCCTTGTTCAGTCCGATGACGATCTTCCCCTTCTTGACGGCCATGATGAAGGCCGCGAGAAGCGCGAGGACGATGACCGCTCCGACGATGGCGGCGGTCATGACGATCGGGTCGCTCATGCCGGTCGGCTCCGCAGGAGGGGCCGCGATTCCGACGATGGTCATGTCGGAGGTGATCGGGGTCGTGAAGTCGAAGGCGATGACTCCCTCCTCGGTCTCGATGCCCCATCCGGTGTATCCTGCAGGGACTTCGGGGACCACGACGGTCTCGCCGTAGAGCACGGGGACGACCTTGGAGTAGGATCCTGCGGCGAACGTCACGAAGACGTTGACGGGCTCCCACTTCGCCTCGAAAACCGTGTCTGCCCTGAAGTCGTAGGCTGCGGGGTCTGCGACCTGCTCGATACCGACGAACCATCCGAGGAAGGTGAATCCGGTGCGCTCTCCGACATCGGGGATGACGAGGTCGGAGACCTTGGTGATGTAGGTCTTGTCGTTGTCGATGAACGTGACCTTGTAGTCGATGACGTAGGTCGCGGTGTAGACGATGTCAGCGGTGAGCTTGCCGAGGTCGGCGTTCACGACGGCCTTCTCGGCACCCTCTGCGAGCCATCCTGCGAAGATCTTGCCCTCCACTGCGGGAGCGACAGGAGCCTCGACGGAGAGGTCCTTGGGATCGATGGCGAGTCCGGACACGTCCTTGATGGAACCGGTGACGGCCTTGACGACCTCCCCGGATGCGTCCTTGAAGGTCGCGGTGTAGGTCACGGGAGTGAACTTCGCCACGAGGGAGGGGACTTCTGCATCGGATTCCGTGGTGGCGCTGGGCATGATAAGGGTGGATCCAGCGGCGTATTTCGCGCTGTTGTACTCCCAGCAGTCGAACTGCATGCCGGTGTCGGCCTGTGCTCCGAGATCGTTGATTGTCTTGAGGACGACAGCACGACCTGTCTTCTCGGCGTCGCTTAGAGGTACGGAGTACACTCTGTCTCCGACGGTGTAGGAGACAGACCCCGCGATGTAGGTCGTGGGTGTACTCGGGGTCGAAGCTCCCGATTCGCCCGTGGCGCCCTCCTCCGCGTAGGCATCGCCCATGACGGCGACACCTGCGAACGCGGCCAGAAGGACGACGCTCACGACCAAAAATGCGCATTTGGTGTTCATTTTCTCATCTCATCCGCGTGAGAGGGCCACGGATAAGAATGATTGAGTTTTTGGGGGTATATAAACGAAATCCGATATTCAGCGATCGGAGTCGGTTTCCTGCGTCCTCCGCATCCGTTTCGCCTGCCGATAGGCCCTCTTGATGCGCTTGGCTCCCGCCGGAGTCGTCGCATATCTGAGGAGCGCCTGCTCCGTCCTCGGCTTGGATCTGCGCTCGGCCATCGGACTCCCTCGACCGGATGTAGACACGGTTGACCGTGGTCTTGTAGTCCTCAACGGCCTGCGCGTAGCGGGGATCCTTGAGGCACATCTCGGAGATGATAGAGGTCTTGATGTCCGCGACCTTCTGGCGCGCCTCCCGGACCTCCGGGTCGCTCTTGACCGATGCTTCCATCACGGCCAGCAACTCCGCGTTCGCATCGTGTTTGGGCTGGGCTTCGAGGGTCTTGACCTTGGCTTCCAGCTCGTCCATGCGCTTGATCAGATCCGGCAGATACACGCCTTTTTTCATCAGCTCGGAGAAGGCCGTGTAGTTGTCGGACTGCTGCTCGTAGGTCAGTCCCGGCGCCGATGCCGTCGCAGGGGACTGCATGCCCTGGAGGGCCTTCATGACGTTGCTGTACTGCTCCATCCTATCGCCTCTGTGTGGGGTTTGGAGGCCCCGCAGGGCCTCATATGTCCGGCATGGATGCGTCAGACAGGTCAGGAGAGCGATCCGGTGCCGGTGAACGCCGTGGCTCCGGCGGTTCCCTGAAAGCTGATGGCGTCCTTGTTCGCAATCGCGTTGAGGATCGCCAGCGTGTTGGCGTTGTCCCTCTGCTCGGACAGCTTGTCGCGGAGGGACTGAATCTCTCTCGCGTCCTCCCTGGACTTGATGGCGCAGAACTCGTTTGCGAGATACTGGTTCTGCGAGTTGATCAGGCTCTGGAGGAGGTTGTCCTGCGCCGATGCCGTGGACTGGATCAGGAAGCGCACGTCCTGGATGTCGGCCCTGGTCTGGCATCCCTGCCTCTCGATATTGAGGTTGGTCTGGCAGCAGCAATCCTGGATCTTGCCCTGGATGTTGCAGCAACACGACTGGACCGCGTTGATGATCGATCCCTGGTTGACAGCGATCTGCTTGTCCACTCCCGCCAATGCGGCGGTTATCTGTCCCTGGGTGCAGTTGAGTGTCTGCGCCAGCTGGCTGATGGCCTCGTTGACAACGGTACGGTCCACGCCTGCGACCTCGCCCGCCTGTCCGCGCCCGAAAAAGCCCCCGTTCCCTCCGAATCCGAGGATGAGGATCAGGAAGAGCACGATCAGCATTCCGCCGTCGCCCCATGATCCCTTTTCCTTGCAGTCGTTGAGCATCGCGATGATGCCCGGATCCACGCCCTTGTTCGCCAGCATGCCCATGAGGGCACCCGAGTCGAATGATTCACCCATTTTCTCACTCCCTAACATCTTGATGATGGAGTCGGTGTCGTGTCCGATGTCTTCGATCATGCCGTGTTCCCATTTCTGGTAGCTCGTCATGTCGTCATGAGTCTCGTCCATGCCACACCTCCTGCTCTTCCGAGCATGATGATTATCGGAGTGTGCGGATTTAAGGGGCTTTTAAAAAAGGCTTAAGAATCGCCTGTGGATGTGCGATACGTGTAGGTCGGGATGCGCTGTTTTGAGCATCTCTAGATGTGCTTGCACGCCCCGGCCTTGGAGTAGACGGCATCCAGATCCTTTTTGCAGTACGGACAGAAGCGCGGGATCTCCGCGATTCCGGACATGGTTTTGGAATCGCAGTATGTGCTTATAAAGGAAATTCGGAGGAGATGCGATCTCCTCCGGTTTTCAGGGTTTTGTTGGGTACTCAGGCCACTCGACCGTTATCGGGTAGCCCGCCTGAGACGGCACGGCATCGAGTGCGTCGAGATAGGCTTCGATAGCCGTCGCTTTCGCCTCCCAATCTTTCGACGTGTCACCCTTGCGGATGGCCTTAAGAGCCGACAGATAGTCCTGTTCGATGGCCTTCTTCCTTCCCGCGATTTCATTACTGCGATGCCTTATAAGGGCATTATTCGCCACGAGCGAATCCGTCTTAAAGTCATATCCCGTACCTTCTGGGATATCATCGGGGACTTCGCGGAGGATTATATCTGGCGCATAACACTCGCTGGCTTCCTCAAGTGTGTTATATGGTATCATACAATAGACGATTCCATCCAATATCTGCACTATCATTTTAATACTCACCATCATACATAATGACAATCGCTCCTGGCGTTCCGCTTGTACCATCTCCTGACCTGTACCCTCCTTGCCAGTAATGTACCGAGCATCCTCCGCATCCTCCGCTTCCATATCCTGTTGCACCGCCTGCGCGGTAAAATCTTGTTGATGAAGCGGTATACAGGCTTGGACGCCCTCCAACCCCTAATGGGCTATTTCCTCCTTCACCTCCGAGTCCTTGAATATAGTACAAGTAATTGTTGACAGGTTTGCTCCGTCCCGAGTACAGACCCCCTCCATCTCCACCATAGGGTGTTTCTGAGTATAGGTCTTCATAACCTGTTATTTTTACAGCAGAACCGCCTTTGCCTCCATAGGTCTGACCTCCATTAGAGATAGATGAAGCTGTATTCCCATTGTTTCCATCATACCCTTTCGTACTCGTTCCACCTGCTCCCGCAGTACCATTGGATGCATTTCTTGAGTATGCAGACCCTCCGCCACCTCCTCCTCCATAATCTCCATTGCCTCCTTTGCCTCCATGAGCATAATTGCCTGAACTGCTACTCCCACCTCCTCCACCCCCTCCACTACCTCCACTACCTCCGAATCCTCCATCTGCACTACTATTGTTAGACCCACCTGCCCCTCCTCCGCTGGCAGATAAAATCTTTCCGAATGATGTTACACCTCCTGCTTTTGCACTGACTATCTCGTAGTTTTCTACCTCACCACCTGCCCCTCCTGCTCCTATCGAAATGGTGTGGCTACCGAACAGGGGTGTTGTTTTAGCTGTGGCATATCCACTACCTCCTCCGCCTCCGCCCCCATCACCACTTTCTTCACTGACACCGCCTCCCCCGCCTCCTCCGACGCAGAGTATCCTATATGTTGCAGAAGGTACGGTGAGCGTTCCTGCTGAAGTTATAGTGTACTTGATTCCTTTCTTCGACATCGGAAGCGTAGCAGTCGCAGTATCGCCTGTCGGAGACAGGCTGACTTTCGAGAATGCAACGGAGTAAATCGGCCCCGTAGAAACCCCGCTCAGCTGAGGGATTTCACCTGTATAATTCACCGTGCCTCCTACGCTGACTGTTCCCGCCCGAAGCACAGCACAGGTCTGTGTAGCTGAATATGAATCTGTGTTCGGAGCAGAATATCCATTTACTGTTATACTCTTAAGCTCATATCCTCCTTGTGCAGATACGGTCAGCTTCGTAAACAACGCAGACAAATCTTTGATAATCCCTGTATTCTTCGGTACAGTGAACTCGTAAGTCGTGCTGACCCCATAGACGCTCAGCGTGAGGATATACGTGCCTCCGTATAGGTTGAAGGTCATCGAAGTGGACCAGGATTTTCCAGATTCCACTGTTGTTCCAGCCAACGTTATCGAGTATGAAGCGCTGGATGATGTAAGCGCATAAGGCGAATTGAAGGTCACGACCTGTGCATTCCTTGCACCCGTCAGCCAGGTCAGCGTACCTGTCTCGCGGGATGCCAGCGTGATGCTCTTGGGGTCGTCTCCGATGTATTCCCCGCCATGAGTGACCGAAACGGTGTAGGTTCCGGCAGGGAGCTGGACCGATGCGTAACCGTTCGCATCGGATTGGACGGATTTCGATGCCGTCCCTGAGATGACGAATGTAACCTGCTGATTCTCCCCGTCGTTGGTTATCCAGGTCAGGTTCAGCACGGCTTGACCAGCGGGGATGGCATTGGCCAGTCCTCCGAGACACGCGTTGACAATCGGCATCGCTCGGCCTCCTCCCAGTCGTCGGCCAGCATATCGGTCTGGGATGCGAGCCAGCCTATGACCCGCTCACCCTTCGCAGTGTACATGTCGATATGGGACTGCACGAGGATCACGCCGCGTTCGCCTTCCTCATGGGTCGGCTTCACCGGACCCGTCCAGTCCTCGACAGATACGAGATGACCTACCGTGAGGTAGATGCACATATTCTTACCGTTCCATCCCTTCCTTGCAAACTTCTTGGAGGGGTCCTTCTTCATTGCTCTGATTACGTCTCCGAAATCCATGCTCATTCCTCCGTTTCATTCATCGCGTTCTCTATCTCGGCGATGACCGTCTCGATGGCGTTCAGTGCGTCGATGTAACCTTTCGAATACGCGCCCGAATCGAAATCATATTGATGCGCCCTTTCCGCGCTGATGACCTCGCGGAGTCTCGCATAAGGTCCAGAATATGTTGAGATTTCACTCACTATTGTCACTCTCCCAGAGTATCATGGGGTTGAGATCGATGGTCGGCTTCTCGCCGAGGGCGCGGAGCGTGAGCGTGGTCCCGCTCATGGCGGACACGCCCATGATGGCGTTGGTCATGACCTCGACCGCCTGGTCCGTCATACCGCTCCAAGTTCCGAGCGTGGCGTTGGCGGGAGCCTGCGGGAGCGTGACGGTGGCGGTCCACGGACCGCTTCCCGTCCAGCTCGACGCGCTGATGCTGACTTCTGTGTACATGCCTAATCCTCCTATCGAGACCTTCACGGGCACGTCCGCCGTCGGCTTCTTTCCGAGCGCGAAGACGCGAACCGAGCGGTCGGCCTGTATGCCCGCCCTGAAGACTCCATTATACTCCGCCATACGGGCGTCGACCGACGCAGTGTGGCTGACGTAGAAGAGCGCGTCCGTGTCGGTGCGGATTCCTGGCATCTCCAGATCCTGGTAGTACGGCCCGGATCCGCTCCAGCGGGACGCGTAGAGCACGGCGGAGTATGTCACGAGGACCTTGCCTGCGGGGATGCGCGAGCCCGTGCCGCCCATGGCGGTATAGAGCATCCAGAAGTTGGACTCCCAGCGCTCGAAGTCTACATAGGACACGGTCCTGCCCGCGCCCCACGCCGACTCTATAGAGATGGTCTTCCCGAGCTTCACGGCGACGGCTTTGAGTAGGTTCTCCAGCTTCTGGGCCTCGTCATATCTGAACATCGACTTCCTGGCGGTCTCGATGAACGTCACCTGCGACACGCCCGCCTCGCGGGCGATGATGTTGGCGTTGTATTCCACGCGGTTCATGTCGAGCCACGTGAAATATTCGTCCGCATCCCCGTCCCAGATCTTGCACATCAACTCCGGCAGTACCATCTCACGCACCTCCCGGTGCCACATCGAGCACGCGAACGTGCGAAAAAGGTTTGGAAACTCTTGTAATCGTGATTGTGAAAGACTTATATGTACTCGCATCGAAACCGATCCTCGTGCCGTCGCTCCTCGCGGTCCTCGTGACCGTCGTGCCGTCGGCCTTGGTGTAGACGATCGTCGCCTCCCTGATGCTCGTCCTGGAGGACGAGAAAACGACGATCGACGATGTGTACTCCACCGACCCCGTGCCGGACACCGTCCAGCTCACGGCCCCGCTCCCGTCCGAGATGGCGTCGGACCATGCCCCGACGCGCGGGGAAGGCAGCGTCGTCGCCGTCAGAGGCGGAGCGACCATGCCCGTCGTCCTGATGCCGTCGCCCTCGAACGTCGCGAGGTCCTCCTCGGCGGACGTGTCCCACATCTGGATCTGCGCCGGCGACGACATGGGCAGTCCCGCGCCGGTCGTGATCGTCATGTCCGTCCATCTCGGCACGGAGGTCTCCTCGGACACCGCGTTGACGGATGCGAGCAGGGCCGCGCCCGTCGATGCGGGGTTGGGCTGGATCGAGATGCTCCGGATGGTCGTCCTAGACCCCACGAGGTCGTAGCGCGCATAGAGCGTCGCCGGACCCGTCACGGTGTAGGTCGATGTCGACAGCTTGGAGCCATCCCACCACCCGACGAACTTCCCCATCCCCTTGGTTCCGATGGGCAGGTCGATGGATGCGTTGTAGCGCCCCGATCTCGTTGACGAGGTGCCGTTGTCCCACAGATGGATCGTGTACGTGGCGGCCGTGTAGACGGCCGTGAACGTCGTGTCGGCCTGGATGTCGTAGGTCGAGATGTCGACAGTCGTACCGTTGACCTGCCAGACATAGGTGTAGCCCGTCTTGGACACATCAGGAGGATTGAGCGTGTCCCCCGCCGATACCGTGTCGGTCCTGACGGTCTTCCCGTCAGCCACCCAGATGGCCTTGACGGATGCCTGGATGACAGTTATGCGGGCATACCCGTCTCCGCTGTGACCTGTCTCGGATGAGCCAGTCGGAGATGTGAATGATGATGTTCCGATGGTCGTCGATGCGTTGGCGAGATAGTCGTCGGATGTGAGCAGACATCCCGAGGGATACTGCGAGGCTGTGGACGCGGTGTAGACGTACCCAGACCCGCCAGCTCCTGACTTATCATCATCGCCTGAGCCGTCGGGATACGTTCCCGAACCGCCATACCATCCGCCTCCGCCAGCTCCGCCGTATCCGTTCGCATAATAGCATCCGTTCCCTCCGAACCCGAATCCACCCTTGATGTCGGATGACGAGGATGTTCCAGACGACTGGCTGGATGCGGTCGTCGATGATGAGGACCCCGAGTATGTCGTGTGCCCTGGACCATTGTTCGTACCATATCCGCCACCCTGATAAGTCTGTCCAGCGGTCCCTCCGCCAGCCCCTCCTGTTCTCGATGACGACCCATCCGAGCCTCCGCCTCCTGCGACGATGACACGGGCATAAAGCGAATCCGAGCCGAGACGGATATCCGACCCACCGCCACCTCCTTTGTATGTGGCACGACGGCCTCCTCCGTTGAATCCGCCAGAAGTCCCGCCCGTGTTCCCCGCTCCGCCCGCACAGACGAATGCGAGACGCTTGGTCTTGGTTGTGATTGTCCCGACCGAATGACCTCCCTTCCCTCCGTATGATGTGGACGAACGATATCCGCCCTGCGCACCCCATACTTCGAGTTTGAACTGCCCTTTCGGAAGGTTGATGCCGATTGCAGAACCTGAGTACGGAACGTTGATGATATCCCCATTCGCCAGGCTCGGCAGAAATGCCAGTTTGATGGTCCCCATGAAGAATGGCAGATTCGAGTCGCACCAGTCCTTCGTCGGCTCGGATCCTGCGCCCCATATCGCTGTGAGGTCAACTATCATGACCTCATCGAACCAACAGGTCCCTGCGATGTTGCTGTTGTTGAAATCGACGCGCATCTGGTATGAGCCTGCGCTCCATGAGGACCGCTTCGAAGTCCACGAAGTCGTGACCCACTTCCCGAGGTCCGCGTTCCTGAAGCGGTATTGCCAATCCATCCCTGGCTCGGCGATAGGCCAGTACATCCCCACACCAGCCCCGTTGGACAGGGCCGAGTCCTCGGTGTAGGTCGACATACGGAAGTAATAGGTGTGGCTGGGGTCCAGCGGGACCGTTCCTGGCATCGCGTTGGTGACTTCTGGATTGGATGCACTCGCAGTGAGCTTGAGCGACTTCTTCCCGCTCTTGACGCGGGTCGTGTCGTTGCCCCATCCGCTCTCCATGTCGCCATATGTGGCGAGGTTGGTGACGGTCTTGAGATAGGATAAGGCGGAGTAGGTCGTCATCCTCGCAGGGCCTCGACGCTGATGAGGTGCGGCTGCTTGTAGCGGTCCAGTCCCATGGACCAGGATATCTCGATGGTGCTGATGCCCTTGACGTCCGCGTTGAAGCGGAAGCGGCATGTGTGCGCACCGTCGTCGATGCTCATGATCCCGGCCTGCGAGATGGAGCCGTCCGGCGCGATGACGCGGTAGGATGCGGAGTCCACGATGCGCTCCGGGTCCTTGGGGTCGGAGATGTCGAAGACCAGCTCGAACGACTCCCCGATGTAGGCTTTCTGCATCAGATCTCACCTGCCAGAGGGCAGACGTGCGGACGGAGGTCGCAGACGGGCCGTGCCGTGACGTCCTCGATGCTCACACGCATGAGCGTCATGGAAGATACGGCGCGGTCCGTCATCTCGGCGACGGGGCGGTTCTGCGCGCGCATGATGCACTCGCATCCGATGTCGAGCCACCGCCAGCACTTTATCACGCCTCTGTCGAGGGTGATGATCGCCGCGCGATAGCCGACGTTCCCGGCATCGTCCTCGGCCCAGAACTCGCAGATGAGGGTTCCGGACATGCCTGGAGGAGCCGGGAAGAGCCAGTCGTCGCCGTCATGGGAGAGGGGCAGGACATCGCTGCCCTGGACCCTCCCCCAGACTTCCGCCACAGTCATGATCAGTCGGTCGCGGTGACCTTGATCACGTAGGTCTTTCCGCCGTCGACCGGGTTGGGAGTCAGCTCGATCTTGGTGATGACGGGCGCTCCAGTGTCCAGCACGACGGTCCTGGTGACGGTCGAGGTCTTGCCTGCGGAGTCGGTCGCGGTGATCGTGATGGTGTTGGTGCCCTCGGTCAGGTCCACGGCCTGAGAGAACGCCCCGCCGCCTCCGACGGACGGGGCGTGGGTCTTGCCTCCGCAGGTGATCTTGATGGTCACGGGCGAGGAGGTCACATCGTTGGTGGTACCGGTGACGGTGACCGTGGCCACATTGGTGTGGAGGTTGTCGGCGGGAGCCGTGATGTTGAGGGTGGGCGGGACTGTATCTATGGTGAAGGTGGTGGTCGCTGCATCGGACTGGTTACCGTCGTAGTCGATGCCGTAGACGGAGACGGTGTGCGCACCCTCCGACAGGGCGGTGGACGGGGCGTAGGTGCATGTCGCGACATTGCCGGACACGGACACGCTCGCGGCCGGCAGGGCCGTGGCCTCGCCGGAGTCGATCTTGATGAAGCACTTGGCAGGGTTGACTCCGCTACCTGCGTCGGTGATCGTGAACTTGATGGTCGGCTTGGAGTTGGTGATGTAGGCGCCCGATCCCGGCGACTGGATGGCGGCGGTCGGCTTGGTCTTCTCCAGGACCTTGAGCTTGAGGACGTTGCCCCAGGTGCCGTCCGAGGTGTCCACGGTGGTGACATTGCCCGCATCGTCGGTGACCTTGACGATTCCGGGGTAGTAGCCGAGGTTGGCGGCGGCGGTTCCGACTCCGGGGCCTTTTCCCCCGTTGTTGGAGCCGGAGGAGGCGGCGGGGGCGGTCACAGTGGCCGAGTAGACTCCATCGGAGCCTTTGGTCAGCGTGACGGTCTCACCGTTGAGCTGAAAAGTGACGCTTGTGATCGTCATGCCTGAAAAGACGAGAGACGGGGTATAAAAACGAAATTCGTAGGGAAGTGGTTTGGAAGTGGTTTGGAGGTATGATCAGAGTGTGAGCGTGTCGTCGTAGGCGAAGTTGACGAGCTTTCCGCCCTCATACTTGCAGGTGACCTTGAGGTCGTCCAGGTTCAGATCCTCGTCGACTTCCCAGCAGAACGCCATCGCAGCCTTTCCTCCCTCGTTGACGATGATCAGCTTGGGTTCGGGGTATGTCGCCTTGGAGCTGGCGTAGGTCAGAGATGTGTGATCGGGCATCTCGATGGCCCAGATGACATTGAGAGGATTGTTGTAGAAGCCCTCGGAGACCTTGTCGTTGGCGATGACTCCGTCGAGGATCAGGAATTTCTTGCCCTCATCCGCGTGATAGGTGTGGTCGATATATCCGTCTTTATACGAGTCTGCGGTCGACAGGGTGTAGTTGTAGCGCGCGTTGTCCTCGCTGACGGCGGCGCCGAACGCGAGGAATCCGCCGACGGCGATGACCGCCACAACGGCGATGAGGATTATGGCTTTCTTAGAGACCATGCGAAAGGATTCCCCTTTTGAGTCTTAAATATGATGTTCCGAGATGTGTTGATTCAATACTTTATACCACGACGGCGATGCGGATGCACCGTCCGGAGAGGCCGGCGGACGGCGATCATGAGCGCTTAGAGACCTCCGGCCTCAATCCGTGCTTCTCATGACCGCCCTGTACGAACCATCGTAGGTCTCCTCGATGTAGACCGCCTTGTAGGCGATGGGTTCGTCCTGCGTCCACCTCCCCGGGATCTGCACCGTGTCGCCCAGGTCCATGGCAGGGTCACCGCGCCACTCCGTCTCGACCTCCTGCGCGGAGATCCTGCCGACCAGCCTCTGCATGACGGCCGTCGCGCGGGACTGCGACGCAATGAGTGGGTTGCCGGTGATCTGGAGGACGTTCTTGCCCTCGGACGGGTCGGTGCGGAGGTCGGTGCTGACGTAGAGCGTCTGCGTCGCGCCGTTCTCGGTGACGGCGTAGCCGATCTGGACGAAATTGAATCTCGTTGCCTGCATCGGGGCGGGCCACGAGTAGATGGTCGCCATCGGCATCGCGCCGTAGGTGTCCGCAGGCCATGTCCGCGTGACGCGGATGGACCCCGCCCTGTCGGGGATGCAGTAGACGGCGTAGGCCTGCTGGATGGTCAGGAGGTCGTCCGCCACCGAGGACCTGTCGTCGAACGTGTAGGCTCCGTCGGGCATGACCTCGAACAGGTCCGTGTCCACAATGTGGGGCACGGCGTACTCCGTCAGGAGGTCGTCCAGCGTCTTGCCGAGCGACTGCCCCGACGGCATCGTCCACGACGTGTAGACGGTCGAGAGCATCCATCTGGCATCGAACGCCGTCAGGTCCAGACGCGTCTCCGACGACGACCGCTCGCCGATGAAGAACCGCCCGCATCTGACGGAGTGGCGCTGGCCGTTTCCGGACCGGACCGTGAACCCGAGGTCCAGCGGGTATCCTATGGCCAGCTCCCCGAATCTTCCTGCGGGGTTGTCGGGATCGTAGTCGCCGTAGACGTTGAGGACGGACAGGTCTAGCTCGTGCATCGGCGCCGAGAGCTCCACGGGATCCATCTCGCGGATGACCGTGACCTCTCCCCCGAGCTCCGATTTGGACAGCGAGATGGACGCCCCGAACTCACACTCGACGATGCGCGCATGGCGGTAGGGCGCGTTGAGCGTGGCCACCGTGACCTCGATGGACGTGTAGGTCATGGCGTCGGAGATCTCGATGTAGCCGGCATGGCACGAGAACGCCTTGGTCGTCCGCGTGTCGCCGTTGATGAAGACCGCCGACGCGGACAGGACGTCGGGTCCTGCGGTGTAGATGCGGAACGCCGAGGTGTGCGCCTGCGAGAGCATCAGGACGAACGCGAATCCGATGGCTCCCGACTCGTCGCTGATGCCGTCCGACCATATGCCCGCCTCGGGCGGGTAAGCCGTGGCGGCGAGCGGAGGGGCGATCATCCCCGCCGACACCGCCGTGGGGATGCCGTAGCCCTCGAAGGTCGTCAGGCCGTCCGTCATGTAGTAGACGGCATCCGTGACCTGATCCGTGTTGCTCATGGGCAGGAACGTGCCGGTGACGGACGTGAGATCGTCCGCCGCCGTGATGTCGATGCCGGTGCCGATGGAGATGAACACGTCCACCGTGCGGTCCGCCGCGCTGACGGCATCGGAGTAGCCGTCTGGCATGTCCTGCATGTCAGGCCTCCACGAACTCGAACACGACGTCGTAGTACTGGAACGTGGTGCCCTCGAACCTGCCGTAGCCTTTAATCTCCGGCGAGGACCCGCGGTAGAACGTGCCGTACTTGACGGTGTCGTCGAAGATGTCGAGGTACCGCATCGAGAACGTGTTGGCCGATGTGGCGCTGACGACGGCGTTCTTCTCCTTCGCCGTCAGGCCGTGCCACTCCGCCTTGATGTTCGTCTTGACGGTGATGCGCTCCTTGATGAGGTTGCCGAGGGTGTTCCTGTCGGCCTTGGACAGCTCCTCGGGAACGGAGGTGTAGGCCATGTAGGCCGGGTCCGGGAACTCGATGTAAGCGCCGGTGGAGTTGGCCGCGAGGACGCTCATGCCCTCGACCCCCTGCGCCTGCTCTCGGTCTGGAGCGGGTCATAGACCGCCCTGGCAATCTTGCGCCCGTCGAGGTTGACGACCAGCTCGATGGGTCCGGATGACTGCCTGCCGGCCCCGCCCATCTCGCTGATAGCCTCCTTAACTGCGGTCTTCATGGTCGATACTGGCGACAGGATCTCAGGCTCCTTGGTGTTGTCTCCGACCAGGATGGGGAATGGGTCGTTGGGCTTGGCGACCATCCCATCCGCTCCACCGAATAAGCCCTTGAACTTATCCGCGATCTTCCCAGGGATACTCGTGATGCCTCCGACCGGGTCCTTGGCGAAGCTTGTCACTCCGCCGACGGCGCCGTTGATGCCTTCGAGGATCTTGTCCTTGATGAACGTGGCGATCTTGCCCATGGTCTCGGTGAAGCGGTTCCACAGCTCGATCCAGTCGAATCCGGTGGCATCGGTGAGCTTCTGAAGGATCCAATCTCTCGTCTCGCCCATCGCATCGGTGAATCCCGTCCATAGCCCTCCCCAGTCGAAGCTCAACACGTCCGTGAGCTTTCCGAGAAGCCAATCCTTGAGGCCTCCGAGGGTCTCGCAGAAACCATTCCATAGACCGCCCCAATCGAACGATAGGACAGGGTCCAGAACAGTGTCCATGAACCAATTGCCCGCCCCGCCCAAGGTCTCGCAGAAACCATTCCATAGACCGCCCCAATCGAACGATAGGATGGGATTGAGAACGTTGTCCCTGAACCAATCTCCGGCTCCTCCGAGGGTCTCGCAGAAGCCGTTCCACAATCCACCCCAGTCGATGTTCAGGATCTTGTCCGTGACGTTCTTCTTGAACCACTTGGGGATCTTTCCTAGTGTCTCGCAGAACCCGTTGTAGAGTCCTCCCCAGTCGATGCTGGTGAGCTCCTTGACGATGCCTTTGATGTTGAGCTTCTCGCCCAACTTCTCGCCCAGCTTGGAGGCCTCCTCCATGCCGTCCTTGAGCTTGTCGGCCTGCTCCGCATCGCCGGAATTGGACATGTCGAGCGTGTTCAGCTTGTCGAAGCCCGCCAGCCCTGCGGATGTGGCCTCCACGACCTCGCCCATGCTGTCGGCGGTGTCCTGCGCGGACTCGGAGGACGATTTGAAAACGTCTCCGAAACCGAGGAACCCAGCCAGCGCATTGATGCCCTGCTTGATCCAGTCTATGATCTTTTTGACAGCATCGATGATAGGCTGGATGACTCCCTTGATGACTCCCCATAGGAACGACCTGAGAAGACGGATCTTCTCCAGGATCCATGTGATGCCGTCCACGACCTTGGAGACGACCGTCATGATGCCGTTGACGAGCGGAGCCGTGAATGACCCGATGGTCGTCTTCAGCTTCTTGACACTCTTCTGCATCTGCCCCGCGGCCTTGGAGTAGCCTTTCGGGTCGAACATCTTGGCGGTGTCACTGGCGAACTGCCATGCCACCTTGGCGGCCTTGGCCGCGATGGCTGCGAGCGCACCGATGACGCCGAGTTTGAAGAGTTTAGCCGCGCCGGAGGATTTGCCGAAAGCTCCATCTATCTTGCTGGAGGACTCCTGCCATGTGTCGGACAGCTTCTTGAATGTCGGCGAGATGGAGGACAGCTTGGAGTTGAGCTGCCCCCATTTGGACTGCGACTTCTCCGACTTGTCGGCGGTCTGATCGAGTTTCTTGTCGACCGCGTCCATGTCCTTCTCGAAGGACTTGGTATCGGCCGTGACCTTGATCTTGATCTCATCTGCCATGTGATAACCTCATGAGCTTGGCGATCTGCTGGCGCTGGGCCATCAGCTGGCGCTCCTCCTCGGCACGACGCTCCAGGTCGGCCCACTCCCTCTCGGTGTAGAACGGACGCAGGACGCAAGAGGTGTCGCCCCCGCCGATGTTGATGCCGATGCCCGCGCAGATGGACAGGGACAAGGCTTGGAGCTCCTCCCTCCTCCGCTCGCGCTTGAGCATCGCAGCCTGCCAGATGAGGGATGGCGGCAGAGAGGGATCCATGCCCTCTGACACTGCCACCAGCCTCGTTAGCTCTCTCACTCCCCCTGTGCCGGGGAACCCGTAAACCCCATCAGCTTGGAGTTCTGCACGATGTCTCCCATCGTGGTGATGTCCACGCCCTGCTCCAGGGCATCCTTGTAGTCGCGGAAGCCGAGGAGCATGGACATGAGGTTGAGGTCCGTGAACCGCATCTTCTCCATGCGCTGGAACAGGTCGAGGATGGACCAGTCGGGATGCGCCTCCTCGTATGCGCAGATGGCATCGATGTCGAGGTCGATGTCCCTCTCGGTGCCGTCGGCGAGGGTGACGAGGGTCACTCGGTCGCCTCCGGGATCTCCTCTGCCGCGTCCACCCACATGGGATAGAGGTGCAGGGATTCGATCATGGTGATCTTCTTGCCGGGCTTGTAGACCGCGCCAGTTCCGTCCTCGCGGGTGTTCCACGCATAGAACGCCTTGCCGTCGGGGACGGGGCCGTCGTATGCCTTGATGACGATCTCGGCTCCGATGCGGTGCTTGGTCATGGTCATGCGACCGCCCCCTGCTGTCCGTCCTCATATGTGAGCATTAGAGTCTGGGTGATCTCCCCCACGGTCAGAGCAGACTGCGGGATGATGGTCAGGATAAAGTCCTGCTTGGAGGACACTGCACCTGCGCCGAAGCGGTAGGAGAACTGGCCCTTGAAGCTGACCTGTTTCTTGAGCTGGGAGTAGACGACTTTCCATTCGTAGACGGTCTCCTCGTCCATGGCGAGGATCAGGTCCATATTAGAGTCCGTCACGCCCGCGGGCATAGCGTTCATCGTGAACTCCAAATCGGAGCTCCAGTCGGGAATGTCACGGATATATTCCTTCATCTCGGAGGTCAGGTGGGTCACGTCGATCTTCTCCGCGCTCTGCCCGATCTCGGGCACGGCGCTCACCTCCTTGATCTCCTTCCAGTCCGTGCTCTGCTTCACGTAGAGCTGGACGCCTTTGGCGGATACTGCTTCTGACATATGATCTCCTCATGCGAAGATTCTCCCGCGCGTGTCCATCAGCCCTCCGATGGTCAGATTGACGCGGTAAAGATGGTTGGGCTCCTCGTAGATGCCGGAGAAGCCGGTGGATTGGATGTTGTAACGGGATAGAGCGTCGAGGACGTCCATCGCGGTCTTGCGCGCAACAGATGGCGAGGATGCGAGGATGCCCACGGAGTAGGTGAGACGGACGAGGACCTCGGAGCCGTCGGGTCCGACCTGCTCCGGTGTCCTGCCGATCATGTCGATGACGGCGTAGGGTCCCTTGGGGGACTTCTGCGGCCATGCAAGGTAGGCGGAGCCTACCACACCCTTGATGATGGATAGGATGTGCTCGGTAGGGTCTATCATGCTTCGAACTCCTCCTTGATGCCGTCCTTGATGATCTTGACGAAGGCCCTGCGGTTGTCGTAGAGCGCAGGACGCATGAACGGTCTGGCGGGCTGGCTGACCGCGACCTTGAACGGATGCTTGGGGTCACCCGTGGGGTACACCCACGAGGACTTGGAGGTGTGCGGTATCTCCGGGTCGCCTTTGGGTCCGGTGCCGTACTCGATGAAGAGCGCGTAGGACACGTCCGTGCGGATGCCGACCGACACGCCCTCCTCCGGATGCTCGACGAAGCTGTTGTAGCCGTCGTCGGTCTCGATGGATGCACGCAGGACCCCTGTGTCCACGGCTTTGGACTCAGTCAGGTTCTTGACCGCATCCCTGCGCATGACCTCCTGGATCCTGTCCGCGCACCGTCTCTCGATGATGCCGTCCAGGTCCACCATGCTGCGAAGCTTCCTCTGCACGTCCTCGGCGTCGACCTCGATCCTCATATCGGCCTGACCTCCAGGTTCTGACTGCCCGGATAGTCCAGACAGGACACGATCTCATAGGTCGGCTCGGTGGAGCCCGCAGGCCCCATCCTGTCGCCGAGGACGAAGGGATGTGCGAACGACACGACGGCCCTCCAGCGGGTCTCGGAGTCCGAAGTCCCCGAGTCGGACTGGGTCCGACCGGAGGACAGGGGCGAGAAGCCGATGAAGATGACCTTGGGCTCACGCACATAGGATGGCACGGCATCGCCGGTCTCGGAGTCCGTGGACTCGACCCTGCGATACCGCAGCATGCGGCGGAGATCGGTTGCCAGACACTGCATCGACACCGACCACCAGCTTCCATGCCTTGATCTCGCGCTCGACATCCGCGGGCATGGTCGCCTCCGGATACTCGCGCTCGACCTCGCCGTCCTTGACGTGCTTGGCACCCTCGCCGCCCTCCATGTTGGACCACATCACCGCGATGCGCGTGATGATTGAGTCCGCACGGGCTCCGGGATCCGCACTGCGATGGGTCACGGCGAGGAAATAGTCCCTCGAATCCTCCAGGAGCATCGTCAGATACTCGTCGGATTTGTCCGTGAGGGTCCTCCTGGTGCGGAGACGGGATAGACGGCGGAGGGTGTCGGTGTCCATCGGATCATCCCGTCTTCTTTCCGCACTGGGCGTAGATGCCGCTTGCGCCGGAGTTCTTCTCCACGATGACATCGTGGTAGAGCCTATACATCAAAGAGTCCGCATCCTTGGACTGGTTGATGCTCGCATCGATGAACTTGGGTTCGCTGAAGACGGTGACACCCTGGGCGCATCCGGGTGCGACGATGACGAAATAGATGTCCTGCGCATCGGTGCCGGGTGCGATTCCGCCCTTGTTGCCGGAGGTGGCCCCGGGGGTGTTGTAGGTGTAGATGGTCTTCATCCTCGCAGACGGAACCCACACGATCGGGTTGCCGTCGATGGACTCGGTGGTGAGGTCGATGTTGGGCACTCCGGAGATCTGCTTGACCTTGGTGTACTCGGAGCTCTCGCGGAGGACTGACTTCATGTTGTTGTTGAGGTAGATGGTGGATCCCGAGTCGACTCCGCGCTCCTCGTAGATGGTGTCGAGTCCGACTCCGATCTTGGAGAGGAGGTTGGCCTTGGTGGGTGCGGCGGTCTCTTCGACCACGTGGGAGGCCAGAGCGGTCTTGGTCTTGGAGACGGCTCCGCTGAGTCTTGTCGCATCGATCTCGGGGATGACCTGGAGCCTCATGAGCTGGGCCGCCGCGGCGGCGGTGCTTGCGAGTCCGTCGGTCTGGACCTTGTCCTTGCGGTCGATGTCGATCTTGATTCCCCTGTCGTAAGCCAGGGTGTAGTCCGTCCACTCGATGGTGGCGGCTCCGACGGGGTATCCCTTGACCTTGTCGTAGTCCCCGAGCCCGTCGGTTGTCATGGTCGGGAGTTTCGCGGTCGCCGAGCCGTTGAACGCATCGACGATCTCCTGCGAGGCGTTCATGCCCGCAGTCACGCTTTCTTTCTTCACGATCTCGTCCATTTTGGAGGAGATCATCTTGACGATGGTGGTGATGGAGTTGTCCACACCACTGCCTGAGTATGTCGCTGCCATGTGATCATCTCTTAATGCCCATGAGGCGATCGAGCTTGACGCTCATCTCATCCTCCTTGGTCGGGCCGGCACCCTGTCCTGCCGGAGGGGTGCCCCGATTGAGGCTCTCGCTGACCTGTCTTGCCACGAGATCCGAGACGGATTTGGAGAACGCGGCGATGTTTGCATCCGTCTGATCATCGGAGTCTCCGATGAGGTTGCCTGCGAACTCCACAGGAAGCCCCTGCTTGGCGAGCTCGCCCTGCGCTCTGGTGACGGCCAGGGTACGCTTGAGCTCCGCGAGCTCGGTATCCCTTGCCTTCACCTTCTGCTCATACTCGGCCTTGACGCGCTCCTCCCCTTCAAGCTGGGCGATGCGGGCCTGCTCCGCTGCCTCGTCGGCGCGGGTCTTGTCCTCGCGATCTCTCCGCTCCCTCTCCGCTTTGAGACGCTGCGACACGATCTTGTCCACCTCGTCCTGGGTGAAGGTCTTGAGCTCGGGTTGGGGTTCTCCCCCTGTGCCGGTATCGTCGATGTTCTCTTTTCCGTCTGTCACGGGTACAACCCCCCCTTGGGGTGGTTAAAACGACGAGGATAGGGGTATAAAAACGAAATTCGGGAAAATGGTTTGGAAGGGGTTTTTTCAGTCCTTTTTCTTGAACTTCGGACGATATGCGACTCCGTCCTTCCTGCCGGGTCCGAAGGTCTCGTACCAGTCCTTGTAGCCGAAGTTACGCGGAATCTCGTGCGTGACTCCCGTAGCGTCATCAGTGTAGCGCCTTTGACGCATGAGCGCCTCCAGCTCCGGGTCGATCTTGGCCACCGTGGTGCATCTGCAGTTGGGGTGCATCGGCGGATAGTTGACCCCGACCGTGGCATCATCGCGGTCGAACACCTGCCCGTCGAGCCGACCGCAGACGGGGCATGTGCGCTCGTCCCACGTGGCGATGAACTCGTACTGCTTCACGCCGTGCTTCTTATAGGCTTCCATGTGGGCCTCGCCCGCCGTCTCGGTGATGACGGTCCGGGCCTCGCGCTTAGATCTGAACTTCATGGCTCCCTTGATGTCGTCCACGCTTTTTGAAACCATGTCCGGCGGGAGGCCGCGGAGCATGGAGTTGATGACCGTTTTGGACGAGAAATCGACGAGAGGGTCCATGTACCGCCGTGCATCGGGCAGGTCGAACACGGAGTCTACGATGACCTGCACGCGGCCGCCTTTGATGGCGTCGACCGCCCACCCCATGCCCGTCTCCTTCTGGAGGACGAACGTCCCGCGGTAGTAGCCGTCCTTCGCGACCTCGGACAGGATCCTCGCGGTCGTGTAGAGCATGTCGTCGAGGACCGCATAGCAGTTGAGACGGGCGAGCGTCCTTATGGCGCGGATGTTGGTCATGCGGTGGTGCGCGATCTGCCCCACGATGCTCTTCCATATCGTTTCGCGGTAGCGCTCCGGGACCGCCTTGAGGAGCGCCTGCATCCTGATGATGGTGGCGGAGTCCGCGAAGCCGTTGAGGAAGATGGCGGCGGGCTGGTCCGCGTACCTCCCGCGCTCCATCATGGCGCGGACGTCCGAGATCAGCCCGTCGATGGCGCGGTTGGTGATGCGCGAGAGGGACTTGGCGAGGGGCGTCATGTTGCCCTGGTAGCTCGCCACCTCCCTCTCGATGTCGTCATTCCAGGATTGGGCCTTCGCCATCGTCCTCGTCCTCGTCATCCATCGGAGGGTTCTGCATCCTGCCGAGCGACCTCGTGGCGTCGTCCTCGAAGGACATGGCGTCGGAGGACGATGCGGACGACGCCTCCTCCTCGACAAGCTCGGCCTCCTCGGCGGGGTCGGGAATGGCGGAGATCTGCATCCTCGCGGTCGCCTTGGACATGATGCCGGAGGACGTGAGCTGCGTCAGGGCGGTCGCCATGTAGGACAGGTCCTGCGGAGCGTTGAACTGGAATATGATGTCCATGCTCTCGATGTCCGTCCTCGGCTCGTACCCGACGGACATGGAGGGGTTGTTCATGCGGTAGTCGTAGAGCTTGACACGGCGGATGAAACCCTCGCGGAAGCGCGCGGTCTTCTCCGCCATCATCTGATCGGTGCCGAACATCTTGTAGGCCATGGCGATGCCCGACGCGTTGCCCGCGAACTGCTCGTCGGACAGGTCGGGGACCATGGCGAACTTGTGGATGTCGGACGCGTACTGGTCCTGCAGGACCTGGATGCCTGCCTCGTCCATGGTCTTGGTGAGCCATGTGGCGGTGGTGTCGTCGTCGCCCTGTAAGACGCGGGTCTTCTTCAGGAACTCCTTGCCCTGCTCGATCTCCTCCGGTGTGGCGCCGATGATGGAGCCTTGGATGAAGAGCATGGTCTGGGCGAAGGCGTCCTTATCGTCCTGTCTGTCGGACAGGAGCGAGTTGTAGGCATCCTGCAGGTCCATGACGCCCTCGAAGTCTCCGAGCATGTCCCGTGAGTTGCGATACTCGATCAGAGGCACGCGTCCGAAGCCGTGCGGTACGGGGTCCTGTATCATGCGCCAGCCATCGGCGGAGTCGTCGCTGACGGACTCCCACACGCTCATGCGCTGCCGGTCGTACATGTACATCGTGTAGTGGATGGTGTCGGCCTCATCGCGGTAGGAGTAGATGACCGCGCCGAAGACCGAATCGCGCTCCATGTCTCCGGTGTAAGCAACGAATGCGTTGCGAGGGGATACGACCACCGAGTTGGGTTCAGTCTTGTCTTTAGGGAGATAGACGAGTTCGAACGCCTTGCCGTAGATGCTCATGTCGAGAGCGAGCTGGGAGTCCACCGACCATTTGGTCTGGCGGTGCATGAGGTCGATGATCTGCTGGCCGTAGGAGTCGTTCTCCGCGCAGACGTACTTCGGCTGATTGCCGACCATGTATCCGCGAAGGGCTTTGGAGATGTACGCGCAGAAGTTGGAGACGATGCGGTTGCCGTCACGGTCGGGGAAGTCCTGGTCCCCGATGTAGTAGCGGTAGAGCGTGTCGTAGCGCGACTTCTGGCCGATCCAGTCCACGAATGCGTTGTGGACCGTCTTCGGCGTGATGTTCTCTTGCGTGACGATGGTTTCAGGCGGTTCTGTTTTCATTGTATCGCTCCGATAACAGGTTTGATGTGATTGTAGGCGAGATAGCGCAGTGCATCCATGCGGTCATCGCGCATCTTGATGGGTTTGTCCTCTCCGCGCTCCGAGGCCTTGGGATCCCAGGAATAGGTGCCGAACTCGTTGAGGAGGTCCAGCACATCCGTGTGGAAACCGAGGATCCCGCCATAGATCAGAGAACGTGTGTACTCGATGCCGTCCAGAACGTCGTTCTTGGCCTTGATGACATGAAGGCCATGACGCATGAACTCGACACGCAGGATCTTGGCGGCAGGGTCGATGGCGATGACGACCCTCTGAGGGTCGACACCGAGATGCTGGCAGACATCGAGGAAGCCGATGTAGTGATCATAGGTGGTCTTGTCGCTCTTCTCGTCGAAATACTCCGCCACGATGCGCCAGTCCTTGCGATTGCCCTTGACCATGCCCCCGAACAGCATCACGGTCGGGTGGTCGGCTCCGAAATCGATGGCGCAGTAGCGGACGTCGACCTCGGCCTTGTCGAACTCGCGGAAGTAGGTCCGGTCGACGCGCGGATAGATCAGGCCCTCCGCCACGCACCGCAGTCCGAGGATCTTGCGGTCGTACTCGTAGCCATGGTAGCGGAGCTTGAGGGCTTCGATCTTGTCCGGAGTCATGATCGGGTTGTCTTCGAGGACGAAGTGGAACTCGTGGTATCCTCCGAACGCCTTCTTCTCGGCCGGCGTCATGCGGAGGTAGCGGTCGGTGTGCTCCGTGTAGATAGGGTTGTGAGGGTTGTCCGGGTTGGAGGTCCATATCATGTAGGGATGGTCGGACGCTGCGAGCCTCGCCATCGCCTCGTTGATGAAGCTCATGTGGTGCTTTGTGATCTCGTCGGCATACCAGAAATCTGCGGTCAGTCCTCTCAGCTGGTCCTCGGAGTTGGACTTTCCCCCTCCGAAGACATAGATGGTCACGTCTCCGCGATTGGTGGGGACGATGACCTGCGTGGCGTTGTCGCGGGTCACGATGGACGATCCCGGGCAGAGGTCGAGCAGGCCCATCTTAGACTTGATGACGTTGCGGGTGACGGAGGCGACGGTGTTGCCGGAGATGATGCCGACGGACACGGGATGGGTGGCGATGTAGTAGAGGAGCGAGAGGACCGACGCCTGCGTCTTGCCCGATCTGACAGGTCCCTCGTAGAACTGCAGGGCGTCGGTGCACATGATCCTCCGCAGGACCTTCGGGCCGAACGGCTTGAGGCCTTCGGCCATCGGCATCCCTCGTTTTGTGCGGTGTCGGACATTCCGAAATCCGTCATTTCTCCTCCCATCCCTCGGTGCCGTCCTCGTCCTTGGACGCCGCGAGCTTCTGGAGCTGGGTGGCGAAGTCGGCCAGTTCCGAGCCCTTGGAGGACTTGGGCATCTCTCCAAGCATGTCGCGGATGAACTCCACCGCCTTCATGTCGCCCTTGAGGGCCTTGGACATGACGGTGACCATCAGGCGGTCGCCCATCGTCACGTTGCGGCCCTTCATATCCTTGGCGGACTCCATGCCCGATACGGACTCTACCGGGCCGTTCTCCATGGGCATCTTCATCAGGATCTCCAGCGTCTCTGCCATGGATTTGCGCTCGGCCTTCTTGCGTGCGGACGCGATGCCTCCTTTCCGACCGTTCTCCCGAGCTTGCTCCGATGTAGGAACCTTCAGATTCTGAGGATTGGGTGTGCGTGGCATGATCATCCGCTCCACGGAGTCCAGTCCTCGGAACCGTCGTCCAGGCCGAGGTCACAGATATCGTCGAAGAGAGAATCGTCGAACAGATTATCACTCATGGCTTCCCCTCCTCTCTCGTCAACAGGTAGAAGAATGGCGTGTCGCACAACGCGATGATCAGCTTGACGACATACTGGGAGATGATCATCAACCCTATGTCGGGCACGACTCCCCAGAAGGCGATCGTGATGAAAATCGCAGTATCGATCATCTGAGCTGTCATCGTCGATATGTTGTTCCTCGCCCACTTGCGGGCTCCTTCGTCACGGGCCTTGAATGCGTGGAAGATGAACACATCCCAGGTCTGAGAGCAGATGTAGGCGAGCAGTGATGCAAAGACCATCCTCCAGGTCGAGCCTAGAACGGCCTCGTATTGGAACTGGAAGTCTGCCATGTAGATCGCGGGCGGGAGTGCGATGGCGATCGATATCCCTACCAGGCTCATGACTTGACAGAGGATCCCGATGCGCACGGTCTTGTTCGCCGCATCCTTCCCCCAGATCTCTCCGATCACATCCGTCATCAGGAACGTCAGCGGATATGCGACCACCGCCGCGGGGAGCTCGAACGGACCCAGTGCGATGACCTTGGATGCCAGGACGTTGGAGATGACCAGCATAGTCGCAAACACGCCTACGCAAATGGATAGGTTGGTCTCAGTTCTGCGCATGATGTCCCTCCAGCTGAGCATTCAGCCAGTGGATCCTCCGACCCATCGACAGGCCCTTCATCGGACACTCCACCCTAAGATGACCTGCGAGCGGTTTGACATACGCCTCGCCTGCGAGCATCACGAAGGTCTGTCTGAGGTCTATCCCCGAGGCTTTCATCTGATCGAGAACCTTCCCGGCCCAATCCCTCCTCTCCTGTGGTGATGCACCTATGAGCGTCTGGTTGTACGGCTCGATGATATCATCAAGTCTGAGGAGTCCGTATCTGGCGGATAATATCCTGATATGATCATCGGGAACCATCTTACGAGCCAGTGTGAGAGATTTCCTGTATAGCGGCGAGATGTACATCTCCGAGGCCGGGCATGGGTGGTCTCTCTTACTCTTGACACACGAGATGAGGACCATCACAGTGCAGCCTCCGCATACTCGCTGAATTTCAGCCATTCGGAGAAGTTGTTGACTGAAGTCTCATAGGGCTTTACCCTATATCCGGGCTGGACCTTAGTGACCGTCATAGTCCGGCCGTTGAAGCGGTGTATATTGCCGAAACGCGATCCGGATGTCCATGAGGATGAGTCCACACTATCGAAACGGTATCTGGGCAGAAGTTTGAGATTGGTGAAGCCAAGGCCGTGAATCTTGGCTCCATGTTCATGGGCCGTGTCGATCAACCACTTGAATATCGGATACTCCTGAGATTGTATCTCCTTGGTGACGATACCTCCGACCGCCACGCGATCATAGGCTTCGCACATCTCGATGAACTCTTGCTTACCTCTGGAGCGATGCCATACGGGGATGCACCTCCGACCGCTACGGGCCTCGATCAATCTCCGGAGGTCTAAGACCTTGTCATATCCTAGGATACTGTCGAGATCCAGTTCAAAGAATCCCTCGATCTTGGGATTTTTCTTGACAAAATCCGCATACCTCTCCGCATACTCAATCCAATCTATCGCCGCACCCTTGCGGGAGGTCATGAAAGTGAATGCTCCCGAGTCGAGGATAAACCGCTTGGACAACGGGATGAATATGCTCTCTGTGGTCTTGTCGGCGTAGAAAAATGATTGCAGTAGATTCGCGTGTGAGATGAGTTCTCCAGGTGCCTTGGAAATGTATGCGGCCGTCGGACCGCCTTGATCAGCGAGATAGATGTTCATATCCACCGCCCCGTCTATATATGCGGCACCTGCCCCCTCAGTGACCGCCAAAAAGACAATCATAACTCGAACTCCCTGCCACAATACGGACATGTGGTCTTGGGTCTCTCAGTCTCATGTGCCCCCCCGGTTGGCTTGGGAGCTTCGGTGAAAAACGAGTTTGGATCGAACTCCTCCCCGGACGGGAAGAACTCCGACATATCTGTCTCGATATCGTCCAACTCTGAGTCGAGGGTGTCCCAGTCCCATGATGCGAGCTCTGAAGCCTTGTTGTCTATGAGCCTATACGCCCTCACCTTGTCCGCAGGTGCGAGATACTGAACGACCTCTATCTCCTTATCATCCCATCCGAGCTCCATCATCGCCTTGAGTCTCGCATGGCCTGCTACGATGGTCATGTCCTCCGCCACGACTATGCGCGACACGTATCCGAAGTCCATTAGCGACTTCTTGAGCGTCTCCACGGCCTGGTCGTTCCTGCGCGGGTTCCTCGCATAAGGCACGAGGTCCTTCACCTTGACCACAATGGTCTTCGATTCGAGTTTCTCCACGGTTAACCCTCCGTTTAGGTGATGAAAAGACGAGCCGGGGGGTATAAAAACGAAATTCGGAAAAACGGAGGAAAAAGGTTTGTCCGACATGACACAAAAACGTCCTCGTCATGTCGGGGTTTGCGAGGTCGACCGCTGTGTTTCATCGATGTGCCGACAAACCAGCATCGTTTTTGTCCGATATACATCATCGCATCAGCTCCCAGACGGCGAGATGGCAGGACGTGTCCAGGCGCTTGCGACGAATGTATCCCAACCACTTGAGACGATCGAGCGCCGCGGCGATGTCGGCGTCATGGCGGTTCCTTCCCATCGCTTCTTCGAGACCTCTTATGGTCATGGGCCTAGTGCGGAGATGCCTCACGATCTCCTGCTCGATGGGCGTCAGCGGCTGCATGACACCTCTGTCCATGCCCATGCGATGCCTGCGAGCCATGCTGATGCGCCTGCGATGATGCCCCCGGGCGTGCATATAACAGCGAGGATGGAGACGACGGTCGCTCCGAGGACGATGACAGCTGATGCGAGGATGTGGTCCTCATTTTCGATCATCGATCCACTCCCATCCGCTCTGATCCAATGCCTCGTCCATTGCGTCCCTACGCTTCGCCACCAGGCCCCAATCTCCCGATCCTATCGCCGTGAGGTAGTAGTGGTAGCACGTCTGCAGCTTCTTCCGCTTGTCATCCGGCATGGTCGCGCCGGTCAGGATGTCGTCGATGATCAGGGCGTAGTCCATCGCCCGGCGATGGGCATAGCGTTCCCGTTCCATCTCTTTTTGGAGTTTGCAAACGTTGAGGTATAGGATGCTCGCGCAGATGATGGCGAGTATCCCAGATATCAGTGTGATCCAATCCGCCATCCATCTCACCTCTCCCTCGCTCCCGATGCATAGCTTCCGCATCCGAACCCCTCCGGGTCCCATCTGATCAGACAGCCGTTGTGTCTGCAATACGGTGTCAATCCGCGCCACGTCAGACTGTCGCACTCGTAGCATGTGAACCAGTCGCGGCTCATGAACGCGTGGATCTTGGCCATCGCTCGTCCACCTCGAACATCATCGCTCCGACGATGTGCCTCGAACTGAGGATGCGCACGGTGCCGGGCTTGGGGCCTTTGCTTACAACACACGCGCTCCCGTCCCCGTGGATTGTGTTCCTGATGATCTCGAGCCTTCTCGCCGCCGCCTCCTGCGTCCCGTAGATCTCGCTGATGGCGAGGATGCTCTCGTGCGTCGGATAGGCGCAAACACGCCATTGTGTCATTCCTCCCTCTCCTCCCTCTCCTCCCTTATCCACGCCTTCGCTTCCTGCGTCCCCCGGATGACCTCCTCCTCGAATTGGAGGTCTCCGGCGTACCACGCCACATAAGACAGGAGGCCTTGGATCATGCCGAGCCTCCTGTCGTACTCCCTTGGTATGAGACCTCTGATGCAGTCCAGCGCTTCAATCGCGGTGTTAAGGGCGTTCCATATGATGCTCGTATGATCGGGGTCGTCGGACATCTCGTCATCCTCCTCGTCATCGTCATCGTCGACCGCCTCGGAGGCCTCTACGTATATCTCGCAGCGGGTGCAGTAGTAGACAATCCCGTCCAAATCCAACGGTCCTTCGCACTTGGGGCATCTCTTTTTGTGGCATCTCATTCGTCTTCCTCCCAGTCGTCGTCCTCGAAGTCTCCTACGGGGGCCTTGACCCATTTGAATATGATCCCGCAGTGAGGGCAATAATAGGCTTCATCGCCTGACGCCTCATAGATTTCTATCAGCAACTCTCCGCACTTGTGGCATTTCATTTCGATCCATTCTCCTTGAAGTATCTCCCGTTGCACACGGAGCACAGCGCTTTCTTTCCATTCCTCCCGAACGACCAGCCCTTCTCGCGGAACTCCGCGATCATCCGGGCCTTGGACTTGGTCATAGGGAGGTCGTTGTACGCCCCGCAGCGATTGCATTCGATCCAGATTCTCTTACTCACTCTCACGCTCATTCCGCTCTCTCCATCATCTTGTGCCCCCGCCCGTTGCATACGGGGCATAGCGCTCTTTTTCCAAACGACCAGCCCTCCTTACGGAGCAGCTTCATCATCTCCTTCTTGGGGATCGATGCCAGCTCCCAGAAGCTGCACCGGTCGCATTTCATTTCACTCATGATATCCCTTCTCGAACTCCTCTTTGAACGCCTTGTTGCATTCGCATCTCCTGAGCGCGCGCATCAGCCATCTCACCTCGTCCCATTCGAGCCAGCACCTGCACTCCTTCAGTCTGTCATCCCAGATGCGCAGGGTCAGGCGGCCGTCCTGCATGACATGGACGTTTATCTGGAGGTCGTCGGACAGGTCATAGGTCATCAGAGTCATTCGTCATCCCTCTCGCAGTTCTCGCACGCGATATCGAACATGGCATCCCAGTCGAGGACGATCTCCTGCATGGGGATGCTCTCGATGTAGTCGACGAGCCTCTTCGCCGCGAAGCTGTACTCGTCGTCTTCATCCACTATGTCGTCTATGTCGACATCGCAGTAGGCCCACATGTCGTCGATGTTGACGATGGAGATGTCTACGAATGCCCCGACAGCTTCGGTGAACGCGTCCTTCAGCAACCAGAACCTCCTGAGGCTCACTCCGTTGGAGACCTTGATTGCGACGTATGTCATCAGGCCACTCTCCATCTGGCAGTGAAGTGGTCGTCGCACAGCTCGACGATGTGGCCGTTGGCCTTCGGCCCGAGCCTCTCGGTCGGCTCTCCTGCGATGATGCGTCCCTTCTCGTTCATCCAATAGTTGAACTCGGGTGCGATCTCGCACCGGCAGATCTTCCCCTCGCGCATACGGTCCAGCGCCTCCTCGAAGGACAGGCACCAATCGCCGACCTCCGAGCAAAGACGTAAGTTTATCGACTGGGTCCACTCCTGATAGGGGTTTTTTACGAGCAGCCTGGCTCCGTCCATCTTGTACTGCCAGTAGCCGTCGGTGATGGTCTTCCCGCGGAGCAATGCGGCCATCGCCTCCTTCTGCGTCATGAACAGGCTCATTCCTTGCCCCTCCCGAACGCTTTGACGAGATCGGGCCATCCCATGCACTCGCATGTCCTCTTGTCCTCTCTCGCGTCTCCTGACGGCCCCTGCATGTGCAGGGCGGAGAATCTGCCGGCCATGAGGACGGAGATTGTGGATGGAGTCCTCATATCAGGCACCCTCGCATTTGACGAGGATCGTGTCGATCTGCGCTTGGACGTCTGCCATCTGCATCTCGATCTCGGCTGCGATACCGATTTCCACGATTCCGACGACAGCTGCGATGATCAACACCGGGATCACGATGAACAGCGAGATGGATATCGGGAACCTCATTCTCCAGTCGACCTCCATCGGCGTAGGGGACATGTACGTGGAGGTCTCGAATCCGTTGATGTTCGGGTTGAAACTCCTGATCTTCCTCTCCTCCTGCCCGGCGGGAACCAGGACCTTGTAGGTGTAGATGCAGGTCGCCCACCTCTTAGGGTCCTCGTCGCTGTCGAACTTGTTCTTTCCCGGCTCTCCCGGGATGGCCTCCCCGAGGAACCACACGACGGCAAAGGAGATTATGACCCCCAAAAGGACAGCTAGGATGAACAGCGGCATGTTCGTCTCGAAGATGTGCGCGGCCTGGTACTTCAGGCCCTCCAGCGTACCGTTGAGTTCGGACAGGCGGAGGCCGTCCTCGTAGGAGATGTTGAGGTCGGTCATTCCTCCCTCTCCTCCCAATCATCTGCGGTCATGTCGCTTGCGTCGAGCATCTTGATGTATGCGTCGTCATAGGCAGGATACCTGGTGTCGATGATGGCGGCGGGTCCCGGTACGGACATGTCCAGCACGGCATCGGGCCAGCGCTTGGCCCATCCTCTGCGCCTGAACTGCGAGTATTCCGCGCCATGCCTCACACGCGCCAGGACCCACTCGAACGTCCCGATCTTCGGGAGATCCCCTGCCGATTCCTCCACCTGTGTGATAAGGCGAGACCAATTCCCGGTGATGATCCCTATCGTGAGGATGGCGGGATTGGTGTCGACGTATCTCTGACCGTATGGGTCTCTCCTCTCTTTGCACTCCATGAGGACGCCGGCGATGAACTTGTACCGTACCTGCGGATGCGCGTCGCAGCGTAGGCCGAACCCTTTGGTCCTCGCTTCCTCGATGGCGTCTGCGAAGGACAGGTAGACGGGTTCCGGAGGGTCGCATGGTGCGGGACTGATCATTCGTCCTCATCCTCCCTGACGAGATAGTCCTCCTCGGTCCCCATCTCCATCTGCTCGTAGTACGGGCATCTCCCCTCGTCGCACTTCTCGCAGTCCTCGTCGGTCATGACGGACTCCATGTCGCACTCCGCTTCGAGGTATCCCGGGCCGTCGAAATCCACCTTGATCTCGACGTCGTAACAGTGTGCGCAGTCGTTGCACTGGTCGGTCACTCACATCCCTCCATGATCTCCTTGCCGCTCCTCTGGTCCGCCGGCACTCCGGCGTAGTCGTAGATCGCATTGGCCCACTCCATCACGGTCCCCATCTCCTCGTCGTCGAGAAGTTCCATGGCGTAGGACATCATCCTGTCCGCCAGATCTATAAGTCCATCAGTAGTCATCGTATGTCATCTCCCTCATTGCCTCGCTCACTGCTTCCATGGTTTTGATGTAGAGTTTCATCGGGACCCCCGCCGGGAGGTCCTTGATGCAGACGACCTCCCCGAGGGCGGTCATCGCTCCGAGCCTGACCGCGTCCATGAGCGCGGCCTTCTCCTGTCTCGTGATATCGGTCATTCAATCCCTCGCGTATGACGAGCATCCGTCGCATGTGCGGTCGTAGGCGACGCCTCCCATGAGTCTGCATGTCCCCATGACGAAGACCTCGCCTCCTGCCATCAGTCCGCTGTCGATGTCGGTCTTGAGCCATCTGCAGCGCTTCCCGTCCGGGAAGACCCTGTCGATGTCTCCGACCGTGTCCATGTCCATCTGTCTCACTCTATCGCTCTCCATGTGGCGAGCCATGTGGTGCATCCGGGCTTCCGGACCGGCTCGCCGTCCTTGACGTAATGGTATTTGGCCAGCTGTTTCAGCGACTTGCGGACGTAGGTCGGACTGCATCCGGTGTCGTTGCAGATCTGCGTGACCGTCATGGGTCCGTGCTTGCGGAGGGACGACAGGACGATCTCCTGGGATTGGGTCATGCGAACGCCTCCAGCGACGGCGACCTCGTCCACGCGTGTTCGATGTAGATCGCTGTCATCATCGGCGCACCTCCCAACGGCGTGTCCCCTTGGAGTCCACGGAGCGGGTCACACGGCCCTCGTCGTACAGACGGCGGAGCGTGCTTCCGACGGCGTTCGGGCCGATCTCCCACCTGTCGCCGAGGGCATCCAGCACCTCCGACGCGGTGGACGGGCGTCCGAGCATCTTGAGCGCATCGTAGACCATGCCGGCACGCCTCCCCGTGAGGACGCTCCCGGTCAATGGACCGCCTCCCAGATCTGGACCCATCTCTGGGCGATGCCCTTGCCGTAGGCGGGGTTCGTCCTGTAGCCGACCATGCGGATGCTCCCCTGACTCCTGAGGACGGAGATCGCGTTGGCGACCCTCCACGGCGGGAGTCCGGTCCTGCGGGCGATCTCGACGATGGTCGCGCGTCCGAGGTCGCAGATGATGCAGTAGACTCTCGATACGGACATCGCTCCCCCTCCATGCGGACGTACTGCGAACAGCTGCGGTAGTCGCACAGGTCCTCGTCGATGATGTCCTTGGAACCGCATTCGTACACCATGTCGCCGTCCACGAATGCGTGGGCGCACGTGGCGCATTGGCTCTCGATGCGGATGTCCTGGAGGCGCCATCCGTCCGTCAGTCCGGCGCGGATGCGTCCGATCAGCGCCACGACGCTCCTGCATCCGTCGATGGTCTCCCTGCGGGTCTCGGTGGTGCCGTTGGTCCTGTGCCGGCAGTAGGTCATGACGATCCTGTCCATCATGATCGGTCCTCCCTCGGGATCAGGTCCTGCGACTCCAGCCACGCGTTGAGCGTCAGGATGGCGTTCTGGACCTCCTGGAGCCTTCCGTCGAGTTCGGGCTTGGCTCCGAACCTCGCGTCGGCGATGGCCCTCGCGAGGGCCTTTCCGCGTGCGCGGACGACGCACAGCTTCTCGGTCTGATCCATCAGGCGTCACCGTCCAGCTGCTTGAACATGGCCTTGGCCTTGGCTCCGGAGATCCACCCCTTGCCACATGTGCCGGGTGCGATGGCCAACTCCTTGGATGCCACCATCTTGAGCATCAGGGACGATGCGATGGAGCGGTCGATGCCGAGGTGGTCCATGATCTCCTGCTGTGTGTGGGCCGTCTCGCAGTACGAGAGGATGCGGTCCTTCAGCTGGGTAACAGTTGCCTCGGTCACTCCACCGCCTCCCAGACACGGGTGGGCTTGGAGGTCTTGGGTGCTTTCCTGACCTCTTTGACGCGGACCCTGCGGACTCCGTTCTCGCTCGCGCGAGGGATGCGGTCCACGATCTGCCTGACGCTCCCGGGGCCTTGCTTGAGGGCCTCGCGGACGTCCTCCTCGTAGGTCATTCCGCTCCCTCCTGCCATGATGCGATCAGGTCGCAGGGGCAATGCCTCGGGATCATCTCCGCATCCTCGGTGACCATCTCGCACGCTCCGCCGTCGTCGTGACAGCGGTTGCATGTCCAGACGTGGATCCTCATGGACGGTCCTCCGGTGTCGCACCGCAGAACGGACAGCTGCGGATCATCATGCCCTTACGGGGATTGTCGGTCATGCGGAGCATCAGCTGGCCCTTGGTCCCGGTGTAGACCTGTCCGCGCAGGACGCAGATGTCCATGTCGCGGCAGCATGCGGCGATGCCGGTCTTGGTGACGGCGAGACGGCCGTCATAGGTGGCTGTCATAGGTTATGCCCCCACTGGTTGGCGGTCGGCTCCCCGTCGCCGAGCCAGACGGTCTTGAGCGGTGCCACGACTCCGGATGTGGAGACGATGAAGATCTTGCACCATGCCTCGGGCTTGATACCCTGGCGGTCGCACTCGGCGAGGATGTCCGGCATGCGGTCCTCGATGCGCTGCTGGTCGCTGGCGACCTTGATCTTGATCGAGTCTGCGCCGTAGGGCGTGACGAGGTAACGGGCGGTCTTGGGTGTCACTCGGAGTCCCTCCTGATAAGGCGCCTCGGGCGGTGGTTTCCGGACGAGGCGATGTTGTCTATGTACCCCCTGACCTGCAGGTAATCGCACGCGCTCTTGACGCGCCTGTGCGCGATGCCGGTGGCGTCGGCGATCTCCTGCGTGGTGCGTCCGGGGTACATCGTGATGTGATCGAGGACGCGATAGCGGATGCTGGTCGTGTCCTTCTCGAAGGGGATCATGCCTTGTACCTCCTGATGGCTGACTCGATATCCAGCATCTGGACGAAATGTGAGTAAGCGCGGTTCATCTCCTCTCCTTCGGGGGCCTTGCCTCTGGCGATGGCGGCTTCGAGGATGGCCTTGTCGAGTCTTCTCATTCGTATTCCCCCAGGGGCTTCCAGTCGGTCATGTCGATGAAGTCACCGCGAGCGGCGCACGCGGGCGCGAAGTCGTCCGTGTAGCTGCCATCCTCGTGGGAATCGTGGAGGTATCTCTGCCAGCCGAAGGCGTGGCGCGTGGTCCACATGACCATCAGGCTCCCTCCCTCGTGACCCATGCGGTGACGATGCCTTCCTCCGAGGTGGTGCCGAGGATCGTCCATCCGAACCTCCGCAGCTTGTCCACCTCGGCTAGGAACTCCGCGTGGTCGTCGGTCTTCCCGTAGGTCTCCGCGAACGGCTTGGTCACGATGGAGTTCCACACGGCGACGATTTCGTACCTCATGCATACTCCCTCCTGCGGAGCCAGGCATCGCGTTCCTTTCTGGCCGCGTCCCTGCGCATGGCTTCGATACGGACATCCTCGGCCTCGATCTCCGCCTTGTACTCGTCGGAGTACTCGGTGTCGACGATGGCCCTGCATCCGGGCATGGAGCAACGGACGACCATCCCGATGGTGCGGTCGCCCTCCTTGAGGGCCTCCGCCTGGAGGTACATGCCACCGCATGCCGGACATGCGTGGCTGATGACGGTGCGTCCGCACATGGCGAGCCTGTCACCGAGATAATCGGCACCGACCTGATCGGCGATCACTGCGATCCCTCCCTCGCTTTGAGGCATTCGTTGTAGCATGTCTTGACCACATCGATGGGCCATGTGTCCATCTGGCCATGCTCGGTCGCGTAGCGTCCGATGATGCCCGCGATCTCCGTGTCCATGTCGGTCCATGCCCAGCGGGTCATGGTCTCGATGAGGATCCTGCGTTGCTTCTCGCGGGGGTCGGGCGTGGAGGACTTCTTGGATGCGGTCTTGATGCGGTCGGCCTCTGCGTAGATCTCCTCGTTGGTGTACGAGTCAATGTCGTCGCGTGCGAGGGCGCCGATGTCGAACGCGGCCTTGTAGAAATTTTTGATCAGATTGGTGACGACCTTGCCGGTCCCCTTGTCGCCGTTGTCCATGGCCTCGCCGAGGGTCTCGTACTCGATGACCTCCGAGGGGTTGTCGGCGTTGATGATGCGGAACTTCGCGCTCGCGTAGAAATGGACGGTCTTCTCGCCGGGGTTCTGGATCCTCTCCAGGTCGATGTCGCAGGGTCCGACGTGGATGATGCCGGCCTCGACGCATGCGGACCTCACTCTTGCGCGCATGGTGTCGATGGTGATCGACTTGTAGGTCGAGTTGGACAGGTCCTGCTCCCATGCCTGGGATCCGAGGATCTCGCACGCCTTGACGATGCGCTGACAGACGTTGAGGGTGTCGCTCACTGCGATCCCTCCTTGGCGTTCGGTATGTGTGTGTATATGTATGGTGTGTGTGTGCGAACTAAATCGTGTCTGCCCTCCGCGATGAGGGCGAGTTTGATGGCGGGGATGTCGAGGATCAGGACGCCCTCTGCATAGGGCGACTGCTCCGTGTAGGTCGATGCTTCGAGCGTCTTCCACATCCTGTCGAGGACAGGCTTGGACACGATCGTGTCCGACGTCATCATGATCCTCGCGTAGACCGACCGGTTAAGCGGACGGCTCGACTCCCCCGGATCGATTTCCAATCCGGCCCACAACGCAGGGAGTACGTCGTGAGTCAGCGTCTTTTTCGCTGGCATTTTTCAACCTCTCTTTCAGGCAAAAAAACGCAGTTAATCGACGATTTTTCGATAGGGAAGGATTACACATGAAAACAAGACCGGCCGACCTGGTTTAACGTGAGATATGATGCTATGTTGTTAGCGTGAGAAATGAGATGCTTCGGATGAAGCGGTGAAGGAAGGAGAGCGTTCGCTGACGCTGTTTGAATCGTAGGGTCAAGGTGACTGCTTAGGATTGAATATGTGTTGGCGGGGGCCTTGCGGCCCCCAAAGTTTGCTTTTCAGGTTACTGTATTATCCTAATTAGGATAATATAGGGCCTTTAGCTCCTCATCAGGCGCATGGCGACGATGACCGCCATGATGACGATGAGGACGACGAGGACGATGAGGAGGATGTCCGTGAGGGACATTCCATCGTCCTTCTCTTCGGGAACGACCGGGGTCGGGTCGACGTATCCGGATGCGGAGACGCCGGTGATCTGGACGGTGACGGTTCCGCTGTCGCCGGAGACTGTGACCTTGTTGCCGGAGACGGAGGCGTTGAACGTTCCGTCGGCAACGGCCTCGGACTTGACGAGAGAGAACTGCGCATCGCCGGAGTATCCGTTGGCGAGCTTGCAGGTGATCTCGTGGGTGCCTGCTTTGACAGTCATTCTGTACATTCCAGTTTCGAAGTGCTTGATCATCAGGTTGCCGTCGACGGCGATGCTCTCGATTCCGGCTGCAGGGTTGATGACGATGTCGTAGATCTCGTAATCGACATAGGCAGTGACCTTGTCGCACTTGGAGGCTCCGATCACGCTGTTATCGACGGCCTTTCCGTCGGTTTTCAGCCACTGCTTGAACTTGGCATTCTCGACGGGGGCCTTGTTCACGTTCTTAATGACGTATTCGCTGGTCCTGTCGTAGACGGTCATCCAGTCCTTGCCCTCGACGACGTAGGTGGTGGAAACGAGCTTGTCTCCGACCTTGAACGAGTCGATGGTGGCCTCGGAGACGTTGGCTCCGGCCTTGACGAATGCGGTCCTCACAGCGGTGATGGTTCCGGAAACAGAGGCATCGGCTCCGGTGCTCTTGATATCATCCTCGGTGATGCCGATGTAGAGCAGAGCGTTATCGCTGAGGGTGAAGGTTCCGGGAGCCTTGGTGTCAGTGATCTCGGCGACGGTGAGGGTTCCGTTGACAATGACGTCTCCGGAGACGGACATGGTCTTGCCGTTGTCGACGGT